>Ga0070741_10008725_pt1 | contig 20138 bp, 38 predicted proteins | sample Coa_R1_4_FD_66440 | JGI IMG/M metagenome (GOLD analysis project Ga0070741, IMG submission 66440) | Surface soil microbial communities from Centralia Pennsylvania, which are recovering from an underground coalmine fire - Coalmine... | ecosystem: Environmental > Terrestrial > Soil > Unclassified ...
TGAGCGCGTGCCTGGAAGGCCGCGGTTATACGGTGAAATGAGTCAACATCACGAACTGAGGTCGAGTCCGAACATGAAAGCCAGCCCGTGGATTGCACGCATCGTTGCCGCGTTGGCGCTGGGCGCGTTGGCGTTGGGTGTTGGTGCCGCGAACGCGGACCCACACTGGAGTGGGCCACGAGGCGGCTTCGAGCACCCGCGTCCTGGCTTCGACCACATGGATGCCCGCTTCGGGCATAACTATTACTATCCCGCGCGTGGCTATTACTTCCACGACATTCCGCGTGAGCGGGTCGTGGTGAGCGGCGGTTATTACTGGTCGGGCGGTGTGTGGTACGCCCACCGCGGGCCGGGGTTCGTGGTGGTTGGCCCGCCGGTAGGTGTGTTCGTGCCGGTGCTGCCGGCTTACTACTCGACTGTGTGGTTTGGCGGCGTGCCCTACTACTACGCGAATGACACCTATTACCAATGGGTGCCGGCTCAGAACCAATACGTCGTGGTCGCGCCGCCTGGCGATGAGAACGCGGCACGGACCGAGCCGCCACAACCCCCGCCGCAGTCCACCTCCGGTGAGGATCTATTCGTCTACCCCAAGAATGGGCAGAGCGAAGAACAGCAGGCCAACGACAAGTACGAGTGCCACAAATGGGCCCATGACCAGTCGGGGTTCGACCCGACGCAATCCGGCGGCGGAGTGCCTCCGGAGCAGAACGCGAGCGCGCGGGCGGCCTACAATCGCGCCATGGGGGCTTGCCTCGAAGGCCGGGGATATACAGTAAAATAGGGTCGTGAAGATCCTGTTCGTCTGTCTTGGGAACACCCGGCTCTAGCGAATTCCTGCAGAAAACCGGGGGTTCTCCACTTCGCCTCCACTATTCGTTCACTATCGAGCGGCCGTACAGTGGTCATTTCGGCGCCCCCGCAAGCTTGATACGCACCCACTCAGAGCCGCGGTTGTCGTGGTAGAGGGCCGTTGTCTCGGGGTCGCTATGGCCGAGCAGCTCCTGAGTATTAATCCCTTGGGCTGCATAAAGCCGCTCGGCCAAGCTGCGGAGTTCGTGAAAGGTAGGTGGGTCCTTGGAGCCCCAGTCCTGGCCAGAAGCGGTTACCGCCGCAGCGAAGCGCTTGGAAAGCGTGTCGATCCAGATGTGCCGACCAACGGGACTGTTCCCGCGGTTGACCGTCTGGTGAATGAGGTGCTTGCTCAGTACCCCAGTCCGCCGACATTGAGCCAGAACATCGCCGAGACTCTTGCCGTAGCAATCGAGCCGTAGCTCGAGCGGGATCACGATGCGGTGCGGCGATTCACTCTTTTCGGACTGCTGCACCAGCCACCAAGCGCCGTCGTGGAAGTCCTTGAACTGGGCCTCGCAGATGTCCTCGCGGCGCTGCGCGCTGACCAGGGCTAGATCGACCGCGTTGCGCAGCCAGTCGAGATCGATGCATCGGTATACCTGCTGGAACGTCTCCCACGTAAATCGAGATCGCTTCACCTCGACCGATAGGGCCAGCTTGGTGTCCATCACAGGATTCTCACCAAGGTACCAACCTTGCACCCGGGCCTCGCGGAAGCTGTCGCGCATGAAATTGCGCAGGGCCTGCGCGGTGCGCGCCTTGCCTTCTTCGACGGCCGTCTTTTCGAGGATTGCGGACACTTGGAGTGCATTGATGGTCTGCAGCGGCGTATCGGCGCCGAGCATCGCAACCATGCGCTTGCCGAGGCTCTTGTAGGATTTCAGCGTTACGGCGGCAAAATCCTGCTTGCACAAAAGCTCTTGATACTTTCCATTCCACGCGCTGACTGTTCGTGCGCCCTCGCCGGTGAGCCGGTGAATCAACCGCGGCTGATGGGTCAGTTTCGCCAAATGTAGATTGGCCTCCACCGCCTGGGCGAAGGCTGCCGCACGATCCCGGCCGAGACCAAATTCCTCCCGAGTGCCCGGATGGCGCCACGAAAAGTATCCGTCGCGCTCATACAGATTCTTCGGCCAACCAGACCTCTTGCTACTGCGCCGCCGCGGTGCCACGAATCTTCCCCATTAGGCCTAAATCATTGTAGTTGTCGACGTATTCCGCATGCTCTTCTACGAAGTACGAGCGACCGTGCTTCTTTGGCATCGGAAATATCTTCCCGTCGCGAGCCCATCGGCGCAACGTACCGATGAACGGTGCTCGCTCGCCGTATTTTGCCCGAGCCCAATCCTCCAGCGTAATGAGTTTTGAGCTCATGGAATTCGTTCCACGAACCGCACTTCCGTCCGAACCCACCGCGCGGTCGACTGATTCCGGCTTTGCAGATCCGGTTCACCCCGGAGCGCGACGGTCTTCCGGGTGACCTCTTCGATCACGACGCAGGAGACCGCCGTCGCTCCAGGAAGCACGACAAACCACGTCTGGCCGGCTGAGATGCGGCCGCTCATTTTGCAGGCTCCGCAATCGCCAGCTCACGATTCGCTACGCGGTTGAGTTCCTCGTCATCGATATCAAAAAGTCCCTGCGCGCCTCGCCATGGCCACGGGCCGAGAGGCGATACCTTATCCAAGATCCAGCACCAGGTCCCTTCTGTATGCTCGTGCTCCTTGAGCCACGGATATTTCGCTGCGACGTGAGGCTGATCAACCCGGTCAATGTGCACGCAATCGACTAGTGTCGCGATTGCGATAACGGCGCCGAAGGCCATGGCGGAGACTGGGATGCCATATTCCTTGCCATCATCGTCGGCATTGAGCCAGTCGCGACTCTTACCTGCATGGATATAGAGCGGGCCGCGATATCCAGTCATCCACTCGCGGTTCTCAACACGCTTTTTGCCGCGCGCGATCAATTCTGCGTATGGCTGGCAAATCGTAAGCGCTTTCATGCCGCTTTCCTTGGACCGCGCCGCGGAGTCCGGTGGCGCACGTACGCACGGATCCCTGCTGCCCAGCGATCGAACATACTAGCGAGCCGCAGTAACCGGTTACGATGAGACTTTTTCAAGCGATCCGCCTCCCGACAACATTCATTTCAGCCTGATTGATCAGCTCGTTCTGTCGGCGCAGTAGATCGACATCCGAACCGAACACTTCCCGGAATCTGCTCGGCTCCGCCTGCATTGAGGGGCCTACACACCGCCGGCACTGAGCCGCCGTCATCGAGCCAAGCGGTTGGCCTTGGTGATGCCATGGACACAATCCGATCGTCGCTTCATCTCCGAGCCGCTTCTGTCCGGCGTGCTCGTCCAAGTTGAGGTGGTGCACTTGGCACTCGCTGAACCAGCCGAATTTTCGGCAGGCGAGGCAGCCTATTTCGTAGATGCGGCGGAAGCGACGCTGATTGCTCTTGGCGCTCATGCGGCCCGCTCTCGAATATATTCTTCCCCAAAACGCTCTCGGATAGCCAAATCGATGCTTGGCCAGAGAGCCGACCACTCATCGGCAGTGAGTTTGTGAAAAGCGATGCGCTTCGGGACACGCACCTCATGGCCTCGCGACAATTCGTTGATCAGTTCGCGTAACGCGATCGCCGCGGCGGCAGGCAACACTTTCGAGACGACCGGGAGGATCGTGCTCAGGAAACTGGCCGCGCGGTTTTTTCCGACATACATGACTTCATAATGTCCCGCGAGAATCCTCAACTCACAGTCGATACTGGACTCATCCCGTCGCGGATCTTGGTTATCGCCAATGGCTCTGCAGATCCCGAAGTACATTCGATGCCACTTCACGCTACGTGGTCTGTTCAAATCAACTTCAACACACTCGCCGTCTGCCAAGCGATCCAGCGCACTACGCGCTGCATCATCGGTCGGAATAAGTCCGACCTTCGTATCTCGGCTGACCTTGGCGAGCCAGATGCCCATGAGCTACGTTCTGATCTCGAGGCGCTCGCCCTGCCGGAGCCACGCGCCGGGGACTGGATTGGGAGGCGGAGCCTCGCCTTGTTCAAGGGCTTCCAATTGCTTCCGATACGATTTCAGGGTTTCGGCGATCTTCTTTTTGTCTGGATGCGGTGGCGGCGGCTCGGGTACAACCATGAATTCTGCGGGGAGCGCCTTTTCGTCCGCGATCTCGACAGCCTCCGGATTCTTGCGCACCGCAATCGTGAACTCCGGACACTCAACGCGCGTGATCCCAGTCGCCTGTAACATGAGGAGCATGTAATTGCGGATCGCCTCAGCTCGCTTCTTGCGGCGATGCGCACGCTGCCTCATCTGTTCGGCCGCAGCCTCGATCATCTCGGCTTCCGCCTCCAGGCCGAGCACAAACTTGGCGACGTTCGTCGACTTCACCTCGATATCGCCTTTGAGCCCCTCCAGCGTATCGCGGATGACTTCTGGCGGCAGTTCGTCGCTATCGGCGAGCAATGAGAGGCTGCGGAACTGATCCGCCAGTTCGTAGAGCGCGGGAAGACTCATTGTTCGGCGCTCTGGAGTGGCTCGGCGAGCTGCGCCTTGCGCGCATCGTAGGCCGCCTTGAACGCATCGCGTGACGCAGTGTCTTTTGCCTCGTTGGCATGTTTCCACGCCGCCGCGAACGCGTGAGCAAGCTTTTCCTGATCAGGAGAGTCCTTGATGGTCTTCAGGTGTTCCTCGCGCTCCTCAGCGGTCAGAGGGGTTCGGCTTTCCACGGTCTGCTTGACGGCGGCATCTTGTGAGACAGGCGTCACGTCCACGATCTCGACGGCTCCATCCGTCAGTTCCTCGGGCGTGTACATGCCTCCACTCGCCCGTGGGTAGCAGCTCCGTACTCCTTCGCTAATCGTGCGAGCTCGGAGCATGGCCCGAGGATAATTCTGCCAGTTCAGCTTGTCGGTCAGCGCTTCCATCTGATTCTTTTTCTCGTTGTATGTTTTGACCGACTGCGCTCGTTCGATCGTCCAATCGATCGTGACCGTGGCTCCCTTTGGATGGCTGAATGTGGCGTGTACGCGTTTGTCGGTAAATTCGTGCCACTTCACGACACCGCCGGACTGCTGGAATCGTGAGAGTATGGTGTCGGCCTTGAGAGATGGTTTCCCTTGGATGATATGGTAGTCCTGCGCCGCAAGCGCCGGGTGCCTACCTTCGGCTTGAGAGATCAACATCAGCGCGAGCGCTTGGTCGGGCGTCCGGACGCCGAATAGGCCCGATTTCGCCATGGACTGAGCCATACGTTCCATTTGCTCGAACGTGAATGACGGAACGGACACTTCTGCTGCAACTCGCGGGGCTAGCGCGGTCCGCGAAGCGGTCTGGGTAGATGACATTGATATCTCCATTGAGGTTGTTGTTTCAAGTTCCGTGAATCACGGTGTAAGGACCATCGCCCGGGAAAACTGCATGCGGCACCAGACGCTCAGATCGGACGGGTCCTCGCCCGAGAGGTAAAATGCCTTCTGGAGACGGTCCGCGTTGTCGCGAAGCCAATCGCAATAGTCCACCTCGTCGATACTGGTTGACGCCGTAAGCCACAGGCGGAAATGTAGATAGCTATCCAGATAGATAATCGGCTTCACGTCAGTATCTCTCGTGAGAGGTTAGAGCCTGTGCGAACAGGCTTTCGAACTCCGAAGGACTGGCGTCCAATAGGGACGCCAGTCGCTCCCCGCGCTCACCGCCGGAGGAGGGCTCAGCGGTTCGCGCAGACTCCTTGGCCGCGCAGGACTCAATAGGCGCGGCGGAGTTGGAAAGGGATTCGTTCCAGGACTTGATATTGGCGAGAATCTCGCGCATGGGCTCTGGATCGCCGAGCTTTTCGAGCGTCGAGGCGATCACGAACCGGGCTCCGCCGATTGCCTCGGCCATCCGGCCGATATCGCAGCCGGTGCGCTTCGCGGCGAGTTCATCGAAGGCCTCGCGGAGCTGCGCGATTTCGGTCTTGGAATACATCTTGTTGTTTACAGTAATCACAGTACTGTGTCCGCCACAGAGTACATGTTGGTGTGTCCGGTTTTCATTGAGTCTTCAGTTTTTTATTGATCCGTTGTCTTCCGACTTTCTCGACGGCTACTCTGTGATCATCTAACCATTTATCTACGTCCGCGCGAGAATATCGAATTGCCCTTCCAAAATTGTAGTAAGCGGGACCACTCGCATGTTTACACCGAGACTCGGTCGTCCGTCCGGCCCGAAGGAATGCGACCGACATGCCGATGTACTCGGCGCACTCTTTCTCGTTCATCCATTGGGGTTCATCGACGGTGTTCACGGATTTGGTCATACGCTCTCCTTGTTCATCAATACGCGAACAGCCTTTTCGACATTGAAAGCGGTGATGCTGCGTCTCGAATCGAAAGCGATTTTCGCGAGATCCGTTTTAGGATTTCGGAGCGTTCCTTTATGGATACCGCATACGTGATGACCTCTCCAACTCGACGTCGCGAACCTGATGCATCGTTCGCCATCATGAATATAGTGGCACCTCTGCAGGCATCCACCCTGTACGACTCGCGACAGTTTAGTTAGGACGCGCGCGATCCATATATTAAAAGTCGTAAGGTCGACAAGCGAATCGAATTCTGGCCTCGGTTTCGACCATTGCCTGGCCCATCTGTCAAATTCTCGCAAGTGCCCTTCGCAAAGTGATTCCTGAGTTTCGGCATGGTGCCGATAAAAAAACCACTCCCTGCGTTCTGGTCTGGCGGACATGGATCGCTCACCGCAAAGACGGCAAATGGACAACTCGGGCTTCATCCCAATGTTCCAAGCATGATTGGCCTGACGCGAAGAGCCTCATCCGTTTTGTTGACGGAGAGGTCAGTGCGCTGCAGATGCACTTCGATCATTGCTGTATTGATGATCTGAACGGCTAATTTGGCGACCGCAGCGGCGCGCGACGGGTCACTCTCGCCATTGCGCAGCATATCGAGTTCGTCAAACAGTGTGTCGCGCAACCCGCGCGATGTTCGAATTGTCAATGCGCGTGTTTTCTTAGGCATAATCAGCTCGCCTGCCTCCGCGCAAGAGAAGAGAGCGGTATGTCACTATCATGCGCCAAAAGCGCATTTAAGCCTTCGCGACGCCGCTCGTGGTGAAATGTTATGAATGGAGACCGCCGAGGCGTCATCTCAATTCTTCCGATCACCCGATGGGTGTCTGTCGAATACATGGAGATGATTCTGGCGATCTGTTCCTCAGTCGCGTGACACGTCAGGCGGATTCGACTGAGACCATCTCTCAGAAAATCTTCGATGCTCGTCCCGGGCGGGAGCCAATCCTCATGCTCGATCTTGGCATGTGCCTTGAGATACTCGCCCGTGCGGTTGGTGATGATCTCAACATCGGCGACCGCCTCACCACATATCGTGCAGCGCCGCTCGATCTGCGCTTCCCATGTGGTCTCACCGAGTGGCTCGGACGAGGGTTCCGTGACATCATGCAGAGTTACGGCGACCTGTTTGGTGCAGTGATCGCACCAATATAAAACCGATGTCTTCACTTCAAACTCCCATAAGAATGACGGTCGTGCTTGATGCGCTCGCGCTGAGTCATTGAGCTGCCGCCATAGTAGTTTTCGAGTTGCCGCTCCCATGCGGCTTCGCCGAGAAGCTTCAAACACTCTTCGCAGTGATCGCAGCCGGGCTCAGGCGTACGCGTCTCGCATTCGATGCAGAAGATCTCTTCGGCCGTGATCACCGGAACTTCAGCCATCATGTCTTCGTAGCTGGCCCAACTCATGAGCGGCGCCCCTTTCGTTCTTGCACTGGCTTAGCGTCATTCAACACCGGCGAGACCGTCCGGATAAGCGCGAGATGATTACGCGCGTATTCCAGGTTCGCTTTAGCCATAGCGAGAAAGTGTTCGCTGTTGAATTGTTCCAAAGAGGCAAGATCCGCCTCCCGCTGGGGAATCGCCTCCGTGTAATAGCGCTCAGCGACAACTAGGGCATGCTGCAGGCCGGCTAGCTGGTCTTCCGTGACGGTGATGCGGTAACGCGTGCTCACGACCGATCACCCTTGGCGGCTTTCCGGTAATTCTCGAGGGACGCCCAGGCCATCTCCGCAGTGAGTTCGGCCAGCCGAGCGGCACTGCGGTCAACGAGATTTCCATTACCCCCAAGGACAACCGGGAGCGTTACTAGAAAGGCAGCTTTCCAGAATTCGCCTTCTTCTCGGGTCAGTGCGCCGGGGGCGCTTGGGCTTCGAGTGACCATGAACATATATTAGGCGACTTATTTTCGATGTCAATAAGGCGCCTTATATTTTTTTGGGAGGGCGAAAAAAAGCCCCCATCTTTCCGATGGGGGCTTCGGCTTCTGCGGGTTGCGTCGCCTTACTTGACGATGCCAGCCTCGCGAAGCAGCGTTTGTAGCGTGCTCCGAAGCTGCCGCTCTAATTCGGTGGCTCTACGTTCCCCTGCGCCCGTGCGTATCCAAATGGATCGAAAGCCCATTACTTCCGCAGCTACATCCAGGAATTGAGACCTGCTCGCATCGACTTCTCCAGACAGTAGCTGGTTGATCATCGGTTGAGACAGGTACGGCGGATCTTGGTCCGCTGGGAAACCTGCTATTACGTTGCACGCACGCGAGAGATCGGTTTCTGTTTTGAGCTTAGCGCCAGACGGAACCTGTTGCCGCCACTCGGTGAATGCTTCCTCAAAGCGCTGATTGGCAGTGCGCCCGTCTGGCCAGACGGTCAGCTCTTTCGCCCGCCGTAACCTCGCCTCAGCGGAAGCTTTTCTTTTCGCCATAACGTCAAGGATATAAGGCGCCTCATAGGAGATCATATAAGGCGCCTTCTTGACGTAATCATTAGCCGCCTTATACTGGCGCGCATGGAGCCAGACCACGTTAGAGCCCTTCGTCGTGCTGTAGAGATTGCGGGTAGCCAAGTTAAGTTGGCCAGCGGTATTGCCATTTTCCTCAATCGACCGACTGTCAAGCAGCCGACGATCTCCTATTGGTTGAGTAACGAAGTGCTCTTGGATGCCGAGTGGTGGCCCGCGATCGAGCACGTCACCGGACAGCAAGTTACGCGCCTGGATCTGCGACCCGATGTCTTCGGTCGCGGTCAAGCCGCCTAATTGTTGTTGGTTGTCATGAGCAGAAGCTAACAGACTGAAATGCTTATCGGTGTTCATTACAACTTATTTCCACCCCATTCGTCGTTGATGGCGAAAGGTTGTTGTGCCGCTTCGGAGTTCCATATTCCCGGGCGAACATTGTTGGTATCTGCCGGAATATCAGGCAGTCCTTCGCTGGTGGCGTTCTGTGAAAAGGACATCCCCTCGCGTCCTGCGGACTGTAAACCTGACATAACGACGGACGCATCGACTGCGTCTCGTTTCTTTCACTGCTCTCAACGAGACAAATATCTCAGGCGTGACCGTCATTCAGTTACGCCAGTCTCATGCCGGTCTTTTGTAACTGCGCAACGATATTCGTTCATGTTCGTGAAGCGAATCTTCAGATTCGGCTGCTGCATTGATGCAGATGTCCTTCAATACGCTACAGCATGACTCTGATTGCATTACCCAAATGAAGGCCGCCGCCATTCGTCGTGATCCCAAAACGGGTTCAGAGCAATTACCAGTTCGGGAGTATGCATTGGCAGTCCTAACGACCGTCATTGTCGTGGCTGGCGCTGTGTGCATCGCAGCATCAGAAGGCTGGTTTTCATGATCCGCGAGTCAGTGACCCCCTCGACTCGCGCGCCTGGCCGGCTGGGGAAACTCAGCCGGCATTTTTGCATCGCGTCAAATTGAGGCTCGGAACAAATGCGCTGCTTACATCGCAAATTGATCGTGCGCACCGAAAAGGATCGGTGTTCCTGGGTCCAATGCACGACGTGCCACAAGGCAGGCCCGAAAAAGCATAGCTATGTGCTGGCTGTCATGGCCTGGGCGTTCCACGTTCTCAATCAACATCCGAGGCAGAAGAAGCGCGGATGATCGGCAGCTTTTTTAAGGCGTCTCTTATGGCGGCCTATCAACATCGGGTGTTTTCGTTCGGTGCTGTCGAATGGCTCTCGTCTTGGCTGCGTCAATGGAATTGGTTCAGGGACGAGTAGTTATGACGAAGCAGCCCTTCATGCCTCTATTCTTCGGCGATCTTCTCGCGGCCACGTCAGAGTGGGAAGGCGAGGAGGTTTCTCTTTATCTCACGTTGCTTGGTCATCAGTGGGCACTAGGAGACCTGCCGGCCGACCCGACGAAGCTCTGTCGCATAGTGAGATGGGATCGCAAGTTGTTCGATCGCTGCTGGAAGCAGGTCTCCGTGAAGTTTCAACAGCGTGGCGATCGGCTTACCAATGAGCGATTGGAACTGCATCGAGCGAAGTCAAAAGATCTCTCGGAGAAAAACTCCTCGTCGGGGAAAAAAGGTGCCGAAGCGCGATGGCGGAATCATGGCGAACGCCATCGAAACGCCACTAGCGGAGCGCAGATAGCGAACGCCATAAAGGCGCCAGTAGCGAATGGGCATGGCGTGACGCCTCTGGCGTCACGAATGGCAATCCATCCCATACGTAAGAACGAAGAGGAAGAGTCAGAAGCTAGCCAAGGAGAAGAGGGTGGATCTTCCTACTGAGTCAATACGGAGTGATGAGGGGGAGGGTACACCTCTGGCCCTCTTCCCCTTGGCAGATTCCCCTCCGCCTGCAGTGGTCGCACCCGGTTGGCTGGATGCGCTGCCGCCACAGGCCGAATGCCTCCGTGGCTATCAGCGGGACATGGTCGCGGCTGTGGCTGCCGCCATTGCGCGCTTCCGGCGCATCCTGCTCCAGGCGCCCACTGGAGCGGGAAAGACGACCATTTTTGCAATCATCACTGCAGCGGCGATGCTGGCCGGCTTGCGCGTGCTCATCCTGGCAACTCGTACCCGGCTCGTGCGGCAGATCCATGAGCGGCTCGACGAATTCGACGTGGCGCATGGGGTGATCGCTGCGGCAATGCCCGGCTTTACGCGGTGGAGCTCGCCGGTGCAGGTTGCGAGCGTGGATACGCTGTATCGCCGTGCGATCGCGGGCGCCAAAATGCCGCTTCCCATCGCGAACGTGGTGATTTTCGACGAAGCCCATCTGGCGCTCGGAGCGTCCCGGCAAGCGTTGTTGGACTCGTATCCCCATGCCGTGATTCTGGGCGTCACGGCGACCCCTGCGAAGACATCCGGTGCCACGCTGCGCGACCAGTTCGATACGCTGGTCATGGGTCCTAGTGTGACCGAGTTGATTCAGGAAAAGTTTCTGTGCAGTCCTCGCATCTTTGCTAAGCCGGTGATGACGGCGAGCGAGCTGAAGAACATCCGCACGGATTCAAAAACCGGGGACTTCGCGACCGGTGAACTGTCCGCCATGATGTCGCGGCCTAAGCTGGTCGGCGATGTCGTTACCAACTGGCTGCGCATTGCGAACGGCAAGCGCACGTTGGTGTTTGCCTGTGACAAGGGTCACGGGGCGGAACTGGTGCAGCAGTTCCGTCAGGCTGGCATCCCATGCGAACAGCTCACCGATAGCGATGATGAGAACACGCGCGAGGAGGCAATCAGCCGCCTTGAATCAGGCGCTACGCTGGTCTTGGTGAATTGCTTCTTGCTCTCGTACGGGATCGATATTCCGCTCGTTGACTGTGTTGTTCTCGCTCGGCCTACCCGCAGTGTTGTGCTGTATCTCCAAGCGGTTGGTCGAGCGATGCGACCGGCGCCGGGAAAGGATCACATGATCCTGATCGATCATGGCCGGGTTGTGGATTCTTTGGGACTGCCGACCTACGATCGTGACTGGTCTCTGGACGGAGGGAACGTCAACCAACAGGCGAAGTTGGTATCTGAACGACAGAGTTCGGAGGAGCGACCCGTAACTTGCGGCGAATGCGGGTGCATGTGGGAGCGAAGCCACGAGGGTTCAAACTGCCCAAATTGTGGCTGGACGCCGGCGCCGAAGCGCAAGCCAGTGCAGACCAGCGATGCCGATTTGACCGAGGTGTCTGCAAAAATGGATGCGGACGCCGAGGCGATGGAGCGCTTCTTCCGAGAGGCTTCGAGTTGGTATGCGCAACGCTGGCCGGACAGGTGGCAGGCTAAACCAAATTCCGGACGATATTGGGCTTGGGTAAAAACGCGCGAAAAGTTCAAGCGGCCGGAAGACGAGCGCATCCCATCACGTTATTGGCAACTCGAACCGATTCCGTGCGGTTTTGATACGGCCGGATGGCTCAAGTCGCAGATGATCCGTTATGCGAAGGCGCAGGAGAAAGCACGAAAGGCGCAGCCGCGACAATCGATGATGTCGGTCGATGAGGCATGGGAACGCTCTCGGTCCGAGGTGTCATTCTGATGCTGGACGCGCGCGCTATCCATTCGAAATTGGGCGCCGAAGGATGGCGTGAGGTGCTATTGGCGCACGGGATCGCTGAGACGTTCTTGCGCGACAAGCATGGGCCGTGTCCAGCCTGCGGAGGAAAGGACAGATTTCGGTTCGATAACAAAGGGCGCGGAACTTTCATCTGTTCGCGATGCGGCGCGGGGGACGGATTCAAACTCCTGATGCTCGTCGCCGACTTGAGCTTTGGGGATGCCCGTAGACGGGTCATGGATCTCGGGGGACTGGAGGACTCTGAAAGAACGGCAGCCCCAAACAGGATAATTGCCCCCGAGCAGGAGAAGCGTTCCGAGCCTACGCGACGCGTGCTCACCCTGCTGCGCGAGAGTTGCCAGATCGCAGATTGCGAACCGGCCCGACTCTATCTCGATGGCCGTGGCCTTTGGCCGCTCCCGCCCGGCGCGCTGTTGAGAGCACACTCTTCGGTTGAATACTGGCATGAGCGCCAACGCGTTGGCCGATTCCCCTCCCTAGTGACTCCCATCCGAGATATTGACGGCGAGCTTGTCACAGTTCATGTCACATATCTAACGCCAGGGGGCCGAAAGCTGGATACCCATGAGCCACGCAAGCTCCTATCGGCTCTCGTCGGACATGAGGGATGTGTTGCTCCGATCATGGAGTTGGCCGGTAACACGCTCGGCATCGCGGAGGGTATCGAGACAGCTCTCTCAGCCGCGAAGCTGACCGGTACGCCTACCTGGGCGGCCGTGAACGCCGCTCTCCTGGGGAAGTTCGAGCCGCCGCCGCAGGTCGGCAAGCTGATCATCTTTGCTGATCGCGATGTAGCCGGTCTTGAGGCCGCAAGCGCGCTTATGGAGCGCCTCCAGGAGAAAGTCCGGTTAGAGATTCGCACTCCGCGCGTGAAGGACTGGAACGACGCACTGAGGGGGATCTCATGAACTTCCAAGCTCAGGAATGGCTGCTGAAGCGGCTCATACATTTCGGAGCAGATGTATATGCACCAGGCGTGTTCGCCTCTCTAGGTGAGCGCCTGGCGCATGTCATCCTGACCAATCAATTGACGTTCGTTCGGGCCGGGTCTCATGAAGGCAAGGCGCTCACACACGCCGAAGCATGGGAGCGTATCTACGACACGACTTTCCCGGACCAAGCCGGAAGGCAGCGACATGATGATACCTAGCCCCAATGGACGACCGCGCGCGCTGACTCCTGAACAGGAACGGCATGTCTACCTGGAAATAACCGAGACTCGCCGTGGCCGACGATGCTTTGCCTTCTCGCGCCTTGCCGGCGAACTCGGAGTCGGTGTCTCTACGCTCGAGCGAGTCGTCACACGGTGGCGACGCCGGCGGCTGGCAGAAATCGTCGCGAGGTTCCACGAAGAACCTCAAAACCCTCCCGAGATCGTGAATCCGTGACCACGTATTTCGAGCATATGGGATCGAAGGGCCGCTCCAAACCCGACGTGGCGCTTGAGGTAGTCGAGTTCGATCTTGAGCCTGAGTCGCCCGGTATCGAAGTCGAGGAGAAGTACTTCGATAGCACCGGCGAGTTTCTAGCCCACATCGCGCGTGAGACGGGGAGGGGCAGATGAGCTTGCGGTACATCATCCTGTTCGTGGTTTGCCTGGTACTGGCCGCCATTGGCATAGGCCAGAGCTTTATCGCTCTCGTATTGACGCTCTGGGGTCTGTCATGAGTCCGAAAGTGAAACTCTCTCTGGAGCAACGCATCGCGATTCGCCGCCGCGTGATTGAGGAGCGGAAGAAGGGCCGACGCAACGGGGCACAGATCATCCTCGTGATGCATGAGCTGGCCGCGGAGCATGGCGTCAGCTTTGGGCTCATCTCTCGCACGGTGTACGGATGAGCGAACCGATTCCGGTCAGAACGAAGCCGCGCCGGCCGCTGGAGCTCGTCGCAGCCTGCGCTGACCAGCGGGGGAAGGCTGGCCTTGCGATTGCGGTCACTGTCTCAATCCCTGGCCGCGGCATGGTGCGGAAGATCTTTCTGCACGATGCCACGATTGAGGGTCTCGCGAACGCTTGGGACGAGGCTGGCCGGTGGCTTCGGGCGGGCGGCGAGTGATCATCATCCTCGACATTCCCGAGTCCACACCGAGCATAAATCGTTCGCGTGGCATCCACTGGTCGAAGGTCCACCGCATGCGCGCCAAATGGCAGTGGCTGGTGAAGGCAGCGCGTCTCGAAGCGCGGATATTCTCCATCACACCGCTTCGTAAGGCGAAAATCACGATAGAGCGGTGGGGACCGCGTGCGATCGATTTTGACAACTTTGTTGCTGGCGCGAAGCAACTGCTTGATTCGCTCAAGAAGGAAGGTTTCATCGTCGACGACGATCCAGACTGCATCGGACAGCCGCAGTATTTTCAGCACATTGGTCCGCGGAGGACGCTTGTGCGTATCGAATCGATAGTTGGTGGCGCATGAACAAGACTAGAGGTAAGAACGTGAATGCTTTGATGCAAGTTGAGACGTTGCCGGATGGTAGAAATATTCGGGTGGGGCGATTCAAGCCGGTCCGTGCGCCAGCCAAAGAAGCGGAGCCAAAGGAACCCACCAAAGCTCGCGCAGCCGCGCTGATCTATGCCGAGAACAGACTCTTCCCGTGGGCGAGGTGGGCCAGGGAGAACCGCGAAGCAATTGGGTTGCCGACCATTTCCCTTCTGTACCAGGCTATGCAGAGTTCGAAGATCGGAGTCATCCGTGGATCGGCGTCACCGGTGGCCGATGAGAACGGAATCATTCACTATCCAATCAACGCAGACGGTCGACAGACGCGCTCGTTCAGGCAAACTCCAGTCGGAGAAGTTCCGGAGGCGATCGTAGAGGTCGACATGGTGGTGGCCAAGCTACCCTCGGATCTCCACAAGGTGCTGATCGCTGATTTCTTCACGTATGGACCGATCGAAGTGAGGTGTAAACAGACTCCCTGGCGCCGGGCGCGCTACTCGCAACTACTTGAGTCGGCTAAGTACGCCGTATACATGGGGCTGATGTCGTTGCCTGCAAAGGCGTGAGGCTTGCTTCTAGAAGGAAATTGATAGATCCTATTCAGGCTGTCAAAACTGTCACTAACGCAAGGGCCGCCCAATCGGGTGGCCCTTTTGCATTTCTGCGGTCCCAAAAGCTATGACCCGATCCCTCCCCCGCGAGTGGGGCGAGCCCGGCGCGCTGCGCGTGTCCGATATCAGCAGCGAGCGAAAACGCAAGACCGGTATCCGGCCCGAAGCACAGCAGTGGCTTCGGGACCAACAAGCTCACCAATTGATCGATATTGGTTCGCGGCAGCTCCGCGCGCTGAATCAGAAGCGCTTCAACGCCGCGCGCATGCGCAATCTCCGTCCGGCTCGCGTGAGCTAACCCAACGGAATCCTTCATGAAAATTTCCTTCAACACCGTACTCGATTGGGACGATGCCGCCAGCACGCCGATCGCCGCTCCGGATCTCGCGACCGCGAAATACACCGTGTTTGTGGATACGGTGAATCCTCCCGTTCAAAACTATCCGGTTCCGTCCACAAATCTGACGGCGGCCACGACCAACGCCGATGGATCAAAGCGTGTGACGATCGATGCGGTCGCTGATCTGAAACTCACCTTGATTCCGAACGCGACCTACTACGTCGCGCTCCAGGATTCCGTCAAGGACATCTTGTCGGCAGAGACTGCGGTACTGACGTTCGTCAACACGATCGCGCCGAAGCCTCCCGGAAACCCTTCTGTCGCCTAGTGTGCTGGCTGCGCACACGCGGATGGCTGGGGGAAAGGTGCGTCCTATGTCGACGATGCGGCTGCCCATAGAGCGGCTTAGCTAGGGGACGCGTGCCGATGTCGTGGTACGGCTCCGTTCGCGGGCGTGGACGGATCTCTCCTTCATCGTCAGGCGGTTCACTCGCGTGGCAGCTCGCAACAGGCCACTACGTGCCTGCCTTTCAAGCTCCGGTCATCGCGCACCCACGTCCGGACACCGATACTGGGGGTTTTGCCGGCGGAAATCCGAACACCTGGGAGCGAGCGCGGCTCGCGCCGGACGGCATACCGTGGCGCATCCCGATCACCGTGTATGCCGGGGCGTGGCCGTTCGAGTATTACCTGGTGTCTGGTCCGACCGGTATGTCGATCGGCCAGCATTACGGAGATGCTGACTACGGGTTTCTGAGCTGGTCCAACCCGGTTATCGGCACCTACACGATCACCGTCCGCGTCCGGACTCAGGATTATGGGCGCACCGCAGGCTCCGCCGATTCCACGGGTGAATATACCGTCTCTTGGACGTTGGTGGTCGCGGATCACACCGACGTCACCAAGTTCCTTTGGATGGACGCCACAAACGGGTCCGATGCAAATAACGGGGCGTTCGGAACCCCGTGGAAGACTCTCGCGGCGTTCAACTCTGCAACCGGTACGTCTGGGAAGCAGTTGTTCTTTCGCGCCGGCACCTATGCGATGAATGCGCTGTCGGCCATTTTGGACCTGAGTGCGAAAGCGAAAGTTCTCGTTGGCTATCCAGGCGAGTCGGTGACGATTGATTACACCGGCACATGGAGTGGAACCAACATCTGGATCTACATGAATACCGGTAACGGGGCCGGTAGTGGTGGCGGGTCTGCGAGCAATATCACCTTTAACGGCTCTCCCTCGAACTGGGCCACAGTCAACAGCGCGCAAAATTTCGACCAGTTTCATTTCTTTCACTACGGCGACCGCGCTCTCTACTACGAGAACACGTTCACCAATCTGAACGGCTACAGCACCAACGGCGGTTGGAGCAATTGGGGTGGCATCTTCTGTGCCGCTACCACGAACATGCACAACTACTACAGTTGTGTGAAGAATACGTTCAGCAACTTCACGAGCATCGTGAATGGAGGCGCGTCCGTCTTGTACTCGGCTCGTTGCTGGGTGGTAGAGAACAACACTGTCAGCGGATTCACAAACCCGTTGTCGGTCCAAAGCGGATTCATGGCGAAGGGGCATAACTCCCGCGGAAGTTATCGCCGCAACAGCGCCTGGGTGCAAGGAGGCACTTTTGCTTCGCCCGTTCGAGGCATCTCGACAGGCTCCATCAGACAGTATCAAGGAAATGATGGCGGCTCGGGGGACAACCCTGATTTGAACGAGTCGTGCTGGAATCTGGTGTTTCAAATACCGGGTCCAAACGGAGGGAATTCGCCGTCTGCGCTGGTCTACGGTGACGCGACCTTCGCGAACTGGACCGGCGCGGAGTACCGCAACACGATCGTCGGGCCGAGATTCGCGACCGGAAACGCCAGTTTTACGAATGTACTCAATTCCACTGGAAATCTGATCTGTAGCGAGCACGGGATTGAGAACGATGCGGCGCATTATGGAGCGACGAACCTGACACTCAACGTCAGCGGGGATGTGGTGGATACGTACGCCAATAGAGCGAGTGTTGTTGATCCTGTGACGGGATACATTCTCAGCTCTTACGCAACCGCAAACGGGATAACACTCGGAACTGTAGGGCACCAGGTGCTTTAATGCCGACACCTAGCGGCGACGTTACGATTGACTTCACGGTATTGGCTAACACCAATCCGTATACGCCATCCAATTTCGCGCGCGCCACCTCGGACACTGTCAATCTGCAGATTATCAGCGGCACGTGCAAGCCGGTGAGTCCAACTGGCGCTTTGACTCGCTTCATGTACCAAGGAGCGATGGATTCGAGCAAGGATGTCATTTCATCGATAGAGGTCGGCGTCGCGCATGTCAGCGATAACCTCTTCATGTTCATCGGGGACAAGACATCCGGCCAGGGCTACATGGCTGCGGTGAATAGCACGTCCATCGGTATCTATACCGTTCTTGCGAATGGGACGACTGGCGGTCTGACGAGCGGCAGCGTGGGATCTATTACGTCTGGCGACGTATTTGCGTTCACATGGAATCATACGACGCACAATCTTGCCGTGACTCAGAACGGCACCGCCGTGATCAACGTGACGGACTCGACATACACGAGCGGCCTGACGTTCGGACTCGGCGCGGACGGTGGTAATACCAATACGTCTACGATGCTTGGGTTTGGCGGCACCGGAATTCTGGCTTCCGGCAACGTTCCATTCATGTCTTATGGATTCCAACCTACGGTAGCGCAATGAGAACAGTTCCGATGGCGGGTCGTCGCTCGCTGCGTCAAGTGCACGACTACATGCTGCCCAAGGCGCAGCAGACACATATCACGGAATCCTACGTCGCGACGCCGCCGGCTCTGTTCATCATCGACGAAGCCAACAACCATTGGACGTTGGGCTATCAGTTCCAGAAGCAGGCCGATGCCCCAGATGGGGAATTCGCCTTCAATGTGTTGCTCAACGGAAAGGATACCGGCGAATTCGCGAGCCGCATCGAGCGTCGCAACGGAAAGATTCGGATCTTCACTCGCGGCGGTTTCAAGGTCTGGAACGGCCGCAGCTTTTTCTAGTCAGTCCGCTCGCGCCCGGCAGCGAGAGCGATCCTCAGTGAATCGAAATTGCGCGCGCATGCGCGGAGGTTTGTCTCGTGTCGAGAGAGTATATTTTGCCTGCTGCCAACATCACGGTAGCAAACCAGGCGGTCAGCCTGGCCTTCGTGCAGGCCCCAAGCGCTGCTCCTGTGGTCGCTCTCGAGTTCCTGCGTGCATTCTGCTCGCAGGCTGCCAATGCGACCTCCGCGCAGCAGCGCATCCAGATCTCCACTCAGGTCTCGACCTTCCCGACCTTGACGTCTCAGGCGCCAGTCCAGTTGAAGGCCTCTGATCCGGCCTCGAAGATCACCGGCGGCACCGCGGGTGCGGCTGGTACGTCAGGGATCAACGCCTCGGCCGAGGGCGCGGGCGCCAAGACGGTCGTCTACGGCGACGCATTCAACGTGCTGAACGGTTGGTTGTGGGTGCCGACGCCGTACGAGACCATCATCGAATCGGCGCAGTCGACTGCTCACGGCATCGGCCTGGTATTCCCGGCGGCGCCTGCGACGCTGACCAACTGGAATGCCGGGATGGTATTCCGCGAGCTCGGCTAATAGCTGACGGAGGAGGGCGGCGCGCGCGTGGCGCCGCCCAACCGCCATGGGCTGGTACTACAATCCTCCACAACCCACGCAGCTTGCGCCTCACGTGGTGCAGGCCTCTACGGGGCAGCCGCCGCCGATCAAGGCGATGGCCGCGACGGCTGCGGCGATTCTGTCGCTGTGGCCGGCGAGCTACGATCATTCCGCGTACGCGCAGGATTTTCGAGCAAAGCAGACCGCGCCTCTCACGCTGGTCTATGGATCTCAGCCGCCCGTTACTTCGGTAGCGGCGTTTTACGCACAGCGCGCGCAGTGGGCTGATCCGACCTGGACAGCACAGCAGGGAGCGCCGGATGCGACTGTCGTTCCCCGTGTCGACAGTCCGCCACCGCGCACCGGATCACCGGTCCTCATCCGTGACCCGGCGAGACCGCTGTATGGTCTGACGTGGCAGTACGGCACTCAGAACGCAACGGGAGATTTCTCAGGCTGGACTACGCCGCCCGTGGTTCCACCGCCGCCGCCGGTTGGCGTGACTACGCCCGCGACGGTTGCGAGTTGGACGAACCCGACTTGGTCCGCGCAGGATCTCGGCGGCCCGGTAGTCCAACCATCCACCGGGGACGAGCCCCCGGGTGTCACATCCTCCGCGGCCGATTTGGCGGCATTCGGGTATTACGACGGCTGGCCATCTCAGCGGCTATCGTTTGCGGCCACGGTCATTCCGCCGCCGACCGTATCGCCATATCTGCCGCCGACCGATTTCCCATATGCCGTCATTCTGGCATGGCAGTCGGCACCGACATGGACAGCACAGACCCAGCCGGACGTGCAACCGCTGGCCAGCATCGTCTATGGTG
>Ga0070741_10008726_pt1 | contig 20137 bp, 26 predicted proteins | sample Coa_R1_4_FD_66440 | JGI IMG/M metagenome (GOLD analysis project Ga0070741, IMG submission 66440) | Surface soil microbial communities from Centralia Pennsylvania, which are recovering from an underground coalmine fire - Coalmine... | ecosystem: Environmental > Terrestrial > Soil > Unclassified ...
GCCGACTCGACTTTGAGTCCAGTTACACACTGCTTGAGCATGCACCTGAGGACTCAATTCAGTTGGAAATTTTACCACAGGCCCTGAACCAGGTGCGCCAACTGAGTGGAGCGGTAAGCGAAGGCCGTTATGAGGAACTTTTAAGGATTCTTGGCCGCCATCCGGAGAACCTTTCGGACCTCGACCAGGATACGAGTGAAGAGTTCAGAATCGTCGAAGGTCTGCTGTTGGCCGACGCGAGCGGCGAAATCGTGCGTCATCCTTACGTCAACAATCAACTCAACAAATTGCTCGCGAGATGGGCGTACAAGGTAACGACCGGAGGAGGCTTCCGTCTGCCGGCATTTGCATTGATGGACGATGGATACCTCTTCTTAAAAGATGGCCGGGTGTTCGCGGGTTGCGATTGGATTCCCGAACACAGCGCCATCGTTTCACTGGCTTCGAAGCATGGCCTGTGTGTTCGTTATCCGATACGCATGGTTGATGACCTTCTCCCGTTTGAAAACCTACGGGAAAACTTGATCACTGACCGGCTCACGCAGCACGTTGCTGCACAGGGCGGGACTTTGACCGACGAAGAAGCTCTCAACTTAACCAAGCGGCAATTGCGGCTGGAGGGTGCCTATGCTCTCCATTCCGAAACGGCAAAAAAGAACGGTGGCGATTTCGATTTCGACTGGATCTGCGTGGTCGAAGAGGACCGGTTCCCGAGATTTGTGAAAGACCGGTTTTCGCGAGGTCTCGGCGCACAACAGGGAAAGAACAAGGCCAACAAGGCCCGCGATCCCTGGTTCAATCTGGAGCATGTGGCCATGAAGGCAAGGGGAAATCACATCGGCTCGATCACCGACCTGATGACCTCCTGCCGCGCATCAGGCAAAGAAGATCTTGCCCAGGTCCTGGCCAAAGAACTCCAGAACGCGCTCGACAGCCTCAAATGGCAGGTCCAACCGGATCTGAAACTCGTCTCCGAAATTAGGCAGCAGGTACGTCAGGCACCCTGGCTTCGGCATAAGAACGAACGCCGCGTCTCTGATCTGCCTCTGCATCTCGATGTCGAAGAGTCAGACCGCATCGGGAAACTCTACAACCACGTTCGCAAAGAGATCGAAGATCTGGTGACCAATAAGGCCTCGATTGAGGCATTCAAATCGCTGATCGTAGGTGAGCAAGTTACCCGCGAAATGCTCAAAGAATGCCGGTTCGTCAATCAGGCTTATGCGGCCATGATCTCGAAGATCGCCGCTCGACGTGACCACCTGAAGGCACAACTTGAAAAAGCGAAAGCCGCATGGGAGCAGGTACGTCAAAGCCCTGACAAGGAACTACGCCGCCAGAAATTATTTGCCGTAAACCAGTCCTATGGCGCTTGCCATTTTGACGAGGAGCGGGGCAAATATGAGATGAAGTCGGTCCTCGCCTTCATCCGCATCTGGGCGCAGAACAAGACGGAGAACCGGTTTGGCTGGTTGCAGGCGTTGAACCGCATCGTTTCACGCGGCGAGCGCTCGAGCGGCTCGATTCTCTTTCTTGCCTTTCCGCAGGAACTCATTGTGAAGCTGGCCGAACGCACCGGAGGCAAATTTGTCCGCGTGCACGTGCCCAGGCTTTACGAAGGGTTCGTCCGTACCGACTCATCCGGCCGTGTTTTCCTGGTGGACCCAATCAATGGAGGAGGGCAGAAGCACACGTTCTTGTTCAAGCTGAAGGACGGGAACATCCTCCTCGACGATAAACCCGAACAGACCGAGACCGATACATCAGCAACACCACAAAAGGCTGAACCCGCCGCAACAGCAGCGACGGATGAGGACGTGGAATTTCCCACCGTCCTGCCTGATGGGGATGTGAATGATGTGCCCTGGGTCATGTGAGGCAGCAACCACTCTGAGCGGAACCTGTTTAGGGTCCCGCTCAGGGCCAAAAAGAAGGAAGCATGAAATCAATCATCTTTATCCTTATATATAGCCTGTCTGCCCTCCCGCTTTGTGCACAGCAATCAGATGTACCTGCCGAGAATGTCCTTCATGTAGCTACATCCCTGAACCATTTGACCGTACTCGAATTTCACGAGCCGGTTACGATGGCCGCCGCGGGCAGCTCCGACTTCCAGATTGAACGTCAGGACAACAAAGTCTTCGTCAAGCCTACCAAGCCGGGAGCATCCACCGATCTCCTGGTATGGGCAGGTTCCCACCGTTTTGCCTATGAACTTGAAACCACACCGGAGGTAAAGAACATGAACTTTGCCATTGATGCAGCGATCCCTGCCCCGCCGCCTGCCGTTACGTCGAGCGCCGATGAACTCGCCGACATGATGCTGACTCGCGCCTTTCTGGGTGCGATCGCGATCCAGAACAAGCGCCGAGTTTCCGAAGACCAGGTTAGCGTTCGTATCGAACAGGTGTTTCGCACGCGTAGCACCATATACGTCCACTACTCAATTGAGAACAATCGAAGCACTTCGTACCGTCTGGACGCCCCGGCTGCCTTTGAACTAAAGCCCTCTCGTTCGCCCATTTCATTGGCCAGCGTTGCCCATACTCAATTGGATGAGCGTGCAGTAAAGAAACTGGGTCAGGCTGAAGCGCTCCCGCTGATGATTGCACGCAATGAGAGTGAACAACGAGAGCTTGAAGCCGGATCTTCTACTGAAGGGGTACTGGCGATTCGAGAGGATTTGAAGTCACCCACAGTCGTGCAACTCGTGTTCGACGGAGAGCTCAAAGCCACTTTTGTGCTGTAGCCATGAAGCCGGAGATCAAGACCAAAGAAATGCGAGACCGGCTGGCAATTTTCGTCGAGCAGGATCCCGAACAGAGTCTTACTGCTATGCTCCGGCGCTTACTTCGAGATCCGATCCGTCCTCGAACTGATGACGGACGATTGCGAATAAGCCCAGTCCTGCTACTGCTCGCTGTGCTCGCGGCATTTTCATTCGTTAGCTTCTTGTATTTCAGCTTGGTGCGTCCATGATTCCTGAGAACGAATATGGCCTTGGCCGGGGCGCTTATCACCGCCGCCGCGAAGAAAGCGCTGGATTCGTAATTGCCATAGTTCTCCTTGCCATACTGTCGGGCGGCTCATACATCCTCGTGGCACGCTATCATGTTCGGCCCGCACAACTCATCGAAGCTGGTCTATATCTGCTATTCGCCACAATCGGGACTGCTGCCATAGTCTGGCATCTCTCGACAGTTCGCGGCCGTCGCGAACTGTCGTGGCCACATCCTCCTTTATATATATCGCCTGAAAAGGATCGAAAGGGGGTTCAAGCCGCCTATGGCCAGAACGCGATCGTGCTTGGCTATGACGTACACGGCAAGCCCTGGTTCTGGACAGACGCCACCCGAGTAATGCAGTCGGTCATCTTCGGCGCAACAGGCTCCGGCAAGACAACACTTCTCAAGAACATCATCACGCAGGATCTGTTTCGCATGGTCGGACCTCCCAGCGACCGCCACCACATTCCCATGTTGATCTTCGATGGCAAAGGCGATCAGGAGTTCTTATACGACCTCTTACCTGCGATCGAAACTGCAGGCCGGATGCATCAGTTGCGAGTTTTAAACCCATCACGGCCGGACATTTCCATTCGCTACAATCCATTTTTCAGCGAACGTGGCCTCTATGAGGAACACGCGCATTTTGTATTTGAGTCATTCGATCTAAAAGAAGATTTCTTTCATGGGCACCAGGCCACATACCTGACCAATCTCGTGCGGGTCCTGGCCCATACAGGCAAACCCTTCAACATCCACGACGTGCTCGTGCTTGCTCTCGATGAGAAGGTGCTGAAAGAGCAAATCACCATTGCGCGAAGCCACCTTGCCGAGCAAGCTGCCGTAACTGAGCAAGCGAAACTTAACCTAGATATGGCTGTCCGCAGCCTGCTGCAATCGTTCGAGGACCGCGACCGGGTTCCGAAAATTCAAGGGCTCTTGAATGAGCTGATGACCTTTCTCGAAGGCGACCTGTCGGCGGTGACGGGAGCGTACGACGAGGTCCTTTCGCTTGATGAGGTGATCGACAAAGAGTTGATCCTGTTTGTCTCCTTGAACACGAACAAGAACCCCGCAGCGGTTACCGCTCTTGGCCGGATGTTGCTCCAGAACATGCAATTGATTATTGGGAAGCGCTACGAAGATGAACAGGAGCGCAAGCGACGGAACCGCCCGATGGTCAGCGTTATTTTGGACGAGTTTGCGCCGTTTGCCTACTCCAACTTCGCACAGATTCTTCAGACGGCGCGCGGAACCAACACAGCATTCTTATTCTCTCTGCAATCTCTTCCGCAGCTTCTCAGGGTTGGCCGCGGCTTTCGAGATGATGTGTCCTCCGCACCCAACACAACGATGCTGCTGCGCACCCGGGATGAGGAAACGGCCCAATATTTTCTTAAGGCTTCGGCCCGGGTAAAGCAGAAACGGCACACCGAAACCGTACAGCGTACCGGGATCATTCAGAAAAAATACGAGCCCATCGGCTTTGGCAGCGAAACCGATATCAAAGACACCCGCTCGCAGGATGAGCACATTAAGAATCTGCCTGTCGGCCAGATGGAAATCCTGATGACCGACAATTCACAAGGAACACTGCACTCCCATCTGCACGTGCGTGTACCGCGCAATTATCGCTTCCCTGGACTGGAGCCAATGATCTATCCAAGGCTTCATTCTGTCTCGCATGTGAAAGGCGCTAATCTCCGCTTCCAGGACCCGGAACTTGTCCGACGCCACGGGCGCCTGGCAGGAAAAACAGGAAGGGCCGCATGGATGTGAGACGCCGATTCTTTCTTCCTCCGCTATTGGCGTTCCTATCCTGTCTAGGGACTTCGTCCGGTGCTCAAAGTCCGCACTCAAAGTACGACCCAGGCGCGGTTGGCCGGCCAGCACCGCACCAACAGGGCTTCCTCGATTTCACGCTGCAGCGGATCAATCCCGCAGGCACAGATTACGGCCAATGCATTGATGAAGGTCGCAAGCTTTTGCTGACCGAAACGATTGACGACCGCTATTTCTGGTCGAGCGCAGTTGGCTCGGTCGTTCTCGTCTGCCTCTTCCTGATCATTGTTTTTCAGGAAAGGAGATATAGGAGAAGTGAGTGGGCGGCGGCAGAGGGGCTGGTGCAATACGAGCATGCCCTGATACTCGCCAGGCGCGAGTTTTCGGAGGCGAGCAAAAGAAATCAGGAGCTGATGAATTCCTTGTCGGTCATCAGGAAAGCTGAGCACTCGTTTCCTTCCGAAGCGCCCGCCCGTCCGACACCCATCACACCATCTCGCGTATCCACAGCACATAAGAAGTCCACGGAGACACCGGTAAACGGCAACAAGGTCGAACAGTCGCAGCACACAGTTCCTCCCGTGAAAGCTAGCCCAGCTGACGGCCAGATCAGGCTCTTTAACGCGGATGGCGACTTGGTAATGAAAATCAATTCGCAAGAACAACAGATCGTAAGTTTCCGGGAACAGGTGAACCTGCTGCGTCGGCAACTCACAGACTCTGATCGCAAATTACGTGCGGAACAAGAGAAGAACCGCAATTTAAAAGGTGCATAGTTCAGCGCCGGGTTATGACGAAAAAGCGGAGTGCACAAATGCAAAAGAAGGATGGATCGAACGACAAAGACTTGCGGGTTGACCGGTTTGAACCCGGCGCAGATCTTGGACCGATCGAAGATCGCCAGGAGTACGAGAATCGAGTCAACGCGCTTCCGGATAACGAGAGGCAGCTTGCGCAGGAGCTTTCGCGCTTCGCGGATCTCTGTCAATACTTTGAGCGCGAGAAGGTGGATGTTCCCGCGGAAATCATTGAGGAATTGGGCCGCACAGCCCGGCTTCCCATAGCGCGGCGTCTCGAAGCAATGAAGAAATTGAACCAGAGATTAATGGAGTGTTTGCCTGATGTTGGTGACGACTCTCGGATTCGGCAGTAGTTGGTGGGCGAGGTTCGGCAGAGACCCGCACGATCGCTATCGCTTCACCAAACACGCGGCGTACTTCAACTCCACAGGTGTAAGTTGCGGGAGCAAAATTCAGCGCTACTGGCTTGTGCCTGGACTGCTCCGCTTCAATGGGGTTGGCGACTTTACTCCGGACCATCCGAACCGTTCTTTGGGCAAGGCTTTTGAGTGTGCCGATCTCAACTTTGCCTTGGGCGGAAACAGGCTGTTGTTCATTCGCAGGGCCAGAGATACCGCAGCGCCAGACTACTGCCTTGTGGCGATTTCGAACCATCAACATGGCTACTTTGATCCACAGATGACCGGCTGGAAATCGGAAAAGGCAGTCGCGGTGGCAGTCAGCCAATTCCGCGAAAAGTGTGAGGCCCTATTGCTCATGAAACCTGGAGATTGGATACAGACGGTGCTTGGAATTTGGCAGCTAAACACAAGTGGCGGGCGCAACAGCCCGACGCTCGACCTGCTCCCAGAATGAGTTGGTAAGGTTGTTATGCGATATGCAAAAAATGGCTTGGTGGTCCAGACGGAACGCGATATTCCGTTGCTACGCCAAGTCAGAAACTCGAAGTTCATCAGTCACGATCAGCTGTTCAGCTTAAGCCGATTCAGTGGCTTAGAGCGCTCGCGGGACAGTTTCAATTGGAGGCTTCGCCGGCTGCTCAGGGCCGGCTATTTGGCGGTCTGCGATGGCTTCTTTGGAGCGGGTTCAGCGGTTTACCGGATTACCCGCGACGGCATCCACCTGCTCGAACACCATGGCGAATTCGCCACTGTCTTGCACTCCAACACGCAGCATCTTCCCCATACTTCACAAATTTTTCACTCCCTCCAATTGAACTCGATCCAGGTTGCGCTTGCCAACGAAAATCTTCTTTCCACCTGGCAGTCGGAAATCGAAGTGGCGTCATTGAATACGATCTCGCGAGCGCCATATCAAAAGGATTACGACGCCATCGTTGAAGTCTGGGTTGGCGCAACAACTGCCTGCTTTGCTCTCGAATATGAACGCACGTTGAAGAGTGCCAGACACTACGAGCGAGTGCGGGATGCGCTTCGCGCAGAGCGCCAAATTGCATGTGTCTTGTACTTGAGTTCGGGGATGGAGGTGCTGGTGCATCTCCTGCATGAATTTGAATCGATCGGCGCCAATATTGCGCTCGCAAACGCAAAAGACTTTGGGCGACAACTGCTGGATACCCGCGTACTCACGCCTAGCAATCTGGCGGGAATGCCATTTCGGGAGGTGCTGCAATGATCACTCCTGTTATTTTTGACCTCTCTTTGACCTTTCCAGGGCTTCTGAGTCGCCTTTTGTCCCATTCGAAACCGCCTTTTGGGAGCTTTCGGAACTCGCCTCGATTCAGGTTGTTACGTTCTGACTACCCTCTGTATTGGATGTCCTTCGGATACTCGTTGCGGAACAGGTATAACTCGACAAATGTCTGTATCCGGTCATTATTTGGTGATCCGTTCTCGCGTTGTGAGCAGCTTTTGAGTTCGACCCTCGACTTCACACTATTTAATCCCGCTGCTTTGTATCGAGCTGCTTTTGGGATCGCAATGTTTGGACCCTCATGCAAATTTTTTCGGCCCACACCTCAGAGTATTGGCGCGATATCAGAGGTGTAGCGCCCATACCGGCGTCTGGTTAACAACTGGTCGCACAAGTACTACGGATGAAAGTTCTGATGAAAGGAGTTACACAAATGACGCAGAGTAGAGGAGCTTTACGCTTCGAACCGTTGTTCGCATCGGAAGAACTAGGTTTGCATGCCGCAGCCAATCTTGAGCACGTAATTAAGGCATTTCTTGTCGCTGCCGAGGGATTGGCGATGCGCCGAATCGAAATGCCTGAAGCGGTTTTGCTGCTACAAACCGTCCCCGGCAATTCCGAATCGGGTGCGATCTATTTGTACGACCGCAACCGGCAACATTTCTATATCGCTGTGTTCGACGAAGGATCCGACGATTCCCTGACCACCGCGGATTTTGATCGGCTCGTGGAAGAGTATGAGCTGCTCAGCTTCGCGGAAAATCCACGCACACTGCTGAGACTTACCGCGCCTGGCCGCGCATAACTTCAGCGCTGGAATTGAGTATGAACCAGGTCATCACTGTGGCACATTCCGCCAAGAACGTGCGGAGTGTCGTTGTTCCAAGCAACCTCGAATCGGCCAGGCGGTATTGCGCTTTGTTCGTCAATCGCCTCGCCCATACGTTGCAGTCGACGCGGCCTGCCGAGAATGGCAAGCACTATTACTATCGTCCAAAACAGAACCGGCGTCTGACGCTGGGAACCATCGGTGACCACCTCGCTGGGCGGCTGACAGTCGGTCTCTACTCACTAAATCCCAAGACGCAGCGGTCCAAGTGGGTCGCCATTGATGCCGATTACAGTAACGCACTTGAAGACCTTCTGAAGTTGCAATGGGAACTTCGCCAGGACGGAGTCGAATCCGCGCTCGAACGGTCGCGCCGTGGCGGCCATCTCTGGATCTTCATGGCACAGCCTGTGCTGGCGCGAGATTGCCGTGTTTACATCTATAACCTTGCTCTTCGGTTGCGGGTTCCAGTCAAAGGCAGCGCCGGTCTGGCGGACGGAATTGAAGTCTTTCCGCGTCAGGATCGGTTGGAAGTGGGTGAATTTGGGAACGCTATCCGTGGCCCCTTAGGGATTCATTGCGGCGCCGGCAAACGCTACTGGTTCTATGGCGCGGATTACTGCGTTGAAGCCCAGCTCAGCTATCTGGAACGGCTCAAAAAAATCTCCGAGCAGGAGTTGAGTACATTCGTTCAGGGCATGGAAATGCCTCAGGAATTCCGTCCTGTGCAGCGGATTCAACTCCCGCCTTATGATGCGAACCGTCGCGAATTTCGCATCCTTGATTATGTTCGGCCGGCGCGCAAGCGGTCCGGCAATTACTGGGCGCAATGTCCCTCATGCGCCGGACAAGGCCATGACCGAAGCAGCGACAATCTTGCAATCTCGGTTCGCGACCCAAGACTCTATCGTTGCTGGGCCGGTTGTTCCAAAGAAATGATTCGAGCTGCTCTTGGCCAACCGATCCGCTTTAGGAGGTCCGTCTAACATGAGTGCGCACCGAATAAGTTCAACGCAGAAAATTGATGCTCGTGAGGTACTGGCCAGACAGGGATTGAGGCTTCCCTCGCTGACACTTAAGCAACTCCGCAGCGTGGGAGTTTATTCGCAGCCTTCAATTTCAATTGAGCACCAGCATCTCGCGAAGCGCTATGTTCTGCGCGGCGTTGAGTCGGGTGGTGCAGTTGCTGATCTTGGAGCTTATTCGAGTTTCGTGGGCGAACACGGGAACCCACTCGGCTGGTTGCAGAGGATCGACAGCGTTGGAGTGAACGGTGTTCATGCAATCGTCATCGCACCGGTACTGGTGCGCCTGGAGATGGTACGAGTCCAAAGGACCTACGATCTCCTCATCACAAGACACTCTCTCGTTTCTTTGCCCACCAGTTCAAGACCGAAATTGCAGAGCGAGGTCCTGTTCTTGGGCCGGCGCGGCAGCCTTGAACTCGAACTCTGGGGCAAGGACATTTCGTTCCGCGGCTCGATTGCTCCGGCCTTCTACACGCGAGGTGGCGAACCTGTGGAGTTTCCCAGGGAATTTCAACGGGCAGCCGCTCTGATCACCACCGCTGTCTGTTGTATTGGCTGTCGGCATTGCCACTTGTTACAGCCAAAATCTGAAGCGGCAAGTGAAACTGTTTCGTCACCACAAGAGTTGGTCACGGCGAGTATCCAGCGTGAGTAGTGACAGGCAATCTCGGAGTCTGCCAGAGATCTCTACGGTACTTGAAGATCCAGCAGCTTCTTTTTGGCTCAAAGCTGCTCTGCGTTCCGCTCTGGCTCGCGACCCGGTTGATGCCGCGAACGATGCTGAACTGCTACATGAACTACTCGCGCATAGATGTGAGGAGATTCTGGCAGACTCGTGACGCAGGGCCATGCTCCATGAGACGGCAGTTTTTGGGGTATGATGTGTGCCTCGAGGGATTCGTTCATCCTGCTTCCCCACGCAATAAGGACCGCCTGGGACAGTCTGCCCGGGGCGGTCCTTTCTATTTGATCTATTTCGTCCGGGCGGTTGGTGCGGGTGAGAGACGAATCAGAGGTTCCAACGGCATACTTCTTTTGGAACTTGCGACCAAAGTAGTCCTATAATGTGGGCCGCGTTCGGTCCGGCCCGGTTTCGCTCTCAGTCTCAAACAGGAGCTCATCATGCGTACCAGCAAGGGTCGAGTCTCCGAGTCCGCAAAGCAGCGCATCCCGCGGATATCCCCTGGCAAAGCAGCAGAAATCCTTGGGCGTTGCGATCAAACTCTCCGAGATTCTCGAGAAATCCTCGCTAACCTCTCTCGTGTTGGATTTGCTCAGCTGTTAGCTGTTTTGAGCGACGACATTTTGCGGCTTGCAGTTCAGCCCGACACCTGGGGTGAACGCGTGCGCGCACGGTTGCTGACGGACATTGCGCCAGCTCTCCAGGGTGATCTAGACAGCAAACTCGGAGTCGGTGTGGAGGACATCGCTCATTGCGCGAGCATCGTGATGCCATGCCTTCTACTAGAACTTGGCCGCCGTTTGGGACATATCGAAATCGAGTTTCCTTCTGACCCCACCAACTCAGTAGCCCGATTCAAATTCTGTGCTGGAAAGGGCCGCCCAGTCCACTCGATCGACAACCAGCGACTCCTGTTTATCTCATCCGAGTACGGCCCCAATCTCGTCGGGCTCTGCTATTTCGGAGATCAACAAAGCCGTCTGATAATCGAGCGCGCTTTCGAAGGCCCGAAGGGTTCTGTGGTGGCAACCTCTCCTAATCCCAGCCGTTACAAGCAGTAAAAGCCCCAACTTCTCATATTGGAAAACAGAGCGGTCGCAGGCGCGCTTTGTAGGCGAATGCTTGCGCAGTCGAGGTGCATTATGCCCAAAAGTGTGAATAAAGTGATTCTTGTCGGAAACGTCGGACAAGATCCCGAAGTGAAATACACGCCCAGCGGTACTCCCGTAGCAAAGTTCAGCTTGGCCACAAACGAGCGGTTCAAGGACCGCAGCGGCGAATGGCAGGACCGGACCGAGTGGCACAGTGTTGTCGCCTGGCAGCGGCTTGCTGAAATTATTGGCGAGCACGTGAAGAAAGGCTCCAAGCTGTACATCGAGGGCAAGCTGGAAACCTCAAGCTGGGATGATCGGCAAAGCGGAGCCAAGCGGTACCGGACAGAAATCATCGCCCGCGACGTCGTGCTGCTCGGCCCACACGAAGATACAGAAGAGAATAGCAACGCGAAGACGAACGTCCGCGAACACCAGCACACCCATACACCTTCTTCCGAGATCTCGGATCAAGACATCCCTTTTTGACCACTTCGGATTGCGCTTTACGGAAACGCTTTAAGTGGACTGCCATCATGATTCGTCAATATGGAGCTCAACGTTTCACACTTGCTTGTCCTCCTATCGTTGCTAACAGGCGCGTCGGAACCATTCCCGTTGGCACGATTCTTTACATCCAGCATGGTATAAGGCCGTTCAGCGGTTCGCCTTTCCCAGCGATCTGCCGTGAGCCGTGGATCGTCGAAGCTTGGTTGCCGCGAGACTACTCGAAGTGGGATCCCCGTCTCCAAAAGTTCCGCTTGGTTCGGATAAGTGGAGGACATCTTGCTCAGGTGAGAAGTTTGAGAGATCAGCGCCGCGTAAAGCAAGTTGCTGACTGGATACTGCTGCGATCGATCGACGCCGGCCTTGAAAAGCAAATCTGCCTATGCCGCAAATCTCCTATCACAAAGGTAAACCGTATTTCTCGACCCTCACCAAACAGTATTACCGGACCTACGACGCCGCTTTCCAAGACAGTTTGCGAAACGGCGGCGGGGCCGAGATCGACTTCAACCTTTATCTCGTGAAGGCTGACAGCACCCTAGAGATCGTGTTCTAACCTCCGTTCCGGATTACACCCCATTCATTTGCATTGAGAAGGACATCACCATGAGTGCTCCCAACGGACATGCCGGGAATTCTTCTGCAAGCAAGCCGAACGGCAAGGGCATCGTTCCCACCGCCGTCAACAATGAGCTTGCGCCACACGTCACTGGAGAAAATCTGACGCGTTTCATCGTGGAGCTGCAGGTGCCATTTGAACCTTCGCTGATCGAGTGGCGCGTCACGAACACAGCAGGTGACAAAGCGCGTGGCCAGGTAATCCCATACGCCGATCAGCGAGCTTACACTGACCGGCTAAATGACTTGTTCACTCCTGCAGGCTGGACGCGCAAATACATGGTCCACACCAGCCCAAACTTTCAGCGCGGCAAAGACCAGAAGACGGTTGCGAAAATTCTGGTCACCTGTGAATTGACGATCTTCGGCGTTGGGTCACATTCTGCAACCGGTGAAGAGTGGTCGGACGATGAAAACGCCGGTACTTCGGCGGAAGCTCAAGCGTTTAAGCGGGCGGCGAGCTGCTTTGGATTGGGACGCTACCTTTATTATTTTCGCGGGATTTGGGTGGATCTTGACAGCCGAAAGCGAGCGAAGAAAGTGCCTCCGCTCCCTCAATGGGCCACACCGGAAGGCTGGCGTCGAGGTCTGCGACCAGATAACAAGCCGCAAGCAATCCGAGAAGCCGCCGAGGACCAAGGTGCGGAAGCGAATACGAAACAATCGATTGATGTTTCGCTGGTCCGACAGATTGAGGCCATGGCGCACCCTCTCGGGAGATCTTTATACCGAGGGATATTAAAGTCAGTGGCGCGGGTTTGGCGTCCATCCGAAATCCAAGACTTGATCACGGCGAAACGGGTGTTAGAGCACATGCAAGCCGGCAATCGCGGCCTGGACCGACTCAAAGTTGTTCTTGAACGTGTCGAACCTGGACATGTTCAGCAAGTATTGTCTTCCTTGAATATCTCTTCGCTCGAACGAGTCGACAATCTTGACACCCTGAAGAAGCTAGTCCTCTCGCTAGAAGCCATTCAGACGAACTGAAGCGGTCTGCCTAATTTTCCCGATTAGCCCCTCCTTGCGGCAGTCCTTCAATACGTCCATTTGAAATCCATCTCTCCCGTTCATCGATTCCTTGAAATCCAGGAGTTTCTCTCGTGAGCGCATACGTGTCTGCGGTCCAGCACATTCGTTCTATGCGCGGAGGGTCGCAGGCCCATTTAATTCGCGCCTCAAATGAGCAATATTACGTAACGAAGTTTCAGAACAACCCGCAGCACATTCGCGTGCTCGCGAATGAAATGCTGGCTACGCGCCTAGGCGAACTCCTTGGACTCCCACTACCACATGTCACAGCAATTGAGGTTGGCCCTTGGCTGATCGAGCACACCGACGCGCTGCGGATTGACCTAGCGGGTCTTCGAACTGCATTTAAGCCGGGCATTCACTTCGGCTCTGAATATGCAGTTGACCCGATCCACGATCATCTTTTCGATTACTTACCCGAGACTTTACTCCAGAAAGTCCGGAATATCGAAGATTTCGCTCGCATACTTGTGCTCGACAAGTGGACCTCCAATTCCGATGGACGTCAGGCTGTATTCTGTCGTAATTCGAACCGTGGCCACTACCGCGCCGTTTTCATCGACCAGGGCTACTGTTTCAACGCCGGCGAATGGAACTTCCCAGACTCCACTCTTCGAGGTGTCTATGCGAGGAACTATGTTTATCAACACGTGAGGAATTGGGAGGCATTTGAGCCGGCTCTCACCCGCGCCGAAGAGATGGACATTGATGCCATTTGGCGCATTGCGGCTGCCATTCCATCAGACTGGTATGAGCATGACCGCGCAGGGTTAAATCGCCTTGTAGAAGAGCTGCACAGCCGCCGGTCGACGATTCGTGCCTTGATCACCGCTTTCCGAGATTCGAGCCGCAATCCGTTTCCACTTTGGACGACAGATTGAACGTCCAGCAGGACATCTTGAGAATTGAAGCTCGACAAAAGTCTTTGCAAAACGAGCTCATCGATACTTACCCCAATCTACAACCCTGAACACGAGCGAAGTCGGAAGGACGCACGAAGAGCCCACGCGGACGGTTGCAGTCCTACCGATTTTTCCTCTTCCGTCACTTACCTAGGAGCTGGCGAAAGAGGCTGAGGGATGTGCGGCGAAGTGCCTACTGGGACGGTCCGCACATCCCACCCTGGGTTTCAGGGCGAGAGGACACTCCATGTCAATTAAATCCTTGGTAGCAGAAGACCTAGGCCAATTCATTGGTACAGAAAATTGGTATCAGCACGGCCTCGTGCGTCCGATTACCTACACAGACGGTGCGAGATACGTTGCCGAGAATGGCGGCGCGTACTGGTTGCTGGATGAAATCGCCCTGGCCCAGAAGTTCAGCATGGCGGTCAGGCACGTACCCTTCCAAGTTTGGAAATTGGTGGTTAGCGATACCAAAGGTCTCTTAACCTGCGATGACGGCGATGGCAAGATCGTCTACTCAAAGGAAATTCCCTTTACCGACTTTCCTTTGTCCGAAATCAAGTTCTATTTCACGGACAACGTGATACTCCTCCCGAGTGAGTACTGAACCCGCCTGAGTTTGGTCCCCCGTCTGAACGCTTCCCACCGCTAGGAAAAATCCATGAAGCAAAAGATCCGCGTCACCACACGAGCAAGCGACTTCGAAAAACGAAAACAGGAGCATTTGCAGGTCGGCTACGGCATTGAGAATGAACAGCCACTCCCGATAAACGGGTTCTGCTCCTTCACGGCGTTCCGCATCATCGCCGATGACGATAGCGCAACGGCCCCGCGGTTCGTCAGCTGCATAACTAATGAGGAGTGAATTCATCGTCCTTAGCCTTCGGGCTGGTGTGCAGTGGTTGTAGGTGGGAATTCAGCCGGAGCGGACCAGACGGCGGACAGCCACGCCGCACGGTCGTGATTCGATGGGAACGGCTGATACCCATCGAGGAATCGGAGGTAAGCAAGTGAGTAAAGGCATTTCGATTAGAGCGGAAGTAAGTCAGGGGATCTTGGCAAAAGCGGAGCGGCTGTTCAGAAATGACGATGCGGGAGTTTGGGTTGAGCTGCTCCAGAACGCGCGGCGCGCGGGGGCATCCTGCGTGGACGTCACTATTACTGAAAGTCAATCTGGACCTGACACGTGCAGTATTACGATCCATGACGACGGAACGGGTATTTCTGACTTTCATACTTTGCTCAGTCTGGGCGGCTCCGGTTGGAACGGAGAAACACAAGCTAAGGAGGATCCTGCAGGTATGGGGTTTTTCGCGTTGTGCCGTTCTGAGGTTCAAGTGCAGAGCGGAAACCAGACTGTCCATCTTTCTCCCGCCGTCTTTCTCGGCCAGCGTGATGCCGAGGTCCAGGAAGTTGCCGATAGCGTCCAGGGCACGCGCATTTGCTTTACCCGAAACTCTTCAAAAAACGCTCTGATAACGTCGCTGCAAGAAGTGTCTGAATTCTGTCCTCTCGCTGTATTTCTGGACGGCGAACAACTGCTCCAGCATGACTTTCTTGATGGTGCTCTGCACCGCGAAGTGATCGATGGAATCGAAGTGGGATTCGCCACCGCCTTCACGCACCGATGGAGCACATATCACGACAAGAATTGGAACTTCTACGGCGCGCGCATTGACTACTGCATTCCCGCTATCGACGGCTTTTTCCCGTCTGGGCAGGTCTCGCCCGTGTCGCTCTATGCACGCTTCAACGTCCTTGAGACAAGCAGAATCAAGCTTCAATTGCCTGCCCGGCGGGCGATCATCGAGGACGAGTTCCTGAAGTCATTTCTTCGCAAAGCGCGCTCCGCGGCTTATCGTTTCTTCGAGAAGAAGGACCGGCACGCCTTGCCCCTTAAGAACTGGCGCGAAGCAAAGGAATTGGGCATCTTGTTGCCGGAATCCGCCTGTCTCCTCTACGCGTGGCACGCGCCACCGCTCGATGATGCGCTTGAACCGTTGTTTGGCTATTCCGAGCGGACAGTCCTGAACGATTGCGACGGAATTATGCTGGTCGCGAGTGACCTGCCGGATGAACACACGCTTGAAGGCGCCCTCAACTCGGGGGCATCACTCCCAAATCGGCTATATCAAGAAGAGCCGCAATTCAGGGGCTACGCCTGGTACGACGCATTGCGAGTGGTCACCGATAGCGCGGTCTTCATCGACGGAAGAGCGTATGAAGAGTGGGGCAAGGCGTCCGAAGAACGCCCACAGCAAATTGACCTGGAACTGACGGTTGAGTGCCCCGATGGAAGTTCTCACGAGATCCGATTGCCAGCATTGATCCACGTCGATTCATCGAATGGTTGTGAATTCGTGGCTGTGAGACAGAGCCCCTGGGACAACGATGATCTGAAAGGCCCTTTTTCGGTTACCGATTTTCTGATCAATGCGACCTTCCGTGCCTCCGATGATTGGGGCGAAGCAGACAGTTGGGACACCCAGCACGATGGGTACGAGGAAGATATTGAACGCCAGGTGAATGCGTACTTTCGCGGCTCTCGGGCTACGCTTTTAGCGATTCTACGGAAGGCCATTGAATGGGAGGCCTGCCGCCTTGCGGAGGAACTAGGCATATCTGAGCTCAGGTTTCTACGCAAATCGAAACATGAGTGGGATGTGGAATTAGTCGCAAAGGAAGCGTCTTCGCCCTCGGCCTAGCCATCCCCTCAATCTGCTCACGCTAACCCAATCCAGCAGAACTCGACTCAGCTATCTCTTGCCTTGTAAGGGAGGCGGCAGCTAACACGGAGTTCCTATGCTCAACAAAACCCGGCCTGAAGACTGCAATCCTCTCTCCGCAACTGTACGGGCATGCTTACAGGAATTAGAGGCCCTGGCCCTGAAAGTCTCTATCTATGGGGACCACGCTGATGAGGAAAATCTCCGGGACATCATAGCCAGATTGCGGAGTGCATCGCCCACCCAAGAACAGACACTCAAGGCATCGACGGATTTTGTCACCGGCAAGTTCAAAGTTAGCCGACGACAGGTTGCCAACACGCTTTGGCACGCTTTTACGGGAGAAATTGGCTGGTTCCGGATAACAGAGACGATCCCGCCGCGCACTCTGAGGTTCCGCTCGATTGATCAGACCAACCCTGGAATTGTGGATTATCCGTTGAATGAGGGCGGCGCGGTCCAGATTATGACGACCGCTCCAAAAAGCGAAGTGTTCGAACTCCGGCTCGACGGAATTGCAAGGGGTCTCCAGGAACTCGCGGCTTACTATCCCAGACACTTCGCAGATCTAGTGAACGAGAACGCGGATGCGATTACCGCAGATGCTCTCCTGCAATGCTGTATTTTTGGGGAGCTCATCTATAGCTAAGAAGTTCCACCGCATAATCCGTAGCGGAGTTATTTCTTCCGCGTCTTGTCCCGTCCGCTTCTCCGGAGTCCCGATTTACGCTTCTTCGTTGTCGCCACAGGATCAGCCTGCTGCATGCCCGAGAATCTATCGGCAAAGCGCGCGAGATGCTCAATCTCTTCTCTACTGTTCTCAGGGGAATCCCAGGATCTTGTGTAAAGAGAGCCAGCCTTTACGACCGGCAGAAACACCTCAGGGCCATGTGTGCGGATCCATAGCAAGGCATAGATCTTGTTCACCGCGTTCTTCATAATCCGCTTCATCTCATCTTGCGTGATATGCGAGTACTCGCTTTTTCCGGCGCAATGTGGACATTCAATTCCCGCGTGAACATCTTCTATTGGCCCATTACGGAATGCTAAGGCCACAATCGATTTCGCTTCTTCCGCCAAGCCTTCATCAATCGTCAATTCCTTACCTGTATCGGGCATGCGTCCTCGCAAAACATCTGTTTGATCTCTCTTGTCACTGTGGGCGTAATTGTATGCACATTCATGGAAAAACCAAGCTCGGATTCTTTCCTCTTCCGATATCGGAAGCCAAGAGGCTCAGAAATTATCTTTCGCTTCCAAACGAATTCTCCGCGCTTGATCCCTGCGTGGGAGACGGAGTGGCCTTCGCAGCATTGCTCGACGGTACTTCGGCACGCCGCTACGGAATTGAAATTGACGCCTTCCGAACTGAACAAGCAAGAGCATCTGGCCTTGACGTGTTGCAGGCCAACACCATGGACGTCCGCTGTCCGGTGGAATCAGTCTCACTGCTGTACCTCAATCCGCCCTATGATTGGGAATCGGGCCAGAGCGGTAACCAGCGGCTCGAATTGGTCTTCCTTGAACACACCTACCGCTGGTTAAGGGCGGAGGGCGTCCTGATCTTTGTCATTCCCCAGGGAAGATTGAAGCCGTGCGCGCGCATCCTAGCTGACTACTTCAAAGACATTCGGGTGTATCGCTTCGGTGATCCCGAATGTTTGCGATTCAAACAGGTCGCGGTATTCGCCGTGCGGCGCAAGAGAACGGAAAGGCCGGCAGATTCGGTCCTGTTCGAAGCGGAGCGCTATCTGGAGAGGCTTGCGTTACAAGACAATCTTGCCTTGCTCACAGATATTCCGGATGCAATCTATGCGGTTCCCCCGTCCGGCCCTGCCGAGCTTACAAATGCCGGACTGCCGCTGGACGAAGTTGAAGACTTGCTGCTCCGATCCGGAGCATACAGGCAGACTGCGCGTGTGCTCATTCACGAACACAGCAACGTACGTGGACGGCCTCTGACACCGTTGCACGGGGGCCATGTCGGCCTGCTCTGCACCGCCGGTCTCCTCAATGGCGTGTTCGGAGAGGGAGAGCAACGACACATCGCCTTTTGGCGCTCCGTTAAATTTGTGGACCACTGGGAAGAGGAAGATGGAGAGACAAAAGTTCTGCATGATCGCGAACGGTTCTCCCAGGAACTGACGCTGATCTTCGCTGATGGCAGGACACAGATTCTGACCCACGAAAAGGCGCAAGAAGCATGAAAAACGCGCACCTTCGTTTTGGATGGCTCAGCTACTACAAAAGCACTGAGAAAACGACAACCAGCTTCAAAGTACGTCTAGACCGGTTCATAGGCGAGGTCGAGCCGGATTCGCCGCGACGCGCTAAAGCACATCTGATTTCCGTTGTTGGTGGGGATACGCAGATCGCTGCGATCAATGCAGCGATTTCGACTGATGAAAGTTTTGAGGTCGAAGGCGCCAATGTAGATCGCATCTCGGTTTCGCTCGGCCGCAACACCCAGACCTACAGAGCATCCCTGCAGCTGGCCGACAGAAAAAGACCGCTGCGCCACTTAATCGGCGTTTCCGAGGAACTGCTGAACAATGTAGGCAGCACAGGACGCACAATTCTGGCGCAATCGGAGCCCGCGTTTCTGTGGATGTCCCTGGCGCAAATTCACGGCCTGCCTGGAACGCCGGAATGGGCGGAATGGTTTTGTCAGAGATTAGAAAAATACAAATCCATAATTCCTATGCTCGGAATCGGCTGCAGGCCGGTAATGGTCAAAGGCAACAAGAAACGATTTCTCGAATGGCTTGGTCTGGGCGTGCAGCGCGGACCGCTCGTGCTCCCGGCGACCGCAGGCCGCATTGATTGGCCGCGTTCCAGTCTCGCAAAAATCTTCACACCAGAAAGCATTCCGTCGGAGTAGCGGCACAATTCCGGATGCCGAACGCATCGCGCTCACGGCATCTTCCCATGAACCAGTCCTAGCGAAGTCGGCGCAGTTGATATCGCCCGAACGGTGAGATTACCCCAAAATTCTCTTCCGGTTCGTTGACCCTCATTTAAGACAATGATTCTGAAATTTACCGGGCAGTATGGCTCAACCGTCGATCTCAATGGAAGCGGAGAGATTCAGGGCTATGAATTTCTTGATCCTCCAGTTGAATACAGATTTCTTCGGGCGGGGTTGCCGATCTCTGACTGGATTTCCCCCAAGCTGCACTACACCACACTGCTGCACCCGGTGCGCAGCGACAACGATGTCCGGACCATAGGCTTCGATACGACGGACGTCACAATTGAAACGAGTGGGCTGGCCGGCACCTTCATTCTGCTCGTCTGGCAACGCGAGTAAACCCTCCCCTCTGGAGGTCGTCTGTGCAACTGGACACCATTTATTCCTACATGCGTTTATGTGGCGCAACACATAACCGCATGTATGTGAAGATGTCAGTTATGTTGTCATCCCTCATGAGCACCTCGGTTGACAAGGATTTTGAGGCGTGCAACGCCACATAAATAAGGAG
>Ga0070741_10008727_pt1 | contig 20127 bp, 19 predicted proteins | sample Coa_R1_4_FD_66440 | JGI IMG/M metagenome (GOLD analysis project Ga0070741, IMG submission 66440) | Surface soil microbial communities from Centralia Pennsylvania, which are recovering from an underground coalmine fire - Coalmine... | ecosystem: Environmental > Terrestrial > Soil > Unclassified ...
ATCGTGGCCGACATGCCGCGCTTCAGCATCACCGGCTTGTTCACCTGCCCGACCGCGCGGAGCAGGGCGAAGTTCTGCATGTTGCGCGTGCCGAGCTGGAGAATGTCCGTGTACTCGGCCACCAGCGGCACGTCCGCGGTGTCGAGCACCTCGGTGATGATCGGCAGGCCGGTCTTCTCGCGCGCCTCGGCTAGGTAGCGCAGCCCCTCCTCGCCCAGCCCCTGGAAGCTGTACGGCGACGTGCGCGGCTTGTAGGCGCCGCCGCGCAGCACGCGCGCGCCCGCTGCCTTCACCGCGTGGGCCGTCTGCAGCACCTGCTCGCGGCTTTCGACCGAGCACGGCCCGGCCATGACCACGAACTCGTCCTCGCCTATGGATAAGTCGCCGATCTGGACCACCGTGCTTACGGGCTTGAAGTCGCGGCTGGCGAGCTTGTACGGCTTGGTCACGCGGTGCGTGCGCTCGACGCCCGGCAGCATCTCCAGCTTCTCGCCGAGGTCGGGCGGGAAGCCCGTTCCGATTACGCCGATCACGGTTCGCTCCTCTCCCGTGGACACCTGCTCGCGGTAGCCCGATTCCCGCAGGCGCTCGATCACGTGCTCGATCTGCTCGGGAGTCGCACCGTGCCGCATGACGATGATCATTCCTGCCTCCTAAAACCCGCTCGGCGGTTGTCCGCTGGCTCTACCGTGTTCCGCGCCGCCGGGCCGCGTGCGATCCCCCGCGGCAGGCAAAACAAAAAGCAGAGGTCGGAACCTCTGCTTCCAGCGGCATGAGGGGGCTTCGGGCTGCGTCAGCCTCTCGGCCGCAGCCCCCTCATGCCGCAACTAAAGTAGAACCAGGAGTTGTGCGCGTGCATGCTCGCCCCTCTGGCGTGCCTTCGCGTTGGCCGCAGTATAGCCCACTGGCCGGCGCGCGTCAAGTTTTGCGATCTTCGCAAGACTCGCAAGCGCCGGGGAGCACGTCGCTGCCTGAGGGCGCGACGCCGCCGATCTTCTCGCCGAGGTGGCCGATCTTTATCCGCGTCTTGCCGGGCTCTAGCGCCGCTCTAACCGCGCGCTGCTAACATAACAATAGATGCTGAGAACGGCACGAAGGCGGCGTATGCCGACGGCCGACCAGCACAACCTGACGCGGCCGATTGGTGGCCGCGGGACCGAGGAGGTCCTCATGGCCAGCTACTTTCCGCCGCGCCGACCCTATTACTACTCTCCCGGGGAGCCCGTGCGCCGCATTCCCGTGCCCGACCAGCGCGGCGCGCCCGCGCCACAGGCTCGCGCCCCGCAGGAGACGCCGCCGCGCCAGCCCGAGCCGCGCCGGGCGGCGCCAGCCCCCGAGGTCGAGGCGCTCACGGCGAAGATGGAGGAGCTGACGGCCAAGGTGGCCGAGCTAGAGCGCGAGCTGGCGGCCGCGCGCGCGGCCGCCAGCGACCAGCAGGGCAAGGCGGAGAGCTACCTGGACCTGGCCCAGCGTACGCAGGCGGACTTCGTCAACTACAAGCGTCGCGTGGAGCGCGAGCGCGCCGACGAGGCGCAAGCCGCTCGCGCCGACCTGCTCGCGCACCTGCTACCGGCGCTGGACGATTTGGAGCGAGCGGCCGGCCACGTGCCCGACGAGCTGCGCGGCAACCCGTGGGCCGAGGGGCTGCCGCTGGTCGCGCGACAGCTCCGCCTGGCGCTGGCGCGGGCCGGCGTGGAGCGCATCGGCGCCGAGGGCGACGCCTTCGACCCACGCGAGCACGAGGCCGTGGCCTACCAGCCGCACGCGGGGTTCAGCGAGGGCCAGGTGGCGCACGTCGCGCGGCCCGGCTACCGCCTCGGCGAGCGCATCATCCGCCCGGCGCAGGTCGTGGTCGCGCGGGGCGGCGCGTAGCGCGTCGCCCCGCGGGCGGCTAACGCTCGCTTAGCGCCCCTTTAGTGATTCTTTAACACTCGAAATGGTAGGATTGGGGCCAGCCGGGGCACTCGCTCCGGCTGGCCCTCGGCGTTCCAGGCCCGGCGCTCCGCCGGTGTACCACTGTTCCGCTTCGACGCCTGAGGGGCGGAAGGGAGGCATCGGATGTTGCAGCGTGTGTGCTCCACGGCGTTCGCGGTCCTCTTGCTTGGCGCGGTCCTCGCCGCCTTGCCCACTTCCGTCGGGGCCGCGCCGATTCCCGATGTGTCCATCTACGCCGATTACCCTGCGATCACCGTGCAGCCCGGCAAGAACGTGAAGTTCACCGTCCGGTTCGCCAACAACGGCACGGTGGACCGCGAGCTTGATCTGAACTTGACCGGCCCCGACGACTGGAACCCCCAGCTCAAGAATCAAAGCTTCCTCGTGCGCCGCGTCTACCTGGCGGCCGGCAAGACTCAGTCGGCCGACTTCACAGTTGATCCGCCGGCGAGCGCGGCGAAGGGCGACTACACGTTCCGCATCGCGGGCGTGGACACGCGCGGCGCCGGCGAGACGGACCTCGATCTGGTCATCGGCATCCAGGACACCGGGCTCACTGGCATCAAGCTGACCAGCCAGTACGCGGTGCTCCAGGGTGGCGCGGACAAACCCTTCGGCTTTAAGGCCGACCTGGTGAACCAGTCGGACGAGGACCGCGACTTTACGCTCGCCGCGCAGGCGCCCGAAGGCTGGCAGGTCACGTTCCAGCCCGCCTACGACAAGACGCAGATCTCCGGCATCCGCCTGAAGGCCGGCGAGACCAAGGGGCTCGACATCCAGGTGACGCCGCCGCGCACGGCGCGCGCCGGCGACTACCCCATCGTGATTGCCGCCACGGCGGGCAGCGACACGGCGTCCGTCCCGCTGAAAGTGCAGATCACGGGCAACTACAAGCTGTCGCTTTCCACGCCGTCGGGGGCGCTAAACGCCCAGGCCACCGCCGGCGACGAGTCGCGCACGACGCTCGTTGTGCAGAACACGGGCAGCGGCGACGTGCAGAACGTCTCCCTGAGCGCCACCAAGCCCGATGGCTGGGACGTGAGCTTCCAGCCGGCGACGATCGACCGCATCGCGGCCAACGACAGCGCCCAGGTGACCATGGCCATCAAGCCCTCGGGACGCGCCATCCCCGGCGATTACATGGTGCAGGTCACGGCGTCGAACCCGCAGGTGTCCGAGCAGGCCAGCATCCGCACGACGGTGGGTAGCCCGACCACCTGGGGCGTCGTGGGCCTGGGCATCATCGCCGTGAGCCTGGGCGGCCTGTACGGCGTGTTCCGCCGCTTTAGCCGGCGCTAGGAGCCGCCAGGGGCGCGGCGCGCGAAGGGGGTGCTGGGATGGCCGCGATAGTCACACCGCAGCCGGGCGCGGCCGTGGGCGTCGAGCCGGCGGCCAGGTCGGACCGCCTCGCCATCGAGACGCATGGCCTGCGGAAGCAGTACGGCGAGTTCGTGGCCGTCGATGCGCTCGACCTCGCCGTGCGCGAGGGCGAGGTGTTCGGCCTGCTCGGCCCGAACGGCGCGGGCAAGACGACCACGATTCTGATGCTCCTGGGCCTCACGGAGCCGACGGCGGGCACCGCCAGCGTGCTCGGCTGCGACCCGACGCACGACCCGCTGAAGGTGAAGCGGCTCGTCGGCTACCTGCCGGACAACGTAGGGTTCTACGAGGACCTCACGGCCCGCGAGAACCTGCTGTTCACGGCAGATCTCAACAGCATTCCCCGGGCCGTGGCCCGCCCGCGCATTGACACGCTGCTGGAGCGCGTGGGTCTGGGCGACGTCAAGGATAAGCGCGCCGGCCAGTTCTCGCGCGGCATGCGCCAGCGGCTCGGCATCGCGGACGTACTGGTGAAGGACCCGCGGCTCGTCATTCTCGACGAGCCGACGATCGGGCTCGATCCGGAGGGCACCCGCGAGCTGCTCGACCTCATCCGCGAGCTGAGCAAGGAGCATGGGATCACCGTGATGCTGTCGTCCCACCTGCTCGACCAGGTCCAGCGGGTGTGCGACGAGGTGGGCATCTTCGTGAAGGGGCAGCTCGTGGCCGCGGGCCCGGTGGCCCGCCTGGGCGAGCAGCTCCTGGCGGGCCAGCCGCTAGTGGTCGAGGTCCAGGTCGCACCCGAGGCGCACGCGGCCGCAGCGGCGGCGCTGGCCGACGTGCCGGGCGTGGAGAGCGTGGCGGAGGAGGGCGGCCTGCTGCTCGTGCGCTCGCAGGCCGACCTGCGAGCGGAGATCGCGCGCCGGCTCGCGCCGCTCGGGCTGCTCGGCCTGCGCACGCGCGGCGCCAGCCTCGAGGACATCTACCTGCGCTACTTCCGCGAGCACTAAAGGGTACGGCTATGCCAGGACTACTGCCGGTCTTCCGCAAGGAGCTGGCCGACCACTTCAGCAGCAAGCGCTTCGTGATCCTGTTCGTGCTGGTCATGATCTCGGGGATCGGCGCGGCCTACGTTGCGGCGCAGTCCATCCGCGACGAGCTGCGCACGGCGAACGCCACGACCTCAGTGTTCCTGTTGCTGTTCACCGCGTCGAACGGCAACCTGCCGTCGTTCGTGAGCTTCATCGGCTTCCTGGGGCCGCTGGTGGGCCTGGCGCTCGGCTTCGACGCCATCAACGGCGAGCAGGCGCGCGGCACCCTCAGCCGCCTGCTGGCGCAGCCCATCTACCGCGACTCCGTGATCAACGGCAAGTTCCTCGCCGGCCTGACGACGATCGCCGTCATGCTCGTGTGCATCACGCTCCTGGCCATGGGCCTGGGCATCCCGCTCGTCGGGCGCGGGCCGGGCGCCGACGACCTGGCACGCCTCGTCCTGTTCCTGGCGCTGAGCGTGATCTACGTGGCGTTCTGGATGGCCGCGGCCATCTTCCTCTCCATCGTCTTCCGGCAGATGGCCACGGCGGCGCTGGCCGGGATCGCGCTCTGGATCGTGTGCGTGTTCTTCGTCGGGATGCTGGCCGGGCAGGCCGCGGACATCGTCGCGCCCGTCGGGCAGAATGCGTCCGCGGCGGCGCTGCTGCGCAACCAGGAGGCGCAGCTCCTGTTCGCGCGCATCTCCCCCACCCGGCTCTATAGCGAGGCGACGAGCACGGTCATGAACCCGACCAAGAACATGTTCGGCGACCTCGTGCTGCGGAGCCAGGTGCAGGGCATGGTCCCGGGCACCCTGCCGATCGGGCAGAGCCTGCTGCTCGTCTGGCCGCAGGTGGCGGGCCTGGTCGCGCTCACCTGCATCTGCTTCGCCGTCTCGTACATCCGCTTCATGCGCCAGGAGATTCGCGCCTAGGCCCCGCGGTCGCCCACGCGGCTATACTACCGGGAGCGGCCCGCGACAGGCGCGGGCCGCCCCGGCAGGAGGGCCGCGATGAGCATGCGGGTGATCGTCTTCTCCGACTACGTCTGACCGTACTGCTACCTGGCCGAGGGTCCCTTGGCCGAGCTGGGGCGTCAGCACGACGTGGAGTTCGTCTGGCTGCCCTATGAGCTGCGTCCCGAGCCCGAGCCGCTGCCGGAGATGACCGGCGCGACGCTGGAGCGCTTCCGCCAGAACTGGGAGCGGGGCGCCGGCTTGCTCGCCCGCGAGTACGGCGTCGAGATGCGTTTCCCGCCGATCAAGCCGCGCTCGCGCTGGGCGCACGAGGCGGCCGAGCTGGCGCGCGACCACGGCCAGTTCGACGCCATGCGCACGGCGCTCTTCCAGGCCTACTTCGTGGCAAACCGCGACATTGGGCAGCAGGACGTGCTGGCCGATGTGGCCACGTCGGTGGGCCTCGACGCCGCCGAGCTGCGCGCCGCGCTCGCGGACGGCCGCTACACCGCGCGCGTGCGCGAGCTGGAGGGCCTGTCGGCGCAGATCGGCGTCACGGCCGTGCCAACCATGATCTTCGCGGACGCGGTGGCCGTGCAGGGCGCACAACCGTATAGCGTGCTGCGCCAGGCCTACGAGGCGGCCCAGGAGCGGGTCGCCGCCGAGGCCAGCCAGTAGCGCGGGAAAGGCAGAGCGCCCGCGGGTCCGACGACGGCCGGACCGGCGGGCGCTGTTGACCTGCGACCAGCGATCAGATGCTGCCGGCAGATACGGGGGCAGGTGAGGCGGGACTAGGCGGCGCGGCGCTGCGCCGCACGCTGGCGGGCGCGGCGGGCGCGCGCGCGGCGCTCGCCGCGATAGCTCTCCACGTCGTCGTGGGCCAGGAAGTGCAGCCGCCCCAGCCGGCTTGACGCCAGGCGCCCGCGCGCGATCAGCTCGCGCACGCTGCGCTCGCGGATGCCGAGGCGCTCGGCGGCGGCGCGCACCGACAAGTAACCCGGTACGCGGAGGGCGGGACGGGGATAGAGAGAAGTCATCATCGCGTTCACACACTGCCTTTCTGCCCGCGTGCCGCGTCAGAGCCGAGTGCCGCGGGGAGAAACGAGCGCCGGACACGACTGCCACGGCGCTGATCGGCCAAATTTTGACATAACAATTATATCATCGGCGCGGCCGAACTGCCCAGGCCGCCAGCGTCCTCGGAAAGGGGTTGGCACTGCCAGCACCCGAAACCCCGCCGCGAGACTGCGGGCCGCCTGGGCGTTACGGGCGTGACGGGTCCCCGGGGCCGCCGGTGCGCGCCTGCGCGGCCGCCAGCTATAATGCGGGCAGGGCTCATCCTCCGCGCCACCCTGGGCGCGCGCCGGTGAGCCCGCGCAGCGAATCCTCCGCGGGGGTCGGGACGCACCCCGTCCGGCCCGGTCGCGACCAGGAGGCGCCCCCAGTGGCCACCCTTGCTTTGCCCTCGACCAATCGTCTCGCCGCCCAACTGGCAAAGCGCGGCATCCACTACGGCTGGATTGTCGCGGGCGTCACCTTCATCACGATGCTCTGCGCCGCGGCCATCCGGTCGATGCCGGGCGTGCTCATTCTGCCGTTCGAGGCGGAGTTCCAGTGGGACCGGGCGTCGATCACCGACGCGGTGGCCATGAACCTGATCCTGTTCGGGGTCATGGGACCGTTCGTCGGCCGCTGGATGGACCGTTCGGGCCCGCGCATCGTGGCCATCACCGCGGTGAGCCTCCTGTCGCTCGGCGCTCTCGCCACGACCACGATGACGCAGGTCTGGCAGCTCGACCTGTACTGGGGGCTGCTCGTGGGCATGGGCGCGGGAGGCGTCGCGATGGTCTTGGTCGGCTCGGTAGTCAACCGCTGGTTCGTCGCGCGTCGCGGCCTGGTGACCGGCCTGCTCGGCGCCGCCAACTCGACCGGCCAGATCATCTTCGTGCCACTGGTCGCGTGGCTGGCAGTGAGCGTGGGCTGGCGCGTCGGCGTGCTCGTGGCGGTCGGGCTGCTCTGCCTCATCGTGCTGCCGCTCCTGTTGTTCGTGTTCCGCAACGATCCGAGCGATGTCGGCCTGCGCCGCTACGGTGAGGGCTCGGCCGCGGCCATCCGCCAGGCACAGGCGGGCCGCGACGTGGAGTCCACGCCCCTGCGGCAGGTGTTCCGTACGCCCGAATTCTGGTGGCTGGCAGGTGGGCTGTTCGTGTGCGGCTACACCACGAATGGCCTGATCGGCACCCACTTCATCTCGCACGCGGCGGACCACGGCATCGGCGAGGTCACGGCGGCGGGCGTTTACGGGCTCATGGGCGGTCTAAACATCCTGGGCACGATCGGCGCGGGTATGCTGGCCGACCGGGTGCGCAACCGCAACCGGCTGCTGGTGGCCTTCTACGCGCTGCGGGGGGCCTCGCTGCTCTACCTGCCGTTCATCCAGGACGTTGGCATGCTGACCATCTTTGCGATCATCTACGGGCTCAACTGGTTCGGGACGGCGCCCGTGAGCCAGCTCATCACGGCCGAGGTGTTCGGGCGGCGCTCCGTGGGCCAGGTGTACGGGTTCCTGTTCCTGTCCCACCAGGTTGGCTCGGCGCTCGCGGCCAAGATGGGCGGCCTGACCCACGTCTGGTTCGGCGACTACCAGATGGCATTCCTCTCGGCGGGGCTGGCCGGGCTGGTCGCCGCTGGCCTGTCGTGGCAGATCCGCGAGCACCGCGACAAGCCGGTGGCCGAGGCGGTCCCGGCCTGAGGCCGGCAAGGCGCCGTTTGATTGTTCCTCGCCCGGCGCTGGCCCGTCGATCGTGCGGGGAGCGGGCCCTGCTAGCGCGCCTCGGCGCGGTCCGCGACGTCGCGGCGCGCGGTGGCGAGCATTGCGGCGAAGTACAGCGCTAGCACGAGCGGCGGCAGCACGCGGAACATGGTCCCCAGGCCGAACAGCGACGCCACCGCGCCGCCCAGCGCCGGCGCGACTACCTGTCCGAGGTCGCTGGACGCGTTGAACAGCCCCGAGGCGACGCCGCGGCTGACCCGCGCCTCGTCGATATCTTCGGTGAGCGCGATCGTGTTGGCGACGAGCACGACCGCGCGACAGGTCGCCACCCAGAGCATCACGACGAACAATGCCCAGAAGAAGTCAAAGCTCGCCAGCCCTACCAGCCCGACCGCCTGCAGCGACAGGCCGACGTGCATCACCGCCGTCCGACCCAGGTGCCGCGTGACGTAGCCGCCCAGGCTGCGCGTCACGACGTTGACCAGCGCGGTCGCGGTGCGGATGACGCCGACCTCGCTGAGCGCCAGCCCCACGGACAGCCCGTAGAGTGGCATGAAGGCGCCGCTGATGGACTGCATGAAGGCAAGCAGGAAGGCGGCCAGCGTGACGCGCAGCACGCCGGGCTGTCCCAGCACGCGCAGCGGCGCCCAGCGGCTCGCGGCGGGCGAGGCCGCTCGCCGGTGGCGCGGGGCGCTCGCGCGCGGCGGGGGGAGCGTCGCCGCGACGAGGGCGCCGATCAGATAGTTGCCGGCCGCGAGCGTGAAGGCCCACGGATAGCCCAGCAGCTCGCCCGAGAAGCCGCCCAGCCCATTGCCGATCATGAAGCCGACGGCCAGCGCCGCCGAGAAGTAGCCCATTGCGCTGGCGCGGTCCCGCCCGGGCGGGATGGCGTCGATGAAGCGCGCGAGGTTCACGGTGGTCGCCACGCCGTAGCAGAAGCCCCCGAGCGAGCGCAGCGCAGCGAACGTCAGCGGCTCGTGGGCGTGGGGCAGCAGGGCCGCGGCCACCATCCCCGTGGCCATCGAGCCGATCAGCAGCGCTCGGGCGCGGCGTCCCCGGTACAGCAGGCCCGCGGGCACGCGCGACGCCAGCGCGGCTAGCGCCCCGCTCGCCACGAGCACGCCGATGATGCCCACGGGAAAGTGGACGCTGTCCAGGTACGGGGGAACGAGGAAGCTGACCAGGCCCTCGGCCGCTGTGGAGGCCGATACCACGACGTAGCTGCGCTCGATTCTCACGCCGGGACTATAGCAGCCAGCCCGAGCCGGCGCAGCGGCCGGCGATCCTTGTCAGGCGGCGCGGGGCGATGGTAAGAGGAAACCGCCTGGCGGCGGCCGGGACGAGAGCGAACAGCGGCAGTGAGGGAGGCGACCATGGGCGAGCCGACGACGCGGCGCTGGCGGGCGCAGCGCTGGCTGATCGACAATGTGATTCGCGCGGTAGGGATCGACTTCGACCAGGCGCGGAGCGCGTACCTGGCCGCGCCCTGCCCGGCCGAGGCGGGCGGCGACTTCCAGATGATACGCCAGCGCGTGCAGAAATACGCCGACATCTCGCCGGCGTTCGAGGCGGCCGCCCGGCGGCGCGAGGAGCGGGCGCGCGCGGCCGAGGAGGCCGGCCAGGCGGTCAGCGCGCGCGACAACTACTTCACGGCGGCCGTCCACTGGGGCGCCGCGCAGTGGCCGATTGACGAGAACAACGAGACGAACCTGCGCTACAACGAGCGCAAGGTTGCCTGCTACCAGCGCTACGCGGAGTTGGCCGACCACCACGTGGAGCGGGTGCTGATCCCGTTCCAGGGCAAGGCGCTGCCTGCGTGGTTCCATCTGCCGCCGGGCTACCAGGGTGGGCGCCTGCCCGCCGTCGTGTCGCTGCCGGGCATGGACAGCTTCAAGGAGATCGGCGTGTCGTGCTACGGCGACCGCTGGCTTAGCCGCGGTATCGCGGTGCTGGCGCTCGACGGCCCGGGCCAGTACGAGAGCCCCATCCTCGGCGTGCATGTGAGCATCCCGGCCTGGGCGGAGGCGGGGCGCGTGGTGATGGATTGGATGGCGGCGCGGCCGGAGGTTGATCCCGAGCGGGTGGGCATCACGGGCAACAGCTTCGGCTCGCTGTTCGGCACCATCATGGCGGGCGCGGACCAACGCTACCGCGCGTGCGCGGTGAGCGCGGTGTGCCACGAGCCGGGCTGCCATACGATCTTCGAGGAGGCGTCGCCCACCTTCAAGGTCCGCTTCATGTACATGGCGGGCTACGAGGACGAGGACGCCTTCGACGAGTTCCGCCAGTCGCTGACCTGGGAAGGCTACGCCGAGCGCATCCGCTGCCCGTACCTCTGCCTGGCCGGCGAGGCGGATGAGCTGAGCCCGCTCGAGCACACCGAGCGGCTGATCCGCACGCTCGACGTGCCGAAGCGGCTGGTGGTCTACGCGGAGGCGCGGCACTCGATTGGCGGCGGCTCCTCGGTGATGCTCGGCCCCTCGCCGCGCACGCTGGCCGCCGAGTGGATGCTCGACCGCCTGGAAGGCAAGTCCTTCGCTTCGGAGCGCTGGGACGTGGACAGCGCAGGCCGGGTCAATCGCACGGCGCTGTAGTCTTGGAAGATGGCCCGGTGGGGGAATTCGGGTAAGGGTAGGGCGGGGGCTGGTCCCCCGCCGTCCCGGCGCCTGGGTGGCACGCGGCGGCGGGGTACGAGACCCCGCCCTACCTGCGCCGGCGCGTTGTCAGGTTAGGAGCGTGGGGTGGCTCTAGCCCTAATCCGTCGGCGGCGGGCCAGCGCCGCGCTCCAGCAGGTCGCACAGCAGTCGCTCCAGCTCGTCTCCCTCCGTGGGCGTGGTAACGTACGCGTCCACGCCCGCGAGGAGGGCCTTGCCCCAGTGCTCCTCGCCGCGCAGCGAAGTGAGCATGACGACTTTCGTGTGGGCGGTGGCCGGCTCTGCCTTGAGGCGCCGACACAGTTGGATACCGCTCATGCCACCGCTCAGCGCGACCTCTCGGGTGAGCGAGCCCACGATCACGACATCGGCTCGTAGCTTCACAGCCTGGCGCGGACCCTCCAGCCGAGATCGCTGGGGGTCATTGCATCGCCAACGACGAGGATCATCGGGCCTTCAGCGGTCATGTTGAGGTTCCTGCCAACCGACGTGACCCAGGTGCGCTAGCGCGCGAAGAAGCGCTCGGCGTTCTCGCCGAGGATCATGGCTTTCACGCGGTCGGGTACGTCCTCGCGCGCTGCGAATTGCCGGAACGAGTTCGGGTGGGCCTCGCTGTGCGGCATGTCCGAGCCGAGCATGATGCGGTCCTCGCCCAGGATGCCGAGGGCGGGGCCGAGGTCCTCGTCGGCCTCGCAGACGACGTACACGTTGCCCTCGCGCAGCAGCTCGCTCGGGCGCGTGCGGGAGTGACCGAAGCCCGAGTCGTCGCCAAAGGCGTTGTGGCCGAGCTTCCAGTACCCGTCCATGACGTGGACGAGCCAGGGCACCCACTCGACCCCGGCCTCGGCGAAGCAGAGGCGCAGGCGCGGGAACCGCTCGACCACGCCCGTGCCAACGAGCGCCAGGAAGCCGATCAGCAGCGAGGCACGGTTGGCGAAGGCGATGGACATGTAGAGCGTCTGGAACAGGCCCACTAGCGTGGGCGTCTCGAAGCCGATGTGGACGTAGACGGGCATGTTCAGCCGCTCGGCCTCCGCCCAGAAGGGGTCGAAGCGGCGGTGCTCCAGCGTCTGGTCGCCTGCCAGCCCGTGGATCTCCGCGGCCGCGGCGCCCAGCTCGGCGACGCGGCGCAGCTCGGCCACGGCGCTCTCCATGTCCGTGAGGCGCACCATCGCGTTCCAGCGCAGCCGCCCGCCGCTCGCCTGGCACCTCTCGGCGATCCACGAGTTGTACGCGCGCGCAAGCGCGTGCTCGTAGGCCACGTCGGGCGTGAGCTGGGCGTTCAGCAGCGTGGAGTTCACGACCTGCGTGTCGATCCCGAAGCGATCGAGGTCGGCCACCCGCGCGGCCGGGTCGGTTAGCTCCTGGCTGGGGATGGTGAAGGGCTTGGCGCGCGCGTGCCGCGAGGTGGTCGGCGTCCCGAAGAGCGTGAGGCCCTTGCCGCGCACGCGCGGAACGACCGCGCCGTCGATCAGCCAGAATGAGTTCTGGCCACACAGCTCCGGTCGGTCTTCCAGCGTGATCGGCACCGGCCGGCGCGCCTCGTACTCCGCTGGCAGGTAGCGCCAGGTATCGGCCGATTCCTCCACGTGCGCGTCGACGTCGAACACCGTCATAGCGGCCCCCTCCGCGGAACGACTGTTGCCCGGCGCCAGCCGGGCACCGGATGGTACTGCGGCACGGCCCACGGCTGCCAGTGGCAGACGGCGGCGCCAGTGCGGCGGTAGACTGATGTAGACGCCACCGGCGGCTCGCGCGGCACGGGGCCTGGCGCGGGCATCCCCACGCGAGGAGGTAGTATGACTGAGACACGGCTTAGCCTTGCAGCGTTCCTCGCGCGGCCCGAGAGCGATCCGCCCGAGGAATACGTGAACGGCGTCGTCGTGCGGAAGCCACCACTTGCCGAGCCCGAGCGCTGGCTCCGCAGCGACCTGGCGACGCTACTGTTCGGCTGGGCGCGCGCGAGCCACCAGGGCGCCGCGGCCCAGGCCGTGCGCTGCGTCCTGGGGGGCGACGTCTACGTGCCGGACGTGGTGTACGTGACCCCCGAGCGGCTGCGGGTGCGCGAGCCAACGAGCGGGGCGCTCGTGGAGCCTCCCGACCTCGCGGTCGAGATTTGCCCGGCCGCCGTGGATCCCGCCTGGGTGGAGCAGAAGATCGCCCGGTACGTCGCGCGCGGCGTGCGGCTCGCCTGGCTCGTGGACCCGGCCGAGGAGTCCGTCCGGGTGAGCGGCGCCGACCGCGCGCCCGTGACGCTGGGACGCGGCGTCGTGCTAGAGGGCGGCGAGGTGCTGCCCGGCTTCTACGTCCACCTGGACGACCTCTTCGATACGCTGCTCGAAGAGGCTCGCCAATCGAGCTAGCGACGCTGGCTTGGCCGCCACGCCGTCCAGCACCGCCGGCGCACGAGAAACCACTTCGGGTGTGTAGCGAGCGACCGCAATGTGGGGAAACGAGGCGCTCATGGCGGCGGCGGGAGGGGCGCGCAGCGGCCGGCGTCTTTGGGTGGATTGCGGGCCGCGGCGGGTACAGGCGCTGCGCGACGAGCCCCACGGCCTGGAGATCCTGGTCTGGCGGCTGGCGGTAGGCTGGGGCGGCCGTTCAACGGGCGCGGCGGGCTGGGTCTTGCCCATCGCCGTGGTCGAGCGCCGCGGCGGACGTACGCGCTGGCGCCCCGTGCCGGACCTGACGCTCGCCGCGCAAGCTCTGGGGCTGGCGGCCGCCGCGTGGGTCGCGCTCCGGCCGCGGCGCGCGAGGGCCGCGCGGCAGCGTGGCGGCTAGCTCGGGGCGAGGAGGAGCAATGGCGGAGCAGCGGAACGAGCAAGCCGAAGAGGTTGCGGACGACGGGTCGGGCTACGCGACACTCGCCTCGGGGCTCGCCCGGCTGGACGCCGTCGCGCGGGCCGAGGCCGCGGTCGGCACGCCGCGGTCTGTGGGCGAGCGGACCGTCATCCCACTCGCCGAGGTCTACTACGGCGCTGGTTTCGGGCTGGGGCAGGGCCGCGCTCCCGCGTCCAGCGAAGGAGGTAGTGGTATGGGCGGCGGCGGCGGCTTCGGCGGGCGCGTGCGGCCCGTTGCGGTCGTCGACGTCGGGCCCGAGGGCGTACGCGTCCGCCCTGTTTTCGACGCCAGCGCCATTGGGCTCGCGCTCGTCACGGTTGGGCTCGCCACCCTGGCGCGCCTCTGGCGCCGCCCCAACCCGCGTCACTAGCGCCGACTCGGCTCTCCTCACTCGACGCCCCGCGGGCTGCTACGCCCCTCGCCGCGGGCGTGGTCGCGGCAGGGAGCGGCACGCCTCTTGCGTTTGGCACGGCGAGCGACCACCCGCAGCTTGCCAGGCGCCAGCTTCGATCTCGCACTGGGAGCGCTAGCGCCTGCCGACGTGTCTCCATGGAGGACTGTTTGCCCGCGGATCTCAACCCGCAACAGTTTAGCGTCTTCGTCATTCTGGCTGTGGCATTCGCGCTCCTGATTTCCGAGCGGATACGGCCCGACCTGGTCGCGCTGCTGATAGTGCTGGCGCTGTATCTGACGCACGCACTGAGCGCCGAGGAGGCGCTCGCGGGGTTCGGCAGCGAGCCGGCCATCGTCGTGGCGGGGATCTTCGTCATCAGCGCGGCGCTGCACGCCACCGGGCTATCCGATACGCTCGGCGGGTGGATCGGCCGCGTGGCGGGGACGAGCTACACGCGGATCGTCGCTGTCGTCATGCCGACCGTCGCCCTACTGTCGGCGTTCACCCACCACGTGACCACTACCGCCGTCATGCTGCCCGTCCTGCTCAACATCTCGCGCGAGCGCAAGATTCCTGCGTCGAAGCTGCTGATCCCGCTCTCATTCGCCGCCTCGCTCGGCACAACCATCACCATCATAGGCGCGCCCGCATTCCTGATCGCGAGCAACGTGCTGCAGCAGGGCGGGCGGCCGGGGCTCGGCGTCTTCTCGATCGCGCCGATTGGCCTCGTACTGTCGGTGGTGGGCACGCTCTTCATGCTGATCGCCGGGCGGTTCCTGTTGCCCACGCGCGAGGGCGGCGGCGGACAGGAGGGGCGCTTTCGCCTGGACGACTACTTCACCGAGGTGACGGTGCTCGAGGGCTCGCCACTCCAGGGCAAGACGGTTGCTGAGGTCGAGGCGGACAGCAGCAACCAGTTCCACATCGTCGGCTGGGTGCGCGCGGGCCGCCCCGTGGCCCGGCCGTTTGGCGACCAGCGGCTGCGGGCCGAAGACGTGCTGCTTGTCCGCACGACGCCCGAGCAGCTCGCGGCGGTTGCCCAGGAGCCGGGCGTGGAGCTGGGGCCGGTGCGGCAATACGCCGCCGACACGCCGGGGACCGACGGCCACGCGGCCGACGAGGCCGAGGAGCGCCTCGTACAGGTCGTAGTGGCGCCCGGCTCGGAGTACAGCGGCCGGACCATTGCCCAGGTCGACTTTCGCCGGCGTTATGGGGCCATCGTCGTGGCGCTCTGGCGGCGGCGCGGCTGGCTCAACCAGGAGCTGGCGCAGATCCGGCTGCGGCCGGGCGACGTGCTGGTGCTCCAGGGCAGCGAGGAGGCGCTCGACCGGGTGGAGAACGATCGCGCCTTCTTGATGATGGTGCCGTTCCACGGCGAAGCGCGCCAGCGCCGCAAAGCCCCGCTCGCGGGCGCCATCATGCTGGCCACCGTTCTCGCCGCCGCGTTAAACCTGCTGAGCATCGAGATGGCGGCGCTAGCGGGCGCGCTGGCGGTCGTGCTGACGCGCTGCATCACGCCCGCGCAGGGCTACCGGTCGGTAGATGCGAAGATCTACGTCTTCATCGCCGGCGCGATCCCACTGGGCAACGCCATGCAGAAGACCGGCGCGGCCGACCTGATCGCGGGCTGGCTGCAGGGGGCCATCGGCGGGTGGAATCCGACGATCATCCTGCTGGTGATCTTCGGCGTCGTCGCCGTGCTGACGCAGTTCATGTCGGACTCGGCCACCACCGCGCTTTTCGGGCCGGTCGCGCTATCGTTCGCGCAGGCGGTTGGGCAGGCGCCGGAGCCCTACGTCGTGACGGTGGCGATGGCCTCGGTTGTCGCCTTCCTGACGCCCATCGGCCACCACGGTAACCTGCTGATCTATGGGCCGGGGCGCTACCAGTTTGCCGACTTCGTGAAGATCGGTACGCCGCTCACCATCCTGGCGGGCTTGGTCGTGGTGTTCGTCGCGCCGCTGGTCTGGCCGGGCTAGAAACGGCGCGGCAGGACAGACCCCTGGGCACAGTGCGCATTCTCTCGCACCTGGCCCAGCCGCTTGTGCCGAATCGCCGCGCGGTCTAGGCTAGCACGGATTCCTGGTAGCTGCCGCGGCCGACCTGCGCCGGCGGGAAGAGCTGCAGAGCCTCCATCCAGCGGTGCGTGCGCTCGAACATCTCCTGGGTGTATGGCTCGAACACGAGGCGCTCGCCCGGGCCGAACGCCCGCACGTCCACCAGGGAGTGGAAGCGCTCGGGCAGCTCGCGGAGCAGATAGTGCTTGTAACGCTCGGGCTCTAGGTCGATGTCTCGCTGGGCACGCCGCAGGGCCCGAAAGTAGCGCTCCACGTCTTCCTGGGCGGCGCCGCCCTCGACGACGAAGCCGATCATGAACGTGGTGTCGACGATCTTGCGGAAGCCCTGTTGCTCCAGCACGTAGAGCGGCACGCCGAACACCGCGCCGGCCGGTACCGTACGCTCGAGGAGCGCGGTCAGGCGGTCGAGCGGCAGGCCCGTGAAGCGCAGTTTGATCTGGTCGGGCGCCAGGATCTTTTCGAGCGCCTGGAGGGTGGAGAAGTGGCTGCCCGAGTGATAGCCGACGGCGATCTCGACCCCGGCCAGGTCCTCCGGCTTGCGCACCGGCGACTCCGGCGGCACGTAGATACCGGAGGGGGTGACCGCGTAGGCGTTGCCCCACATCCGCCCGTGGCTGCCCGAGGCGGCCATGTTCGTGGCCCAGTGGCAGGCCGAGGAGACCTCGCAGGCGCGGCCCTGCTCGAAGGACTCGAACGCGCCGCGCACGACCTCGGGCGGCACGGCCTCCGCGTCCTGGACGGTCGCCGACCAGCCCTCTGCGCGCCGCACGAGGAAGTCGTACTCCAGGCCCTCGGCCGTGAAGTAGCCCTTCTCCTCGGCCACCCACTCCTGCAGGCGCCCGTGCGATTGGATGCGGAACCGAGCCATCACGCCCCTCCTCAACCCGCGTCGCGGCGTCCGCGGCTTACGTCGTACCCACCGCGCGTGTCCTAGCCGCCGTGCGGCGGCCAGCCGGCAGCCGTGCGCTGCGATCAGTTGCCTGGGTGGGGTTTGTCCGCATCGCCGAAGGATCAGGCACCGTGGTAGGCCGGCAGGGACTCGAACCCTGGACCCTCGGATTAAAAGTCCGCTGCTCTACCAACTGAGCTACCGGCCCACCGAAGTTTACCACGCTGCCCGTGGACTGCACCGCCAGCGTGGCACTGAATGCCCGGCGCCTCGCCGTGGCAGCGGCGCCCGGCTCCGGCAGCCGCGGCGCGCGCGGTAAGATGTGGACGAGCTAGCGCGGGCAAGCGCTGCATCTTGAAGGCGCGTCGGGGGTGTCGTATGCGAGCCACTTTGGCCGATCAGACCTGTGTGCCGTGCAAGGGCGGCGTGCCGCCCCTTACCGCGGCAGAGTTTGCTCCGCTCCTCGCCCAGCTCGATGGCTGGGAGGTGGTGAACGACAAGAAGCTCGTCCGCACGTATCGGGTGAAGAACTTCGCGGACGCGATGGCGCTCGCTAACCGCGTGGCGGCGATCGCGGAGGAGCAGCAGCACCACCCGGACCTGCAGGTCGCCTGGGGCCGGTTGGGCGTCGAAGTCTGGACCCACAAGATTGACGGCCTGACGGAGAGCGACTTCGTCTTCGCGGCCAAGTGTGACCGAGCCTACAGGGCGGACCGGGCCGCGGCGGGAGGCTGATCCCCGTTCCGGTTGCGCCATCCGGGCATCCGCGCGGCCACGATTGCAGGCGGACGGGCTGCTCCGGACCGATGCGCGACTTGCCGATCCGCGATGGGACCGCAAAGCGCGGCGGCGCACGCGCTCGCCCGGCGCTACGGCCGACGACAGACCACGAGCAGCGACTGGCCGCGGGGCGGCGGGATGGCGCCCTCCATCCACTCGAAGAGCGGCGCCAGGACGTTGAACACCGCGAGCTGAGCGCGCGGCAGCAGTCGGCGGCGCAGCAGGCGGCCGTTCAAGAACCAGCCCAGGATGCCCGGCAGGTTCATGTATTCCAGTAGCTCGACGGCGTAGCCCGCGTCCTCCACGAGAGGCCGCACGTCGTCCGGCTCATAGCGGCGATAGTGGCCGAGCGCCTGGTCCAGTGTGCCGTACAGGTAACGCTCGGCCGGAAGCAAGAGCACCAGTCGGCCGCCCGGCACGAGGAGGCGGTGTGTGGCCCGCAGCGCGCGCGCGTCGTCCTCGATGTGCTCCAGGACGTTCAGCATGACGGCGGTATCGAAGTCGTACCGTGTGAGCGCGGCGATCGTGCTTTCCGCGCAGATGTCGCCCAGCAGGGTGTGCAGGTTTGGCCGTTTGCCGAGCTTCCGCCGCACGAGCGTGAGCGGCTCCGGCAAGAGGTCGAGGCAGACGAGCAGCGAACGGTCGGCATAGTAGCCGCTCATGTTGCCGATGCCGCAACCGACCTCGAGCAGCCGCTCGCCAAGGTAGGGGCGAATACGGCGGTACACCCAGTCGTTGTAAGTCTCGACGTCCGCCATGCGGAGCAGCGTCTCGACACCCACGGCCTCGATGGTGTCAGGCGCCGCCTCGACGAGCCTCACTCGTCATCCCCCCGTGCCCACGCTTGCCCGGGCGCCGGGCACCGGCGCCCGCAGCCGTGGGTAGCATACGGCACCATCGCGTTTTCGGTCCAGCGCCGCGACCACAATGTGACAGGGGCGGGCTGACTCCAGCCCGCCCCTGTCGCCACCGGCGCGCGTGCCACCGGGGTCGGCTTGCCCTAATGACCGAACCAGCGCTCGTCGAGCTCAGGGCTCTCGTCGGGCAGGAAGCCACGATGGCAATACGGGCAGATCAGGTCGTATCCGGCGTGGCGCAGCGTCCAGTCGCAGTAGAAGCGATTCGTGCAGCCCGGGCACTTCACCCAAAAGATGCGGTCCATAGTCTCTCCCCCTGGCGGGCTCCGAGCCAGGGCGTACGGGCCGGGCCTCGGCCGGCCCCCGCCCCCTGCCGGGCCATCACGTTACGCTTGCGTCGCGGGCGTGCGTTGCGGCGTGCGAATGCCGCCCTGCTCGATCCACTCGTCGAGGTCGATGCGGCGCATGACGTCGGGCGGCATGCGGAAGCGCTCCGGGAACGCCACGTCCAGCGGCTTCGTCGCGTCGATCAGGATGCGCTGGCCCTGGAACGCCGACGTGAACACGTTCTTCGTGAAATTGTGGATAATGTCGATGTCGCGGAGCGGATCGACGTAGGTGTACACGGCCCAGAGCACGTCGCGCTCGTTGAATACGTCCACGTCCGCGTCCACGACGATGACGACCTCGAAGGTCCACGATTCCGGCAGCGTGGTGATGGCGACTTCCTTGCCCTGCCCCTCGCGCGTCTTGTGGATGGAGACGTAGCAGGCGAGCCGGCCGCAGCCAGAGTAGGGCATGCAGACGGCTTCGATGTTTCCGAAGCGCCGCTGCAGGGCGTTGTAAACGCTGCCCTCCTTCGGGATCGCCCCGAGGTTCCAGTGACCCTGGTGGCCGGAGAAGATGTCCTGGTACCAGGCCCCGCGCCGATGCGTGAGCGCGGTGATGTTGAGCACGGGCCGCAGACACTGCGCCTGGTAGAGGCGTGTCACCTCGCCGAACGGGTCCACCACCGTGCGCTCGCCCGGCGGGATCTCCCCCTCGATGATGATCTCGGCGTCGGCCGGCACCAGGAAATTCTTCCCCCAGGTTTCCGACGCTACGAGGCGCAGCGGCTCGCCGAGAAACGAGCCAATCGTGGCGTAGTCGTCGCTGTCGTAGAGCGTCAGCGCCAGCGCTCCCAGGAAAAACGCCGGATGGTGGCCCAGGATGTGGACGTAGGGGGCCGGCTCGCCGCGCTTCTCGTACTTGGCGAGAATGCGCTCCAGGTGCGGCGTGTGGATGGACACGCCGGCCTTGCGGGGATCTTTCGGGAAGCCCTTCACGAACGACACGTCGTAGATGCCGGTGTCCGGGTCTTTCATCACCGCGGCCATCGTGATGACTTCGCTCATGTCCCCTTCGAAGTGCTTCACGATGGGCAGTCGGCGGATATCGATGTCCGCCCCCCGCTGCACGACCTGCTTCACCGGTGCCTCGCCGGCGTCGATGACGCGGGGCTCGATCTGCTGCCGCTCGCGGCGGGCGTATTCGAGAGAGAGGGGGAGCTTGGCTTGCTCGGGCGGCAGGTCCAGGGCCAGGGCGCAGCGCTCGCGGGTGCCGAACACGTTGGAGACAAT
>Ga0070741_10008728_pt1 | contig 20124 bp, 18 predicted proteins | sample Coa_R1_4_FD_66440 | JGI IMG/M metagenome (GOLD analysis project Ga0070741, IMG submission 66440) | Surface soil microbial communities from Centralia Pennsylvania, which are recovering from an underground coalmine fire - Coalmine... | ecosystem: Environmental > Terrestrial > Soil > Unclassified ...
ACCAAGTTCGAGGGCCTGCAGGTCTCGATGGATCTGCCCGTCCGCCTGCCCGGGCTTTACCACGCCGGTTCGGTCGGCATCATCATGTCCGGCTGGCTCGGCACCATCAATTACGGCGTGATTGTCGCCAACAAGATCGATCAACATCTTTTCAGCTTGAAACGGCCGTCTGCGGCCGCCGCCGTCTGATCCCATGACCCCCGTCACCGAACTCATTCCCCACCGCCCGCCGTTTCTCTTTGTCGATGAAATCGTCGGCGAAAGCGCGGACGGCCTCGTCGCCCGGCGCACCTGGCGCGCCGACGAGGATTTTTACCGCGGCCATTATCCCGGCTCGCCCATCACTCCCGGAGTGCTGCTCTGCGAGGCGGTGTTTCAAACCGGCGCACTCTTTTTTGTCCGCCAGGCCCAGGCCGCCGGCGCGCCCAGATCCGAGGGCGTGCCACTGCTGGCCAAGATCAGCGACGTCCGCTTTCGCAATCCGGTTTACCCTGGCGACACCATCACCATCGAAGTGAAAAAGAAGGATGCCGTCGGTGGCTTCACCATGATGAGCGGCGCGATCAGGAACGGCGACAAGCGCATTCTCACCGTGGAATTTTCCGTCATCTGGAAAACGCCCGCGCCCGCCTCCGGCGCGGCCCAACAGGCCCAACAACAATGAGCTTTCTCGCCTTCGAGGGGAAAACCTTCCTCGTCTTCGGCGTGGCCAACCGCAAAAGCGTGGCCTGGCACGTCGCGTCTGCGTTAGAAGAGCAGGGGGCGCAGGTGGTTTACAGCGTTCGCTCGGAGGAACGGAAAAAGTCCCTCACTTCGCTCCTGGCGGGAAAGGCGGTTTTCACCTGCGATGTGGAGGAGGAGGGCGCGGTTGAAAGGCTCGCCGCCGCCATCGCCGCCGCCGGTCACGCCCCGCTGCATGGCCTGGTGCACTCAATTGCGTTTGCCAACTATCGCGACGGCTTCAAGGCCTTCCATGAGACCCGGCGCCACGACTTCCTCCAGGCCGCCACGGTCTCGGCATTTTCGCTCGTGGAAATCGCCCGCGCCTTCAAACCGCACCTGGCGAAAAATGCCTCCGTCGTCACCATCGGGATTTCCTCGCTCCTCGTCACGCCGGACAACTACGGTTACATGGGCCCGATCAAGGCCGCGCTCGAGTCGTGCGCGCGGTTTCTCGCCAAGTCGTTCAGCGCCGATAGCGAGGTCCGCTTCAACGTCATCGGTTCCGGGCCGCTCAAGACCAGCGCCTCGGCCGGCATTCCCGGCTACCTCGAGAGTTATCTCTACGCCGAGAAGATGACCTTCCGGAAACGCGGGCTTACCACCGGCGAGGTCGCCGCCGCCGCACTTTTTCTCCTCAGCGAGCGGAGCAGCGGCGTCAACGGCTCGACCCTCGTGGTCGACGCCGGCCTCGGCAGCAACTATTTCGACAAGGATGTCATCCGGCTGACGATGCGGCCGGAAAAATGACCCATGCGCTTCGAGCACGTCTGTCTTGAGTCCATTGCCGTGGCGCTGCCGGACGAAGTCTGGACATCGGCGCAGATCGAGGACCGGCTGCGCCCGCTTTACGACCGCCTGAAGCTGCCGGCGGGGCGGCTGGAGCTGATGACCGGCATTCGCGAGCGCCGGGTCTGGCCAGCGGGCATGCGACCTTCCGACGCCAGCGCGGCGGCCGGGCGGGCGGTGCTGGCGAAGTCCGGGCTGGACGCGGAACAGATTGACCTTTTCGTTCACGCGGCGGTGAGCCGTGACATGCTCGAGCCGGCTACGGCAGTTTTCGCCCATCAAAAAATCGGGTTGCCGGCGCGCGCGCAGATTTTCGACGTCTCCAATGCCTGCCTCGGTTTTCTCAATGCCCTGACCATTGTCGGCGCGATGATCGAGGCCGGACAGGCACGATGCGGCCTGATCGTGGCGGGCGAGCACAGCCGGCCGTTGGTGGAGGAAACGTTAAGAACGCTGCTGGACCGGCCCTTCACCCGCAACGAGATCAAGCCATTTTTCGCCAATCTCACCATCGGCTCCGGCGCCGTCGGCGCGGTCGTCTGCCATCGTTCACTTGCGTGCGGGCGGGCCCATCGCCTGATCGGCGGCGCGGCGCGTTCCGCCACCGAGCACAGCCGCCTTTGCCAGGGCGACGCCGTGGCCGCAGGCGGCCTGAGCATGCAGACGGATTCGGAACAGCTGCTGCTGGCCGGCGTCGCGCTGGCCGGGGAAACGTGGCGCGAGTTTAAAACTGAAACCGGCTGGAGCGAGGCCGACCCGACCCGCATAGTCACCCATCAGGTCGGCAGCGCGCATCGGCGGAAACTTTACGAAACGCTGGGACTCGATCCGGCGAGGGATTTTTCCACCTTTGAGACGCTCGGCAACATGGGCTCGGTCTCCTTGCCCGCCACGCTGGCGCTGGCCGCCGAGGCGGGGGCGGTGGGCGAGGGCGATCGCGTCGCCATGCTCGGCATCGGCAGCGGTCTGAGCTGCATGATGCTGGCGCTGGAATGGTGATGAAGGAGGAAAACCAGTCGCCTGCGGTGGGGAGACGGGAGGATCTGCCGACCTGGTTGCAAAAGATTTATCCCTTCGCGCCGCGAAGCTTCGTCACCCCCCGCGGCGCACGGATGAGCTTTCTGGATGAAGGGCCGCGCGGCGACGAGGCCGTGCTCATGCTCCATGGCAATCCCACCTGGTCATTTTATTTTCGCGACCTCATCCGCGAGCTTTCCCCCCGGGTGCGCTGTGTCGCGCCGGACCACGTCGGCATGGGCCTGTCGGACAAGCCGCCGGCTTATGCCTACGATCTGGATGCGCGCATCGATGACGTCGCGACGCTGGTCGCCCATCTCGGCCTGCGCCAGGTGCACCTCCTGGTGCACGACTGGGGCGGGGCGATTGGCTTCGGCCTGGCGGCCCGGCAGCCGGTTGCGATTGGAAAACTGGCGATCCTCAATACCGCGGCGTTTGCCGTGCCGTGGATTCCGCGGCGAATTGCGCTTTGCCGGACACGGTTTCCCGGCACATTCCTGGTGCGCGGGCTGAACGGCTTTGCCGGCCCCGCGACATGGATGGCGATGCACCGTCGGTCGCTGACCGCGGACGAGAAACGCGCCTATCTCTGGCCCTACCGCTCCTGGGCCGAACGGGTGGCGGTGGACGCCTTCGTGAAGGACATTCCGCTCGAGGCCTCTCATCCGAGCATGCCGACGCTGCGCGCCATCGAGGCGGCGCTGCCGCAATTTTGCGACCGACCGGCGCTGATCGCCTGGGGGGGGAAGGATTTTTGTTTCGACGACCGGTTCCTTGTCCGCTGGCAGAAGATTTTTCCGCAGGCGGCAACGGCACATTTCGCCGAGGCGGGCCATTACGTCCTGGAGGATGCGGGCCGGGAAATTCGGGGTCGTCTCCGGGATTTTTTTCTGTCAGGCTCTTGACGATGAAATTCGAGCATTTTGCCCTCAATGTTTCCGATGTCCGAAGCATTGCCCGCTGGTACGTCGAGCACCTCGGCTTGAGAGTGGTGCGCAGCCGCGAGGATCCGCCCTACACGCAGTTCCTGGCCGACGAGACCGGCCGGGTCATCATGGAGCTCTATACCAATACGAGCGCGGCCGTGCCGGATTACGCCGCCATCCATCCGCTCTGCTTCCACATCGCATTTGTCGTCGACGACGCCGGCGCGGTTCAGCAACGGCTGGAGAAGGCGGGGGCAAGATTTTTTGTCGAAGACAATTCTCCGGACGGCACGCGGCTGATCATGATGCGCGATCCATGGGGCGTTCCGCTCCAGCTTTGCCATCGGGCGAAGCCGTTGGGATAGGCAGGCGCCCGTACAGGGCCGCCATTTCCCGCAGATAAGCGGCGCTCTCGTTTTGCAATTTTTCCAACTGCGGGGCGCGGAAGCGCCACTGCCAGTTTCCCGCCTCGGTGCCGGGAGTGTTCAGCCGCGCCTCCGACCCGAGGCTGAGCAAATCCTGCAGCGGGACGATGGCGAGCCGGCAAACCGAGGCATAGGCGGCGCGCAGAAAATCCCAGCTGATTTCATTTCCGCTGATGCGCAAATAGCGCCGGACATGGTCGCGCACCGGCTCGCCGGCCGAGGCGTACCAACCCCGGGCCGTGTCGTTGTCGTGCGTTCCCGGATAAATCACGGCGTTGCGCCGGTGATTGTGCGGAAGGTAGGGATTGTCGGCCTTGTCGCCGAAGGCAAATTGCAGCACGGCCATGCCCGGCAGGCCGGTGGCCGCAAGCAGCTCCGTCACGCTGTCCGCCGGCTCGCCGAGATCCTCCGCGATGATCCGGGCGTCAGGGAAACGGGCGGCGACGGCGCGGAAAAAATCCAGGCCCGGCCCCTTCTTCCATGCGCCCGCCTTGGCCGTGGCCGCACCGGCCGGAACCGACCAATAGGTGTCGAAGCCGCGGAAATGATCGAGCCGGAGCACATCATAAAGTTCGAAGTTGGCCCTCAGCCGGGCAAACCACCAGGCATAGCCGTCCGCGGCGTGCGCCGGCCATTCGTAGAGCGGGTTACCCCAGAGCTGTCCGTCGGACGAAAAATAGTCGGGGGGCACGCCGGCCACCGCCCGGGGGTTTCCGCTCGCCGGATCGAGCTGAAACAACTGCGGCGAAGCCCAGACGTCGGCGCTGTCGCGCGCGACAAAGATCGGGGTGTCACCAATGATGCTGATGCCGAGGCCGGACGCACGGGCGCGCAGCTGCTTCCATTGGCCGAAAAAGAGGTATTGGAAAAATTGATGCGCTTCACTGCGGTCGGCGAGCTGCCCGGCCAGGGGCGATCTCTGCGCCGCGGCATAACAGCGGACTTCGGCCGGCCATTCCCACCAGGGACGGCCGGAAAAATGATCCTTCAAGGCGGAAAAGAGGCCATAGGCCGGCAGCCAGTGCGCGTGCTCGGCTTGAAAGGCGGCAAACTCGCCGTAGGGCGCCGCCGCACGGGCCTGACGGAAGTTTTCGTAGGCTTGGAAAAGGATCGGCCACTTCAGCCGCCAGAGCGCGCCATAATCCACCCGGTCGGAATTGAGAAACACTAGTGGCGCCGGCGCGTTGTCCGGAATCAGCCCGGTCTGGACCAGCGCGAGGAGATCGATCAGATAGGGATTTCCGGCAAATGCCGAAAAACATTGGTAAGGTGAGTCCCCGAAACCGGTCGGACCGAGCGGGCAGACCTGCCAGTAACGGAAGCCGGCGGCGGCGAGAAATTCGAGGAACCGACCGGCGTGGGCGTCGAGGGTGCCGATGCCGAAATCGCCCGGCAGCGAGGTCGGATGGAGCAGGACGCCCGCCGCGCGCTCCTCCAGCCAATCGAAAAGCGGAGCGGGAAGAGGAGAGGACGGATTGAGGCGTGCCATGCCGGAAATCTTTTCACCCCCGGCGGAGCGGGCAAGCAAAGTTACGCGCCGCGCCTCAATTCTTCCGCGCGGCGGACAGATTCTTGCGGGCTTTGCGCCGCTTGGTCCTGGCCAGCGGAACAATGATTACCGGACAGAGCGCTTTCTTCAGCACGCCGCTGGCTGTGCTGCCGATGAGCAGGTCGTAGAAGGCGGTGTGGCCGTGCGAGCCGATGACGATGTAGTCGGCGGCAAGTTTTTTGGCTTGGTCGAGAATGATCGCGACGGGGGAACCGGTAAGCAGGACCGAGTCGGCGGGAACCGCGCCGTCCTGCAGTTCACCGCGCAGCCGCGCCAACTGCCGGGCGGCGGCTTTTTTCGCGATGGCGGTGATTTGAGCGATGTTTTCCAGCATCAAACCATAGTCGCTGGTGATCACCGGCGGCTGGGCAACATGGAGCAGAATGACGCGACCGGCAAACGCCCGCGCCATCGCGGCGGCCTCATCGACCACCGCCTGGGTGACGCGGGAAAAATCGATGGGGGTGAGAATGGTCTTCATGCGCGGATTTCCTGCATATCCAAAGAACGCTACCACGGGACGCTTTTCCCCGGCTCCGCAATGGTTGGCATTTCCCACGCATAACTTGGTGACGCTGCCGGCCGATCGGGCCGGGGTCCGCTGGAGGGCGTCGGAGCCACCGTCTCACCTCGCCATTCCGAGCAGGCCTTCACCGGCCGGGAGGGGAGCGGCCGCAGGTTTGACGCCGCCAAAAACATCGGCAACCGACTCGTCCTGCAGGGAAATCGTCCAGGCTTCCTCCGTGCCGCGGAGGACGACCAAGGCCGTGTCGCCGGGGCTTTTTCGAATTGCGCTCGCTTCCAGCCAGCGGCCGACCGCCTCCGGCAGTCCCAACGAGCCGGCGGTGGAAAGTATCAAAATATCGGCGTGGGCCGCATCGTTCACCGCCATTTTTTGCCAGTGCGAATCATCGAGCAGATCGAACCGCCAGAGCACCGGCTGCAGCTCGACGTCCTCGCTCAAATCCTGGAGCACTTCCTTCAGCACGCCCACCGCTCGCAGGCCTGCCGGGGCGTCCTCATAGGCGACGACCACGCGCAGCGGCACCCCGGCCTCTGGAACGGCGCTTTGCATTGCGCTAGGCGGCGTGAGCCAGCGAGCGGCTGCCTCCCGAGAGCACGTCGGCCGACCCATGCAGCCGTTCACGGTAGGCCGAGGGCGCCTCGCCGGCGATGCGGCGAAACACGCGGTTGAACTGGGAAAGCGACTGGAAGCCCGCCTCGTAGGCCGCTTCGCTCACGCGCTTGTGCGGATTGAGCAGCAGTTCCTTCACCGTTTCGACGCGGAGCCGCGCCAGGTAGTCGACGAAGGTCAGGCCGGTTTCCTTTTTGAACATCTTGCAGAAATAAAACACGCTCATGTTCACCGCCCGCGCCACCTGGGCGAGGGAGAGTTCCTCGCTGTGGTGTTCGGCGATGTAGGCGCGGGCCTTGACGATGGCCGGCGCTTCAGCGGCGGCCCCCTTCAGCACGATCTGGTTGCCGATGGTGGAAAGATGCTGGGCGAAAATGGAAAGGAGGCGCAGGGCCGAGTCGTACTGTTTCCGCGCGATGACGCGGGTCTGGTAATACGCCGCCTCAAGCTGCTTCAGGTCGATGATGGCGCCCCACTTGCTGAGCTGCCGGACCGTGTTCTTGAATTTTTCCTTCGAAGGCTGCCGGAGCATCACCTGCCCGGTTTGGAGATAGGCGAGCACATTGTCACCCAGGCGAATGGGGATGGCCGACTCGGTCAACCCGGCGAAGCATTCGAGGCTCTTGGGCTCGTTATCGGCCGCTTCCTCGATCCGCTGTTGCAACTGCAAGCAGGCGGCGCAGGTCTTGTTGGCCCCCGCCATCAGGCCGCAAAAAGGATTCGATTGCCTCGCGCCGTGCAGCGGCGGCTGGAAGGAGCCGGCGGCCCGCACTGCCAGGGGCAACCCGGTGGTGGTCTGGAAAGCCTGCTCGTAGTCGCGGTAAATTTCCGACTTTTGCAGGTGTGTGACGGTCTCGCGAACATGCTGGACGATGTTGTCTGCGAGTGGGGGAGGAAAGGCGGCGACGGTGTTGAGCATGGATTGAATATAGCAGGTGCGGTCGGCGCCCGAAATTGGAGCCCAGCCCTGTTCTAACTAAGGAATTTTCTTAGTCAGGCTGGGTTTCCGTCTCCGTCCGGCCCGGACAAACAGGTCCGCCTTGCTCCCCGGCTCATCCACCTCCTAGCTATCCGCTATGCCTGTCGCCAAAAACTACGCCGAAATGACCAAACCTGAGCTAATCGCTCTGCTGCAGGCCATCGAACGCGATCTCCTCAAGCATCCCCCGCCGCAGGGCGAGGAGGCGCGCATGCAGCTGGAGCAGCAATTGCTCGCCACCGTCCGGGAATTGCAGGACATCAAGGCCGCTCTCGACGAACACTCTATCGTCGCCATGACCGACGCCGCCGGCAGGATCACCTACGTCAACGACAAGTTTTGCGCCATTTCCAAATATTCCCGCGAGGAACTGCTCGGCCAGGACCATCGCATCATCAACTCCCGCTACCATTCCAAGGAATTTTTCCGCGATCTCTGGACCACGATCGGCCGCGGCCGCGTCTGGCACGGCGAAATTCGCAACCGGGCCAAGGACGGCACTTATTACTGGGTCGATACGACCATTTTCCCGCGGCTGAATGAAACCGGCAAACCGGTGCAATACGTCGCCATCCGCACCGATATCACCGGCCGCAAGGCCGACGAGGTCGAGTTGCAGAAGTTCGCCGCCGATCTCGCCGAGAAGAACAAGGAGCTGGAGACCATCGTTTACACGGTTTCGCACGACCTGCGGTCGCCCCTGGTCAACGTCCAGGGCTTCAGCCGGCAGCTCAACCGCGCCTGCGAGAAAATCCACGCCGCGGCCGCCGCCGCCCAAAGCGGGGTGGTGCGCACCGCGGAATTGAAGCCGCTGGTCGAGACCGCCATTCCCCAAGCCCTGCATTTCATCAACGCCGGCGTGAACAAGATGGAGATGCTGCTCGCCGGCCTGCTCCGCTATTCGCGTCTCGGCCGGATCGCCCTCATCATCCGCCCGCTTGAAATGAACGCGCTTCTCGCCGAGGTTGTCGCTGCCATGAAGTTCCAAATCGACGAAGCCAGGGCGGAGGTGCATGTCGAGCCGCTGCCCGGCTGCCTCGCCGATCGCGAGCAGACCAGCCAGGTTTTCGCCAATCTCATCGACAACGCCCTGAAGTACCGCGACCCGGCCCGGCCGCTGCGCGTCGCCATCTCGGGGCGCATCGATGACGGGCTGGCTGTTTATGCGGTGGCTGACAACGGCGTGGGGATTTCGCCTGAACACCAGCCCAAGATCTTCGAAATCTTCCACCGCCTCAATCCCGACGCCACCGCCGGCGAAGGCCTCGGCCTGACCATCGCCCAACGCGTGCTCGAACGGCAGAAGGGGAAGATTTGGATTGAGAGCCGCGAGGGCGTGGGTTCGACTTTCTTCGTTTCGCTGCCGGCCGACTCCGGCCAGCCATGAGCCAGGCCAACATCAAGAACGCACCGGTCATCCTCATCGTCGAGGACGATGAGGGCCATGCCATCCTCGTCCGGCAAAATCTCGAGGAGGCGGGGCTGAACAACCACATCGAGCATTTTCGCGACGGGCAGGTCGTCCTCGATTTTCTTTTCCGGCGCGGCCCCGGCCGCGTCCGCGAGGAGAACCAGCTTTATCTTGTCCTGCTCGACATTCGCATGCCGAAGGTCGACGGCATCGAGGTGCTCCGCCAGATCAAGTCCGACCCCACCTTGCACAATCTGCCCGTCATCATGCTCACCACCACCGACGACGCCCGCGAGGTCGAGCGCTGCCATCAGCTCGGTTGCAACATTTATATCCAAAAACCGGTGGATTACGAAAAGTTCGCCGAGGCGATCCGCCGTCTCGGCATGTTTATGACGCTGTTGCTCGTGCCGGCGGTGACCGGCCGCTGACGCCGTGCTGGCCCCACGCGTTCCATGAACCTCTGCCAGGCCGCCCGCCGCCGCGCCGCCGGCATTTCCTCCATCTTTTCTCCCGCCGCTCCCGGCCCATGACCGATCCGCTCCAGCATCCGCACATCCTGATCGTCGACGACGACCTCGGCCTGCTGATTTTGATGGCCGAAACCCTCCGCACCGAGGGCTACGAGGTCGCCACCGCCGGCTCCGGGGCCGCCGCGCTTGCCGCGCTGGAAAGGCGCCGGCCCGATCTCATGCTGCTCGACCTCAAGCTCAAGGACGTCGGCGGCCCGGCCTTGCTCAAACAAATCCGGCCCGAGGAAGCGCCTGTTCCCTTTCTCGTTGTCACCGGGCAGGGCGACGAAAAGGTCGCGGTCGAAATGATGAAGGAGGGCGCGCTCGACTACGTGATGAAGGATTCGGCGCTGCTCGATCTCCTGCCCAGCGTGGTCAAGCGCGCCATTCTCGCCATCGAGCAGAACCGCACCCTCGTCGCCATGCAGAAGGAGCGCCAGCGCCTGGAAAAGGAGCTCCTCGAGGTCAGCGAGCGCGAGCGCCACCGCATCGGCGAGGACCTCCACGACGGCCTCGGCCAGCAGCTCACCGCCATCGAGCTCCTCTGCACCACGCTGAAGGAGGACGTTGCCGCCCTCCGCCACCCGCGCCTGGTCAAGCAGGTCGAGCAGGTCAGCCAGATGCTCCGCGAAGCCATCACCCACGTCCGCGCGCTCGCCCGCGGACTCGTTCCCGTCCGCGGCGAATCCGACGCGCTCCAGGTCAGCCTGCTCGAGCTGGTCGACCGGACCAACAGCCTCGGCCGGATGAAGTGCCGCTTCGAATGCCCCTCGCCCGCGCTTATCACGGACGGCACCGTGGCCGGCCATTTTTACCGCATTGCCCAGGAGGCGATGAACAACGCCATGAAGCACAGCCAGGCGAAGGAGATCGTCGTCCGCCTCGCCCAAAGCAAGGGCGTGCTCGAGCTCCAGGTGCGCGACAACGGCCGCGGGCTGCCCAAAAATCCGAAAAACGCCGGCATGGGCCTGCAGGTCATGCGTCACCGCGCCAGCGTCATCGGCGCGGACCTGAGCATCGACTCCGAGCCGGGCCAGGGCGTCATCATCACCTGCACGCTGAGAAAAATCCGATGAAACGCCGCGCGAAAGAACCGCCTCCGGCCAAAACCGCCCCGACCGCTGCGCCGGCCCGCAAAAAAATTCTCTTCGTCGACGATCATCCCTTCATGCGCGCCGGACTGGCCCAGCTCATCGATCGCCAGCCCGATTTGATAACCGGCGGCGAGGCGGGCAACGCGGCCGACGCCATGCGGGAGGTGTGCAAGGGCGGAATCGACCTCGTCATCACCGACCTGACCATGCCGGGCCGCGGCGGACTCGAATTCATCAAGGACCTGCAGGTGACGCACCCCGGCCTGCCGGTGCTCGTCGTTTCGATGCATGACGAGGTGATCTACGCCGAGCGCGCGCTCCGCGCCGGCGCCCGCGGCTACATCATGAAGGAAGCCGGCGGTGAAAATCTCCTTCTCGCCATCCGGCGGATCTTGAGCGGAGAGGTCTATGTCAGCCCCAAGATGTCGGCGCGCATTCTCGACACCTTCTCCGGACGCAAGCCGCGCGGCTCGACCTCGCCGATCGAGAAATTGAGCGACCGGGAATTTGAAATTTTCCAGCTAATCGGGCAGGGGAAGAGCACGCGCGACATCGCGAAACAGCTCAACCTCAGCCCGAAGACAGTCGACGTCCACCGGGGGCACATCAAGGAGAAGCTGGAACTCACGGACTCGACCGCGCTCGTCCGCCACGCCGTCCGCTGGGTCGAGGCGCAGAACGTGGGGCCATAGGTGACGAAACTCGCTTTCCGGCCTTATCGAGAAAGCCGTGATTGACCCGGGACGTCTGGAACGTTCGCAAAAATGCTCCAATTATATACAGGTTATATTCCTCCGTGCGGAATCTTCTGCGGCGGTTGTCCTGTTTACAAAAGACCGCGAAATGGCTGTGCTGGGGCCGAGATCAGATGCCGGGTGCGCCGCTGCAAGGGACTTTATGTTTGCTGCGTTGAAAAAAGGGGCCTGCGGTTCTGCCATGAATGCCCAATATATCCATGTTCACGATTCCGCCGGTTTGCCGCACATTGGCTGAAGAATGGGCAGTGCCATTTCGACAATCAAAATCGTCTTAAAGAGGTCGGGCAAAAAAAATGGCTGGCTGAATGGAACGCAAAAGCGGTCCTCTTACAGGCAAAAACATGAAGATACCGCGCAAGCGCCAGGCCCAGCGCGGGCGGCCCGCTGTTCTCGCCGCACTTTGCCTCGCGCGGGCCGGCTTTGAGGTTCGGCCCTGCGCTTCAGCCCACCTCTTCACTCGGGGCCGTCGCGGGTGCCTGGCGCACGCCGCCGCGGACAATCAGTGCGACCGCCAGAATGACCAACGCGCCTGCCACCAGCAGCACCTGCGAGAATGTCTCGCGGCCGATGGTGCAACCAAGCAGCACGGCGATGAACGGGTTCACATACGCGTAGGTCGCCACGCGCGCGGGCGTGGTGGCGTGCAACAGCCATACATAACAGGTGTAACCCACCAGCGACCCCGCCACGATCAGGTACAGCCATGCGCCGGCGGACAACAACGTTACCCGCTCAAAGGAGAATTGCGACGCCTCACCGCGAGCAAACGCCAGCCCGAGCAGCAAGCCGCCACCTGCAATCATCTGCATCGCCACGCCCAGCAACGGCGACGCCGGCTTGTGCGCCCCCCGACCGAAAATCGAGCCCAGCGCCCAACTCATGGAGGACGCCATCACCACCCACACCCCCCAGCCGTGGATCGGACCGGAGTGGTTTCCTGGGCCACGCGCGAGCAGCGCAACGCCCGTGAAGCCCACCAGCAGTCCCACCGCCACCAGGGGACGGGGACGGACGCCGTGAGGCCGCAGCCAGTCGAACAACACCATCCACAGCGGCACCAGCGCCGCCAGCAATGCCGTCACGCCCGAGGGAACCACTTGTTCGGCATACGACACGCCGCCGTTGCCAACCGTCAACAACAGGCCGCCGGTGACGGCCGCGTCACGCCACTCGATGCGCGACGGCGTGCCGCCGCCACGGACACGGGCAAAGGCAAACAGCAGCAGCCCGGCGGCAAGATTCCGTGTACCAGCCATGAGGAAGGGCGGAATGGATTCCACTGCGTACCGGATGCCCAGATACGTCGATCCCCAGATGACATATACCGCGGCAAACGCCGCGATCACGCCGTACACGGGCGGGGCCATATTATTATTTTTCATGGTCGCTGGCCGGCACTCCAGCGGTATTTGGGCAAACAAAAAACCCACCGCCGGATGCCGGCGATGGGTTGTAAAATCAATTTGTTGCTCGTCTATCGGTTCAACTTCCCATCACCAACGTCATTTTAATGGCAGCATGGCGCAGCCACGTGGCGCAAATCGGCATGGCCACATGTTTGGGCGCGCAATTCAGGTTGGCGAGGAGCGGGTTCATCCGTTCAAAATGTGGGCGTAATCTGACGCACCAGCTCCCGTGGTCAATGGATTATTTGCCGGCCGATGACGAATGAATCACTTGAGACGTTCCAATCTCGCCATTTACGTTTACTGAAAACGCGCGATGTTTAGAACGCCATTTCAGGCAAATCGAACAGCCCATGCCGGCAAAGAACGATGACCCCTTTGACCTCGAGCGGTTCGTGACTGCCCAGGATCGGATGTACGAGGTGGCGATTCGGGAACTGAGAAACGGCGCCAAACAGAGCCATTGGATATGGTATATTTTCCCACAGGTTGCCGGTCTTGGCTTCAGCGCCATGTCCCGGCACTATGCGATCCACTCCAGGCGGGAAGCCGTCGCTTACCTGGCCCATCCGGTCCTCCACCGCCGGTTGGTGGAATGCGCGAACGCTTTGTTGGGCCTCGCGGGCAAGACAGCGGAAGAGGTGATGGGGACGCCCGATGATCTGAAGCTGCGCTCGTCAATGACATTGTTCGCGGCCGTGGCTCCTCCCGATTTGCCGTTTCGCGCGGTGCTCGACCGGTTCTTTGGCGGAAGGGGCGATGCTGCGACTGAAAAGTACCTGGCCGCACACGAATGATTCGAACCGACCGCCAGTCCCATCATCGATCAGGCTGGCGCGCCTTGGTCCATTCAACAGGCTTATGGCTTAAGCCGCACTTGTGCCACCGCCCAAGTCGGTCACGGATCATGCTAATGCTCGCCACGCCCCGGCCACGATCGCAGCACATTCTTGACGTTAGGCTAGTGGCCTGGGTTGACACCCTCCGCGGTGCGCGTAACTAGGCGGCGTGCGGCTTTCTACCCCAGTCGACTCCGCTTTTTCGTCGTTTCGCCGCGACATGGTACAATGCAGCTGACGAACGAGAGCCGACGCGCGCGCGGGATCGGGCTGATCGGCGCCTGGGCGATCGCAACCCTGCTGCTCTGGCTGCACACCGCCGCCTACCACAATTACGTCCAAATTCTCGACGGCACCGGACTGCGGGGTGAGGCGGTCGCATCGACGCCGCTGCAGAAGATCTGTCCGGGCGCGGATACGCAGATGTGGGTACGGCACGCCATTGCGCTGACCGAGGACGACGGACCGCAGCTGCGTTTCACCCATGCGGACAACGCGCCCTATGGACGCGAGGTGCACTGGGACTCCGGTCTGCCCTGGCTGATGGTCTTGGCGGCATCGTTCCGCCACGCCTTTGGGGGCGCTCCCTGGCCACATGCGATCGAACAGACACTCTCGTGGTTCAATCTGCCCCTGATGATGGGATTCGTGATCGGTCTTTCGCTCTGGGCAAGCCGGCGCGCCGGACTCGGTGCCGGGGTGCTGCTGACCTTCGCCATGACCGGCAATGACGATTTTTATAGCGGGTTCAGTCCGTACTTTGTCGGTCATCACGGCGTGATCGCTGCAACCGTGCTGGGATTGGTGCTCGGCATGGCGTTCATGGGCGCAGGATTCTGGCGGCCAGCGGCGGCCGGCGGCCCGCAGCTTTTGCCCGGTTCAGCCGGCGACGCGCAGCGGGCGGCAACTTTTTCGGCGATCTGCGGCGGGATCGGAATGTGGGTGAGCGCGCCGACACTGGTGCCGGCGATTGCGCTCTGCGGCATTGGCGGCGCAGCGATAATCGCGGCGTTCGGCCGCCGCGCCGTGGCGGAAGGCGCACAACTCGAACCGACGGTGTGGCGGCGGTGGGGTGCGGTCGGCGGAGCGGTGAGTTTGATTTTCTATCTGCTGGAGCACGCGCCGCATCATTTCGGCATGCGGCTGGAAATAAACCATCCGTTTTACGCCGCGGCGTGGTGGGGCGGGGGCGAAATCGTTGCCCAAATCGCAGAATGGCGGCTGCCGAAAAAGGACCACCAGCCGCCGGTCGGCCGACTGGGGCTGGCGGTGGTGGCAATCCTGCTCGCGCCCATGGCAATCGGCATCGGCGGCGCGAGTGTGTTTATGGTTTTCGATCCGTTCGTCGCCCGCCTGGCGCCGTTCGTCGCCGAGGGCAAATCACTGATCGCCGCAATTCATGTTTTTGGGCCGGTGCAACTCTGGCACCTTTTGCCCTGGCCGGGCGCGGCGCTGGTGCTCGGCGTGGTGGGATGGTGGCGGTGCGGTTTTCCCGACCGGATCGTGGTGGCATTTTGCGGGTTCGCCGCTGCAGGGTCGACGGCAATGGCCGTGGCCCAATTGCGCTGGGGGCCGGCGGCGGCGGCGATGCAGATTGTCCTGATCGTGGTGGCGATGGCCGCGCTCAGCGGAGCGGGGACGCGCCGGTGGCGGTGGAGCCTGCTGGCAGTCGTGATCGCCGGACTCTGCCTGCCGTTCGCCATTTTTCGAATCACGGCGCAATGGCGGGATAATCAGCGCCACCTGGTAGACCGGATGGATGCGCTGCAGCCGCTTTACCGCGACATCGCCGCGACGCTGCGGGCCGGGCAGCCGGCCGGAAACATCGTTCTGCTGGCCAGCCCCAACGCCTCGGACTCGATCGGTTACTACGGCCGGTTTCAGACCATCGGGACGCTTTATTGGGAAAATGTCGCCGGATTGCGGGCGGCGGCGGAGATCTTTTCCACCCCATCGTCCGACGAGGCGCGGCGACGGGTGCGGGAGCGGGGTATCACGCATGTGGCGATGATTTCCGAGGAGAACTTTCTCGCGCAGTATTTTCACTTGCTGCGTCCGGAGCCGAACGGAGAGTCGCTGGAGGCTTCTTTCGGTTACCGGCTGCTGGCCGGTGGAACTGTCCCGCTCTGGCTCGAACCGGTCGCTTACGAGGCACCGAAGGATGTGCGGATTCATCCGGAGCGTGTGGAGCTATTTCGAACCCGTTTTGCCGGCCCGGCCGCGGAGGCGGAGTATGACGCCGCATTGAAAGATCTTGCCGCAGGCGACACGACGGCGGCGGAAGGGCGGGTGGACGCTGCGCTCAGGCTGGCGCCTGACTCGGCGGAGTTCTGGCAGGCGAAAGCGAGACTACGGCTGGGACGCGGCGATGCCGCCGGAGCACTCGCGGCGGTTACCCGATCGGTCGCGCAGGCCGCGCCGGCGCAGCGATTCGGCGTTTTGGCTGAGGCGGCCGCGGCGTTCCATGCCAATGGCGCCAATCTCGAGGCGGCCCAGCTTTGCCGGCAGGCGCTCGCGTTACATTTCGACCCCGCTCTGGCAAACAATCTGGTCTGGCTGCTCGCCACCTGCGCTGACGCGCGCGTGCGCGACGGCGCCGAAGCGCTTAAACTGGCCGAAGCGCTTACGCCGGAGCATCCGGAATACCATTTCCTCAGCGCACACGCCGCGGCGCTGGCCGAGTGCGGCCGCTTTGGTGAAGCCGCGGAGTGGTCGGCCCGGGCCCTGGCAGCAGCGCAAAAGGCGGACGACGAGCGAAGCGTCGACGACGAACAGCAGCACCTCGCGGCCTACCGCGCCGGCTATCCCTGGCGCGAGTAGCTGGGAATTCACGTCCAATCGCTTGCCCCGCCGGCAAAGTTGCATGAATTGCAGCGCCCCGGACACCTGTCACCATGCCAGAAAATTCCACTGAACGCTTTGAGCGAGGCTGGGAAAAATTAAAGGAGATCGACGGCGACGCCGGCCAGCGCGTGATCGACGCGCTCAAGACGATCGCCCCCGACCTGGCCCGGTACACGATCGAGTTTCCCTTCGGTGACATCTATTCGCGGGGCGTACTTTCGCTGCGGGAGAGGGAGATCGCCACGGTGGCGGCGCTGGCCGCGATCGGCCACGCCCAACCGCAACTGAAGGTGCACATTCACGGCGCGCTGAACGTTGGTTGCACGCGTCAGGAGGTGATCGAGGTGATCATCCAGATGGCGGTCTATGCCGGTTTTCCCGCGGCGTTGAATGCGGCCTTTTCGGCAAAAGAGGTGTTTCAAGAGCGTGACCAGCAGGGCCGGACAAACTGAGCCCGGCCCGGGGGTTGGGCGGTGATTCCAAAATAAAACTCCCGGCCAAAAGGCCAGGAGTTTTGCGTAATCCCAACTAACTATCCCTGGACTACCGTTAATTGTCGCCTCCGCCATCGGGAGGCGGGGGCGGAGGAGGTGCCTGGACGTAAACGAGCTGCTGGTCGTAGTCAGTTTCCACGCCGTTCGCGTCGTAGGCTGCGATATAAAAGGGAATGTAGACGTCCGGATCCCAGCCGGAGACGGTGGCGGTGGTGCCGGTCGTGTCGGCCCCATCGATCCAGACGCCGAGGAACCAGTCATAGTAAAATACCGAATAGCTCACCGCGCCGGGCGCCGGGTCCCAGGTGGCGGTCACGGAATTGGTGACCGGATCGTAGGTGTACTCCGTATTCAAGGTCGGCGCCTGGGTGAAGGCGTCGATGGAGGTGGAGATCTGCCGGCCCGCGCTGTCCGTCGTGACAAGCGTGTAGAAATAACCCGTCGAGGGCGCCAGGCCGCTGAAGGTCGCGGTCAGGCCGGTTGTATCCAATATATCGATACCATTCTGGTCGATGACGGAGTAGGTGTAGGGCGCGACACCGCCGCCCGCCGCCGTCCAGGTCAGCGTCACGTCCGTCGAAGTCGAAGTGTACGAAGGCACCGGCGCGACCAGCGGCGGAGCGTAGGCGCCGGCGTAGTCATAGGTGATCACGCCATGCGAAAGAGAAGTGGTGGTATAGGTGCGGTAGCCTCCGCCGCGGCCCGAGCCGCTGTGCTTGGTCTGCACGAGATATTCCTGGACCGAGGCGGTGTAGAAATAACCCCATTCGTCCGCGCCGCTCCACGTGCCGGTGATGGAAAGACCAGACGTGGTCTGACTGTAAGGGTAGGTGAGCGTCTTCTGATCCGGGTAAACGATGGTCACAACGCCGTTGACGCCGTCGAGGGTCAGGTGCGTGCCGTTGACGTCATAAAATGCAAGATAGTTGGCCGAGTAAGTGCCGGTTCCGTTCGTCACGGTGATCACGGTGTCGGCTTTCGCCGGAACCGAAAAGGCCGTCGTCGCAATGACGCCGAAAAGCAAAAGCAGTGATTTCATAGTAAACAGGGGATTTTATACTGCCTATAAGTAAGCCGAATCAGCAGTTGCAAGTAAATAGCAGATCGACCATCATTCCCACTTCAGTCCGCTTCACTTCGCTTTATTTAAGCCTTTGGCATCGAGCGGAATGCAGCGTGGTCAACGGGGTGTTAAAACGGCGCGATAATGCGCCATGACGGCTTGCCTCCGTTCCTCTGCAATCATAGTCCCGATGCGGACCTTGAGTCACGCCCTCGAAATCGTGGTCGCGCCGGAAAAGATCCGGCGCTTTTTTTCGCCACGTCGCCGGTTGGAAAATAGAATGGCGATAGCGATTCACGGAGCTTTCGGACGGCCTTCATTTCCGCTCACCGATCTCGTTACGAAAAATTTTCGCAACGGCAGAAGATTCCATTTGTCAATTGAGGCCGCACATGCAAATATGATGCGTTTCATCACCCCAACTTATACCCCTAAAGCCAATGAATACCTCGTATCGGGGCAGTTTCTGCTCCGCGGCCACCCGCTGGCCTCATCTCCGGACGGCATTTTGTGCCGGTCTGATCGCCCTCTCCGCCCTGGTTCTTCCTCAAGCGCATGCCGTCGACGTCCTCACCGACATGAACGACAACAATCGTTCCGGCGAGAACCCGAACGAGACGGTTCTCAACACCAGTAACGTCAGTTCATCCACGTTCGGCAAGGTCTGGGCCTACTCGGTCAGCGGCTCGACCTACGCGCAACCGCTCTATGTCTCCGGCGTGAGCATCGCCGGCGGCACCCACAATGTCGTCTATATCGTGACGATGAACGACCAGGTTTACGCTTTCGATGCCGACAGCAATACGCAGTTCTGGCACGTCAGCTTTACCGGCGGCAACATCACCCCCGTGCCGATTACCGATATCACCGGCAACAATGGCCTGAACATCGTCGGCAATGTCGGCATCGAAGGCACTCCCGTGATCGACAAGTCGACCAACACGATCTACATGCTGGCGCGGACCAAGGACACCAGCACCACCACTTATATCCAGACGCTGCATGCCCTCGACCTCAGCACCGGCGCCGAAAAATTCGGCGGTCCGAAGGTCGTGACGGCCTCGGGCTTCAATTCCAAGATGCAGAACCAGCGCATGGGGCTGGCCCTGGCCAACGGCAACATCATCATCGCCTGGACCTCGCATGAGGACAAGACGCCTTACCACGGCTGGATGATGGCTTATAACGCGACCACCCTGGCCCAGTCCGGCGTTTTCAACGACACCGCCACGGGCAGCCAGGGCGGCATCTGGCAGCAGGGCCGCGCCCCCGCGGTCGATGCCAGCGGTAACGTCTACGTCATCACCGGCAACGGCACCTGGGATGGCACGCGGAATTTCGGCGAGAGTTTTCTCAAGTTGAGCAGCACGCTCACCTTGCTCGACTGGTTCACGCCGGACAATTTTGCCAGCCTCAACTCCGGCGACGAAGATCTCGGCGCGAGCGGAGCCTTGCTCATTCCCGGCACCAGCATTGTCATGGGCGGCGGCAAGCAGCACGTCGCCTTTCTTTGCAACACCAACAACATGGGTCATGAGCAGAGCGGCAACGGCCAGGTCATCCAGCATTTCACCTTTGGCAGCGGCCAATTGCGCGGCGGCCCGGCCTACTACGTCAGCCCGAAGAGCGGCCGGGTGGTTTACGACATGGCGAGCGGCGACCATCTCAAGGAATATTCTTTCAACGGCTCGACCTTCAACGCCACGCCGATCGCCCAGAGCACCGCGACGTCCCCCGGCCTGCCGGGCGGCTTCGTTTCGATTTCCGACAACAACAGTGCGGCGGGCAGCGGCATCGTCTGGGCCACGATCGAAACGGCCAATGACGATCACGGTACCGTTTCCGGCATCATCCGCGCCTGGGACGCCGACAATATCGGCGGCACCGAGCTGTGGGACAGCAACCAGAACTCGACCCGCGACGCCCTAGGCACCTTTGTCAAAGACGCTCATCCCACTATCGCCAATGGCCGCGTCTATGTCGGTTCGTACTCGAACCGGGTGGACGTTTACGGTCTGCTCAGCGGTCCGACCCAGGTTTCCGCTCCGAGCTTCAGCCCTGGCCCCGGCACCTACAGCACGGCGCAATCGGTGGCGATCAGCTCCGCCACCTCCGGCGCGTCGATCCGCTACACCACCGACGGCAGCACGCCCTCGGAGACCG
>Ga0070741_10008729_pt1 | contig 20120 bp, 24 predicted proteins | sample Coa_R1_4_FD_66440 | JGI IMG/M metagenome (GOLD analysis project Ga0070741, IMG submission 66440) | Surface soil microbial communities from Centralia Pennsylvania, which are recovering from an underground coalmine fire - Coalmine... | ecosystem: Environmental > Terrestrial > Soil > Unclassified ...
GGAAGATCAAAGGCCCGCTGCACGTGCAGTTCGTGATGGGCGTGAAGAACGCGATGCCGGTGGATCGCGAGACCTTCGACTTCTATGTGCGCACGTTGAAGCGGCTCGATCCGCATGCGACCTGGACGGGTGCCGGCATCGGCAAGGATCAGCTGACGCTCAATCGCTGGTCGCTCGAGCTCGGCGGCCATTGCCGCACCGGACTGGAGGACAACGTGCGCACGAGCAAAGAAAAGCTGGCACCGTCGAACGCGGCGCTGGTGAAGCGCGTCGCCGAGCTGTGCGCCGAGTACGGCCGCCGCCCGGCGACCACGGCCGAGGCGCGTAGCATATTGGGCCTATGAGCCGCGCCCTGCTGGCTGCGCTCTTGCTCTTCGCCGCGCACGCGATGGCGCAGTCCTACCCGTCGCGGCCGGTGAAGATCGTGGTGCCGGCGACGCCGGGCGGCGCGATCGACCTTATCGCGCGCACGCTCGGCGAAAAGCTCACGCCGGCGCTCGGCCAGCCGGTGGTGGTCGAGAACAAGCCCGGCGCGGCGAACAATCTCGGCACCGACTTCGTCGCGAAGAGTCCGCCGGATGGCTACACGCTGGTGATCGTCGCCTCGAGTCACGCGACGAATAAACATCTGTACAAGGACCTGCCCTACGACCCGGTGAAGGATTTCGAACCGGTCGTGTACACCCATGTCGTGCCGCTGCTGCTCGCCGTGCATCCGTCGATTCCCGCGAAGAATGTGCAGCAGCTCACCGCCTGGGTGAAGGCGAATCCCGACAAGGCGATCTACGCCTCCAGCGGACCGGGAAGCTCGCTGCACATGGCGGCGGAGCTCTACATGCAGATGACCGGCACCAGGATGCACCATGTGCCGTACAAGGGCAGTTCCGCGGCGCATCCGGATCTGCTTGCCGGCCGCACGGCGATGATCTTCGACACGATCACGGCGGTTCGCGGACACGTCAAGGCGGGCACCTTGCGCGCCATCGCGGTGACCACCTTGAAGCGCGCAAGCTCGATGTCCGAGCTGCCCACGATTGCGGAGTCCGGCCTGCCGGGCTACGACGCCGCGACCTGGGGCGGCATACTCGCGCCCGCCGGCACGCCGAAACCGGTGCTCGCCAAGCTGAACGGCGCCATCAACGCGGCGCTCAAGCAGGACGATGTGCGCACCAGACTGGGCGGCGCCGGGATCGAGATCCAGGGCGGCACGCCGGAGGAGTTCGGCGCCGTGATCAAGGCCGAGATCGACAAATGGGGCCGCATCGTCAAACAGGCAGGGATCCAGCCCGAATGAGCGTGAAAGAAGAGCTGCCCGAGCCGTCGAATCCGCTCGGCATCGATGGCCTCGAGTTCGTCGAGTACGCGACCTCGCAGCCGCAGTCCTTCGGCGCGCTGCTGCAGAACATGGGCTTCGCCGCGGTCGCCCGCCATCGCTCGCGCGAGGTGATGCTCTACCGCCAGGGGCCGATGAACCTGATCGTCAACGCCTACGAAGCGAAGAGCACGATACCGATGGTGTCGGCGTTTGCGCTGCGCGTGCGCGACGCGGCGTCCGCGCATCAGCACGCGCTCGAGCTCGGCGCCTGGGACATGCCGACGCGCGCCTCGGCGATGGAGCTCAACATCCCGGGCATCCGTGGGGTCGCCGACACGCTGATCTACTTCGTCGACCGCTACCGCGACTTCTCGATCTATGACGTCGACTTCGTGCCGCTCGCCGGCACCGACGCGCAACCGCCCGCCGTGGCCGGCCTGCACTGGTTCGGCATCGTGCAGTCGATCCTCGGCGATCGCACGCAGGATTGGCTCGATTTCTACCAGAACCTGTTCGGCTTCAGCGTGCTGCCACGCGGGCGGTACTTCGGCGTACTGCCGAAGGGCACGCTGCTCGAGAGCCCGTGCCACAAGTTCTACCTGCAGCTGATCGAGCCGCCGCCGGGGTCCGACGACATCCGCTGGGAGGAAGGCCTGGTGCGAGTGGGACTCGGCGCCGCCGATGTGCCGGCCGCAGTGCGGGCGTTGAAAGGCCGCGGCATCGTCTTCGTCGATCGCGGTGCCGTGCAGCCGAGCGAGAAAGGCGCCCTCACCCAGCCATATCTGGGCGGCGTCACCTTCGAGCTCGTCCACAGCCACCTGAAGCCATGAACCTCGATCACTTCGGGATGGACACGATCACGCTCGCCGGGCCGCTCGAGGCGAAGCTCGCGGCGGTGCGCGAAGCGCGCTTCACGCAGATCATGCTGAACGCGACCGACATCGTCGGCCATCCGGGCGGTGAGGCCGCGGCGATCGCGGCGGTGAAAGCGAGCGCGCTGCGCGTTACCGGCTTTCAGGTGCTGCGCGACTTCGAAGGCCTTGACGGACGCCTGCACGCCTACAAGGTGGATGTCGCCAAGGCGATGCTCGAAATGTGCCGCGCGCTCGGCTCGCGAGTGCTGCTCGTATGCTCATCCGCCTCGCCGCACGCGAGCGGCGACGCCGAGCGCCTGGTGCGCGACCTGCAGAAGCTCGCGATGCTCGCCGTGCCCTACGACATCCGCATTGCCTACGAGGCGCTCTCCTGGGGCAAACATGTCAGCGAGTACCCGCAGGCGTGGGACATCGTGCAGCGCGCGGAGCGCCACAACCTCGGCCTCGCGCTCGATTCATTCCACATCCTCGCCACCGGCACGGCGCTCGAGGCGCTCGAGGAAGTGCCGCCGCCGAAGATCTTCCTCGTGCAGCTCTCGGACTTCCTGTGGCAGGAGACCCGCTCGCCGCACGAGCGCATGGAAACGGCGCGTCACTCGCGCGTCTTTCCCGGCGAGGGCGTGCACAGCGAAAAGGTCATCGAGCTGGTGCGCGCGCTCGACGAGATGGGCTACCGCGGCGATTACAGCTTCGAGGTATTCAATGACGACTACCGGCAGCTCCCGCTGCCGGTAGTCACCGAGCGCGCGCGGCGCTCGGTGAAGTGGATCACGACACGCGTCGGGCGCTGGAGCCTGCCGGCGCGCCGACGCGCCTAACCGTTACTTGGTGTTGGCGCCGGTGCTGGTGCTGGGGTTCGTGCGCGAGCTGGAACCGGTGCCGGCGTCGCGCTCGGTCTTGTGCTTGTCCATCGCGCCCTCGACCTTGTTCTTCGCGGTGGTCGCGTCCTGCTTGGTCATTGCCGTCAGGTACTCGGCGCGCGAGAGCTTGCCGTCGCCGTTCTTGTCGGCCTGCTTGAAGTTCTTGTACAGCGTCGGATTGCCTTTCGCTTCGCTCTTGGAGATGTAGCCGTCCTTGTTCTTGTCGAGGTTGTTGAACCCCGGGTCGTTCTTGTCGCGACCGATCTTGTCCTCGGCGTAGGCACTACCGACCGCGAGCGCGAGCACCGCCGCGACCAGGAAGAAAAGCGATTGTGTGAGCCTCATTTGAATCAGACCTCTTGGCGAGTTGGGAACGGCGAGACTATGCGAGCGCCCACCGCGGCGCACAATGGTCCGCTGGAGCTATCAGTAGGGAGCCGAAGCGCCCGGCTCCAGGCCGTGCTTTTGCAGGAGTGGCGCGTGCTCGGTCGAGCCGAGGAACTCGAGCAGCTCGCGCGCGGTGTCGGGCTCCTGAGACGCGGCGTGCACCGCGCCTGCGAACACCGTGACGCGCTGGATCTCCGGCGGAAGCGGTCCGACGAACTGTGCACCCTTTACATGCACGATCTCGCTGACTTGCTGGAAGCCGAGCTCCACCTCGCCTCTCGCCACCAGCTCGCCGATCTGCGCGCCTGACGGCGGCACCTTCAGCTTGGGCTTGACCTCGCCAGCAATGCCGAGCTTCTCGAACAGCGTATTCATATAGACGCCGCTCGGCCCGGTCGAGATGCCGACCGACTTGGCGGCGAGCACGGCGCGCTTCACCGCCTCGGTGGTGCTGATGTCGGGCTTCGGCGCGCCGGCGCGCACGGTGACACCGACGCCCGAGCGCACCAGATCCTTGCGGCTGCCCGCCATCAGCCGCCCGGTGTCGGTGAGCTCCTCGAGCGAGTTCGACGCGGCGATGACGACGTCGAACGCTTCACCCGCCTGCATGCGCTTCATGATGTCGGTGGTGCCGGCCCAGGTCGTCTTTACCTTGTGGCCAGTTGCCTGCTCGAAGCGCGGCACGAGCTCCACGTACGCCTCTTTCATCGCCGGCGACGCCAGCACCGTAATGTCGGCCGCCTGAGCCATGCCCGCCATCGCCACGCTCGCCGCCGCGAGGATGGCTTTCATCAGTTGGCGAGCGGGTCGGGCCGCAGCTGGATATGGACCGCGCGCGGCATCGAGCCTTTGCCGCCTTCCTTGAGCCAGGGCGTGCGATCGCCGTTCGTGCTCCACAGGCCGCGGCCTTTCCAGCCCGCTTTCGGATCGTCGATGCGGCCGTCGAAGCCCTTGGCATAAAAGCCGAGCGGGTACGGGATGCGCAGCATGATCATCTTGCCGTCCTTCAGCGCCACGAAGCCGTCGTTCAAGTTCGCGGTGGACATCGGCACGTTCTCGCCCAGTCCAAGCGTGTTGTGCTGGTCGACCCACGTGTAGTAGCTCGACTCGGCGCTGTTTTCACCGATGCCGCGGAACCCGGGGCCGGGATACTGGTAGCCCGCCCAGCCTTCAGGGCAATGGTCCCCGGTCGCCTTGGGGCCATTGAGCGGCGCCTTGCACTTGCGCCGGTCGAAGCTCACGAGATGCCCGCTCGACGCAGACGCCCACACCACGCCGTTGCGGTCGATGTCTCCGCCGCGGATGCCGAAATAGGGCAGCGGCACGTTATAGATCTCGGAGAGCTGCGTCTTCGGGTCGTAGCGCAGGAATGCCGGCGTGCCGCCGAAGACACCGACCGTGTACCAGATCGAGCCGTCCACCGGACTGGGCATTACGGCGTAGGGACCCGAGCCGGCCACGATTCGCTTGTCCTTCGCCGCATCCATCGGCTGATTCGGCTCGACGTATTCATCGCGCGTGCCGTTGGCATTCGTGTCGAGCACAAACGGCGACCAGCCTTGCGCTTTCGCCGCGTCGTGCGTCTCGTCGAACACGCGCGTATTCACCCAGCCCGCCACCGGGCCGGTGCCGGAGAGCCACAGCGTGTTGTCGGCGTCGTAGCCGAACTGCGGATGATGCGTGCCGAAGCAAGTGTCGACGAACGTGTACTTCATCGTCTTCGGCTCGAGCACCGCCACCTGGCGCGAGGACTGGTCCAGCGGAAACGCTTTGGCCGACGGATGATCGGAGCCCTTCTTGCACCAGGCGGGGTTGTCGCGGCCGCGCACCGTGGCCGCGAGCCAGACGCGGCCCTGCTTGTCGAGCATCGAGTTATGGTTGTTGGCCCGCGTATCCCAGAGCTTCTCGTCACCCCAGTATGGCGACGGCTGCAGCGGCTTGATGCTCGCCGCATGGCCCGGCCCGAGCGACTCCGGCATCTCCGGATCCGCCACCGGCATCTTGAAGAACGCCACCTTGTTGGTCTTCGGATCGAGGATCGGCATGTTGTCGGTCGAGTACTCGGGTGAGCCGTACAGCGGACCATAGGCATTCACCGTCGGGTCGCGCCGGTCGGAGGCAATCAGATCGTGCAGATAGTGCTTCTCGGTGCTCCATTCCCAGGAGGTGATAACGACGTTGCGCTCCACGCCTTGCGGGCGCTGCGGCTTGGCGAACGGCAGCTCGCCCTTGGCGATGCGGTCGGTCCAGTCGCCGTAGTACTTGTACGGCGCACCGCCGAAGTTGCCGGCGAGCTGCAGCGTCATCTGCTCGCCTGACTGCCCTGACTGGATGCGACGCACCCACGCCTGCTCGGAGCTCTCGAATTTGCCAAGCGCGGGCTCGATCGTGCGCGTCGCCGCCTGGCCGAGCTGGTGGCAGCCGATGCAGCCGATGTTCTTCACCTGCTTGAGCCAGTCGATCTGCGTGCGCTCCTTCGGAATCTTGGTGTGCCCTCCGAACTCGCTCGCCGGCGGAATCTCGAGCATCGAATACCAATAGATCGCCGGGTAGTACTGCGCGGCGGCTGCGTCGTTAGGCGCTGGCGTGGCGGTGAGATTGAGCGCCTTGCCCGGCGCCGCGCGTACTTTGGTGGAGTCGACCAGGCCGTAGCCGCGCACCCAGACGCTGTAGGTGGCCTTCGGCAACTCGGGAATGAGATAACGGCCCTTGTCGTCGGTGACGACGATCTTGGCGAACCTGGTCGGGAGCTCGGTGGTTTCCGCGATTACCCAGACACCGGCCTCGGCACCTTTCGGGCCGCTGACGACGCCGCCGATATCCGACGGGCCGATTTTCTGCGCGAACGCGGGGACGCTGACCAGAGCGGCGATCAACAGCGAAGCGAGCCTCATGACCTCCTCCCGGGGAAGTGAGGCCCGCAGGATGCGCCGAAGCGGCGGCGCGAGCAACAAAAAAATCGGGGCCGAAGCCCCGATTTTTCTGTGTGCGAGTTACACGGCCGGCGGTGTGCCGCTGCCGCCGCGTCCGCGGTAGCCCAGGACGAGCGACACCACGAACGCGATCAGGAAAAGCCAGAACAGCACTTTTGCGATTCCGGCGGCTGCGCCGGCGATGCCGGTGAAGCCGAGGATCGCCGCAATGATCGCGACGATGAAGAACCCAATCGCCCAGCTAAGCATAGAGCCTCCAACGGTTGGATTGGACAACCGTCGGTGACGCAAACAGCGTGCCGATGCTGCGCTGCCGAAGAGGTGCTAGGAGAGAAGATCCTGCGGCTGGCCCTGGGGGACAGTGGCTTCCGGATCAGTGCCATCGTCCTCTGGAGGGATGCCGTCGAGCGGCATGCCGTCGAGCGCCGCGCCATCGAGCGAGGGCTTCCCGTACGGCGTCATCAGGCCGAAGGTCAGCAGGTCTTCCTTGGTGACTTCGCGCAGCGGTCCCAGCCATTCCAGGAAGCGCGCGAGATGCGCGACGCGCTCGGGATGCGCGCACATGCCCGGTGACATCGGATTGAAGAGACTGCCGCTTTGCACGCGGGGGACGCGCTCGGGCACGAACGACAGCGCATGCACTACCTTGCCAACGTTCATGTCTTGTCTCCTCTCCTGTGTACTGCGGGAGCCGCAGCGTAGCGAGCGCCCGACGCCTTGGCTAGCGCAAATTTCCGCGTCTTGCGCGCGGCGAATGGCGACGCGCTGTCGCGCGACAGTGACGCGGTGCGATCCTTGCTCGGTGCAGCGCACTATGCGGCATGCGCGCGTGGCGCTCGTCACACTTTTCTGGAGCATTGCGGCATTTGCGCAAACGCCGGGGCTCGGCGAAACGCGGCCGGTCGATCCGGCGGCGCGCGAGCCGGCAGGGGCGGATCTGAAGAAAGCGCCGGTGGCGCCGCCCGCGCCGGAGCGCTCGCAGAACGATAACGAGCGCGCCCCGAGCCGCTGCGCCGAGCTCGCCGGCACTGCGCGCGATGACTGCGTGCGCGAGGAACGCGCCGGCGCCGGCGCCACGCGTCGGGCCGAGCCGCCGAGCGCGCCGCCACCGCAGAATCCGCGCTGAGATAATCGGGGTCAGGTTCACATTCCGGGGAGGCGTCGATGGCAGTGCTGCGCATTGCGAAAATGGGCAATCCTGTGCTGCTCGGCAAAGCCGAGGCGGTCGCCGACCCGAGCGCGCCGGAGATCCGGCGCCTTGCCGCCGACATGCAGGAAACGCTCGAAGACATCGGCGCGAGCGGCCTTGCCGCGCCACAGGTTTTTGTCCCGAAGCGCGTCGTGGTCTATCGCATCATCGCTTCGCGCATTCCTCCAGGCTCGGGCCTCGCGCCGCGTCCCTGGACGGTGATGGTGAACCCGGTAATCACGCCGCAGACGAACGAGCAGACGCCGGTGTGGGAGCGCTGTCTCTCGATTCCCGGCCTGCACGGCAAAGTGCCGCGCTATCTGAGAATCAACATCCGCTACCAGGACCTCGAAGGCCGCACGCAGCAACACGACGCGTACAGCTCATGGGCCGCGCTGCTACAGCACGAGTGCGACCACCTGGACGGCGTGCTCTATCCGCAGCGGATGACCGACCTCTCGCTCCTCGCCTACAACGACGAGCCGGGCCCGCTCGCGCGCGAAGTGGCTGCCAATGCGGCGGGCATCGATCCGCTGTTCATTGATCTGGTCGAGCGCTGGCCCGGCCGCTCGCGCTGGTTCCCGCGCTGAGAAGCGCGCGCAGCTCCTCCGCCCGCTCGGCGCTGATGCGCCCTGCCTGCAGCACGAGCGGTATCGAGCGCAGCGCGAGCGTGCAATAGAGCTCGCGGGCGCGCGGCTCGAGCGCTTCCAGCGCCGCGAGATGCCGCTTGATGTTGTGCAGATCGCCGCGCGCGATGGAACCCGCCATGGCGCGCCCGATACCGCCGTGGCTCATCGCGTCGACAGCGCCGCGCAGCAGGCCGAACAGCGCATGCGTCGCGTCCTCGGGCGCAATACCGATACGCCGCCAGATCTCGACGCCTTCTGCGACGAGCGCACCGACGAAGCCCGCCGCGAAGTGCGCCGCGCCGTGATAAGCGGCGCGCCCGCCGGGCGGGATGACGAGCTCGCGCGCGCCGAGCGCTCGCACCAGGCGACGCAAGCGACCGACGAGCGGCTCGCTCGCTTCGATGCCGATGGCGGCGCCGGCGATGCTGCGCGCGGCAATCTCCGCATCGGCGAACATGACGAGCGGATGAAAGCCGCCGATCGCCGCACCGGCCTCGGCTGCGGGCCGCAGCACCGTGAGCTCTGTCGAGCCCGCGCAGTGCACCGCCGCTTGTCCGGCACGCCAGCGCAGTCCCGCGCAGACGTCGGCGATGGCGTCGTCCGGGACCGTGAGAAACGTGATGTCGGAGTCATCGACGGTGCGCTGCGCATCGCCGCGGGCACGGCTCGCCACGCCGGTGACCGTGTACCCGGCGCGCGCGAGCGCAAGCGAGAGCCCTTTGCCGACCCGGCCGGCGCCGACGAAGCCGAGCCGCTCAGTCTCGATACGAGGCGTCCTGGCGCTCGAGCGCACGCAGCAGCGCCGGCCACTCGAGCAGCCCATAGCCGCTGCCGGCGCGCTGCGCGTCGCGCTTGAGATGCGGATTCGTCGCCGCTTCGTTATCGAGCGTGATCTCCATGCCGCAGAGCGCTTCGGCGGTCTCCTCGACCACCGGTGCCGCCGCCGGATGCAGCGCTCGGTTGCACGAGAGGAGCGCCACCTGGATGCGACACGCCTGCTCGAGCCAATAGATCAGGTTGAACGCCTGCGGCACGCTCGGCGCGCACACCAGCAGCCCGTGGTTACGCAGGATCATGGCGCTCTTGTCGCCAAGATGCGCCACCAGCCGGCCCTTCTCGCCACGATTGAAGGCCGGACCCTCGTAATCGTGATAGGCGAGCCGGGCGTGAAACCGCATCGCCGTCTGCGAGAGCGGCAGCAGCCCTTCTTCCATCGCCGAGACGGCGATGCCGGCCGGCGTATGCGTGTGGATCACGCACTGCGCGTCCTCGCGCGCCTCGTGCACCGCGCTGTGGATGATGTAGCCGGCGGCATTGACCGAGTACGGATGATCGGCCTTGTCGATGATGTTGCCGGCGAGGTCGACCTTGATCAGGCTCGTCGCCGTCACCTCCTCGTAGAGCATGCCGTACGCGTTGATCAGGATGTGGTGCTCGGGCCCGGGCACGCGCGCCGTAATATGGTTGTAGACCAGGTCGGTCATGCCGTAGCGCGCCACGAGCCGGTAACAGGCGGCGAGATTCACGCGCAGCTCCCACTCGGCGGCGCTGACACGCTCGCGTAGCGAGCGGGACGCGGGCTTATTCATCGGCCTATTGCTTCTTCGCCGCCGCGCCTTCCGGCGGCCAGTAGTAGTTCGCGGCGAACGAATAGGGCGGGAACATGTAGCGCTTCGCCGGGACCACCTTCGACGCATATTCGCGCTGCGAGTCGTAGACGCGCTTGAACGTCGGGTTCTTCGCCGAGTTCTCGGCCGCGACTTCATCCCACGCCTTTAGCGAGGCCAGCAGGATCTCCGGCGGCGTACGGCGGATCTGCACGCCGTGCTTCTTGATCATCTCCTCGATCGCATCGGCGTTCTGCTTCTGCCAGCGCGTGAGCCAGGTGATGAAGGTGTCCTTCACCGCCGAGTTCACCGCCTCCTGCTGCTGCGCCGTCAGGCTCTTCCACACGTCGAGGTGCATGCCGAATTCGCCGATCGAGTTGTTCTCGTGCATGCCTGGTGTGTAGTGATACTTGAACACGCCCGGCAAGCCGAGCCGCAGGTCCTCGACGCCGCCCACCCACTCGGCGCAGTCGATCACGCCGCGCTGCGCCGCCGGCACGATCTCGCCACCGGCCATGTTGACGACGCTCTGCCCGAGCTTCGCGTAGATCTCGGCATTGAGTCCCGTCTGGCGGCACTTCATGCCTTTGAAGTCGGCGACCGATCTCAGCGGCTTCTTGAACCAGCCGAGCGCCTGCGGGCTCGACGGGTGCGCGGGCCAGACGATGACGTCGAGCTTCATCTCCTTCTGGTAGAACTCGCGCCACATCTCGAGGCCGCCGGCGACATAGAGCCAGCCGAGGTAATCCATGTGATCCATGCCGAAGGGGCCTCCCGGCGGTCCGGCGAAAAGCGCCATCGTCGGGCTCTTGCCCACCCAGTAGTACGAGATGGCGTGGTAGCCGTCGAGCACCTTCTTGTTGGTCGCATCCAACACCTCGAACGGCGGCACGATCTGCCCCGCGGCCATCGCCTCGATCTTCACCTGCCCGCCGGTCAGCTTGTCGATGCGCTCGGCCAGGATGCGCAGGTGGTCCTGCAACGTGATGCTCGCCGGCCAGGTCGACTGCACCTTGATGGTTTTCGTCGTCTGCGCCTGCGCGCCGGCGGCAACTGCGGCAGCTATGAAGGCGGCGACGATCGTGCGCATGGCCATGGTCCCCCTCCCGTGGTGGGTCGCGGCGCCAAGCTACGCTCGCGGTTCGCGCGGTGTCAATACGAGTATGCTTTGCGCAGCGCATCACCCTTCCGGGAGGATCCATGAACAGCCGCCGTCGCTTCGTCCTCGCATCAAGCGCGCTCATCGGCATCGGCGCCCTGCCGCGCGCTGCCTGGCCGCAATCGCAGCCGTTGAAGGTGCCCGTGGTGGATTCACTGTCAGTGCGTGTGCTCGTCGATTCGAGCTACGACACGCCGCGCGTGCCGGCGTCGGCGACGGTGAAGATACGCCGCTCGCCATTCATTTCGGCGACGAACTTCCGCAAGGTGCTGCACAACGAATGGGGGCTCGCGCTTGCGCTCGAATCGCGCCTTGGCAGCGAGACGCGCAACATGATGCTCGACTTCGGCTACACGCCCGAGACGCTGATCGGCAACATGGAAGTGATCGGCGTCGATCCGGCGAAGACACAGGCGCTCATCGTGTCGCATGGCCACTTCGACCACTTCGGCGGCCTGATCGATTTCCTCAAGGCGAACCGCAGCCGCCTGCCGCGCGAGCTCACGCTCTATGTCGGCGGCGAGGACAACTTCTGCAACCGCAAGACGGCGAGCGGCGCGCCCGGCCACTTCAGCGACTGGGGCGTGCTCGACCGGCGCGAGGTCGAAGCGCTCAACGTCAGGATCGTGAAGTGCGAGGAGCCGACCGTGCTGCTCGGCCACGCGTTCACCACTGGCCGCATCCCACGCAAGAGCTTCGAGCGCGTGCTGCCGAGCACCCAGGTGTCCTACCACAAGAGCGCCGACGGTGTCGGCTGCGACATGCCGGCAGAGGATGCCAAGGCGAACGGGCAATTCGTGCAGGACCAGCACTGGAACGAGCACGCCACCTGCTTCAACGTCAAAGGCCGCGGCCTCGTCGTCATCTCATCGTGCGGCCATGCCGGCATCGTGAACAGCGTGCTGCAGGCGATCGAGGTCTCCGGCGAGAAGGACGTGCACGCCGTGATGGGCGGCTTCCATCTCTTTCCGGCGGCCGACGACTACGTGCGCCAGGTCGTCACCGAGCTCAAGAAATTCCAGCCCGACGCCATCATCCCGCTCCACTGCAGCGGCCCGAACATGGGCGAGGCATTGCGCGCCATGATGCCCGACCAGTACCTGCCCTCCACCACCGGCACGGAGTTCACATTCGCGGCCTGATCGCGGCCCTGCTGCTCGCCGCGTGCGCCGCTCACGCGCAGGACGCGCGGCGGGCGGACGCGGCGCGTTTGATGAACGAGCTCATGTCCGGGCGCGCGGCGGTCGGCGGCGCCTTTGCGCTTCCGGATTCAGCCGGCAAGCTGCGCTCGCTCGCTGAATTCCGCGGGCGGCTGGTCCTGCTTTACTTCGGCTATGCGTACTGTCCGGATGTCTGCCCTACCGATCTCGCCGCCATCGGCGGCGCGTTACGCCTGCTCGGCGACAAGGCGGCCGAGGTGCAGCCGCTCTTCGTGACGCTCGATCCGTCGCGCGACACACCGCAAGTGCTGCGCGAATACGCGGCCGCGTTCCATCCCTCGTTCATCGCGCTGCGCGGCAGCGACGCCGACACCATGAGCGTCGCCCGCAGCTATAAGGTGTTCTACGAGAAGGTGCCGGACGGCAAAGGCGGCTACGCCATCGACCACGCCGCCTTTACGTTCCTGCTTGACCGCGACGGCAAGTACGTCGCCTTCTTCCCGCCGGGCACCAAGCCCGATCGCATCGCGACGTTTCTGCGGGACCAGCTCTAGTCCTTGAGCAGCGTGGTGGCGGGCGCGCCGATTTTCTTCACCATGAAGATGAGCGCCCTGGCGGGGACCTTGTCGCTCGGATTGCGCGACACCATATGTATATCGTCGGGCGCCTCATAGTAAGTGTCGCCGGGGTTGAGCGTCACCGGTTGGCCGCCTTTCAGTTGCACGACGAGCTGGCCTTCGAGCACGTGCAGAAACACGTGGGCGTCGTGGCGATGCGGCGGATTCGACGTGCCGGGCGGATAGAGGTTGGCGCGCACCACCGCCTCCTGGCCGGCGAGATCGCCGAGCTGCTTCACCAGCAAATCCTTGCCCACCGAGCGCGGCGCGTCTTGCGCCGAGGCGGTGCCGACGAGAAAAAGGAGCAGAGCGACGAGCCGCATGACGGCCTCCTATCGTGGATGGAGATTCAGCTTCTGCACGCGCCAGTTGAGCAGCTCGGCGACGTAAAGCGTGTTCTCCGACGGACAGGCGATCTCGTGGATCCAGCCGAACTGCTTCAGCTGCTTCCCGGATTCGCCGAGCACGCCGAGAACTTTGCCCTCCAGCGAAAGCTTGTACACGCGACCAGGATAAGCGTCGGAGGCGTAGAGCACCTGGTTCGGTCCGGGCGTGATGCATACCGTCCACGGCGCGCCCGGCGCCATGGTAAGCGGCGCGCCCGCGGCTTCGAGCTTGACGAGATCGGGCACGGCGCCGATCGCCGGCTGTGCGCTCTTGTCGAACGGCACGTCGATGCGGATTTCGCGCATGAAAGTGCCCTCGCCGTCGAACACCTGAATGCGGCGGTTGCCGCGATCGGCGACATAGATGTTGCCCTTGGCGTCGGCGGCGATGCTGTGCGGCGTGTTGAACTGGCCGGGCTTATTCCCCGGATCGCCCCAGGATTTGAGCCAGCGCCCGTCCCTGTCCACCTTGGCGACGCGCGAATTGATATAGCCGTCGCTGATGTACGTGTTGCCCGCCGCATCGAACGCCACGTCCGTCACCTGGCGGAAGCGCCCGGGCTCGGGCGGCAGCGGCGGCTTGTGGCGCTCGAGCGGTCCCGTTTCGCGGTCCGATGCCTCTTGCTTGCGCCCGAACACCATCGTCACGCGGCCCGCGGGGTTGAACTTCACCACCATGTCCGAGCCCTTGTCGGTGACCCAGATGTTGTCCTGCGGATCGATGCGCACGGTGTGGCCGAACGACCAGGCGTAGAGGTTCTTGCCGATCTCGCGAACGTATTTGCCGTCGGGCCCGAATTCGAGGAGCTGCGTCGCCGCGGCGGCGTACGCCGGGCCGCTGGTATTGCCGCGCGAGAGCACGAAGACGTGGCCTTTCGAGTTCACCGCGACGCCGGTCACTTCGCCGAAGTAGATATCGGCCGGCAGCTGCAGCGGCTCGGGCATCGAGTCGAAAGGAATCGCCGGAACCTGCGCGCCTGCGCTGCAGGCGACGAACAGCAAAGCAAAAGCGGGCTTGGTCATGCGTTCTCCGTCACTCTCTTGGCCGGCCGGCTTCGTCCACACGAATGGTCGCGCTCGGGCCGATGCCCATGATCTGCACGATCACTTCCTCGTCCTTGGCGCCGTCCCAGTGGATCTGGTTCGCGTGATGCACGACGGTGCTGCCGGCCGGTACCGGCGTGGTGGCATCTTTGTCGAACTTCGGGCCGGAGCCCACCCACCAGGTGCCTTTGATCACCGTGACGTAGCGCGTCTCGGGATGGAAATGCGGCGGGCTGAACGTGTGCGGTGAGAAGCGGTTGCGCACGATATAGGTTTCGCCCGCCGTCGCCGGGTCGCCCCAGATCACGGTGTTGGCGGCGCCCGGCACCACCTTGCTCGGCCTGAACTTGAGCTCCCCTTCCCGCATGATGCTCATGACGCTCGTCGGCGGATCGGCGCGCGCCGACAGGACCACGCACAGCATGAGCGCCGCGCCGGACAGTCGTCTCATCGGAACCTCCCCCGGAACCGGCCGGCGCACCGGGTGTCTCTCCACGATGGAGCTCACCATGCGCAGCCAAGCCTTGATCATCGCGCTTTTCCTTTCCACTGTGCCTGCTTTCGCGCAGACCACGGGTGACCCGGCACGCGGCAACACGCCACCGGGCATGAGTCAGGACGGCAGCAGGCCCTCGGACGGTGCCATCAAAGGCGGCTCGATCCGCCCGGGCGAGAGCGGCGGCCAGCCGAGCACCGGCGGCACCGCGCCAAGCTCGGCCGAGCGTCAGCAGCGCTGCGAGCAGCTCGAAGGAAAGCTGCGCGAGGACTGCCTCAAAGACGAGCAGAGCCCGGCGAGCGGCGCCAGCGTGCCGAGCATCCGCAAGCAGCCGAAAGAGCTTGACCGGCTCGATATCGAAAAGCCGGACACAAAATAATTTCGGACTAGGTACGAAATGTTTGCCCGATCGGCCTGCGGCGCCAGAGCTCGAGCGCAGCGCCGAGGATGCCCTTCGGCATGTAGATGATGAAAAGGACGAGCATCACGCCGTAGATGGTGGTGTCGAGCGCCGGATAGCGGTTGCCGAACGCAAGGCGCAGTCCTTCGGCCAATAAGAGCGTGAAGCCAGCGCCCACCGTGGGCCCGAGCATCACGAACATGCCGCCGGCGATCACGCCGAACACCATCTGCAGGCTGATGGCGATCCCGGACACGGCGTCCGGATTGACGTAGAGCTGGTACTGCGCGTAGAGCACGCCCCCAAGGCAGGTCATCAGGGCCGAGATGAGCGTGATGCGCAGCTTGGCGCGCGTCACGTGGATGCCGATCGAGGCGGCCGCCTCTTCCTCTTCGCTGATCGCCTGCAGCGCGAGGCGCGCCATGCTGCGGTCGACGCGATGCCAGACCCACAGGCCGAGCGCCCAGCACGCGGCGACGATTGCGAGCCAGATGCGCTTGTCGGAGAACTGCATGGCCGCAAGCGAGATGCTCGCGCCCTCGTGCAGCGCGCCGAGCGGCGTGGCGCCGAGCGAGCCGCCCGTCGTGTCGCGCCACGCGGTGATGACCAGCCGCGCCACCTCGGAGAGCGCGAGCGTGACGAGCGCGAAGTAGTGCCCGACGATGCGGAAGCGAAAGCACGGATAGCCGATGACGAGCGCCACCACGGCGCTGAAGGCGAGCGCGGCCAGCGCGCCGAGCCACGGCGAGATGCCGTAGTAGTTCCACAGCATCACCACCGTGTAGGCGCCGATGCCCATGAACGCGCCGTGGCCGAAGCTCACGAGACCGAGGCGGCCCATCACCGACCAGCTGGTGTAGATGTAGCCCCAGAGCAGCACCAGGATGGCGAGGTGCAGCGGGTAGTTCATTTCCCGAGGATCCCGCGGGGCCGCCAGAACATCACGGCGATGAAGAACACGAACGCGATCACGTAGCCCCACTCCACCGCGAAGAAAAAGCCGCCCACCGCAATGAATTGCGCGAAGACGAAGGCGGCGATGAAGCCGCCGACCATGTTGCCGAGCCCGCCGAGCACGCAGATCAGAAAGGTGATCGGCCCGAACGAGAGGCCGATCGCCGGGTGAACGTCGTACTGCAGGACGAGGAGGCACGCGCCGAGCCCGGCAAGCGCGCCGCCGAGCGCCGAGGTGAGCGCGAAAATGCGCGCCGGATCGACGCCCATCAGCGGCATGATGGCGCGGTCTTGGCTGATGGCGCGGATTGCCGTCCCGAGGTAAGTCCGGGTGAGAAAGAGATAGAGCGCGATCACGCCGCCCAGCGCGGCGCCGAAGGCGACCAGCCGCGCGGCCGAGAACGACATCTCGCCCAGGCGCACGGAGGGCAGCGTCACGCCGAGATTCCTGAACTCGATACCGAAGACGAGCGTCGCCGCGGCCTGGAGAAAGAACAGCACGCCGCCGGTGACCAGCAGCTGGTTGATCGGCTCCGCATTGAGCACCGGCCGGATCACCACCTGGTGCAGCAGCCAGCCGAGGAAGGCAACGATGCCCACAGAGGCCGCCATCGCCAGCAGCAGCGGCCAGTGGTACTGCACGTGCAGGTAATAGACGCCGTACATGCCGCACATGATGAGCTCGGCATAGCAGATCCAGACGACGTCGATCACGCCGAAAACCAGATTCAGTCCGAGCGACAGCAACGCGAACAGGCCGCCGAGCAGCAGGCCGTTGAGCACCGCTTCCAGCAGATAGATGTCGAAGATGTCGCTCACAGGCCGAGGTAAGCCTTTTGTATTTCCGGCGCCGCGAGCAACTGCGCGGCGCTGCCGCTGCGCACGATGCGGCCCGCCTCGAGCAGGTAGGCGCGCTCCACCACCTTCAGCACCTGGCGGATGTTCTGCTCGACGATGAGCACGGTGTAACCCTCGGCGCAGATGCGCCGCACCAGCTCGAAGATCGACTGCACCACGACGGGCGCAAGGCCCGCGGACGGTTCATCCAGCAGCAGGAGCTTCGGGCGGGACATGAGCGCGCGCGCGATGGCGCACATCTGCTGCTCGCCGCCCGAGAGCGTGCCGGCGACCTGGGCGCGACGCTCCTTGAGTCGCGGGAAAAGCGCGTACACCTCCTCGAGCCGCGCGGCGTATTGGTGCCGCGACGTGTAGGCGCCCATGCGCAGGTTTTCCTCCGCGGTCAAGCGCGGGAAGAGCCGCCGGTTCTCCGGCACGTGGGCGATGCCGCGCGACACCACGACATGCGGGCGCAGCGGCGCTAGCGATGTGCCGTCGAAGGTCAGCTCGCCGCGCTGCGGCTCGATGATTTTCGAGATGACCCGCAGGAGCGTCGTCTTGCCGGCGCCGTTCGGGCCAATGACCGCGACCGCCTCGCCCGCCCGCACCTCGAGGCTCACATCGAAGAGCGCGTTGAAGTCGCCGTAGCCGGCGGTGACGTTACGGACGGCGAGCATGAACGGCGGCCTGCACTTCGGGCGCGTCGGTGCCGAGGTAGACCTCGATGACCTTCGGATCGCGCGCCACTTCGGCCGGCTTGCCGCGCGCGATCACTTCGCCGTGGTCGAGCACGACGCAGCGGTCGACCACGCGCATCAGCACGCCCATGATGTGCTCGACCCACACGATGGTCAGGCCGCGCTGGCTGCGGATGTTCGCGAGCATCGAGGCGGCCTGCTCCATTTCGGCGTGATCGAGGCCGCCGAGCGACTCGTCGGCGAGGAGCAGCTTCGGCTGCGTGGCAAGCGCCCGCGCGAGCTCCAGCTTCTTCAGGCCCGCGGCGCCGAGGTTTTCGACGCGCGCGCCGCGCAGGCCGACCAGCGCCAGCGTCTCCTCCGCGCGCCGGTAGGCCTCGCTGCGGGAGATGCGCTCGCTCGCGCCGTAGAAGGCGGCGAGCGCGACGTTCTCAAGCACGCTCAGCTTGCGAAACGGTTTCGGGATCTGATGCGTGCGGCCGATGCCGGCGTGCGCCACGCGATACGCCGGCAGCCCGCCGATCTCCGCGTTGCGGAAGCGCACCGAGCCGGCGCTCGGCTTGAGCGCGCCGGCGATCAGATTGAAGGTGGTGCTCTTGCCCGAACCGTTCGGGCCGATCAGGCCGAGGATCTCGCCCTCGGCCACCTCGAAAGAAACATTCTTGACGGCGAGGAAGCCGTCGAAGCTCTTGGTCAGCCCTTCGACAAGCAGCACCTATTTACGGGGCAAAAGTGTGCCCTTTCGGGAACGGCAGCACCGGGTCGGTGGTCTGCACGGCCTTCGGCCAGGCGATGCGTGCCCGCCCGTTGACGTATTGCATGACGACGACGAACGAGCGCTCGTTCTGGCCGGCCATCGGATTACCCGGCGGCAGGAACTTGACGCCGTAGCCTTGCATCGTCCCGCCGACCGGGATATCGACCTCGAGCGCCGCCTTGCGCAGCGCCTCCGGGTCGACGCCACCGTATTTCTTGATCGCCACCGGCAGCACCTCGTGGAGCAGGATGTAGGTGTTGTTGAAGCCCATCGCTGCGTGCGGCGGCATTTCGCCCGCGCCTTTCACCTTCTCGTAGCGCGTCTGCAGCTCCTTGATCAGCTCGGAAACTCCCGGCTTCAGCGTCTTCGGATCGATGAGCTGCGCCGCCGCGGGGTCGGCCGAATGGAAGTAGTTGACGTCGTCGCCGAAGGTCTGGCGCAGCTTGTCAATCTGGCTATGGCCGGCGCCGTGGCCGATCAGCGCCTTGAACTTCAGGCCCTGCTCCTTCGCCTGCCGCAGGAAGAGCGTGATGTCCGGGTTGTAGCCGGTATGCAGGATGACGTCGGGGCGGGCGCGCTTGAGCTTCGTCACCAGGCTCGAAAGGTCGGGCGCGGACGCCGCGTAGCCTTCCTTCATGACGACGTTCATGCCCATCTTCTTGCATTCGATGTCGTTCGCCGCAGCGACGCCGGCGCCGTACGGACCGTCTTCGTGGATGATGGCGATGCGCATGTTCTTCGGCGCAATGCCGAACTTCGATTGCGAGTAGTTGTGGACGTATTCACAGGTGGCCTGCCCGTACTGATCGCTGTGCACCGTCGGCCGGAAGACGTACTGGAACTTCTTGTCCTTCAGCACCGAGCTCGCGACGCAGACGTTCAGCCAGAGGAATTTCTTGCGCGCATCCGCCTGCTGCGCCATCGGCACGCATTGCGCGCTCGAGTAGACGCCGGCGACGATGTCGACCTTCTCCTGGTCGATGAGCCGCGTCATCTCGTTGATCGCGACATCGACCTTCGATTGCGCGTCGGCGAAGACGGCGTTGACCTTGTAGCCATTCACACCGCCATGCTCGTTGATGTAATCGATTGCCGCCTTGGTGCCGATCTGGGCCGCCTCGGAGCCGCCGCCGGCGAACGGACCCGAGACGTCGTAGACAAAGCCGATCTTGATTTCTTTCTGCTGTGCGTGCGCGACGAGCGCGCACGCAGACAAGGCGACTGCGAGTAGACGCATGGACATTCCTCCTCGGCGCGAAGTCTAGCCGATCATTGCATGCGGCGGTGGCCGAGGATCAGGACGAGCCCGCTCGCGGCGATCGCCGCCATGCCGACGACCGCGATGGCGTCGGGCAGCTGGCGGAACACGAGCCAGCCCAGGAACAACGCGGTGAGGAGCTGCGCGTACATGAACGGCGAGAGCACCGAGCTCGGCGCGTAATCGTGCGCCCGGATCAGGAGAAAGTGGCCAAAGCCGCCGAGCACGCCGATCAGCACGAACAGCGCGGCGTGCAGCGGCTGGGTCGGCAGCATCAGCTCGCCGGGAAAGACGAGCGGCACGAGCAGCGTGCCGATCACCGCGGGATAGAAGAGCGTGGTGAGCGCGGCGTCGCGGCCCGCGAGCTTGCTCGTCATCATCTGGTAGAGCGCCATCATGCAGGCGCTCGCGAGCGGCAGGAGCGCCACCGGCGTGAACAGTCCGCCGCCGGGGCGCACGATCAGCAGCACGCCGATGAAGCCGCCGGCGAGCGCGAGCCAGGTGTGCCGCTCGACGCGCTCGCCGAGCACCGGAGCGGCGAGCACCGCGATGATGATCGGCG
>Ga0070741_10008731_pt1 | contig 20116 bp, 23 predicted proteins | sample Coa_R1_4_FD_66440 | JGI IMG/M metagenome (GOLD analysis project Ga0070741, IMG submission 66440) | Surface soil microbial communities from Centralia Pennsylvania, which are recovering from an underground coalmine fire - Coalmine... | ecosystem: Environmental > Terrestrial > Soil > Unclassified ...
GAGGGCCCGGGCGTCACGAACCTCGCGACCGGCATCGGCGCCGCCTTCAAGGGCTACGTGCCGGTGATCAGCGTGAGCGGCGCGCAGGAGCTGCACATGCGGGAGAAGGACGCAAGCCAGGACATCGACCAGGCGGCGCTCTTCCGCCCGATCACGAAGTGGGCCTACTCGATTCCCGCGGCCTCCAAGGTGCAGGAGGCCTTGCGCAAGGCATTCCGCGTCGCGCTCGCCGAGCCGCCCGGCCCGGTGCACCTCGACCTTTCGCGCGACCTGCTGCTCGAGAAAGTGGAGCCCGAGCCGCTCGAGCCCGCGAGCTATCGTCCCGGCGCCCTCGCCGCCTGCGCCGCGGGCGAGATCGAGCGCGCCGCGCGGACGATCGCCGCGGCGAAGCGCCCGGTGCTGGTCGCGGGCGGCGGCGTCCTGCGCGAGGAGGCGCTGCCGCTGCTCGAGCGCCTCGCCGAGGCGAGCGGCATCCCGGTCGCCACGCTGCAATACCACCCGGACGCGTTTCCGACCACGCATGCGCTCGCGCTCGGCGCGCTCGGCCGCAACGGCTGGTCGAGCGCCAACCGCGCGCTGCCGCAGGCGGACGTCGTCATCGCCGTGGGCGCGCACCTCGATCTCTTCTCGACGCTCTTTCGCTATGGCATCCTCGGCCGCGAGGCGAAGCTCATCCACAACAGCAGCGTCGGCACCGACATCGGCGTCGTGTTCCCGGTGCACCAGGCGGTCGTCGGCTCCACGGCGAGCTTCCTCGAAGGCCTCGCGAGCCGCCTGAAGCAGAAGTGGAGCTGGCTCGATGTCGCGCAGGCGCGGCGCGAATGGGACCAGGAGCGCGCGATGCTGCTCGATCCGGAAAAGCGCCCGATCCGCGCGCCCGTCGTGGCGCACGCGATGCGCGAGGCGCTGCCGCGGGACGGCGTGATGGTGGTCGACGCCGGCAACGCCGGCAAGCACATGCGCGTCTTCATGGATACCTGCCAGCCGCACACCTTCCAGTACATCAGCGACTGGGGCTCGGTCGGCGCGGGGCTGCCGATCGCGATGGGCATCAAGCTCGCGCGGCCCAGGCAGCCGGTGATGGCGACCGTCGGCGACATGGGGATGATGTGCAACTTCGGCGAGATCGAGACCGCGGTGCGCGAGCGCATCCCGGTGGTGTGCGTGGTCTACAACGACCGCGGCCTCGGCAACGAGCGCGCGTTCCAGAACGAGCTCTACGGCGGACGCACCTTCGGCGTCGATTACGGCGACGTCGACTTCGCCGCGCTCGCGCGCGTGCTCGGCGCGCACGGCGAGCGTGTCGAGGAGCCGAAGGCGCTGCTGCCCGCGCTCAGGCGCGCGCTCGAGAGCGGCCTGCCGGCGGTGGTCGACGTCGTCATCGACCCGAACACGCTCGCCGCCGTCGTCTACAAGGGCTAGCCGAGGTCAGGCCCTCAGGTGAGGTCCACGGTGAGCGGGTTGTACGAGTAGAGCCAGGCGTTTCGCGTCGCGCCTTCGTCGCGCCCGGCGAACGCGCGCCGCAGCGCCGCCTGGTCGCGCATGTGGAAGAGCGTGCGATTGGCCCCCGAGCCCTCCACGATGCGGGTCGTGCGCGCGATGCGGTTGCGCTGGTAGAGCTGCAGCGCTTCGGACACGTGGCCGCACTGCTTCAGCGCCCGCGCCAGCACTGCGCCGTCCTCGATCGCCATCGCGGCGCCCTGCGCGAGATACGGCAGCGTCGCGTGCACCGAGTCGCCGAGGAGCGTGGCGCGCCGCGTGCTCCAGTTCGCGATCGGCGGCCGGTAGAAGAGCGACCAGCGGTAGCAGTGCTCGCGGTCGGCATGGTCGAGGATGGTCTGGATGTCGGGATGCCAGCCGGCGAAATCGCTCTTCAGCTTCTCCCACGGAAAGCGAGCGGTCCAGGACTCCTCCGACACTTCGTCGGTCTCGACCAGCCCGACGAAATTGAGCAGCGCCCCGGCGCGCAGGTAGTAGCACACCGCGTGCGCCCCCGGCCCCATCCACACCGACATCACCTGGGCCATGAAGGCCGGCGGCAGCTTCTCCGTGGGGATCGTCAGCCGCCAGGCCGCATCGCCGGTATAGGCGGCGTGGTCCGGTCCGGCGATCTGCGCACGCACCGCCGACTTCACGCCGTCGGCGCCGACGAGGAGCTCCGCCTTGATCGTCTCGCCGCCGGCGAGCTTCACGCGCACCTCGCCCTCGGATTCCTCGAAACCCTGCACGCGCGCGTTCAGGCGGATCACGTCCGCCTTGAGCTCTCGCGCCTTGGCGATCAGCGCCTGGTGGAAGTCGCCGCGATGCAACTGGTTGTAGGCGGCGCCGTGGCGCTTCTGGTGCTCCTCGGCGAGCGCGAAGCGGCTGATCACCTCGCCCGTGTCGTGCAGCCGGAAGACGTACGCCTGCGGCCGTACGGCGATCGCCGTCAGCGCTTCGCCGAGGCCGAGATGGTTCATGACGTGCATCGCGTTCGCGCTCACCTGGATGCCGGCGCCGATCTCCATCAGCTCCGGCGCCTGCTCGAGCACCTGCACGTCGTAGCCCGCCTTGAGGAGGCAGCACGCGGCGGTCAGGCCGCCGATCCCGGCGCCCGCGATGACGATCACTTGAGCTTCTCCAGCGTCAGCGCGTCCGCGTCGCCGCCGAAGTACTTGCCGAGCGCTTTGTCGAACACCGACCCGGGCGCGTCGGCCCGCGCGAAAAGCGTCATGCAGGAGCGAAACTTCATGTCGTCCGGGTCACCGAAAATGTCGCCGATGCTGCTGCCCTGCACCGCATTCACCAGCGCGGCGCACTCGCGCAGCCGGGCGCCGAGCACAGGATGCGCAAGATACGCCTTTGCCTCCTCGAGGGACGATATCGCATAGCGGCGCGCCATGCCGCTGTGCCCGAGGCCCGCGATCTGGGGAAAGACGAACCACATCCAGTGGCTGCGCTTGCGGCCGGAGCGCAGCTCGGCGAGGACCCGGTCGTAGACCGGCGCCTGCGCCTCGAGGAAGCGCCCAAGGTCGCTCAATCCGGGATTTCCGGCTCGACCAGCTTCGCGAGCTGCGCGAGCGATTCCTGCCAGCCGAGATAGCACGCCTCGGCCGGAATCACCTCCGGGACGCCCTCCTGCACGACGTGGAGCTCGGTGCCCGCCGACACCTTCTTCAGCGTGACCGTCACCTGCATCTCGCCCGGCAGGTTGGCATCGTCAAACTTGTCGTTGTAGCGGATGCGCTCGTTCGGCTTGAGCTCCAGGTAGATGCCGCCGAAGGAATGGCTCTTCCCGCTGGTGAAATTGGTGAAGGACATCTTGTGCGTGCCGCCGACCCGGGCCTCGAGATGATGCACCTTCCCGGTGAAGCCGTAGGGCGGCAGCCACTTCGCCATCGCGTCCGCGTCGAGAAACGCGCGGTAGACGCGCTCGGGCTTGGCCTTGAGCACGCGGTGAAGCCGGATCGTATTGCCTGCCATGCTGTTCTCCTCGAAATAAGCGCCGGAAAGCCCGGCCTTACCGGCTGGTCGAGTGGAAGTGTGCCAAATCGACAATGGGAGAAGGAGTGGTAGGTCGTGGCGGATTCGAACCGCCGACCAACGGATTAAAAGTCCGCTGCTCTACCAGCTGAGCTAACGACCCACGGAGACGAACGACAGCTGCTGAAGGATGCGAATTTTATCAAAGCTTAAGCGCTGATTCGCCAGTATTGCCATTTCATCGTCGCAGCCGAGCCGGCGACGATGGCGACAAAGGTCATGATGGAGCCGAGCGCGAGGGTGGAGAAGCCGGTGATGCCCTGGCCGATGGTGCAGCCGAGCGCGGTGACGCCGCCGAAGCCCATCAGCAGGCCGCCGATCATGTGCAGCGCGGTGTCCTCGGCGTCGCGGAAGCCTTCCCAGCGGAATTTGCCGGAGGCGAGCGCGTAGGCGGCGGACCCGGCGATGACGCCGGCCGCCGAGGCGATGCCGTAGGTGATGATCTTGGACTTGTCGGTCCAGAACATGAGGTATTCGAGCGTATAGGCGAGCGGCGAGACGAAGGAGAAGGACTCCATGCGCCCGGAGTTCGTCGCGACGAAGGCCTCCTGCAGCGTGTTCGGGTCTTCCGCGAGGTGCCCGACGTGGCCGCTCACGTACCAGCCGCCGACCACCACGAGCCCGGTCACGACGCCGCCCAGCGTGTACTCCGGATGGGAGCGGAAATCGCGGCTGGAGTAGACGAAGGCGAGGAGCGCCGCGCCGACGAGCGCAGCCACCAGCACCGGGCTCACTCCCAGGAGTGTCGGCACGTCCTGTCCGCACGGCAGCGTCACGGCCGCCTTCTCCAGCACGCCGACGCGGAACGCGCCGAGGATGCCGCGCAGCGTCATGTACGCGGCGATGCCGAGGAAGACGTAGACCAGCACCGACTTGAGGTTGCCCCCGCCGATGCGGATCAGCGTCTTCGAGCCGCAGCCCGAGCCGAGGGTCATGCCGATGCCGAAGAGGAAGCCGCCGACGAGGTAGGAGAGCCAGGTGAAGTTCGGCCCGGGGTAGATGGACTTGGAGAGGTCCACCAGCCCCGCCGCCTGCAGCCCGGCCGAGCCGAGCACCGCGACTGCGATGGCGAGGAGCCACATCCGCATGCGGTTGAAGTCGCCCATGTTGACCCAGTCGGAGACCGCGCCCATGGTGCAGAAGTCGGTGCGGTTCGCGACGGCGCCGAAGATGAACGCGAGAACGAAGGCGCCGCCCGTCACATAGGGGACGAGCTGCGCCGGATTCGCCTCGCTCAACGTCTTGTGGTGGCGGCGAGGCGCTGCTTCGCGCTCGCCGCGGCGCTGCTGGCCGGATACTTCGCGACCAGCTCCTCCAGCGTCTTCTGCGCCGCGCGCCGGTCGCCGATCGTCTCCTGCGCGGCGGCGATGCTGAGCATCGCATCGGGCGCCTTGTTGCTGTCGGGCCAGCTGGTGAGCACCTTGCGCTGCGCCTCGATCGCCTTCTTGTAGTCCCGCTGGCCGGAGTAGGCCATGCCGATCCAGTATTGCGCGTTCGAGGCGAGCGGGCTGCTCGGGTAGGTGACGAGAAAGCCCTGCATCGCGGAGACGGCGAGCGGGTAGTTGCCGAGCTTGAACTGGTCGAGCGCCGCCTGGTAGGCCTTCTGCTCCGCGGGCGAGGCGTCGGCCTCGCCCGTCGCCGGCTTCTCCGTGCTCGCCGCCGGCTGCACCTTCTCGAGCTTGAGCAGCCGCGTGTCGATGTCCTGGTAGAGCTCGGTCTGGCGCTTCGCCGCCGTGTCGGCCTGGTTCGTCAGCACCTCGATCTGGCCGCGCATCTGCGCGAGATCGTTGCGCAGCGCGTCGATCTGGCGCGAGAGCTCGAGGATGGCGTTGCGGTCGGCGGCGTTCGCGAGCTTCTCGTCGACCGCCTTCTGCGTCGCCTCGAGCTGCTGGCGCAGCACCTCGATGCGCCGGCGCGCCTCGTTGTCGTCGAACAGGCCCTGCGCCTGCGCCGCGCCGGCGCAGGCGAGAAGCGTGGCGGCGACGAGGGCTCGGAGGCGCATCAGTACTCGCCGTTATACAGCATGTCGTCGCGGCGGTTCTGCGCCCAGCATTCCTCGGCGTGCTCGCTGCACTTCGGCTTTTCCTCGCCGAGGCTCACCGCCTCCATCTGGTCGTCCTTCACGCCGAGCAGCGAGAGCATCTTCTTCACGCTGTCGGAGCGGCGCTGCCCGAGGCCGACGTTGTACTCGCGGCTGCCGCGCTCGTCGGCGTTGCCCTGGATCAGCATCTTCGCCGTCGGGTGCTCGCGCAGGAACTTGGCGTGCGCCTCGACGAGCGGGCGGTACTCGTCCTTCACCTCGAACTTGTCGAAGTCGAAGTAGACCGAGCGCTTGGACAGGATGTTGTTCGGGTCCTTGAGCGCGGCGAACTCGCTGCCCGAGGGCTTGCCGGTCACGTCCACCTTCGGGATCGTCGTGCCCTCGGCGGGCTTGCGCTCCTCCACGCCCGCGGGCGACTGCTCGCTCGACGGCGTGGTCGTGCACCCGGCCAGGAACGCCGCAGCCGCGGCGGCGGTAAGAGCGGCTATGAGAACTGCGCGCATGACATCACTCCTTTCACTCGGTGAACGGTCCCCAGGCAGGCTCGCGGACGTCGCCTGCCGCTACGGTAAGACGCTGCTTGACACGGCCGTCGGAGGACACGGCGGAGAGCACGCCGCGGCCGCCGATGACGGTGGCGAAGAGGATCATGCGCCCGTTGGGCGCGAAGCTCGGCGACTCGTCGCGGTCGCTGTCGGTGACGATCTGCACCTGCTTGTTGCCGAGGTCGAGGAGCGCCACCTGGAATTTGCCGGCGTTGCGCGTGATGAAGGCGAGCGTCTTGCCGTCCGGGCTGAGGCGCGGCGACACATTATAGCTACCCTCGAAGGTGATCCGCTGCGGCTCGCCGCCCGCCGCCGGCATGCGGTAGATCTGCGGGCTGCCGCCGCGGTCGGAGGTGAAGTAGATCCACTGCCCGTCGGGCGAGAAGCGCGGCTCGGTGTCGATCGAGGGCGAGCTGGTGATGCGGCGCAGGCCGCTGCCGTCCGGGTTGATGAGGAAGAGCTGCGAGCCGCCCTCGCGCGAGAGCGACACCGCGAGGCGCTTGCCGTCGGGGGACCAGGCCGGCGCCGAGTTCGAGCCCTTGAAGTTGGCGATGATGGTCTGCTTCCCGGCGCGCAGGTCGTGCAGGTAGACGATCGGCTTCTTCTTCTGGAACGAGACGTAGGCGAGCTTGTTGCCGTCGGGCGACCAGACCGGCGAGATGATCGGCTCGTTCGAGATGAGGGCCGACTGCGCATCGGCGCCGTCGGCGTCGGCGATCTGCAGCTCGAAGCGGCTGCCGCTCTTCACGACGTAGGCGATCTTGGTCGAGAACACGCCCTTGTCGCCGGTGAGCTTCTCGTAGATGAAGTCGGAGATGCGGTGCGCGATCAGGCGCGACTGGCTCCTGTCCGCCGTATACGCCATGGCGCCGAGGGGGGTCTGCTTGACGACGTCGAACAGGCGAAAGCGCGCCTCGAGCTTGCCGTCGGCGCGCTGCCCGACCGAGCCCAGCACGACCGCATCGGCGAGGCGCGCGCGCCACTCCGGATAGTTCATGAGCGTCGACTCGGTCGGCGGCGGCGAGAGCGGCGGCACCTCGAGGCCGCGGAACAGCCCGCTGCGCTCGAGGTCGGCGCGGATGATCGGCGTGATCCCTCCCGGCGCGGCGGCTTCGCCCGGGAACGGCACGATGGCGATCGGGATGCGCTGCGCGCCGGCGCCGGTGATCTCGATGGAGAGCTGCGCGCGCGCGGCGAGCGCCGCGAGCAGCAGGCAGGCGCCGAACGTCAGCGCGGAAAGGCGTGCAAGCAAGACGGGCATCCTCCTCAAGCTTGTGTTTTTCTCGGCCCCACTATTTGTCCTGCGGGCGGAAGTGAAGTTCCAGCTGACGCTGGAACAGGCTTGCCGGCTCCGGCTTGGGCAACGGGGACGACCCAAGGATAGCGCGCTCCACCGCGTCGTCGTAACCCTTGTGGCCGCTCGATTTGCGCATCCGCACCTGAAGCACGTCACCGGTCGGCAGCAAGCTGACATCGAAGATGGCTTCGGGGTTGCCGGGCACGTCCTGGACGACCTGGACGGGAATGCGATTGCGGATCTTGGCGCGGATCTTGTCCACCCAGGTCGCGAGCGCCCGGGAATTGGCGGCGGCCTGCTCCTGGGCGAGCATCTGCTTGATCTGGCGCTCCTGCGCCGCGGCCTGCTCCTGCGCGAGCTGCTCGCGAAGCTGGCGCTTGAACTCGCGGTCGTCGGGCTTGGGCTTCGGCGGCGGCGGCTTCGCCTCAACCTTCGGCTCGGGCTTCGGCTTGGGCTTGGGCGCCGGCTTCTCGACGATCTCGGGCTTCTCGACCTTGGGCTCGGGCTTGGGCGGCGGCGCGGGCTCCACTTTCGGCGCCGGCGGCGGCGGCTTCGGCACGGAAACGGGCGGCGGCGGCTGCGGCTCCCAGAGCTCGACGCTCACCGCCTGCGGCGGGCTGCTCTGCCAGCGCACGCCGACGAAGAGCACCGCGAGCAGGATCGCGTGCATCGCGAGCGAGAGCGCGAAGGAGCTCGAGTAGCCGGGCTCGTCGCGCTGGTCGAAGACCGCGGTGCTCATCGGGCTGCGCTCAGCGCTGCGCCGGCTTGACCTGCAGGCCGACGCGGGTGACGGCCTGGCTGCGCAGGTCGTCCATGACGTTGAGGACCGCCTCGTAGCGCACGTTCTTGTCGCCGGCGATCATCACCGCGAGGTCCGGCGACCTTGCGCGGCGCTCCTTGACGATCTGCACGAGCGCGGCGCGGTTCACCGGCTGCTCGCTGACGACGTGGCCGCTCGCGTCGCGCTCGCGCACGATCAGCGTCTGGTCCTCCTTGACGATCACTTCGAGCGGCACGCTCTTCGGCTGGCCGGCCTTGCCCACGGTCGGCAGGTCGATCACCCCCGGCGTCACGAGCGGCGCCGTCACCATGAAGATCACGAGCAGCACCAGCATGACGTCGACGTACGGCACGATGTTGATCTCGTGCATCGGGCCGCGCTTGCGCTGCAGCGACGGCATGGTTACTTCACCGCCTGCCTTTGGAGAATGTTGGAGAACTCCTCCATGAAGCTCTCGAACCGGTTGGCGAGCCGCTCGATGTCGTGCGAGTAGCGGTTGTAGGCGACGACGGCGGGAATCGCGGCGAACAGGCCGATCGCGGTGGCGATGAGCGCCTCGGCGATGCCGGGGGCGACCTGCGCGAGCGTCGCCTGCTGCACGTTGGCGAGGCTGCGGAAGGCGTGCATGATGCCCCACACCGTGCCGAAGAGGCCGACGTACGGGCTCACCGAGCCCGTCGAGGCGAGGAACGCGAGGTGGCGCTCGAGGAAGTCCATCTCGCGCTGGAAGGTGGCGCGCATGGCGCGCCGCGCGCCGTCCACCATGACGCTCTTGTCGTTGCCGCCGCCGCGCAGCTTCGCGAACTCGCGGAAGCCCGCCTCGAAGATGCGCTCCAGGCTGCCGATGGAATGGCGGTTGTTGACCGCGCCCTGGTAGAGCGCCTGCAGGTCGTTGCCGCTCCAGAACTCGCGCTCGAACTTCTCGGTCTGCTCGCCCGCGCGGCGCAGCCCGAACCACTTCTGGAAGATGAACATCCAGGACATGAACGAGACGACGAGCAGCAGCGCCATCACCACCTTCACGACGACGCTCGCGTTCGCGACCAGCGTCCAGATTTCCAGATCCTGCGTAACGTTCATTTGAGCGCCTGTTCGAGTTCTTTCGGCATGCGCGCCGGCCTCATGCGGTCGCGGTCCACCAGCGCGACGGTGACGTTCGCTTCGACCAGCAGCTGCGGCCCGCGTTCCACGCGCTGATGAAACACGAGGCTCGCCCGGCCCATTTTAGCCACTTCGGCCGTCACGTTAAGGAGGTCGTTCAGCCGGGCGGGCTGGTGGTAGCGCGCATTAAGGTCGTAAACGAGAAAAAGTACGCGCTCCTCCGCGGCGAGCTTCGCGAGATCGATGCGCGCGGCGTTCAGGAGCTCGGTGCGCGCGCGCTCCATGAAGGCGAGGTACTGCGCGTGGAACACGACGCCGCCGGCATCGGTGTCCTGGTAGTAGACGCGGACCGGGATGCCGAACGGCTTCTTCAAGAATCGGACAGCAGGTCTTTCGCCGCGGCGGGCGCGACGATGCCGAAATGGCGGTAGGCCGAGAGCGTCGCCATGCGCCCGCGCGGCGTGCGCTGCAGGTAGCCCTGCTGGATGAGGTAGGGCTCGAGCACGTCCTCGATCGTGTCGGCCTCCTCGCCGATCGCGTGCGCGAGGTTCTCCAGGCCGACCGGGCCGCCGCCGAACTTCTCGATCACCGCGAGGAGGAGCTTCCGGTCCATGAGGTCGAGGCCGAGGAAGTCCACGTCGAGCATCTTGAGCGCGGCCTCGGCGATCGCCTTGCTCACGGTGCCGTCGGCCTTCACCTGCGCGTAGTCGCGCACGCGCCGCAGCAGCCGGTTCGCCACGCGCGGCGTGCCGCGCGCGCGGCGCGCGATCTCATGCGCGCCCTCCTGGTGCAGCTCGATCTTCAGCAGGCCCGCGGAGCGGCGCACGATGCTGGTGAGCTCCTCCTGCGAATAGAACTCGAGCCGCTGCACGATGCCGAAGCGGTCGCGCAGCGGGTTGGTGAGCATGCCGGCGCGCGTGGTGGCGCCGACGAGCGTGAAAGGCGGCAGGTCGAGCTTGATGGAGCGCGCCGCCGGGCCCTCGCCGATCATGATGTCGATCTGGTAGTCCTCGAGCGCCGGGTAGAGGATCTCCTCGACCACGGGGGACAGGCGATGGATCTCGTCGATGAACAGGACGTCGCGCGGCTCGAGGTTGGTGAGGATCGCGGCGAGGTCGCCGGGGCGCTCGAGCACCGGGCCGGAAGTCTGGCGCAGGTTCACGCCGAGCTCGCGCGCGACGATGTGGGCGAGCGTGGTCTTGCCGAGCCCCGGCGGGCCGAAGAGCAGCACGTGGTCGAGCGCCTCGGCCCGCGTGCGCGCCGCCTGGATGAAGATCTCGAGCTGCTCGCGCACCTTCTCCTGGCCGACGTAGTCGGCGAGCTTCGCCGGGCGCAGCGAGCGCTCGAACTGCTCCTCCTGGGCGGATACGGGCTTTGCCGACGCGAGGCGATCGGGCTCGACGGCCATGGTCAGGATTTTGCCAACGCTTTGAGCGCCGCGCGGATGCCTTCGGCGACCGGCACGCCCGGCGCGAGGCCCTTCACCGCGGCGAGCGCCTCTTTCTCGCTGTAGCCCAGGCCGAGGAGCGCGTTCACGACGTCGGTGGCGCCGCCGGCGGGCTTCGCGACCGTCTCCACGAGCTTGCCTTTCAGCTCGAGCAGCAGGCGCTCGGCGGTCTTCTTGCCGATTCCGGGGATGCGGACGAGGCGCGCCGCGTCCTGCAACGTCACCGCCTCCGAGAGCTCGGCGACCGAAAGGCCCGAGAGCACGGCGAGCGCGGTGCGCGCGCCCACGCCCGAGATGCGCAGCAGCTGCCGGAAGGCGGCGCGCTCCTCGAGCGTCGCGAATCCATAGAGCGCCTGCACGTCCTCGCGCACCAGGAGGTGCGTGTAGAGCGTCACCGCCTCGCCGCTCGCCGGCAGGCTGTAGAAGGTGCTCATCGGCACGTCGAGCTCGTAGGCGACGCCGCCCGTGTCGACGAGCACCTGCGGCGGAGTCTTGGAAAGGAGCTTGCCTGCCAGGCGGCCGATCAAACGAGCCTGCCCCTCTTCAGGCGAAAGCCGCGCGTCGACAGCGCGCCGATCCGGCCGCCGTGCGCGTGGCAGATCGCGCAGGCGAGCGCGTCGGCCGCGTCGGGCGCCGGGCTGCCGGGCAGCGCGAGGAGCCGCCTCACCATGTGCTGCACCTGGTCCTTTTTTGCGTGGCCGTTGCCGACCACGGATTGCTTGACTTGCAGGGCAGTGTACTCGGCCACCGGGAGCCCGGCGAGGACCGCGGCGCAGATCGCCGTGCCGCGCGCCTGGCCGAGCGCGAGCGTGGACTGCGGGTTGACGTTGACGAACACCTTCTCGACCGCGGCTTCCGCCGGCGCGTGCTCGGCGATGATCTCGTTCAGCCCCTCCAGCAGGACCTTGAGGCGTCCGGCGAGGTCGCCGCGCCCGGACTTGACGCAGCCACTCGCGATGTAGCGCAGCTTGCCTTCGCCGGCTTCGATGACGCCGAATCCGGTGACCTGCAGGCCGGGGTCGATGCCCAGGATCCTCAGTCGATCACCGCCGTGGTATAGACGTTCTGCACGTCGTCGAGGGTCTCGAGCGCGTCGAGGAGATGGCGCATGCGCTCGGCCTCGCCGCCGCCCAGGGCGCTCTCGTTCGCCGCCTTCATCGTGATCTCCGCGATCTCGGGCTTGAGGCCGGCCTTCTCGAGCGCGCTCCTGACGGCGTCGAAATCGGCCGGGGCGCAGACGAGCTCGACCGAGCCGTCCTCGTTGCCGATCACGTCCTCCGCCCCCGCGTCGAGCGTCGCCTCCATCACCTTGTCCTCGCTCGTCCCCGGCGCGAACACGAACTGGCCGCAATGCTTGAAGAGGTAGGAGACCGAGCCGTCCGAGCCGAGGTTGCCGCCGTTCTTGGTGAAGGCGTGGCGCACTTCGGCCACGGTGCGGGTGCGGTTGTCGGTGAGGCAGTCCACCATCACCGCGGCGCCGCCCGGGCCGTAGCCCTCGTAGCGCGCCTCCTCGTAGGTCACGCCGTCAAGCAGCCCCGCGCCGCGCTTGATCGCGTTCTGCACGCTGTCCTTCGCCATGTTCGCCTCGCGCGCCTTGTCCATGGCGAGGCGCAGGCGCGGGTTGCTGTCCGGATCGGCGCCGCCGAGCTTCGCGGCGACCGTGATTTCCTTGATGAGGCGCGTGAACACCTTGCCCTTCTTCGCGTCCGCCGCCGCCTTGCGGTGCTTGATGTTCGCCCATTTGCTGTGGCCCGCCATACGGCCGCTATTCTATTTCACCCTATCATCGGGCATGAGCGGCGCCGCGTATCGCAGCTGGGGAATGGCCTTCGCGCTCGTCGGCGTCATGGCGTTCTCGTTCCGGCCGATCCTGATCAAGCTCGCCTATGCGGTCCCCGCGGCCGCGGGACACGTCAGCCCGGTGACGCTCATCTTCCTGCGCATGGTTCTGTCGCTGCCCTTTTTCGCCGCCGCGGCATGGTGGCTGCGCGGCCAGCAGCCGGCGCTCTCGCGCCGCGACTGGTGGGCCGTGGCGGGACTGGGCTTCCTCGGCTATTACCTCGCGAGCTTCCTCGATTTCGTCGGCCTGCAGTACGTGAGCGCGGGGGTCGGGCGCCTCATCCTGTTCCTCTATCCCACGCTCGTCCTGGCGCTCGCATTCGTTTTCCTGCGCAAGCCGCCGGCGCGGCGCGAGCTCGCCGCGCTCGTCCTGAGCTATGCCGGCATCGCGCTCGTGCTTTCCAACCAGCTCGGGCAAGGCGCGGGCGACCTGGCCGTGCTGGGCGCCGTTCTCATTTTCACCTCCGCGCTGTGCTACGCGGTGTACCTCGTCGCCGGCAGCGAGATGGTGAAACGCATCGGCTCGATGCGCTTCACCGCCTATACCATGGTGGTGGCCACGGCGCCGGCGCTCGTGCAATTCCTGATCCTCGAGGGTCCCGGCGCCCTGCGGCTGCCGGCTGCGGTGTGGCTCTACGCGATCATCATGGCGACCTTCAGCACCGTGCTTCCGGTATTCCTGCAGGCGGAGGCCCTGAAGCGCATCGGGCCGAACCGTTTCGCGCTCATCGGCGCGATCGGCCCGGTCACCACGGCGCTCGCCGGGGCGGTCGGTCTGGAGGAGCCCTTCACCGCGGTGCAGGCGGCGGGCGCGGCGCTGGTGATCGGAGGCGTGCTGCTCGTATCCTTGCGCAAGTCATCCTGAAGGAGCATCCATGGACCTGGGAATTCGCGGCAAGACTGCCCTGGTGTGCGCGGCATCCAAAGGGCTCGGCAAGGGCTGCGCGGCCTCGCTCGCGCGCGAAGGCGTCAACCTCGTCATCACCGCGCGCGGCGCCGAGGCGCTGGAGGCGACCGCCGAGGAGATCCGCAAGCGCTACGGCGTGAAGGTCACCGCCGTGGCGGGCGACATCACCACCGAGGCGGGGCGCGCGGCCGCGCTCAAGGCCTGCCCGAGCCCCGACATCCTCGTCAACAATGCCGGCGGCCCGCCGCCGGGCGACTTCCGCCAGTGGGACCGCGACACCTGGGTGAAGGCGGTGGAGGCGAACATGATCACGCCGATCCTCCTCATCCGCGCGGTCGTGGACGCGATGATCGAGCGCAAGTTCGGGCGCGTCGTGAACATCACCTCCGGCGCGGTGAAGAACCCGATCCCGGAGCTCGGCCTGTCGAACGGCGCGCGCACCGGGCTCACCGGCTTCGTCGCCGGGCTGTCGCGCAAGACGGTGCGCGACAACGTCACCATCAACAACCTCCTGCCCGGCCCGTTCGACACCGACCGGCTGCGCTCCAACTTCGAGTTCAACGCCAAGGCGACCGGCAAGAGCTACGACGAGCTGCGCAAGGCGCGCGCCGACGCCAATCCCGCCGGGCGCTTCGGCACTGCGGAGGAATTCGGCGACGCCTGCGCGTTCCTCTGCAGCGCGCAGGCCGGCTTCATCACCGGGCAGAACCTGCTGATGGACGGCGGCGCCTATCCCGGCACGTTCTAGCGCATGATCCAGGCGAAGCGCATCGCGGGCGCGCTCGGCGCCGAGATCTCCGGCATCGACCTGCGCGCGCCCCTCTCGCGCGAGGCCGCGGCCGGGATCCGCGGCGCGCTGCTCGAGCACCTGGTCATCTTTTTCCGCGACCAGCCGCTCTCGCCGGAGCAGTTCATGGCATTCGCCCGCGCGCTCGGCACGCCGATCGAGTACCCCTTCGTGAAGGGCATCGAGGGGTTTCCCGAGATCATCGAGGTGAAGAAGCTCGAGCACGAGCGCGCCAACTTCGGCGGCATCTGGCATTCGGACACGACCTACTTGGAAGTGCCGCCGATGGGCTCGATGCTGCTTGCGCGCGAGGTGCCGCCCTTCGGCGGCGACACGCTCTTCGCGAACCAGTACGCCGCCTACGAGGCGCTCTCCGAGGGCATGAAGCGCCTGCTCGGCGGCCTGCGCGGGGTGAGCGACTCGTCGAAAGCGGACGTGACGCGCACGCGCGAGGATCGCGTCAAGGCCGATGGCAAGGAACGGGCCCCGCTCATCGCCGAGCACCCGGTGGTGCGCACGCATCCCGAAACCGGGCGCAAGGCGCTCTACGTCAACACCGCGCACACCGTGCGCTTCGCGGGCATGACGGAGGCCGAGAGCGCGCCGCTGCTCGGGTTCCTGTTCGAGCACCAGGTGAAGCCGGAGTTCACCTGCCGCTTCGTCTGGAGCGCGGGCGCCCTCGCTTTCTGGGACAACCGCTGCGCGCTGCACAACCCGGTGAACGACTACCACGGCCATCGCCGCGTGATGCACCGGATCACGCTCGCGGGCGAGCGCCCGCAGTAAACTCGCTTTTTTGGAGGTCCGCATGAATGCTCCCGCCCAGGCCGGGCTGCCGGCCTTTCCCCTGAAGGACCCGAAGCTCTGGCGCACGCAGTGCTACATCGACGGCGAGTGGCTCGCCGCGGAAAGCGCGCGGAGCTTCCCGATCACCAACCCCGCCACCGGCGCGAAGCTCGCCGACGTGCCCGAGATGGGCGCGGCCGAGACGCGCCGCGCGATCGAGGCCGCCGAGCGCGCCTGGCCGGCATGGCGCGGCAAGACCGCGAAGGAGCGCGCCGCGATCCTGCGCAAGTGGTTCGAGCTCATGATGGCGGCGCAGGAAGACCTCGCGCAGATCCTCACCGCCGAGCAGGGCAAGCCGCTCGCCGAGGCGCGCGGCGAGATCGCCTACGGGGCCTCCTTCATCGAGTGGTTCGCGGAGGAGGCGAAGCGCGCCTACGGCGACGTGATCCCCTCGCCGTGGACCGACAAGCGCATCCTCGTCATGAAGGAGCCGGTCGGCGTCGCGGCGATGATCACGCCCTGGAACTTCCCCAACGCGATGATCACGCGCAAGGCGGCGCCGGCGCTCGCCGCCGGCTGCACCGTGGTGCTGAAGCCCGCCGAGCAGACCCCGCTCTCGGCCTTCGCCATGGCCGAGCTCGCCGAGCGCGCCGGCCTGCCGAAGGGCGTGCTCAACATCCTCACCGGCGACGGCCCGACCATCGGCGCCGAGCTCTGCGCGAACCCGAAGGTGCGCAAGCTCTCGTTCACCGGCTCGACCGAGGTCGGCCGCATCCTGATGCGCCAATGCGCCGATACCGTGAAGAAGCTCTCCCTCGAGCTCGGCGGCAACGCGCCTTTCATCGTCTTCGACGACGCGGACCTCGACGCCGCGGTCGAGGGCGCGCTCGCTTCCAAGTACCGCAACGCCGGGCAGACCTGCGTGTGCGCGAACCGCATCTACGTGCAGGACGCGGTCTACGACAGCTTCGCGAAGAAGCTCACGGAGAAGGTGAAGGGCTTCAAGGTCGGCGCCGGCACCGAGCCCGGCGTGGTGATCGGCCCGCTCATCGACGAGCAGGGGCTGGAGAAGGTCGAGAAGCACGTCGCCGACGCGCTCGCCAAGGGCGCGCGGGTCGTTCTCGGCGGCAAGCCGCACGAGCGCGGCGGCCTTTTCTTCCAGCCGACGGTGCTCACCGGCGTGACGCCCGAAATGATCGTGTCCTACGAGGAGACCTTCGGCCCGGTGGCGCCGCTCATCCGCTTCAAGACCGAGGACGAGGCCGTGCAGCTCGCCAACGCGACCGAGTTCGGCCTCGCCGGCTACTTCTACAGCCGCGACGTCGGGCGCATCTTCCGCGTCGCGGAGAAGATGGAGACCGGCATCATCGGCGTCAACGCCGGCATCATCTCCACCGAGGCTGCGCCCTTCGGCGGCGTCAAGCAGTCCGGCCTCGGCCGCGAAGGCTCGAAATACGGCCTGGACGAGTTCCTCGAGGTGAAGTACGTCCTCGTCGGCGGCCTCGACAAGTAGCGGCGAAGAATTCAAGGACGATTTCCGCAAGGCGCTGCCGCGGGACGTCCTTGAGCGCTTCACGCGCCGCTCCGCGGCGCGCGCTGCCCTTGAGATTCTCGAGGACCTGGCCGTCCTCGCCGCGGCGATCGGCGCGGGGCTGTATTTCTGGCCCAATCCGGCGGTTCTTTTCCTCGCCGTCATCCTCATCGGCACGCGCCAGCACGCGCTCTTCGTCCTGGCGCACGACGCCGCGCACTACCTGCTCTTCGAGGATCGCGCGCTGAACGACTTCGTCGGGCGCGCGTGTGCGGCGGCGCCCGGCCTTTCCATGTGCACGTACCGCGTGATCCACCGCCTGCACCACAACAACCTCTACGGCGAGCTCGATCCGGACACGGCGCTGCACGGCGGCTACCCGCGGGGCAAAGCGTACCTGGTGAGGAAGCTGCTGAAGGACCTGTGCGGGCTGACCGCCTGGAAGACCTATGCGTACTTCCTCGGCGGCGCGCCGGCCCTGAACACCGCGACGAATCTCGCGCTGCGGCCGCTCGACGATACGTCGCGACGCCTCCGGGCGGAAGCGCGCCGCGACCGCGACAGCGTCATCGGCCTGCACATCGCGCTGCTGGTCTTCTTCGCCTGGAGCGGGCACCTGGTCCAATACCTGGTGCTCTGGGTGCTGCCGCTCGTGACGCTGGTGCAGGCGCTGCTGCGGCTGCGCGCGATCGCCGAGCACGGCGCTCCGGCGGACCTGTCGTCCCCGCTCACCGCTGCGCGCACGAACACCGGTCCCGCGTGGCTGGAGTGGCTGCTCTTCCCGCACCAGGTGAACTACCACATCGAGCACCACCTCTACGCCTCGGTGCCGCACTACCGGCTGCCTGCGCTGCACGAGGAGATGGCGCGCCGCGGGATGCTGGAGGGCGCGGAGGTCGTTTCCTTCCGCGCCACGCTCGGCAAGATCTTCGCGCCTAGGCCTTCGGCTTGATCTTCAGGCGCATCGGCTTCATCGGCGAGCCCACGAAGCCGAGCCTGCGGTAGAGCACCTGGGCCTGCTCGTTCTGCATGTCGGTGAGCAGCGTGAGGCGCATGACGCCCTGCTCGCGCGCCTGGCCGATCACGTACTCGAGGAGCTTCGCGCCGATGCCCTGCTTGCGGTAGTCGGGCCGCACCACGAGGTCCTCGAAGAGCGCCGCCTTGCCGCCCTCGGCGGTGCTCACCGTGAAGAGCAGGCTCGACATGGCGACGACCTTCCGGCCGTCGCGCGCCACGTAGACGCGCCCGAGCCGCGGGTCGGCGAGGATCAGCTTGAGCGCCGCCTCCTGCTTGGAGGCGTTCGGCGTGAACTCCGCCTCGTGCTCGAAGAGGATGCCGAGCAGCTCGACGAGCTGCGGCAGGTCGGCGGCCGTGGCCTCGGAATGCTTGATCATCGGCTAGACATTGAAGCGAAAGTGGATGACGTCGCCATCGCGCACGGTGTAGTCCTTGCCCTCGAGACGCAATTTTCCGGCCTCCTTGGCCCCCTGCTCGCCGCCATGGCCGACGAAGTCGGCGTAGGAAGCCACCTCGGCGCGGATGAAGCCGCGCTCGAAGTCGGTGTGGATGACGCCCGCGGCCTGCGGCGCGGTCGCGCCGAGGGGCACGGTCCAGGCGCGCACCTCCTTCGGGCCCGCGGTGAAGTAGGTCTGCAGGCCGAGCAGGCTGTACGCCGCGCGGATGACGCGCGCGAGCCCCGGCTCCTTCATGCCGAGGTCCTCGAGGAAGACCTTCTTGTCCTCTTCCGGCAAATCGGCGATCTGCGCCTCGATCGCCGCCGAGATCGGCACCACCGGCGCCCCTTCGCGCTTTGCGTAGTCCGCCACTTTCTCCAGCAGCGCTTCGGACCCCTTCTCCGCCACATTGGCGACGTACATGGTGGGCTTCATGGTGAGAAGGAAAAGCGGCCTGAGCACCGCCTGCTCTTCCTTGGAAAGCTCGGTCGTGCGCGCGGGACGGCCGGCGTCCAGGACCTCGCGCACCTTGTTCAGCGCCGCGACCAGGCGTTGCGCCTCCTTGTCGCCTGCGGTCTGTGCGAGCTTCTGGTGCTTCGAGATCTGCTTCTCCACCGCGTCGAGGTCGGCGAGCGCGAGCTCGGTGTTGATCGTCTCGATGTCCGAGACCGGGTCCACCTTGCCGGCGACGTGCACCACGTTCGGATCCTCGAAGCAGCGCACGACGTGCGCGATGGCGTCGGTCTCGCGGATGTTGGCGAGGAACTTGTTGCCCAGCCCTTCGCCCTTGGAGGCGCCCGCGACGAGCCCGGCGATGTCGACGAACTCCACCACCGCCGGCACCACCTTCTGCGGGTGCTCGATGCCCGCGAGCACGTCGAGGCGCGCGTCGGGCACCGGCACGATGCCGACGTTCGGCTCGATGGTGCAGAACGGGTAGTTCTCCGCCGCGATGCCCGCCTTGGTGAGCGCGTTGAAGAGAGTCGACTTGCCGACGTTCGGCAAGCCGACGATGCCGCACTTGAGGCTCATTTACCCTTGCCGAGCAGCCCGCTCAGGAAGCCTTTCTTCTCCGGGGCCTTGGCCGGCGGCGGCTCCTGCTTTTTTTCCGGCTCTTTCTTCGCCGCGGGCTTTTCCTCGGTGTGCAGCTTGTTCATCGCGCCCTGCATGTCGCCGGCGAGGACCTGCGGCAGCACGCCGAGCGCCTTGTCGATCGCGGCGTCGATCGCCGCGCGCTCCTCCGCCGGGGGCTTCTGCAGCACGTAGTCCGCGCCGCTCTCGGTGCCCGGCGGCTTGCCGACCCCCAGCCGAAGGCGCCAGTAATCGTGCGAGCCGAGGCGCTGCGAGATGTCGCGCAGGCCGTTGTGCCCGGCGATGCCGCCGCCCTGCTTCATCTTCGCCACGCCCGGCGCGAAATCGAGCTCGTCGTGCACGACGAGGATCTCCTCGGGCTTCATCTTGAAGAAGCCGGCGAGCATCTGCACCGCGCGGCCGCTCGCGTTCATGAAGCTCTGCGGCATGAGGAGCCAGGCGCCCGCATTCCCGCCCTCTCCATCGAGGCGGGCGACGAGCGCCTGGTACTTCGGGTCCTTGCGGAAGTGCAGCCCGTTGGCGGAGGCGAAGCGCTCCACCAGCCAGAAGCCGGCGTTGTGGCGGGTGCGCTCGTACTCCTTGCCGGGATTTCCCAGCCCGACGACGAGGCGGATCACGGGTTACTTCTTCTCTTTCTTCTCGCCCTTGTCGGCGGGCTTCTCGCCCGCCTTCTCCGCCGCCGCGCCGCCCGCCGGAGCGGCCTCGCCTTCCTTCGGCGCCGCCGCCTGCTCGGTGGTCGGCACCTCCGACGGCGCCACCGCCGCCGCGGTCTCTTCCTCCTCGGTGATGAGCGCCGGGATCACGACCGTCGCCACGACCGGGTTCTCGCCCTTGTGCAGCACCGCCTCGACGCCTTTCGGCAGCGCGAGGTCGCGCGCGTGCATGGAATGGCCGACGGTCAGGTTGGAGAGATCCACCTCGATGAATTCCGGCAGGTCGTCCGGGAAGCAGGTGACGTCGAGCTCGTTCAGCACGTGGTTCACCAC
>Ga0070741_10008732_pt1 | contig 20114 bp, 21 predicted proteins | sample Coa_R1_4_FD_66440 | JGI IMG/M metagenome (GOLD analysis project Ga0070741, IMG submission 66440) | Surface soil microbial communities from Centralia Pennsylvania, which are recovering from an underground coalmine fire - Coalmine... | ecosystem: Environmental > Terrestrial > Soil > Unclassified ...
CGATCTCCAGTACTGCACCTTCAAAGGCTTAACCTTCGAGCACTCGAACTGGGTGCTCCCGGCTGTGGGACATCAGTCGGTCCAGGCCGAATCCGAGGTCAACCGCCAGACCGGCAAACCGTTCGTGACTGCCGCGGTCAGCTTTACGAAGTCGAGCTATATCGTGCTGGACGGGTGCGTGATCGCGCATGCCGGCGGCTGGGGCGTAGAGTTCGTCGGCCGCGGCCCGTTCCAGGCGACTCCGGTCAACCAGATTGTCAATAGCGCGGTGTACGATCTTGGCGTCGGCGGAATTCGCATCGGCGGCCGGCAGCAGCGGGAGGATACGGAAGAGAACGTCGCCCAGTATAACGTCGTCAAGAACACGGCTGTCCGCGGCGGCGGCAGAATTCTTCCGGCGGGGATCGGGACGGGCATCTGGGTCGGCGCCTCGCACCACAATATCGTGTCGCACAACGATGTCTCCGATTTCTACTGCGGTGGGATCGGCCTGCTCGTTCCGGCCGGCCTGATGAGCAAGATGCCACACGACAACCTGTTCGAATCCAATCACGTTTACGACATCGGCCAGGGAGTGATGAGTGATTTCGGCGCCATTTACCTGGTGGGCTTCGAGGCGACGGGCAATAAGGTCATCGGCAACAAGGTCCATGACGTCATTCATTACCCGGACCTGCGCGCGAATGGGGGCGAAGGCATCTATATCGACAATGTGACGAGCCACGTGGTGGTCAAGAACAATCTGGTATACCGGGTGACGCATTCGACGATGTTCAACAATCGCGGGCGCGATAACACGTGGACGAACAATATCCTCGCGTATGGCCGGAACGGGATGCTGCAGCGAGGGGCGGACGATTTCGACGACTTTTCGTTCCGCTTCACGAACAACATCGTCTATTTCGGACGGCTGATCCAAAAGCGGATCCCGAGCATGGACCAGTTCTTCGGCGACGGTCCGCCGCCCCTCCCTCACCCGTTCATGTTGCATCCGGAAATGGCGCAGCAGCGCTCTGCCAGGCGTCCGCCGCAGAGGCGTCCGGGGCAGGAGGCGGGAGTTCACGTCGAACCGGTCCCGGGCGGAATGTCGCCGCGTGCGCGTGGGGGTGAGATGTGGAGTTGCACGAAGAACGACGGCGCGCCCGTGCCCTGTAAGGACCGGTTCCTGCTCGATTCAAACCTTTACTGGAGCCCCAACGGGAAGCCTCTCACCTTCATCACCACGGACGACGACAATCCCCTGAAGCCCACCGAACATAGCTTCGACGAGTGGAAGGCACTGGGAGAGGATGTCCACTCGATCAACGAGGATCCGCGTTTCGTGGATCCCACCTGGCCGGCAGACGATTTCCGGCTGCGGCCCGATTCGCCGGTGTCCAGAATCGGATTTGTCCCGTTCGACGCGAACCAGGCCGGGCGCACTTCCTCCGACCTCAAGGTCCCGCGCGTGCCGGCAGCATTTCCGGTAATCGTTCTGGATCCGGAGAAGGAGTACGGCCAAGCCCGCGGCAGGGTCAAGGCTGCTCGCCGTTAACGATACCAGTCGTGATCGTGGTGATAATGATATCCGTGCTCCGTATATCCGGGATCGGCCCAGGTCACGACGTGCATAGGTTCCTGTAACTGGAACCGTATCACCGATCCCGCCGGAACGTGAATCCTATCGCCTCGGGTTTCCACTCCGGTGATGGCGCCGATAATATTACCAACCAGTCCCGAACCGTTATCGTACGCCCCACGATTCGCATTGAACTGTGGACCTGTGGTATCCATCGCGTAACGGGTTCCATTCACCGTCACCGATTCCAGGTCGAGCGCCAGTTGATTCGGCCCGACCTGCCGTACGATCAGTTCCGCATACGAGTCTCGCGGGATAGCCACGGTGCCGTTTCGCGCATACACATCGCGGGCGACGTGCCCCGGATAGATTCGGCCCTTATCCCACTTGCTCACCTCTAAGGGCTGATCGGCACGGACGGATACCTCTGTGCCCGGCGGTATAGTGGCCCCTAACGCAGACACCTGTAGTCCGCCGAACGCTATCGACAGTGCAAGTAAAGTTTTCATACGGCTTCCCTCGATATCAGTGGGTGCAATCCCTATACCAGCCGTGTTCAGGTGAACTTCAGCACCGTCTGGGACACTCAAGCCGCGACGGGGGCCGGAGCGTTCACGGAAATGTCCATAGCGGGGGTATGCAGCAGAGTGTTGTGAATCAGACAGGACTTCACGGCGCGCAGAACGCCATCCTGGTGGCGCGACTCCAGCGGCGGCGTCGATATCTCAATCCGGAAGTTGCCCAATCGTGCCGGCTGCTTCAGTTTCTCGGCCTGGACGTGGACGCGCAGCCCTTCCGTCGGCAGCGAGCGCGTGCGCAGGTACTCCAACGCGTAATAGCCGGCGCAGGTGGCCAGAGAGGCTAAAAGGAACTCGGGTGGCGAGATTCCGGCATCTGAGCCCTTGTTCTCCGCCGGTTGGTCGCAGATCACGTTGTGTCCGCGAACCGCCACATTGAATTTCACACCGTCGAGGTAGGTAACCGTGGTTTCCATATTAAAAGTTCTATTTATCCTAATTATACCAAACTCAGCTTGCGCGGCTATGGAGTTGGGGGACCAGCAAATGCTTGACCCGGTCTGAACATCCGGTTCAGGTGGGCAGGCCTTTTCGCCAGCCCGCATTTCCAAGACGGGAAGGGGAAAACGCCCACCTAAACCGCACATCAGTTCGTCTCAATATCAGGAGAAGCGGTAGATCGTCGACGTCTGGTACTTCTGGCCGGGCTTCAGCACCGTCGTGGGGAACGATGGCTTGTTCGGTGAATCCGGGAAATGCTGCGTCTCCATGCAAAACGCGCCCCGATGCACGTACGTTTTGCCGCCCTTACCCTGAATCTTCCCGTCCAGAAAGTTGCCGGTATAAAACTGCAGGCCGGGCTGCGTGGTCAGTACTTCCATCACTCGTCCGGTCTTCGGATCGGTTACACGGGCGGCCGGCAGCGGAGTGGTCGTCGCCGCATGGTTCAGCACCCAGTTGTGATCGTAGCCGCCGCCGAACTTGATCTGCTGATCGTCGGCATTGATGCGCGCACCGATGGCGGTCGGCTTGCGGAAATCGAACGGCGTGCCATCCACCGGCTTCAACTCGCCCGTCGGAATCAGGCCCTTATCGACCGGCGTAAAGCGGTCGGCGTCGATCATCACTTCGTGCGCCAGGATATCGCCCGAACCCTCGCCCGCCAGGTTGAAATAGGAATGGTTGGTCAGGTTGACCACCGTGTCCTTATCGGTGGTGGCGGCGTAGTCGATCTTGAGTTCCTTCGCATCCGTCCAGGAATATGTGACGGTAGCGTTCAGGTTGCCGGGGAAACCTTCCTCGCCATCCTTGCTGAGGTAGTTCAACTCGATCGCCGGAACGCCGCCGTTGGTCGCCTCTTTGGCCACCCAGATCACCTTGTCGAAGCCGCGCAGACCGCCGTGCAGGCAATTGTCGCCGTTGTTCTTCGGCAGCTTGTATTCCACCCCGTCCAGCTTGAACCGGGCATGGCCGATGCGATTCCCGTAACGGCCGATGAGCGCGCCGAAGTAAGGTGGCGGCGTGAGGTACGGATCGAAAGTATCGAATCCGAGCACGACGTCGCCCAGCGCGCCGCTGCGATCCGGCACTTTGAGGGATACGACGACCCCTCCGTAATTCATGATCGCCACCGACGCTCCGTTACTGTTCGTCAGCGTATAAAGGTCGACGGCCTGGCCGTCCTTAGTCTTGCCGAAGCTTTGTTTGTCCACTTTGCCTGCCTTGGGCGCCGTGCTCACGAGCGATTTCTTCGTCTCGGACTCGTCGTTTTTGGCGCACGAGACGAGGCCGAGTCCCGCCACGGCGGTAATGGCTTGACGCCTGCTGATTTTCATATCTTTTTCGATCATATATAATCCGAACCGATGTTACGCAGAAAATTTCTCGGTATGTCGGCCGCTGTCGCCGTGGGAGCCTCGGCGGCAACGCGCCGCCGGACCACCATCGCCATCCGCGGCGACGCCTTCCTGCTCAACGGACGGCCTACGTATGAGGGCCGCACGTGGAAGGGCAGAAAGATCGAAGGCCTGCTGTTGAACTCACGCATGGTCCAGGGCGTTTTCGACGACGCGAATCCGGAGACACGATCGCGCTGGGCTTATCCCGACACGAAGAAATGGGACCCGGAGCGCAACACGCGCGAATTCATCGAAGCCATGCCGGAATGGCGGCGGCACGGGCTGCTGAGCTTCACCATCAATTTTCAGGGTGGCAGTCCAGAGGGATACTCGAAAGCGCAGCCCTGGGAAAACGCGGCGTTCGAGCCCGACGGAGCGATCAAGACGGCTTATGCGACGCGTATGGCCCGCATTCTGGACCGCGCGGACGAGCTAGGGATGGCGCCGATCATCGGCGTCTTCTACTTCGGGCAGGACGGGCGGCTGCGCGACGAAGCCGCTGTGCGCCGCGCGCTCACCAGTGTGGTCGAATGGCTGCTGGAACGCGGCCATCGAAACGTGCTGCTGGAGGTCGCCAACGAAACCGGGGCGCATTATCATCAGGAAATCCTGCGGCCCGCACGGATCCACGAGCTGATCGATCTGGCGAAGAGCATTGAGAAGGGGGGCGCGCGGCTGTTGACGGGAACCAGTTACGGCGGCAATAAAGTGCCGCTGGCAAACGTCGTGAAGAGTTCGGATTTCCTGCTGATCCACGGCAACGGCGTGACGCAGCCGGCGCGGATCGCCGAGATGGTGAAGCAGACCCGCGCGGTAGAAGGCTATCGACCCATGCCGATCCTGTTCAACGAGGACGACCACTTCAATTTCCACCAGCCGTCGAACAACATGCTGGCGGCGGTGGGCGAGTACGCATCGTGGGGCTACTTCGATCCGGGCAAGAACGATTACGTCGACGGCTATCAGTGTCCGCCCGTAAACTGGCGCATCAACACCGTTCGCAAAAAGGCATTCTTTGGTCTCCTGAAAGAGGTGACCGTTGCATGAATTGAACTTTGCGGAAGGGCGTTATACTCAGGGATCACGAGACGATTCGCCATGCTCAAATTCGCACGACAACGCAGGAATTTCCTCGGCGGACTGGCTGGATTGTGGGCCGGCGCCGCCTCGGCCCAGACCGGCAGCGCGCGTGGTTCGGCTGGAGCATCTAACTACCGATTGCCGGCATACGCGCTGCGGCAGGACTACGAATCGTTGAAACAGTCCAGCTTCGACCGCACCGGCGGCAATGCTGACCGATGGCCACTGGCGGCGGGAGAGACGAAGGAGATCTTCAACGCCCAGGGTCCAGGCGTGGTCACGCATATCTGGTTCACGATCGCCGCGCCGGGGCTCTACCACCTGAAGGAAATTGTCCTCCGCGCGTATTGGGACGGCGCCTCCAAGCCGAGTATCGAATGCCCGGTTGGCGACTTCTTCGGGCTCAACCTCGGTACGTACGTGATCTATCAGTCGGCATTTCTCAACTGCTCGTCGATCAAAGCGCTGAACTGCTATTTCGCCATGCCGTATAAGAGGTCGGCGCGATTTACGGTCACCAACGAAGGCGCGGCGCAGGTGGGGGCTTTCTATTCGAACATCGATTATCAGGTTGTGCCCGCGCTGCCCGAGGACAGCCTGTACTTCCACGCGCAGTACCGGCAGGCGACGCCGAATCGAGCGGTTCCCTATCCGGCCGGCGGGAAGGAGTTGAATCCGGACGGCAAGGGCAATTATGTCTACGTGGAAACGCGCGGCCGCGGCCACCTGATGGGTGTGACGCTGGGCGTCCTGCAGAATGCCGAACGCTGGATGGGCGAAGGTGACGACATGATCTTCATCGATGACGAAGCGATGCCGAAGATTGTCGGGACCGGCTCGGAGGATTACTTTTGCGGCGCGTGGAACTTCGGCGGCCGGGAAAACGCTACGCCTTTCGCGCATTTTTATAACGGCGCGCCCCTGATCTCATCGCCGGAGCGGCAGGGCGGGCGGTACTGCCTCTACCGCTGGCACGGAGACAATCCTGTCACGTTCAAGCGGTACCTGAAGCACACGATGGAGCACGGGCACGCGAACAATCGGGGCGATTGCTTCTACTCGGTGGCGTACTGGTATCAGACGGAGCCGTATACGGATTTCCCGGCGCTCCCGGCGGTGGGCGAGCGGGTGCCTGTCCTCAAGACAAGCTGAGGACTGAGATCGGGCAAGTTTCGCCTGCGCGCGCGGTCCTCTCGCGGTGTGTTATTAATATAATTAGATCTTAATTTCTTGAAAGCGAGACATTGTGATCATTTTGCTGTTCGGCCCTCCCGGTTGCGGTAAAGGTACCCAGGCGACGTTTATTGCCGGCCGTTTCCGGATTCCCGCCATTTCCACGGGAGAAATGTTTCGATCGGAATGTAAAGCCGGCACCAAGCTGGGTAAACTGGCATGTTCGATACTGTCGAGCGGACGGCTGGTGCCGGACGAGGTGGTCAACCAGATGCTGGCGGCGCGCATCGCGCAAGCCGATTGCCGGCACGGATTCCTGCTGGATGGCTATCCGCGGACCGTACCGCAGGCGAAGTTCCTGGGCGAACTGCTGGAAAGCCGCCGTCTCGACGCCCCTACTGTCATTCACCTGGACGTTCCCGCCGAGGCGCTGGTGGCGCGTCTGACGGCGCGTCGGCAGTGTCCGGCATGCAAACGCATTTTCAACCTGATTTCGCAGCCGCCGAAAAAGGCCGGCATTTGCGACGCCGACGGCACGGAACTGGTCTGCCGGGAGGACGATCAGGAAGAGGTGATCCGCCAGCGGTTGCAGGCGTACGACCAGCTCACCGGGCCGGTGCTCCATTTTTATGCAGGCGCCGGGTACTACCGCCTGGACGGCACGCACGCACCGGCGGACGTGTCGCGCGAGATCGAGACCCTGCTCGACCAGGCCGTGCCTGTGAGTCTATGATCGTTTCATGAATTCACGCCGCGAGTTTCTGTTTGGCGCCGCAGGGGTATGCGCCGCCGCGCTGCCGTTGCCCTGGCTGGCGCGCGCCGCCGCCCCGCCCCGTCCCAACATCGTGATTCTGCTTTCCGACGACATGGGATGGGACCAGGTGGGCTTCACCGCCGGCAAGGAGGTTCCCACTCCGAACATTGACGCCATCGCGCACGACGGCGTCAAGATGACGCAGTTTTATGTGCAGCCGGTCTGCTCGCCATCGCGAAGCTGCATTATGACCGGCCGTTATGCCTGGAAGACCGGAATGGAGCGCCGGCCGTCCACCGAATCGAAACAGGGCATGCTGCGCGACGAACGCACGATCGCCGAAGCCTTGCACAGCGCCGGTTACGCGACTTGGATGTGCGGCAAGTGGCATCTGGGCGAGTGGCAGAGCGGGCACCTGCCGCTGGCGCGCGGTTTCGAGCATCACTACGGGTTTTACGGCGCGCTGATCGATTCGTTCACGCATACGCGCGAAGGCATTCTCGACTGGCATCGCAACGGCAAGCCGATCGTCGAGCAGGGCTATTCCACGTTCCTGCTCGCGAACGAGGCGTCGCGCCTGATCGCTGATCATGACGGCAAGCGTCCGTTCTTCCTGTATCTGCCTTTTAACGCCGTGCACGGCCCGAACCAGGCGCCCCCGGAGTACCTGGCGAAGTACACGCACCTGGGGCGGCACGGCCCGCAGCGCGCACAACTGGAGTGCATGGATATAGCCATCGGCCGGGTCATGAAATCCATTCGCGATAAGGGTATCGACCGCGAGACGCTGGTGCTGTTCGCCAACGACAACGGCGGCCCGGAGCGTATGTGCACCAACGGCCCGTACCGCGGATTCAAATCGTGGTATCACGAGGGCGGCATCCGCGTGCCGGCCGCCATGCGCTGGCCGGGCAAGATCGCGGCGGGCACGAACACCGACGAGATGCTGCACGCGGTCGACCTGTTCCCGACTTATTGCGGGCTTGCCGGCGCGGATCCGGCCAAGGGGCTGCCGCTCGACGGCAAGGATGCGTGGAAGACCGTTTCGGCACACGCGCCATCGCCGCGGAACGAGATCGTGCATTCGCTCGACGTGCTGCGGCAGGGCGATTGGAAATTCATCGAGAAGGGTGCGACCTATTATCAGTGGCCCGAGCAGCCGCTGCAGCTGTACAACATCCGGCAGGACCCTTACGAGAAGAACAACGTCGCGGCGGCGCATCCGGAGCTGATAGGGAAGATGCGCGCGCGCCTGGCGTACCATAAGCAGTTCGCGCGCCAGGAGGAGCCGCCGGAGCGCATCCCCGGCGGCAAGCCCGACACGTACGGCGAAGCGGAGAACGCAAAGTACGGCGCGTGGGTACGGGAACAGACCGCGGGTGTCCGGGAGCAGGACGCGAAATCGCAACGGAAGTCGAAGGGCAAAAAGGGCGGGCGCGGGACGGACGCGCAACAGGAGGAATTGGACCTGCTGTAGGCCGTCGGCCGTGTCTCGCGGCCAAGCGCATACGCCCTGGCAGTTCAGAGTCGGCAGCGACGAAAGTGTCTGGGACCCAGGGGTTTCCGGTATAATAATGACCACCGGAGGTGTGTTCGGATGCTGGTCCGTTCGTTCCTGTTCTCCGCGGCGATGGCTTTGACCGCCTCAGCCGCCAGCCTGCCGTCTTCAGCCACTTACTACAAAGACGTCTTGCCGATCCTGCAGAACCGCTGCCAGGGCTGCCATCGCCCGGGTGAAGCGGGGCCCATGTCGTTTCTCACTTACAAGGAAACGCGGCCGTGGGCCAAGGCTATCCGCGAAGCGGTGCTGACGAAGAAGATGCCGCCGTGGCTGGCCGATCCGCATTACGGCAAGTTCTCGAACGATCGCTCACTTTCGCAGGCGGAGATCGACACCCTGGTCGCCTGGGCCGAACGCGGCGGGCCCGAGGGCAATCCCAAGGACGCGCCGGCGCCCGTCAAGTTCGTCGAAGGCTGGTCGATCGGCAAGCCCGATATGGTTTTCGAGATGCCGAACGAGTTCGACGTGCCGGCATCGGGCACGATCGACTATCAGTACATCGTGATCCCCACGCATTTCACCGAGGACCGCTGGGTGCGGGTAGCGGAAGCGCGGCCCGGTAACCGCGCGATCGTGCACCATATGATCGCGTTTGTCCGGCCGCCGGGAGCGAAGTGGATGGCGGATGCTCAGCCGGGCGTGCCGTTCGTTCCCAAGCGCGGGCAGGCAGGCACCCGGCGAAACGAAAACGACGATATCACGGGCACCGAGCTTCTGGTTGGATTTGCGCCGGGAATGCCTCCCACGGACCTGCTGCCCGGTCAGGCCAAGCTGGTGAAGGCCGGCAGCGACCTGGTGCTGCAGATGCACTACACGGCCAATGGAAAGCCCGGATCGGACCGCAGCCGCATCGGCCTGATCTTCGCCCAGGACCCGCCCACGACGCGCATCTACACCACCAACACGTCGAACAGCAAATTCGTGATTCCCCCGGGCGATCCCGCTTACAAGGTGGAATCAAGCGTGGAGTTGGCGCAGGACGTGAAATTGATCGACCTGATGCCGCACATGCACCTGCGTGGCAAGGATTTCCAATATCGCGCGGTGTACCCGACCGGCGAGACGCAGGTCCTGCTGAGCGTGCCGAAATACGATTTCAATTGGCAGCTCACGTATTTCCCGAAGGACCCGATCGTGCTACCCAAGGGCACGCGCATCGAGTGCACCGCTCATTTCGACAACTCGCCCAACAATCCGGCCAATCCGGACGCGACACACGAAGTGAAGTGGGGCGACCAGAGTTGGCAGGAAATGATGATCGGCTGGTTCGACGTGGCGCTCGATATGAGTCAGAACCCGTCGGAACTCTTTAAAAAGCATCCGGCTGAGATCGCCAGAAAGAAGCCGAACCCGAGCGACGACTAGACGGCCGAATTTCTCGTGGTGCAGGCTGAGCATGCCGGCTCGCCCATCGTGCCGAGTCTTGTGCCAGCACCGCGAGACAAGCGCCGCGACGAAGCTCGCACCTCCTGACGTCGGGGAAAATTGAGATGAGCGGTGTACGGTTTCAGTTGGGGAGACGTTTTCGCCTGCCCGTCTCACGGGCGTGAGAAAATAGGGCAACTTGAAAATTCGGGCAGGCGAAAACACCTGCCCCACCAAGACCGAATGCTCAGACCGGGTCGAGTCATTTTCCTGGTTTCCCCAAAGCCAGCCGATGACATCAGGAGTTCGGAGTTCCGACGGGGCAGGCCGAGAACCTGTCTCGCATCATTCCTCTTAGCTGCTGCTCTGCCGCTGCTGCACGGACAGTCGCTCACCGTCTATTCCGAATTCCAACGGGTCGATCCGTTTGGGGAAATCGTCGCTGCGGACCGCGGCGCTACACCGCGCGAGATTCTCTCGCCCGCCGCGCCACGCGGCGGTTTCGTGTCGTTTCACGTTGCGGTGACGGTGCCCCCCGGGTCTAACTACTTTCTGTACGTGGTCACGACGCCGGTGAACGCCTGCCGAATCGCCCTGTACAAGGAGGAATTCAGGAAAACCGGCGACGGGTGGATCCCCGACGCGCTGGAGCCGGTCACGCACCTGCCCCATTTCGGCGCCATGCCCGATCCCGCGGCGAAGATCCCGAACCAGACCACGCGCGTTTACCTGCTCGATGTCTGGATTCCGCCGGAAGCCAGGCCTCCGGGGTTCAGACTGGAAGTCCAGTTGAAGATGGGCGACTGGACCGTCTGGCCGATGGAGATTCGCGTCCTGCCCGTGAGCGTCCCGGCGACGTCAGGCGATGTGACCCGGCCGCTGCCGTCGATCGAAGAGAGTGCCGACGCCTCCGCGCGCCGGCCGGTGGAAGATTTCCTGGCGGGCGTGACTGAATCGCACGAGATCGACGCCGACACCGTCCGCGCCATCATCCGGCGCAATGCCGTTCAGGATATGGCGCTGGCTACACAGGTGGATCGGGAAGGGCTGAAGAGGTTATGGACGGGCGCGCACGCCGCCGGCGCCGAGTGGTACCTGCGAGTGCGCGACTGGATCTACAGGCAACTTACGCACCGCTAAAGCGCCAGCCGGGTTGGCATCGACCGTCTTCTCGCGCTCGTCCTTCTTACCGGTGGCGTAGATCTCGATGCGGTCTTCGCGGAGGCGGAACTTGCGCCAGTTATTTTCGCTTATGTACAGAGCCGCAGTGCGCACCTGCACCAGTTTGCGCGTGCCGAGATCGACCTCCTCCATACCATCCGAGTGCCGATGGCCCGCGATCGAGAGCACTACGTTTGGCGCGTCGGCGAGGACCGGCTTGATGGCCGGCCAGAAGTCCGATTGCAGCAACGGAATGTGCATGGCCAGGATAATCGGCTCGTGCGGACGCGCCGCGATCTGCTTCTGAATCCAGCGAAGCTGCTGGGCGACGTACTCGGCGTGGAGATGCGGGCCGTCGCCGTCGTCGAGCACCAGGAAGAGATACTCTGTGCCGCCGGCCCTTTTGACGAACGTGTAGTAGGTCCCGTCGCGGAAATTCGGAATCAAACGCTGCCATTCCTTACGCGCGTCGGCTGCAACGGACTGGTCGCCGGTCGGCTTGGGCTTGTCGGCGGCATGCTTGTACTGGGTGATGTCGTGGTTGCCCAACACCGGGTAGATGGGGATCGGGCTGCGGTCGAAGATCGACTTGAACGGGTCGAATTGGCCGTACACCATATTGCCGTCGGCGCCTTCGTAGCCGTAGGCGTCGCTGAGATCGCCGGTGATGAGCAGAAACGAGGGTGCGATGTCGCGTCGCAGATTCTCCAGCGCGCTGAAGAAGTGAGCCACGCCATCCTTCTTGACCTCGAGTTCCTTCGCCAAGCCGGGATGCGCCGTCTTGAATTTGGCGATGTGGATATCGCTGAGCTGCACGAACTCGACGGCGTCGGAGCCCGCCCATCCCGCTATGGCGAGGGCAAGGCCGAGGACGACGGTGCGCCGCGCAATCATCAGTAGGTCGCACGTCCGCCGCTGGCGTCGTAACACTGGCCGGTCACGAAGGAACAATCCGGACTGGCCAGGAAGTGCACCACCGCCGCGATCTCCTCCGGCTTGCCTGTGCGCCGCATGGGGATGCGCTGCGTCATGTAGTCGATCTGGGCGTCCGTCAACTGGTCGAGGATGCGTGTCCGCACAACCGCCGGCGCGACAGCGTTCACGCAGATTCCGTCGGTCGCGACTTCCTTGCCCAGCGACTTGGTAAATCCGATTACCGCGGCTTTGGTGGCCGAGTAGCCGGTCATGTTCGGATTCCCTTCTTTGCCGGCGATCGAGGCGATGTTCACGATGCGGCCGTATTTGCGCTCGCGCATGTGCTGGATTACCGCGCGGCAGCAGTTGAACACGCCGGTGAGATTGACATCGAGGATCTGCTGCCAGTCCTCATCGGTCTGTTCCCATAGGGGCGCGGCCTTTCCGGCGATACCCGCATTGTTCACGAGGATATCGATGCGGCCGGTGCGGGCCAGTACGTCGGCAACCCCCTTCTTTACCGACTCGGATCTGGCGATGTCGAGTTGGAGAGGGAACGCGCCGTTCGCGAGCGAATCGGCCACACCGCGCGCACCCGCGATATCCAAATCAGCCACGGCGAGTGTAGCGCCGGCTGCGGCCAAACGGCGGGCGATCGCCTCGCCGATGCCGGTAGCCGCGCCGGTTACAATCGCCGTCTGCCCCGTGAGATCGAACACGGCTACTCTTCCCGGACCACGTTGACCGTGATCTCGGTAGTGACGTCTTTGTGCAGCCGGATGCTGACTTTGTGATCCCCCAACTGCTTGATGGGCTCTTCCAGCAGGATCTTGCGCCGATCGACGCTGAATTTCTGCTTTTCGAGAGCTTCCGCCACGTCCTTTGCGGTGACGGAGCCGAAGAGTTGATCGTTCTCGCCCGCCTTCTGCGCGATGGTAACGATAGTGCCCACCATCAGCTTGGAGAGGTCTTCCGCTTCGCTCTTTTGCTTCGCCTCTTTGCGCAGGTGCGCCTGACGCTCCTGCTCCACGATCTTCTTGTTAGAGTCGGTGGCCGCGACGGCCAGTTTCTTCGGCAGCAGGAAATTGCGGGCATATCCCGCGGCGACCTTGACCACGTCGCCGCGGTTGCCCAATCGCTCGATGTCTTCTCTCAGAATGACTTCCATTTCAAAATCCTTTCTCTCACAGGAATTTTGCCTTGGTGGGGCAGGCGTTTTCGTCTGCCCAGCGCTCCGGCAGGCGAAAACGCCTGCCCCACCAAAAGCGAAGTACCCCTGGCGACTAGAAACTGGCTGCGAACGGCAGCAGCGCGATGTTCCGCGCCTTCTTGATCGCGTCCGTCAGGCGGCGCTGATGCGGCGCGCACACGCCCGAGATGCGCCGCGGTACGATCTTGCCCCGCTCCGCGATGAAGCTGTGCAGCAGTTTCGTGTCTTTATAATTGATGTCGTCGATCTTCTCGACGCAGAACCGGCAGACTTTCTTGCGCCGGAAATATTGCTTCTTCTGCGTGGCGACCGCTTTGTCGCCGCCGGTCGGCCTCTGCGCCGCGCTGCCCGGTCTTCCTCTGGATTCCGCCATGGCTTATTCTCTCCCTTCCTCGCCGCGCATCATTTCCTGTGCCACCGAAGGCTGCGCCGGGGCCGGAGCGGCCGTAGCCTTTCGATGCGCCCGCTTCTCGCGCTCCTTCTTCCGCTTCTCCAAACGCTTCAGCGTCTCGTCGATCCGCACCGTGATGAACTTGATCACCAGGTCCGAAACACGCAGCCGGCGCTCGAACTCTTTCACCGTCTCGGGGCCCGAGCTGAACTGGAACAGCACGTAGGCGCCCTCGCGGTACTTGTCTACCTTGTACGCGAGGCGCCGCTTGCCCCATTTATCCATTTTGTCAACGGTTCCGCCGGCGTTGGTGACCACGCCCTTCATCTGTTCCAGGAACGGGTCCACTTCCTCGTCCGGCGCATCCGGCCTGATGATAAACAACTCTTCGTAAATTCTCATTCTTCCTCAGTTGTTGAGCCTTGGGCGCGACGATTGTATCTCGTCATGGCCTTTTCGACGCCTTCGGCAATTATCGAACTCACCGCGTCGGCGGCATAGCCGACCAGTTCGTCCAATTCCTTCTCCTGCTGCCGCTTGAACGGCGACAGCACAAAATCCGCCCCATTGCGGATGGGGTGGCCGGGATGAATCCCCAGGCGCACCCGGATAAAATCGTTTGTCCCCAGACTGCGGATCACCGACTCCACGCCATTGTGATTGGCCGAAGATCCCCTCGGCTTAATACGCAACGACGTCCACGGCAGGTCCAGTTCGTCGTAAATCACAACCAGGTCCTGCAAGCCCACTTCGTGCTTCTCCATGAGCGGGGCCACGGATGTGCCGCTGAGGTTCATGAACGTCTGGGGCTTGGCCAGCATCACAGGCTGACCCCTAATCTGTCCGACTCCCACCAGCGCCCGCGAATCACGGCGGGTGACGCGGATGGAATTCTGCCCGGCGAGCCGGTCAACGACGAGGAAGCCCAGGTTATGCGGCGTATGGGCGTACTCCTCGCCCGGGTTGCCGAGCCCGACCACCAGGCGCATGAACAATTACTTCTTCTTGCCCTTGTCTTTGTCTTCCGCGCCTTCCTCTTCCTTCTTGCCCTTCTTGATAACCTCGGGTTCGCCGGCTCCTGGAGCAGCCGCTTCCGGAGTGGGTGCAGCTTCGGCGGCCGCGGGCGCCTCCTCGGCGCGCAGCGCCACCACGTGCGCGATCACCGTATCGGGCGCGCTGACCAACTTCATGGAACCGGTCAGAGCCACATCGCTGGCGCGCTTGCTCTGGCCGATCATCAGGTCGGTAACGTCGACCGTGAAATGCTCGGGAATCTCGTCGGGCACGCACTCGATTTCGACCGCGCGCGACACAACTTCGAGCAGACCGCCCTGAACCTTGACGCCCTTGGGCTCGCCTGTCGTGCCGACCGGGACCGACACCCGCAGGCGCTTGGTCAGATCGATGCGCTTCAGATCGGCGTGCAGCAGGTTGCCTCTGATCGGGTCAACCTGGTCGTCCACGACCATGACGGGCGTGGTTTCACCGCCGTTGACGGCCAGATTAAAGATGGTGTTGTAGCCCGTGCTGCTACGCAGAATCTGCTGAATTTCTTTGGGGCTGACGGCCACGGAGACCGGATCCTGATAGGCTCCGTACACCACGGCGGGGATCAGGCCACGGCGCCGTGTGCGCCGGGCTTCGTTCTTACCTCTCGTCTCGCGCACTTCGGCGCTGACGGTAACATCGCGTCGCATGTTCTTTCATCTCCTGGAGGAGAGCAAGTCCGTGGGCCTGCTTGTTGTTAGCCGCGAATGCAAACAGGCTTCCGTGGGTTGCGGTCCCCTCAAATAAATAAAATACTGACCGAAGTCTCCTCGTGAATCGATTGCACCGCCCTGGCCAGCAGCGGCGCCACCGTCAGCGATTTGATCCGGCTAAACTTTTTCGCCTCTTCCGATAACGGAATCGAATTCGTAAACACCAACTCTTTCAGCTCCGAGCTCTCGATTCTCTCGAGCGCCGGACCCGAAAGCACGGCGTGCGTGGCACACGCCGAGACGCTCAGCGCGCCCTTTTCCAGCAGCGCCTCGGTTCCTTTGACCAGCGTTCCTGCCGTATCGATCAGGTCGTCGACGATCAGGCAGTTCCGCCCTTCCACCTCGCCGACCACGTTCATCACTTCGGCGACGTTAGCTTCCTCGCGGCGTTTGTCGATGATTGCCAGGGGAGCCTGCAACCTCTTTGCAAACGCGCGGGCGCGCTCCACACCACCCGCGTCGGGCGATACAACCGTCAAGTGAGGAGTGTTGACCGGCTTGAAATAATCGATCATCACCGGCGCCGCGAACAGATGGTCCACCGGAACGTCGAAAAAACCCTGGATCTGTGCCGCGTGCAGATCGAGCGCCAGAATGCGATCGGCGCCCGCCGTTTGCAGCATCTTGGCCACCAGTTTGGCCGAGATCGGCACCCGCGGCTTATCCTTGCGGTCCTGCCGCGCGTATCCATAATAGGGTAACACCGCGGTGATGCGTTCCGCCGAGGCCCGCTTCAGCGCGTCGATCATGAGCAGGATCTCCATCAGGTGCCTGTCCACCGGCGTGCAGGTGGGCTGGATGACGAAGACATCGGCGCCGCGCACGTTCTCCTGAATCTGGAGGTAGATCTCGCCGTCGGAGAACAGTTTTACCATCGCCCGCCCAAGTTCGATTCCGAGACATTGGCTGATCTCTTCGGCCAGGGCTGGGTTGGCGTTTCCAGTAAAAAGCTTGAGACGATCGGAACTCATCGCACGTACCGGCTTGGGGGCGGCCATCGTTTCTCTTTCACATGTTCGCCGAGCCATTTCCACCACAAAGAACGATACCGGCGGCGGCTGACGAGCGTTATCGGGAAAACCTCTACCTCACCTCGTATGGACTGGATGGCGCGAGAAACTTCCTCACGAGAGCGAAACAACCCGAACAGTGCAGAACCGCTGCCGGTCATCATGGCCGGCCTGGCACCCGATTTCAGCAGCCTTCGTTTCAGGGATGCCAGTTCTGGATGTTTTTCGAAAACTACTGTTTCAAAATCGTTGCGGCTGCCGTCCTGCTCACACAACTCCACCTGGCTCCACAGGCGCGACTGGAAACTAACTATTTTATTTTGTACAGATTCTATTGTCAAACAGGGTGCAAGGCCGGCATAAGCCTCAGCGGTAGAAACATGTACACCAGGTGACAGCAACAGGCCCTGCCGCGCCCGGCCGTCGGGAATCGGGAAAAGTTCAGTGCCACGGCCGATCCCAACGGCGGTCCCGCCGAGGAGGAAGAAGGGCACGTCGCTGCCGAGTTGCGAGCCAAGTTCGATCAGGCGGTTGAGCGAAATTGCACGTCCGCTGAGCACAGGCAGAGCCAGCAGCACGGCCGCAGCATCCGACGATCCCCCGCCGAGGCCGCCGCCCATCGGGATGCGCTTATGTAACCGGAAATCGACCCTTCCGCTCGGTCCGCGTTCGGCCATGATCAGATTCGCCGCTTTGACGACGAGATTGTCGGGGATCTTGCGATCGTCATCGAGCGAAATTGTGGTCGTGCGCGCGGGTTTGAACGCGACGTCGATCGTGTCCCCGAGAGAGATGGTCTGAAAGACCGAGCGCAGCTCGTGGTAATTATCCGTCCGGCGGTAGAGCACCCGCAGGTCGAGGTTCAGCTTGGCGAGCGCGGTGACGCGCGCGCGGCGCGTGGCACTCATTTGTCGTATTGCAGGAGCGAGAAGACGTCGTAGCCGGCGAGCTTCGACCGGCCGTTGAGGAAGGTGAGTTCGACGACGAAGCCAAGGCCTATCACCTCGCCGCCGACCTCCTGCACCAGGCGCGACGCGGCCGCCGCGGTGCCACCGGTGGCGAGCAGATCGTCTACGATGAGGACCCGCTCGCCGTTGGAGACGGCGTCGCGGTGGACCTCCAGGCAATCGGTGCCGTACTCGAGATCGTAGCGGACGCTGACGCATTCCGACGGCAGTTTCTTGGGCTTGCGCACGGGCACGAATCCGGCGCCGAGGGCATAGGCGAGCGCCGGCGCGAAGATGAAGCCGCGCGCCTCGATGCCGAGCACTTTATCGACGGCTGCGCTCTGGTAGTGCTGTTTGAGCCCGTCGATCACGCAGCGGAATCCATTCTTGTCTTTCAGCAGCGTGGTGATGTCGTAGAAGAGAATGCCCGTCTTGGGGAAGTCGGGCACTTCGCGGATGAGCGTCTTGAGATCGTTCATGAAGGGACGCCCGTATTGTGGCACGCGGCGCGGCGGGGTTCAACCTGGCGGTGATCGCCGTTGAGTTAGGTCTTTGCCACGAGCCAGCCGGCGTTCAGTTGACGTAGAATGGATGCCCATGAAGCGAATCTCCATCCTCTCGTCGTTCGCCGGCCTGCTCGCGATCGCCTATGTGCTGAGCGCGAACGGCAATACCGCCGTCAGCGGGCAGGGCAAGATGAAGTTCAAGGTGCTGTACACATCCGATCACCTGCCCCCGGAGGCGCAAAAAGTTCTTAAGGGAGCGCACGGCGGATTCACTGTGGATCTGCGCAAGGGTAAGGGTGAGACGTATTTCTCCCTGAAGGGCGCCGGGATCATCCAGATCAGCTCCGACCTGAAGACCACCCGCATGGTCGATACGCCGGATGAAATGAAGAACACGAATCTTCACAACACGACGATCTGGCATGCCGCGGATGGGACAACCCACCTGCTGTTTCCGGGAAATGAGGCCAACAAGGTGTTCGTGACCGGACTGGACGGTAAGCTCGAATCGGTCTTGAGTACGCCGGATGGAGTCGATCTCGGAAATCCGGTGCCGAACGAGTACTTCAAATCGCAGGGAAAGTTCATTCCCACCGACGTCGATCAGCTGGACGGTAAGCTCTACATCACGACAGGCTATTCGAAGCTGGACTACGTTCTGACTGCCCGAATTCTCAAGACCAGCCCGGTGGAACTCTCCTGGAACAACCTGTCGTTCGGCGGCAAGGGTAACGGACCCGGCCAATTCAACACGGGCCACGGGATCACGGTCCCGCCGAAGATGAAGCGCCTGGATATTGCCGACCGCGCGAACGGCGAAATCGACCGGTTCAGTCCCGACGGAAAGTATCTGTCCACGCTCAATATGCCGAAAGACTCCTTCCCGTGTGACACGTACTACCTGGGAAATTATGTGGCGATCGCGTCGCTGAACAACCCCGACAAGACTAAGGGAGCCGCGATCTACATCCTGGAACACGATAAGGTGATCTCCACGATCCTGCCTAAGGAAGAGCTTGGGCTCACCAACTTCATGCACATTCATAACGCCGTGCTTCGCCAGATCGGCAAGAAGTATTACTTGATCGCGCAGGCCTGGAATCCGGGCGATTTCGCAATTTTTGAGCAGGTCCTGTAAACTCAGCGCCGCTTCCACCCGGCGCATGAGGTCGGCGGCAGACCAATGCGCCCGGTGGCGCGACCGGCTGCATCGGGCTCGTTCAGATAGCGCGTAGCGGACAGATGCGCCCGGGTGAGGTCGTCGAAAATCGCCTCGGGACAGAAGCCTGCCTTACGCAGCGACGCGTTCCAGTTCCGCCGCGCGCGGAAACAGAATGTTGTTCTCGAGGTGGATGTGCTGGTGGAGGTCGGCTTCGATCTCCGCCAGTCCGTGGAAGAGGGCGCGAAACGTGTTGCAGGCATCCGGCGGCACGGTGTAGTTGCGGGTGATCTCGCGCATGGCTTCCAGGGCGCGGCCGGCGTTGTCGTGCTCGTGCTCCATCACGCGAATCGGGTTGTTCACCGAGCCGCAGTGTGCCGGCGAGCGATCGCCGGTTTCCATCCGTTTGATGAGCGGGAACAGGATCATCTCTTCTTTCGCGAGGTGCGATTCCAACTCGGCGCGCAGGTCCGCGAAGATAAGGCTCAGCGGATTCAACATCTCTCCGTGAGCTGCTCCGTGCGCCTTCCGTACTTTGTCGAGCCATGTCTGGATGCGCGGAAGTTCGGATTTCAGGTACACATGATGCGTGCCCACGATGTGGTCGATCAGCAACGCCAGCCGCGCTTCGGACCAGTCGCGTCCACTGTCCGGCCGTCCCGACGCGGCCCGATCCAGTTCGGCCTGCAGGTCCTCCGGCGCGATCCCGCGCAACTGGCAGGCTTCCGCCAGCGGGATTTTTCCGCCGCAGCAGAAGTCAATGCCGTGCTTCTCGAACACGCGCACGCTGGAGGGGTTTTCTCTCGCGATTTCACCGATTGTCTTCGTCATGATTCTATTGTGAGTTGGCGTCCCCTGTTGGTCTGTGACTGCGGTCACAGGATGTTACCCTGGAATTAAATCTCGTGTCCAAGAAACTGATTTCCACGCTTGTTTTGACCGTCGCCGTCGTGTGCGCGCAGCGCCAGCGGCGCCCGGAGCCGCCACCCGAGGCTGCCGCCGAGCAGTCCCGCTCCGGAGGAGGGCAAGGAGGAGGGCAAGCCCAGCCGCAGAAGCCCGCTCCACCGCTCGAAGACAGGATTTCCAAAACCGAGCACACCACCCATATCGGCGGCCAGGAGATCAAGTACACCGCCACCACCGGCACC
>Ga0070741_10008733_pt1 | contig 20113 bp, 12 predicted proteins | sample Coa_R1_4_FD_66440 | JGI IMG/M metagenome (GOLD analysis project Ga0070741, IMG submission 66440) | Surface soil microbial communities from Centralia Pennsylvania, which are recovering from an underground coalmine fire - Coalmine... | ecosystem: Environmental > Terrestrial > Soil > Unclassified ...
ACAAATCCGCCGTAAAGTGCGCCCGCAGCGGAACCAAACGCATAGTGGACCACTGGGCCCGCCACTTTTTTCTGATCGCTCGTCAAATCGTGATGAAAGATTCCGCGCGCGATAGCCGAGGCGGCCTTCACCGTTGAATCTTCGTCGGCGGCCTGTGGCTGTTCTTCGTCTTTCGGAAGCAGGGAATGAAACTCACTCATCGCAAACGACGCAATCAAGCCTCCCAAGGCACCGGCGAGAACACCTTTCCATAGGCTTGGCTTAGGCCGGCTAGATTGCGATTCATTTTGCATGTTCGACTTCCTGATCCTGCGCGATTTTGACTTCCGGTGCGACCTTCGCGACTTCGTCGATAAATTGCGCGGCGACATGGCGCATTTCGAACTGTTCCACATCACGCAGACCGGCTGCGCTCAGAGTCTTACGCCGATTGGGATCACGATAGAGGCTAAGAAGGCCTTCGGCGAGCGCGTCGGCATCTTCCGGCTCGACAAGAACGCCGTTGCGAACCACTTCGGGCACCGCTGCCGCACGTGCCGCGACAATAGGTTTTCCGGCTGCCATTGCTTCCAGAAACACAATACCGAAGCCTTCCTGCGCGCTCGGCAGGCAAAATACGTCGCAGCGTTTGTATTCTGCCGCCAACTCGTTCGCGTTAACGTCGCCGACCCACCGCAAAATAGGTTCGATTCGTAACTCTGTGGCTAATTGCCGCAGACGCCGGTACTCGAGCCCGCCGCCTACAATTCGAACCTCCAGTTGCGGAATGCGGTCTCGCAACAGAGCGGTAGCGCGCAGCAACACATCCATGCGCTTGCGCGGATAGAAGCGGCACACCGACAAAACCGTGTATTTGCGCGGGTCGGGACTGCCCGCATTCGCCTGAAAGAGCCGATGCCATCCGTCAAGATCGATCAACTCCGGTACGACTACGGCATTACTGACACCATAGAGTTCTTCGAGACGGCGTGCGCAGTATTGGCTGATTGTAATCACCTTCGTCGCGCGCCGCGCATGCTTTGCTTCGAGATTGGCTTGAAACGCCATGCTCGCTCGTGTGGCGCCTCGCTCAAACCGAACTGCATCGCCCAAAACACCTTTGATGCACGCGATATGCGGAAGTCGATCTGGTTTTCCCGCGATGCTATAGCCATCGGCATCTATTCCCACCGTCGCATTGCCGCGAAAGCGCCGCCAGCGCAATGTCTCGTTGAAGAGAACGCGCGTCACTGTGTACACCGGCGTGATCGTCCCCGGCGTTACCCATTCCACATCGATTCCCAGTTGCCCCAGCGCCTCCGCCAGAGTACGCGTTCCAACATAGCATCCGCTTCCACGCCGCACATCCAAGGGGATTGCTGTGATGAATTGAAGCAAGCTCATTGGTGTGACAGAGTGCGGACAGATGATCCGGTTACATGTGCGTCGGTTCCCCGGACTGTTCTTAGCGAACGATTTTACCGTTCCCGGAGCCGCCGTTGTGCAGGGGAGACGGCAAGAACCCTACTCCACAACGAATCATCTGCCGCCGCTGGCGAAAGGCCCTCGCTTCCCTGCCGCCGTCCTCCTTCGGTCCGCGATTCAGAAACGATACACAGCAAAAGTCGTTTCTTAGGCTTACTCGAACGGACGAGACCAGCCGGCAAATTGTTTCCGCAATCGTTCAGTCCAGTCGTTGCACGCCCATTCGAACGCGCGGTGGGAGCCGTGTGCGTGTCAGGCGTTCGTGTTCCAGATATCTATATTCCACTTCCAACGCCCATCCTCCTGCTTCCAATGAACGACATACTTGACTTCCATCTGACTTTCCGAGTCTTCTACGGGCGCGACGGTAAGAGTCGCGCGGCCAATCTCGATAGCAGCGTCACCGGCAACGATTACGTCCACGGATTCTAGAACAGCAGACTTCGCATTGACAGATTGAACTAGATTCGACCAGAACTGTTTGATCTCGTTCCGGCCAGAAATCATCGCTGCTCCAGGCGGCAAAATACGAGCGTTTGCCGTATATATTTGGTCCAAAGCATCAAAGTTGCGCTTGCCAAAGACCTCAGTGTTGAAAAGCTCATTCGTCTCTGCCATCCCAAGCCGAATTTGATCAATAGCTGGTTGCGCCGAAGTTGACATAGGGGTCAAGATTATCACACGATTTCGGCTGTAGGTCCGGCGACCGTCAGATGGGTCGCGGTCAGACGCTATAAAGCGCGTTAAACTCTTGCCAGGTTTCTTTCCAAAATCTTCTGAATGTGCGCCCCGCGGCTCGAAATACCGACTGATGCTCCATCCAGACAAGCGCGGCAGTGCCCGCTAAGAATGCAACATGACAGATCTTGATCGCGGCCTGGATGCGTTGAGAGTGGCGCTGCCGGAAAACGCGAAGCGCGAACGCCTGAAATCGAAGGTGAGCTCCCTCCTCATCGAAAATGCGTTCACAGATGCATTGCAGCAGAGGCGAGCTTGTCGCATCGTGCAAAGCGGCGTAATACGGCCGCGCCAACAGTTCCGCTGTCACCAGCACCTTGAGGCAAAGTTCCAGACCCGCCAATCCGCGAATCCACCGGAAGGCGCTATGCACCCAATGTTTTTGCAAGCACGGTGCATTCTCTACCTGAAGAAATCGAGCCAAGATCTTGCTATGACGCTGCTCTTCGCGCAAGAAAAGCTTTAAAGCCGCAAGCAAACCAAGATCCCCAATCGCGCGTGCGAAGCATTGCGCCCGTTCCAGCAAACGGGCGCCAGATGCGCCCTCTCCCAGTTGAAACTGCTGGATAGACGGGATCACCGCCAGCCGCTCGACCCTCGACAAGCGGACACCATTACTCCATGGAAATACAGGTTCAGGTGCGTTTCGGTAAAAATAGTCGATCCAATCGTAAGAGGTCACGCAAGGTGCGTCACAAGAGACCGCCGTCATGAAGAAAGTATCTAACAGATACTTTATAATGTAAAGTACTCCGTTGAACTTTGTTCAATCGAGCGCACGAACGCGATAAAAATACTGCATCCGCCACAGTCCGGAGTCACGGCCAAAAACTGAATTAGCCTGCTCCTCAAAGGCGTGCCGGCTGCTCTCGCCGACCACACTCCAACGAGCCTGATAATAAGCGCAGTCGTTAGAATGTACCTTAAGATCGATTGGCCCCAGGGGCAATGGATCGACGGACCCAATAACAAGATATCCTTGCAATCCATGAAGGCTCTGCAGAGCGGCAACTTCCTCTGAAATAGTCACAGCCTACGTCCTTTTTCGGAATTGCATTGGCAATTCCTCTCTTATAGACGCATATCGGATCACGCCAGAATCTTCGTAGAAATTCGACCAGCGGATGGACGTTATGCCGGCACAACGCCCATAACAGCCAGCCTGCTCACACGGGGACCGGGCAAGATAATGCCCGTCAGGTTCAAAGGATCTGCACTCGCAACGGGAACAATCTCCCTATTGTTCCCTTCGCGGCGAATGGCTCGCAACAGGTCCAACGCCTCTGGCCGCGCGAACTGCTCGCCGCTAAATCCGGATACGAAACGGCCGCCCCGGATTTCGCCGCGCGCCTCCATCCTGCGCAGGACTGGCAGCAGCTCCCGCCACGGCGGAGCAAGCGTTTCCCGGGTGAGAAGATCGCGCAGCAAAACTCCCCAGCGCATCAGCAGTTGTTGCGCGAAACGATGCACGTGCTCTTCGGCAGTGATGGTTCCGTCGATGTGACGCAGCAGCGCCCATCTTCCTGCCGCGTGGCGTGGTCGCTTCTTGCTTCCGCGTCCTTCGCCGCGCCGGCGTTTTGGGTCGATCAATGCCCGCAAGTTATCGAATCCGTCGGCCGTCACAAAGCCTCCCGCCAACAGTTCCCAAAGCCCATCTTCCACTTCGCTGGCCAAACGTTTGGTGTGCCGTGTCAAATCGACGAAAAAGCTCGCACCATTGCGTTCCAATGCGTGCAGGACATCGCGGGCAGGATGAGACAGTCCCGACGAGTCGGCTTGGCCTGCGCCATACATCAACCAATCTGCGTCTTCGCGCAAGAAAAGCGTCACCGGCGCAATTCGTGTAGGCCGCACGCGACGGTTCTGGGCGATGGCAGGGTGCGGCGACACGCGCGCCCACATCACTTCGCCCGAAAAACAAAGCTCGTCTAAAGATTCTGGATTGTATTTCGCAATCCTTCGCGCCAAAATCTCCGATTCCCACGCCGAGGCCGGAATCTCATACCCTTGCAGTTGCCTGATGATTTGCAACGTGCCGTCTGCCCCATGCAGTTGCCCGTGCGGCGAAACATGCTGCCATGTTTGCAAGAAACGCTCGAAATCGAGAGCCGTTACCGGTTCGATTTCGCGCCGCAGATGTCCGATGGTCGCCCGATGAATGCGGGCAAGAATGCGGCGGTTGCACCACTCGATTTCGCCCTCTCGATAGCGAAAATGCCCACGCAGCACTTGCCCTTGCACTTCGAGCCGTAAAAGCGATGCTTCGATCGCATCGGGCGGCAACGCGAGTTTTTCCGCAAGACTCGAAATCGTCGTGGGACCAAGCGATTCCATCCATCCGCCGACAATCGAATTCACATCGTCGGCAATAGCCAGCCGTTCGGTCGCAACCCAAAATGGCAGCCCGTTCCGCGTGAATACGGAAGCGCGCCCGGAGCCTGCCAGTTCATCGAAAAATGCCTGCCATTCCTCCGTCACCGGCATGTTTACCAGCGTGAGCAAGGCGTCGTGCAACTCATCGGCATCACGCGCTTCGGGCCACGACTCCGCTGAAATCTGATCGATCACGGCTGGGTCGAGCACGCCTTCGCCGGTCACATCTGTTCCCAGCGTTTGCCGCAACTGAACAGCTCGCGTGCGGCGCTCTTCAAGTGGCGCATCGTCGAGATAGGCGTAAGGGTTGGCGTTCAGAATTTCATGTGAGAAGAGAGAAGCTTGCACCGTGTCAATGGCCACGGTCCGGATACGGCCTTCTTCAATTCCTGCAAGTACGTCGCACAAGCCATCCAGATCCATCGCTTCGTGCAGGCAATTGTCTATGGTTTCGTTCACAAGCGGATGATCCGGAATGCGAATCGGTCCGGTTAGATTCTCGGCGCACGCCACTTGGTCTGGGAACACAGACGCCAGCAGATCGTCGGCGCGCATGCGCTGCAGCGGCGCAGCGACGCGCTTACCGCCGCTAAACCGCAGAATGGCGAGGGCGCGTGTCGTGTTCCAGCGCCAACGTGCGCCAAACATAGGTGCTGTGAGCAGGGCTTGCCGCAAAACATCTTTCACCGTTGCGCTTTTTAGAAATGCAAACACCAGTTCCAACGGAAACGAATGTTGGTCGCTCAGAGAGAGCACCAGCCCGTTATCTGTAGCCGCGGCTTGCAATTCAAAATTGAATGTGCGACAAAAGCGCTTTCTTAGGGCAAGTCCCCATGCGCGCGTGATGCGCGAACCGAATGGCGCATGCAACACGAACTGCATACCGCCGGCTTGATCGAAGAAGCGTTCCGCCACGACGGTTGTTTGAGACGGCAACGCGCCTAGTTGAGCCGCGCCGGAACGTACATACGCAGCCGCTTGTCTCGCTCCCGCTTCGTCCATTCCGCATTCGTTGATCAGGAAAAATGGAATCGAATCCGTATCCGTCAGAATGCGTTCCCGGATCTGCGCCACCTCGGCCGAGAGTTCGCGCGATCTGCCCGGCGCTTCTCCCAGCCAGAAAGGAATCGAAGGCGCCGCGCCATTCGCGTCGATTACGCGAACTCTTCCCGCCTCTACTCTCTTAATTCGCCAGGAATGTGTGCCAAGAAGAAAAACATCCCCGACCAAACTTTCCATTGCGAAATCTTCGTCCAACGTTCCGATGGTTTTGCCGTCCGGTTCCGCGATGACTGCATAGTTTGCGTTTTCGGGAATAGCGCCGCCGGAAGTAATCGCCGCAAGACGCGCGCCGCGCCGGCCTTTAACGCGGCCATTGACGCGGTCGTAGTGCAGCATAGCGCTGCTTCGGCCACGCGATGTCGCGATCCCTTCGGAAAGCATGTCGACGATGGCATCGAAGTTTTCGCGCGGTAGGTTTCGGTAGGGATAGGCCGAACGCACAACATCAAACAGTTTGTCTATGTCCCATTGCTCCGCGGCGGCGGCAGCCACAATCTGCTGAGCGAGAATGTCCAGGGCATTTTCTGGAATCGCGATCCGTTCCAATTCGTCCTTTCGAATCGCGGAGACCAATGCAGCGCATTCGATAAGTTCGTCTCGCGTGGTCGCAAAGAGACGGCCGCTTGGCTTCGCTCCTATCCAGTGTCCGGAACGGCCAATTCGCTGCAGCGCGACAGCGATTGATCGTGTAGACCCGATTTGGCAGACAAGGTCTACAGTTCCAATGTCGATGCCCAGTTCGAGCGATGCCGTCGCGACCACTGCGCGCAGTTCGCCGCGTTTCAATCGTGACTCGGCGTCGAGCCGCAGTTGCCGTGACAGGCTTCCATGATGCGGCAGAACCGCATTCGCGCCCAGCCGCTCTCCCAGCGCATGCGCAACGCGTTCGGAAAGCCGGCGAGTATTCACAAAAACCAGTGTCGTGCGGTTTGCCAGAATCAGTTCAGCAAGCCGGTCATAGATCTCATTCCACAGTTCAGTGCTAGCGACCGCGCCGAGTTCATCGCGCGGCGTTTCAACCGCAAGGTCCATCTCACGCCGGTGTCCGACATCGACAATGCGCGTGTCGGAGCCGAGCAGACACGCTACTTCTTCTATCGGTTTGACAGTTGCCGAAAGACCAATGCGTTGAGCGCGGCGGTTCGTCAACGCATCCAACCGCGCGAGCGACAACATCAAGTGCGATCCGCGTTTGTCATCTGCAATGGCATGAATCTCATCCACAATGACTGTCGAAACAGTTCGCAGCATCTGCCGCGATTTCTCCGCGGTAAGAAGGATAAAAAGCGATTCCGGTGTCGTCACCAGAATGTGTGGCGGCTTCTTCAGCATCTGTGCACGTTCAAGCATGGGCGTATCGCCGGTCCGCACCGATGTTCGAACCGGCATCAACGGCACGCCTTCACATTCAGCCAAGGCCGCAAGTTGCGCGAGCGGCAACTCCAGATTACGGTGCACGTCATTGCTAAGCGCCTTCAGCGGCGAAACGTAAACGACTTGTGTCTCATCGGGCAATGTTTGCGCGCGTGCCGCACGAACCAGCCGGTCCAGACAGATCAGAAACGCCGCAAGCGTTTTGCCCGAGCCGGTCGGCGCCGAAATAAGCGTGTCCCGTTCGCGCGCAATTTCGCGCCAGCCCAATAACTGAGGCTCAGTCGGAGCATCGAAATGCTCCGCAAACCACCGCTGAACGAGAGGGTCGAATCCGGACAAGGACATACAACAAAGATCGCTATTACTAGGATGCCGTAGTGTGCCGCTGGAGCTTCAGCGACGTTGATGGAAGCGGGCGTTCAGGTGGAAACGCTCAGCCCTTCGTGCGCCAGTTCAAGAGTCTCTATGGCCACGTCGCTGGTTTCCGCATTCAGGCTCGGCCCCGACCACTTGACAGGCCAGGCATTCACGAAGGTGAATCGTAAAACTTCTTCTGCCGCCTCAGTCAACATCACGATGGCTACGTTCTTTCTGGTGAGTTTGCCATCCAGTGTTTGCTGCATCCATTGCCACAAACTCAAATCGGCTGTCAGGCCGCGTTTCAGGGTGATATTGCTGAATTTCGCTTCGCCGGGCAATTTTCGTGCGCTGTTGACTTTGTCATTGCCGTCTCGATAGTCTTCCGCCGTAACGTCAGCCTCAATGCCGGTCACCGAAAGAAACGCCGATGAGGCAATGCCATCTATCTCAACCTTGAAATTGGTTGCATTGAAAGGGTCCTTGCGTCCGGCGATCGGCATTCGAGCAGTATACCCGAAATCATCTAGATCTAGCTTCAATCAAGGTCACGGCTGCACTGTGAACCTCGCGCCGAGTTCGACAAAAAGTCGGTCACTCGCAGTCGAATGTCCCTTAAATCCTCCTCTAAGGTGGAGAGCAGTAGAATGCCCTCAGCACAACAAATTTCTTGTGTATGCCAGGTACTTCCGACCATGTATTTATCTCGTTCTCTCAGCACGATTTTGCGATTGCCGAGAAATTGGTGTGCGCGTTAAAGAGCGCGGATCTACCTGTGTGGATTGCGTCAGAGAACCTCATTCCGGGAACGCAAGATTGGGAATTGGCGATTCGCGATGCGATTGATCACAGCTTCTCGGTCGTGTTCTTGGCTTCTCCTGACTCACGGATCTCTCAATACGCACGTGGTGAGCTGACTCTGAGCAAATCAAAAGGAAAGATCATCATTCCTGTGTGGATATCCGGTCTGGTTTGGTCTGATTGCGTACCACTGGAGTCTGTGTTCACTCAATTCATTGATCTACGAGAAAATGCACCGTCAGAGGAATTTGACAAGCTTGTCGAACGTTTGAAAGACCTACATGCTCAACAGTGGTTCGAACGAGCTATAGCGACTAAGGATGTATACGAGAAGGTCAGTTTCTTCACCAAAGTGATTCGAATCAGGCCCAATGACCCAGTGGCGTACTACAATCGAGGCCTTGCATTGGATCGAACGGGTGACCTTCAGGCGATGTTAGAGGATTTCACCGCAGCTATCCGGCTTCAGCCAAATTACGCTGACGCTTTTGACCAGCGGGGCAACGTTTACGCGGATCTATATTGGATCTTTCGACGCGAAGCAGACTTAGAACGTGCGTTCGAAGATTACACGGCAGCCATTGACCTGGATCCAAGCCACGCTAAGGCCTTTCACAATCGCGCCGTTGTGCGCGAAATCCTGAACGATTTAGAAGGTGCTCTGAAGGATTATGGCGCAGCTATTCGCATCGACCCATGTTTTGGCAGCGCTTTTTATAATCGAAGCCTAATTCGACGCATTATGGGAGATATACCGGGCGCATTGCAAGACCGCAACGCAGCCGCGCACCTCAAATTTAGCCATCGCCCCGACTACGATTTCGTCACGCCTTTGTCGCCCAAAACGCCCTGGACGTTCACTTCTTAAGCAATCGCCTCCTGCTCGTGAACCGACGAACCACTTGTATGTCAGGCGCAGGTTATTGCTTCGAAGTTGCTTCGATCGGGTCGACCATCGCGCCTTCGCGCAAAACATCACTAGGATTTGCAATGATGACGTCTCCATCATTCAACCCACTCACGACCTCGATGTGGTCGCCATAGTCGCGCCCGGCAACAATGGGCTGCAAGTGTACGCGATGGCCGGGCTCCACCACCGCGACCTGAGTGCCTGAGTCCGAAACAATTAGCGCATCGCTCGGAATAAGCAGCGGTGGATCGGCCCGCGGGCTATTCAAATTTACCTGAGCGTACATGCCAGGTAATAATGCGCCACTCGGATTCGGCACGTGCACTTCTGCAAGTAAAGTGCGGCTGGAAGGATCGAGGGCATTCGCAGTCCGGACAACAGCGCCATCGAAGACCTTGCCCGGCAAATTCGACACAGTAAGAGTCGCCGTATCGCCCCGGTGCACCGAACTGGCATTTACCTGCGGCACGTTCAGATAGATGCGTAGCGAATTTGTTTGTGCGATGCGAAACAGCAGCGTGCTGCCGCTATTCACAAGCGCGCCCGAATCGACGTTGCGCAGCGTAATCACGCCATCGAAAGGCGCGACCACCACTCGATACCCTTTCATGTTTTCTAACCGCGCGACGTTGGCTTGGGCCGCGGCAACTGCGTCTTCTTGTCCCTTCAACGCCTGCTCAAGTGCTTGCACAGCGGCGATCTTTGACTTGTACTGCGCCTGGTATTGATCGTTTTCCTGCACCGAAACGGAACCGTCACTTACCAGATGTGCCCAGCGAGTTGCAGTAACCCGTGCCAGTTCCAAATCCGCGCGCCCTTGTTGCAGATTGGCTTTGGCCTGATCGACGCCCGCCTGTGCCTGCCGCACCGTAGCTTCGGCTTGATGAACCTGCTCGTCTAATTCCGGGGCCTCGATGATCGCCAATGTTTGACCGGCTTGAACCCGATCGCCAATGTCCACCATGCGCCGCTTGATATAGCCATCGGCGCGCGCAAGGATGGGGGCTTCCGTTATCGCTTGAATATTGCCGGGCAACTGCAAACTGTTGTTGCGCGATGATTTGCCCACAGTCACTACCGTTACGCGCGGCAGCGCTTGCTCGCGGTGCTCCGCTTCATCGGTAATGAGCCTGTTGCGATGCGCCAGCGGAACATATCCGGCAAAGAAGGCAATTACCAGCAGCACCAAAATCAACAGGCCGAGCGCCCAAAGCGTTAAGGCCGAAGGGCGCCAGAGCTTGCTAGGAACGGCAACCGATGAGTGAGATGCAGACCGTAATTGTTGAAGCTGCCGTCGCAGGTCCTCGTTCTCGCGGCGCAAGCTCTCCTCGGTGCTGCCCCCAAGTTCAGCCGAAGTCAGATCGGAATCGCTATATCGCATCGGAAGACAATTCGGTTTCGCGCTCGCGTTCGGCAAGGCGGCGCTCGTGATCTACCGGCGGCTCATTACGCAAATAGCTATAGATGATGGGAACCACGAACAGCGTGGTGACGGTCGCGAAAAGCAAACCTCCGATTACCGCACGTCCGAGCGGCGCATTCTGCTCCCCGCCTTCTCCAAGTCCGAGAGACATCGGCAGCATCCCAAGAATCATCGCCGTGGCCGTCATCGATACCGGTCGAATACGCGCGTAGCCAGCTGAAATCACCGCTTCTCTCGCGGAACTGACGGCGGCGCGTTCATCGTTCGCGAAAGTCACAATGAGAATGCTGTTTGCCGTGGCAACTCCTATGCACATCAAGGAGCCCATAAGCGATGGAACGCTAAGAGTGGTGCGGGTAACGAACAACATCCATAATATTCCAGCCATTGCGCCTGGAAGCGCCGTAAGAATGATGAACGGGTCAAGCCAGGATTGGAAGTTGACCGTCATCAAAAGATAAACCAGCGCTACCGCAAAAATCATTCCCAGTCCAAGCCGGAAAAACGAGGACTGCATGGTTTCTATTTGGCCGCGCAGATTAAAAGTGGTCCCGCGAGGCAGACGCCCTTCTTCCTCGCGCATAATGCGTTCCACATCGCGCCCCACGCCGCCCAGGTCACGCCGGTCTACGTTTGCATAGACATCGTAGACCGGCCAAACATTATAGTGATTCACGATGACTGGCGTGTTTGCGCGTTGCACGCTGACCAGGTTTGACAACAATTGTGTAGTTCCCGCCACCGCTCCCGGGTTTGCGTAAGCCTGCGAGGAGCTGTTAGGGGCCGTTCCTACAAAAGCGTTTGTCGCCGATGCCGCACCCGCTTGCGAGTCAGATGTGGTGCTGCTTTCGGCGTCTGATGAAACGGAAATCGGTGTTCGCAGCAGCGCATCCAGCGAATTCACCCGGTACTGGGGCGTCTGCACCCCGACGTTGTAACTGACGCCATTTGCCCAGTTCAGCCAGAAGTTAGGCGCGACGCTCCCATTGCCACTCAGCGAAATGAGCATGCTGCTCGTGATGTCGCGCTGCGTTAGGCCGAGTTGCGACGCCTTCGTGCGGTCGACATTCAACTTCAATTCAGGTTCGGCGACAACCTGATGAACATGGACGTCAGCCGCGCCGGGTATATACGAAATCCGTTGTGCCAGGCGGCGGGCAATTTTGTAATTGGCTTCCGCGTTACGCCCTACAACCTGAAGGTCGATAGGCGCTGGAATTCCGAAATTGACAATCTGGCTTGTGATGTTTGCCGGTTGGAAAAAGAACGTCATATCGGGAAAATCGCGACTCAGTTTCTTGCGAAGCAACACTTGGTAGCCGCGTGTAGAGCCGTGTTTTTCCTTATTAAGTGAAATCAGAATTTCGCCGTCGGCGGCTGAAATTGTTGGAATATCGCCCTGCGCAATAGCCGGCCAGCTATTGGGGATTCCGATGTTATCGATAAGTGTGTCTATTTCGTCGTTCGGAATGATGGACCGGATCTCCTGCTCCAAACTCGCGAACCGCACTTCCGTATCTTCAATGCGAGTGCCTGCCGGTCCGCGCGCATGAAGCCGCATCTGTCCGGAATCGACATCAGGAAAGAAATCCTCCCCGACAAGCGCAATCAGTCCGAGCGACAGAATGCAAAAGGCCGAAAACGCACAGAGAAAGACACCGCGATGCCGCAGAGCCCAATCGAGCAGTCCCATGTAGCGGAAGCGAAGTTTCTCAAACGCGGCATCGAAATGGTGATGCACCTGTCGAAGCAGACTGCGGCGGCGAACCGGTGCTGTCGCATGAGGCGTTCTGTAAAAATCCAGTTCAGAACCCAGCAGAAAAACCATCATCGTCGGCACCAGCGTGCGCGACAGTAGATAAGAAGCCATTAGCGCGAACACAACCGCCAGCGCCAGCGGAGTAAATAGGTACTTGGCTGTTCCTGTCAGCAAAAGAACCGGCACGAAAACCACGCAGATCGAAAGCGTCGCCACAAAAGTCGGCACTGCAATTTGGGATGCGCCATCCAGCACGGCTCGCACCAGCGGTTTTCGCATCGCAATATTCCGATGCGTGTTTTCGATCTCAACCGTAGCGTCGTCAACCAGAATGCCGACCGCGAGAGCGAGTCCCCCAAGCGTCATGACGTTGATTGTTTGTCCCAGCAGGCTAAGGATAGAAAGTGAAGCCAGAATCGAGAGTGGAATCGAAATCCAGACGATCATCGTGCTGCGCAAACTTCCCAAAAACAGCAGGATCATCAAACCGGTCAATGCCGCCGCAATCAATGCCTCACGCAAAACACCCCGAATCGAAGCGCGCACGAAAATAGATTGATCCGCTAGCGCCACCACTTTAAGTTCCGGTGTGACGTTAGCAAGAATTCGGGGAAGCGCTGCCTTCACAGCGTTCACGATCCCGAGAGTGGACGCCTTACCGTTGCGCGTAATGGTGATCAATACGCCGCGCGACCCGTTCGTACGAACGATGTTGTTCTGAACCGAAAATCCATCATGAATCTGCGCGACGTCTTTCATATAGATCGTCGCGCCGTTGACAGTCTTAATGGGCAGGTTATTCAAATCGTCAAGAATCACCGGACTGCTGTTGACCCGAACCTGATACTCGGTCTTCGCCAGTTTCGCCGTGCCCGCGGGAAGAATCAGATTCTGAGCATTCAGCGCATTCGAGACATCAATGGGCGCAAGCTGTTTCGCGTAAAGCTCATCCAGGTTGAGATCCACCATAATGGCGCGCTGCTTCCCGCCGAACGGATACGAAACCGACGCGCCCTGAACCGTTCCCAATGGTGTTCGGATAAAGTTGTTGCCTAAATCGAAAATTTCCTGTTCGCGCAATGTTTTGCTCGAAAGGCCCAACTGGAGCACCGGCACGCTCGCGGCGTCATATTTGAGTACATTCGCCGGGAACATACCTGGCGGCATCTGACGCAGCGCAGTTTGCATCGTTGCCGTCACCTGCGCAACCGCCATATCGATCTTTACGTTTGAATGGAAATAGATTTTTACGACGCCATAGCCGTTATAGGACTGCGACTCAATGTGCTCAATGTCATTGACGTTCGACGTCAGGCTGCGTTCGAATCCGGTGACAACGCGCTTCTCCATCTCCTCCGGGGAGAGCCCTGAATAGACCCAAAGAACGCTAACGACCGGAATATCGATATAGGGAAAAATATCGACCGGCATCGTGACGACAGCAGTAGTGCCAAGGATGGCGATAAGAATCGCCATGACGACAAACGTATACGGTCGAGCGAGCGCGAGCCGGACAATCCACATAAGACTACGTAATGTCTAGTGTACGGGCTCCGGGATGGAGGGCCGGTGTTGCGTATTCGACAATAAACCCGTAAATTTGGTCTTTTTGATATATTGAAAACCCAAGTTTTTCCGATCGCGCATACCCACCATGATTTCCCCAAAACACTTCCCACTTCTCGTACTTTGTTCAATTCTTTTCGTTGCACCCCTCTCAGCCCAAACCGCGGCAACCGGAAAGATTGTGGGAACGGTGCTCGACCCCTCTGGTGCCGCGATCGCAGGCGCCGAGGTCAAAGTGCAAAGCGTAGGGACTAGTTTTACCAGAACGGTAACTACGGACGCGAGCGGCACCTACACCGTGCCTCTACTGCCGCCAGGTACATACTCCTTGACCGTCAATGCCAAAGGATTCAAAAGCGAAACGAATCCCTCTGTTGTCGTCAATGTGACCGAGACTGCTACTGTCAACATGCAACTCGAGCTGGGTCAAACAAACCAATCGATAACAGTCGAAACATCCGCTACGATGCTGCAGACTGAAAACGCGACGCTGGGCCGTGTCGTTGGTCAGCAGGCAGTGCAGGATTTGCCGCTAACAAATCGCAATTACACGCAAATCTTGGCCTTATCTCCTGGTGTTGCCGCTGCCGTCACGAACGCAGCAGCGCTTGGCCGCGCCACCCAGGAAATGAATGTCAACGGCGGCCGGATTATGGACAACAGCTACCAGATGGATGGTTCCGACGTGTCGACTATGCAGACGGCGCGCGGCGGCGACATCGTTTCCGCGGCTGGCATCTCGATTCCTAATCCCGATGCCATCGAAGAGTTTAAAGTTCAGACGAGTCTATATGACGCGAGTTACGGACGCGGTGCCGGTTCCAGCGTCAACGTGGTGACAAAGAGCGGCACCAACCGCTTTCATGGCGTCCTCTATGAATTTCTTCGCAATGACAAGCTCAACGCGAACGATTTCTTTTTGAACAGCACTGGCCAGCCAAGGGCCAGCTTTAAACAAAACCAATTTGGCGGCACGGTTGGTGGTCCTATTTGGAAAGACAAATTATTTTTCTTTTTTGCCTACCAGGGCACGCGCCAGGTGAACGGTCTTGGCTCAAGCTCACTTTCAAGTGTGATTCTGCCCGCCGTTACTAATGACCGTTCGGCTGCGACTTTAGGTAGAGAATTCTGTGGACAAAAAGGAGCATTCGGCGGTGCGGGCGTTGCGTGTGACGGGTCCAACATCAATCCGGTCGCTCTTTCGCTCCTCAACTTCAAATTGTCCAATGGGCAATACATTATTCCCAGCCCGCAGGTAATTCAAGGGAACGGACTCGGCTTTTCCACGTTCAGCGTGCCATCTTCGTTCAATGAAGATCAATACGTCGGCAACTTAGATTTCCATCTATCCTCGCGCCAAACTCTGAGCGAAAAATTCTTCTATTCGAATGATCCGGAGCTGACCAGTTTTACCGCAGCCAACAGCACGCCCGGCTTCGGAACCACTGGCTTGTTTCAGAACTACAACGGAGTCGTGCGTCACACGTTCGTCATAACGCCAACGCTCCTCAATGAAGTAACGCTGGGTTTTCATCGCATCTTCGGCCAGATCGCGACCACAACTCCCGTCAATTCGTCCACTATCGGCCTGTCGTCTCCGTCTCTGCTGCCGCAAATGCCGACGCTCAGCGTAACCGGCTACTTCAGTCTTGCCGGAACATTGAACGACGGCCAATTCAGCGTCAGCCAGCAGTTCTCTCCACAAGAACAAATCTCATGGGTTAAGGGCAATCACAACATGCGCGCCGGATTCAGTTACGAATACGAATGGGCGCCTTTTGCCGACCCGGCCATCACTCGCGGCAGCCTGACATTCCAGAGTTTTCCCGATTTCTTACTCGGTGAAAGTGCGGCTCAAAACGGAAGTCAATACAGCAATATCTTCACCTCCACTGGACGTTCCGGGATCACCGGCCGCGATATGCGCGTGCAGAACTACGCTACTTATTTCGCCGACGACTTTAAGGTCAGTCCCCGCTTGACGTTGAATCTCGGCGTCCGCTGGGAGATCTTTGGTCAGGCAAGCGAATCGCACGGCTATCTCGTCAATTTCTGGCCACAGCTTGCGAACAATAACTTCGGCCCTAATGGAACGTTCAGCGGTCTTGTTGTCGCTAACAACTTCCCCGGCAACATTCCAGCAGGCGTAACGCGGAACAGCAATAACACGGGCGTTGAAGACGCCGCGCCCCTCGGCAATGTGGGGCCGCGTTTTGGCTTTGCTTGGCAACCGCTCAAAAACACCAGCCGCTTCGTCGTCCGCGGCGGCTATGGGCTTTATTACACCCGCACGCCAATTAACGACGTATTCCAACTGATTGCGAATCAGCCGCTGCTCATTACACAGACAAATTCGGGCGTTTTGAACGCTGCGGCCACGTTCCAGAATCCCTTCAATCCTGGCCCTCCGCCGGCTTCACAATTGCCGCTCTTTGTGCCGCGCAGTCCAAGTACTGCGCAAACCATCTCGACTGTAGATCCAAACTGGGACATTCCGTTCACCCATCAATGGGCTCTGAATACCCAATCCGAAATCTTCCCCGGCTGGCTTCTGCAGATCGGCTATGTAGGCTCTCGCAGTCAAAACATCGAAGACACTACTTCCATCAATCAGCCCTATCTTGCAAGTCCCAGCAATCCTATTAACGGCATCACGACGAATACGCTTGCGAACGCCGTCCAGCGCGTTACCTTCATCGGTTATGCTCCAACTGGTTTAAGTCAGCGCGAAGATTACGGCTTCGCGACTTATCACAGTTTGCAGGCCACTTTGGTCAAGCGCCTCGGCCACGGCCTCCAACTCCAGGCCTCCTACACGTTCGGCAAAGTGCTCACCGATGTCACTGGCGGCGGCGCGTTTGGCACTTTAGGATCTTTCCAAAACAACATTCACGACCGCCACCAAATGTGGGGGCCGGCCGATTATGATCGCCGCCATCGGTTCGTTGTCAATTACATCTACACATCACCAACCCTCCGTCAAGGAAACGGTTTCGTCGGCAAAACGCTTAGCGCCTGGGAAATTTCGGGCGTCACAACCATCCAAAGCGGCACGCCCTTGACATTCACCGACACCCGCTCAGGCACAATCTATGGATTTAGTTCCCAACGTGCGCAGATGTGTCCTGGCGTTACTTACACCCAAATCCCAACCTCCGGGGATACCGAAGCGCGCCTCAATAGCTACGTCAAAGCGAGTGCGTTTTGCGCGCCGCCGGTCGTAGGCAATGGTTTTGATTTTGGCAATACCGGGCGTGGAATTGTCGTTGGGCCGAATCAAGCAAATTGGGATGCGTCAGCTACCAAATCTTTCGTCGTGGGCGGCCTTTCGGAGCGGGGAAGCATTCAGTTCCGTGCGGAATTCTTTAACGCGTTCAACACGCCTCAATTCTCAAACCCTGGAACCAACACCCAAACCGCAACGTTCGGTAAAATTACCTCCACTTCCGTCACGCCCCGGCTCATTCAATTTGCTTTGAAATACCGCTTCTGAGGAGCTAATGAAAATACACAGAATCGTCTTCCTTTTAGCCGTCGCCGGTTTACTGCCGGCCCAGATGCAAAATCGTTTTGAACCTGGGATCGAACCGTTCGTCAGCGTCAAAGATCCGGTCATCGCGCTTTTGCACGTTCGAGTCATTGACGGTACCGGCGCGCCTCCCGTTGAAGATCAAACCATTTTGATCGAAGGAGGGAAGATCGCCTCCATCGGCAGCACTGCAAGTGTATCGATTCCTGAGGGCGCGCGGCGCATGGACTTGACGGATCATACGGTAATTCCGGGCCTTGTGGGGATGCATGAACATCTCTTCTATCCATCCGGCCAGGGCATTCCCATCTACAATGACCAGGCTTTTAGCTTTCCGCGGCTTTATCTCGGCAGCGGGGTCACCACAGCGCGTACTGCGGGCAGCATGGAGCCTGCCACCGACTTGAAGGTGAAGACTCTCATCGACACTGGCAAGATGCCGGGGCCGAAGATGTACATCACTGGTCCCTACTTAGAAGGCTCGGGAACTAACTTCGTTCAGATGTTGCCGCTTCGTGATGCCGCTGACGCGCGAAAAACCGTCGATTACTGGGCTGACATGGGTGTCACCTCATTCAAGGCATACATGCACATTACGCATGCGGAGCTTGCGGCCGCGGTTGAGGAGGCTCATAAGCGCGGAATAAAGGTGACTGGCCATCTCTGTTCTGTGGGATTTCGTGAGGCCGCGGCAATCGGCATCGATAACCTGGAACACGGGCTCGTCGTAGACACCGAATTCGATCCCGGCAAGAAACAGGACGTATGTCCGTCGCAAACCGTGACTAGAGACACCTTCATCCACTTGGATCTGAAAGGCGCGCCTGTCCAACAGACAATTCGTGATTTAGTGGATCATCACGTTGCCATAACGTCCACCTTGGCTGTCTTTGATGCCATGGCCCCGCATCGTCCTCCGCTCGATCCGCGCTTTTTGGAAGTGCTCACGCCGCAAGGCGGACTGACTTACATGACCGCTCGCGCTCGCGCCACCGACGCGGTAGACAGTCACGCCCTGGAGCAGCTCAAGCAGGAAGAGCAATTCGAATACGACTTCGTCAAAGCTGGAGGGCACTTGATGGCAGGAGTGGATCCTACTGGCAACGGCGGTGCCATGGCCGGATTCGGCGACCTTCGCAATCTCGAACTGCTTGTAGAAGCCGAATTCACCCCCGCCGAAGCAGTCAAGATCGCAACTCTGAATGGCGCGAAATGGCTCAACGTGGATAATGACGTCGGCACGGTGACACAGGGTAAGAAAGCTGATCTAGTCGTCATACAAGGCAACCCCGTCGCCAAAATCTCCGACGTTCATAACGTCAAGATCGTCTTCAAAGACGGTATTGGCTACGATCCCAGCAAACTGATTTCCTCCGTAGCGGGCTCAGTCGGCCTGCATTGATGAAGCTGGAGTATGCACAAGATGCAGATAAAGAAGGCTGATCTCACAAAATAGATCGGAACCTGCCTGTCAGTCATATAGGTTCGCTTGATGAAAACGCTGTCCTAGAAATGGCAGTCTTTCCACAACTGGGTGGCGCGCTCTTGATCTTTCGGACATCCTCCAGTCGGTGACAAAAACTGAAAAAGAGATATCCCCCGTAGCATCAAAAGGTTACCGACTATTTTTCTGTGTCGTGCACGCTTCAGCATTTAAGCTTCTTTCAGATAGGCATGAATGCACATCGTATTTCAAAGCGATTTGAATATGCGCGAGCGGTGAGCCCAAGCATAATCCCGCAGAAAAGACGCACAGGTGAAGGTCGATGATCGAAATTGATCGAGAGCATGTCAGCTTTCAACGTCAGAAGCAGACACTGCAGATGTACCGCGACTTATATGCGGGCGGAAATCTTTTCAAGGAGCGGGTGGCACACTACTTACTTCGGAGGCAAAAAGAGCCGCTGGATGTATACGCTGAGCGGCTATCGCGGGTCTTCTATGAAAATTATATTGGGTCGATCATCGATTGGTACGGATCGACTCTATTTCGCCGCGAGCCGAGCCTTTATGTAGAAGATGGGCCGGATTCCGGACAACAGTTTCTAGCTCAGTTTTCGGATGACTGCGATAGGCGCGGTACGAGACTTTCTGATTTCTTGCGGCAAAGCTTTATCGATGCGCTAGTCGCCGGCAAAAGCCATATATTGATCGATTTCCCGAGAACTTCCAAACAACCTGCGAACCGCGCGGAGGAAGACGCGGCCGGTATTTCGCGCGCCTACCTGGTGCGATATCAGGCGGAAGACCTTATTAATTGGTGCGTGGATGAGCGCGGTGATTACGAGTGGCTCGTCTTTCGACAAAAGTGCAAACAACAAGCCACGATCGAGTCTTCCTCTGTGGTCGAGGAAACATGGTGGCGCTACTACGACAAGTCGAAATATCGGCTGTATCGACGCATCGACAACACGCAGACGCCTGGAGCAATTGAATTAATTGCCCAAGGTCCACATGCGCTTACCATGCAGGATCGCGTTCCCGTTGTGACATTGGAATTGAGTGAGGGTCTACGGCTTATGAGCAAGGCCGCGCACCTACAGCTTGAACATTTTAATAAATCTAATTCACTGGGATGGGCGATTACGATGGGCCTTTTTGCGATGCCGGTGATCTACTCAGATCGCGAATGGGATCAAATCGTCGGTGAGAGCTATTACATACAACTCGGCCCGTCAGATCGATTTGGGTGGACCGAGCCTGACGGGAAAGTTTATCAGATTGCGGCCTCAAATTTAGAGACTTTGAAGGAAGAAA
>Ga0070741_10008734_pt1 | contig 20113 bp, 17 predicted proteins | sample Coa_R1_4_FD_66440 | JGI IMG/M metagenome (GOLD analysis project Ga0070741, IMG submission 66440) | Surface soil microbial communities from Centralia Pennsylvania, which are recovering from an underground coalmine fire - Coalmine... | ecosystem: Environmental > Terrestrial > Soil > Unclassified ...
TGATGTCGCCGACCAGCAGATATCCAGCGCTGCAGTCCGGGCTGGGTGGAAGCATCTTGGCTGCAGGGGGAACATGCGGCTGCGTATGGCGCTGCCAGAAGTGCGGGTTCTTCTGCGCGACCTGTGGAGTCACCGTGCAGTTGCGCCCCTGCACGTTAAGCCCGAGTGTTCCGTTCTCCAGCCCGTCCACTCCGGCAAGGTAGCCGATTTGTTTCAGCGCAAGTTCGCCATTGACGCTGGCCTGCCACTCCGGATGCGCAAAATGTTCGATCAGCGCCGTTGCTGTGAGGTGTGAGTTCATGCCGGTTTCAAAGTCGAAGCTGGAGAGCTGCGCCATATCGCGGCCGAGCTGAAGATCCATGTGCAGCTTCGACTGCATCTCCGGCTCTTTCGCCATCCGCGTGCGCAGATCGGCGAGATCGATGGAGATGCCGTAGCGGTCCGATGAGCTGATGTAGTGAACGTTGGCGTTGAGATCCTTCGCTGCGGCGTCGAAAGGAATGGCGCGGTCGTTAATCACCGCCAGCCCGTTCGCGAGTTCAACCTGCTTGGCCTGCAGATCAAGCAACGTATCCTGCACCGGCTCTGTGCTCGTGCTCGGGTGCTTGGGAACAGGCTGGTTGGTATTGCCGTTCTTGTCGATGATCAGATGCAGGTGCGGCTGTTCGACCCGCAGGTAGTTGAGGCCGATGTGCGACTGCGCTCCCTTCCCGACCGTGTGCGAGATGAAGGTGTTGATGCGCAGGCGAAGAAAGATCTTCGCCGCGGAAAGATAAGGCATCTCGCTTGGGCCTTCCGTGCCATGAATGACCAGGTTGTCGGCTTCGATTGCGAGGTGCCAGAGGTTGAACGAGATGTGGCCGAGCTCCACACGGCCGCCGGTTGAGTCCTCGAGCACGCCGACAACCTCACCACCCACACGGCGCTGAAAATCCGCAGTCGTGGTGTACCACGAAACCCCAACGATCAGCACCGTCAGCAGGATCAGGATCGACGTACCAATCCAGCCTAGGATTCGCCACATACGGTGGGGGCGCCCCGGTTTCTGCCGAGCTGTAGCCGAGTCTTTGGAGACGAAACTCATGGCGCCTCCTCTCCCGGATGCAGCACGACAACGCTACCCTGCGCGCGCAGACTTTTCAGCCAGTCCTGCAAAAGATTGCTGATCTGCTGCTGCAGCAGCACCTCGCGGATCTGATTGGTGATCGTATTCAGCTTTGGCGCAGGCGCATGCTGGCGCGCGTACTCCGCCAGCAGAGTCTTGTCATAGTAAGTCTGAATCTGCTCTGGCGTGATATTGACGCCCATTTGGAATCGGTCCTCAATGAACGAGAGCACGGCCATGCGCTCCTTCCAGCGCGCGAAGAAGGAAGCCTCTGTGAAGCCGTTCTCCGCGAGGAAGCGATCCCATCCCTCTTTCGTCTCGCAGTGATACTGCGCGCACGCCGGGATGTCCCTGCGCAACTGATCGATCTGCTTGTTCACATCAGCGTCGCTGGGCTCGTCTTCAGGCTGCAGTTTGAGCTGTTGAACAATGAGCGCACGATTGATGAGCCGCTCGAGTGCGCGCTCGTTGGACAGCTTCTCCGAAGATGTTCGGTACGGATCAAACGCCTGCAGGCGGAGTTCCTCGTTTACATCACTGTCGAGGATGAGGTCGTCGTTGACGATCGCAACCACGCGATCAAGTTCCGTCCCCGGCACGCTCGGCATCATCGACGGCGTCGGCGGCGGAGCTGGAACCGGCGCTGTGGTCGGGGGCGGCATCTGTGGTTGAGTATTCAACTCTGGCGACTTGGCGCCTGATGAAGTCGGCGCCTGCGCAAACCCTGATGGCACAAAGATAAAGATGCAGAGAGCCGCCGCGAGGATGAGCCAACCCTCCATTCGAGAGCTTCCGAGTTTGACCGCTCTGTTCATCGCAGCTTAGAACGCCTGTCCGATGCTGAAGAAGAAGTTGAAGTGTGGCGCCTGCCCGACGTACGGCAGTTTGTTCGTGTAGTCGTAAAACACCGGATAGACCGGCGGATTCAGGTTCCAGCTGAAGTCAAGACGGATGGGCCCGACGGGAGTCTTGTATCGCGCACCAATGCCGACGGCGTGCGAGTAGTAGTTGAAGTTGCAGGTACCGCTTACCTTGGAGATGGCGTTTGGGTCTGTAGGGTCAATACCAGGTGGGACGGTGACATCGCGACACTTGGACTCGTCGGGCTGGTGGAAGTTCTTGATGCTTGTGAACATATCGCCGGGATAGCGAAAGACGTTCCCCATGTCGTGAAAGATGACGAATGAAACACTGTTGCCAACGAGCGGAAGCGTGGGCGGTGGGAGGCGCAGTTCCAGACTGTTGACGACCACTCCCGAGCCGCCCACGGGATATCCAGTGGTCAGATCGCGCGGCCCGGCGTCATTGATGCCGAAGCCGCGATGCGACGTCGCGCCCCCGGCATACATGCGCTCCGGCAGCGGAATAGGATTGCACGTGGCATTCGTCATCAACAGCGCACCGGCGCAGTTCGTAACGCCGAGCGAGCTGGAATTCGCGGTGGTCTGCCCGAAGTTGTTCTCGAATCCAATGCGCGTGTTGCGCGCGAACACATACTTCTTGGTTCCGAACGTGTAGTAAGAGGAAAACGAGGTGTCCAGCCGGTTGAAGGATGTCTCCGCCCCGAAATGAGAGGAGGAGACAAACTCCTGGATCGAGTAGTACACGCCACGCTGCGCATCCACGGGACTGGGATCGCGCGTGTCATGGAAGTAGGTCACACCGGGACCCCCTACCGTAACCGGCTGCGATAACTGGCTGACCAGGTTCGGCGTGATCTCCAGGCTGGCAGGGTTCACCGACACCCGGCGATAGAGAAAGTCGTAGAGAAACGTGTCGGCCTTTTTGTACTTCTGCGTCACGCGAAAATCTCCCTGCAGCGTAGAGGCCTGGAACGTTGTGATGTTCTGCACGTTGGAGTAGCCGCCTGAAACGGCCGCTGTGAGGTAGGGCTTGCCCAGAAACTGCGGATTGTTGAACGTGAGTGTAGCCACGCGCTCAAGCAGACCGAAGGTTGTGTGCAGCGTCAGCGACTGCTGCGTCCCGCGGAAGTTGATCCGGGAGACATCGAGCGCTACGCGTGGGCTCACGCCTGCCTTCCCGTTCTGTGCTGCAGTGTGTCCCTGCTTCAATCCGGGCCCCAGACTCGGTGTTCCGGTCTGCGCCTCGAAGCCGAAGCCATACGTTACGTCCCAACGCTTTGCTTCGGTGAGCTGCACAAGCACGTTCTTCTCCGGAGCGTCACCCCTGGGGTTCTGAACCGCGGTATTGACCTCATTGAACAGCGCCAGGTTGTACAGGTTGCGCTGGGTCTGCAACAGCGCGGCCTGGTCCAGCGGATCTTCCGGGTGCACCAGAATCTGCTGCTGCACCACAGCCGGCTTGGTGTGCACGAGCCCCGAGAGCAGCACGTGATCAATCGTGACCTGGTGCCCTTCTGATACGCCGAGCGTGACGTTGATCAAATCTTTGTTTTCCGGGTCAGGCTGCTGCTGAATCTCAACCTCCGCAAGATCAAATCCATGCGCAAGGTACCAGCTCAACACCGCGTCGCGATCGTTGGAGAGCGTGATCAGCGAGAACGGCTGACCCGTCTCCGCGCTGAGCAGACCCTTGATCGCGTCCTGTCTCGATGCTCCAACACCGGAGAGATTTACCTCGCCGAACTTCTGCTGAGTTCCCTCATCGATGGTGTACGTGACGTCGATGTAGGCCACCTTCAACGCCTGCCCGACGGCCGTCTTATCGGTATCCTTCACGGTGGATTTCACTTTGACGTGAGTGAATCCGCTCGCCCGATACAGCGCCTCGATGGCGCTGCGGTCGTCTTCGACAAGCTCCGTACTATAGGTGCCGCTGCGCACATACAAATCCGCGGGCTTGACGCGCAACTGCTGTTTGATGAGCGCGTCGCTAAAGTATTTGTTGCCTTCGAGCTTGACGGAGCGGACCTTGTGCCGCTTGCCCGGAACTACGGTGTACTGCACGGTTACAGTGTTCGTTCCGCGGCCAAGCAGCTTTACCGAGTCTTCCGCGTCGAAGTAACCCTTGCGCTGCATGAAGTCGCGAATATGGAAGGCGCCTTCGTTCACCAGGTCGCGATCCACCGCCGACTCTTCGTAGATGGGGACGAGCAGCTTCTTGCGCGATTTCGAGATCTTCGTGCCTTGGATCGTGATGTGAACGATGGGCCCTTGATTGGCGAGAAACTCATAGTCAAGCTGCTTGCGCGGCGGTGCGTAGGTGTCGCTCTGCTGGCTGATCGTACCTTCCAGCCGCTCGTTTTTCTGGTAGTACTTGCGCACGCCGCTCAGTGCAGTAGTGGTGGTGTCGCGAGTCACCTTCACCGCGCAGTTGCGCAGAATCATCTTGTCGAGCGCGGTCGCAAACCATCCGCAGTCGAGCTTGCCCTTCTTGCGAAAGTCGTCAACATCGATGCCGGGGTCCTTGCCTTGGAGCCCCACATTGCCGACGTGCGCCTGCGGCCCTTGTTTGATGGTGAAGGTGACGTTCACCTGATGATTCACATCGTCATGCGTCGTCGCGATCTGAATGTTCGCTTCGAAATAGCCATTCTGTTCCAGCGACTGCCGCACGCCCGCGAGAGCGGCAGGAATCTCCGGTTCGCTGAACGGCGTCCCCGGATCGAGCTTCGTCGCAAACTCCAGCAACGATGCGAGCCTCTCCTGCACGATGCCATTAATCTCAACTCGCCCGACGTAATAGCGAGGTACGCCCGCATAGATGAGCGTCAGGCCATTCGCGCTGGCCTCGCCTGAGACACTGATGTCGCGATAGAGCCCACTCGCATACAACCGGCGAATGTCAGCTCGCACCTTCTGCGGATCGAGCCTCTCGCCCGCCGTCTGCTCGAGTTCCGTCACGATCGCGTCATGCGAACCGAATGTCACTCCCTCAAAACGAATGGCAATCACCGGGACTCCGGCTTTCGCCCATATGCTGGTGGGCAGCGGCGGGAGTGGATTGGCCACGGTGGCTGACGCCGCCTCAGAACCAGCAGGAGTTTGCGCGGAGGGCATCTTGCTGGCCTGCGGCGTTGCTTCGGGAGCATTCGGATTTGTCGTCTGCGGCTGCGGCGCCTGTCCTGCGGCCTGAGAGTTGATGGTCGTTGGACTTTGCGCGGACGCTGCCGCCCATCCGGAGACCAGGAGCGTGCCGGCCAGCAATAGCCTTCCCGTGAAACCTTGTGCGTATCGCAAGTGGTGCGCTCGCGTTCCTGGGGCAGGTTTCGCAAGCCGGCTCTCGACTGAGTTCGATAGCCTGCTCCGGCCAGACACCTCAGGACCCTCCACGCTCTATTCTCGCCCAGAATGCGAGCTATAACCGCCGTGCTCTCAGATCCTTAGCGCCGGACTAGCAGGCTCAATTCTCCGAACGCGTTCCAGAACACCGTTATTTCTCGTAAAGATGCATATTTCCAACGCCGGGTTCACCGTCCTTTCGTCACGCACGTGCCTCGTATACTGACCCTGAATGTCCTTCGCGGCCAATAGCGATCGTGAGCAGTCCCGCGAGAGCTCCATTCAGGCCGGCCCTGGGAACCCGATCGACCAACATGAGCGCTACTCCCGCCAGGTTCTGTTCGCTCCCATCGGCGAGCAGGGACAGCGGCGTCTCAGCCGCGCGCACGCCGTAATCGTGGGCGTGGGAGCTACGGGAGCCGCAACCGCCAGCCTGCTCGCGCGTGCAGGTGTAGGTCGCCTCATGCTCGTCGATCGCGACTATGTCGAGCCCTCCAATCTGCAGCGCCAGGTGCTCTTCGATGAGGACGATGCGCGCGACTGCCTGCCCAAAGCCGAGGCTGCGCGGCGACACCTCGCCCGGGTCAACTCCACGGTCAAGATCACGGCGCAGGTCGCCGATTTCACCCCGAGCAACGCCGAAATGCTCGCCGGCGACGCGGACGTCATTCTCGATTGCACCGATAACTTCGAGACCCGCTATCTCATCAACGACCTCTGCGTGCGCGATGGCCGGCCATGGATCTACGCCGCCGCCGTCGGGGCCTATGCCGCGACCATGAACATCCTGCCCCGCCGGGCCGGCGGTTCCGCGTTCAAACCGACCGCGTGCCTCGCCTGCATCTTCCCATCCACCCCCACCGGCAACGTCGAGACCTGCGACACGGCTGGAATCCTTTCCACGGCCGTCAACTTCGCAGCCTCGCTCCAGGTCACAGAAGCCCTGAAGCTGCTCACCGGACAGCCCGGCCAGATGCGCCGTACTCTTCTTGCCTACGATCTCTGGACCGGCGAGCGCTCCGAAGTCTCCGCCGCCAGGCCACGCTCCGGCTGCGAGGTTTGCGGCGAGCGCAAATTCCTGGCTCTGGCTGGCCAGGGACGCGCGCCGATCACCCTCTGCGGCAGGAACGCCGTCCAGATCCACGAACACGCCCGCCCCGTCGATCTCGCCGCACTCGCCTCCAGGCTGGAACCCCTCGGTGAGGTCCGCGCAAACGGCATGCTGCTCCGGTTCCGTACCCCTCCACACACAATCACGGTCTTTGCGGACGGCCGCGCCCTCATCCAGGGGACGACGGACGTCGGCCGGGCCCGGTCCTTATACGCCAGATACATCGGAGCTTAGACCGGACATCTCCCGCGCCGGTACAACCCCCGTCCCACAGTTTCTATCCAAGCGATTGATACCTTTCCGAGAACAGGTGCGTTAGGCTGAAAGCAGGCGAAGAGCCGGCATGAACGAACGTACTGACCGGAGACCTCGCTTATGGGACTTCAAGGCTTGCCAACGATGCAGACAAAACCAAACGCCGGCTTATTTAAGCGGAACCCTCCGATCGCCGGCGAAGCCGAAGCGATCGAGCGGGCCAAAAACGGCGATCCTGATGCTTTCTCCAAGCTGTACTCGCTGCATAAGCGGCGTGTTTATACCCTCTGCCTCCGCATGCTCGGCAACGTCTCTGAAGCCGAGGACATGACCCAGGAGGCCTTCCTCCACCTCTTTCGCAAACTGGGCAGCTTCCGCGGAGAGAGCGCCTTCTCGACCTGGCTGCATCGGCTGACCGTCAATCTCGTCCTGATGCACCTGCGCAAAAAGGGCCTGCAGCTCGTCTCTCTCGAAGAGACCATCAACCCTTCGGAAGAGGACGCGCCGAAGCGCGACTTCGGCTCGCGGGACACACAGCTCGCCGGCTCGGTCGATCGCGTCACCCTCGAGCGCGCGGTCGCCTCCCTTCCCCCGGGGTACCGAATGGTATTCGTCCTGCACGATGTTGAGGGCTTTGAACACAATGAGATTGCTACCATGCTGGAGTGCTCTACCGGCAACAGCAAATCCCAACTCCACAAAGCGCGCTTGAAGCTCCGCGAACTTCTTCGTCACCCAGATCAGCTGCCCGAAATGGAGAGTTCGCGGGAGGTCGTGCAGTGAGTGATCTCTCCAACCTCGACTTCAATTCCATGACCCCGGCCGAGTTCGAACAGTATCTGCCGGAGCTCTTCGCCAGCGGAGAAGGCGGCAAACTGAGCGAGGATCCTCGTCTCGCCAGGTTTCTCGCAGCCAACCCCGACTGCGCCGCCCTCGTGAGCGATCTCGAGACCATCGCCGACACCGCAAAAAACCTTCTCATATCCGAGCAGGAGCCCAGCGATTCTGTATGGTCGAACATCGCCAGCAAGCTCCAGCAGCAATCCGACGACGAGCCCGTGGATCTTTCCGAGTAGCCCTTTCCGAGTAGCCGTCTCGGAGTAACCGCTACCATAGGGTCTGAGACACCTCAGACCCGCATGCCTTCCATCGCTCCCAAGAGTCCGGACTCTGACGACGCACACGCGCGCGCTCGATCCATCGAGCGCATCGTGCTCACCGGGTTCATGGGTTCCGGCAAAAGCACGATCGGCCGCACCCTGGCCGAGCGCCTCGGCTGGCGTTTCGTCGATCTCGATAACCTCATCGAAGAGCGCGATGGCCGCACGGTCGCGCGCATCTTCGCCGAGAGTGGTGAGCCGGCCTTTCGTGCCATGGAGACCGAAGCGCTTCTCTCCTCGCTCCAGGAATCCAGCATCATCGTAGCGCTCGGTGGAGGCGCGCTGGAAACGCCCGCCAACCGCCACGCCCTCTCGACTGCATCGAAGGCCTGCGTGGTCCTTCTCAGTGCCCAGTTCGACACTTTGTACGAGCGCTGCCAGCAGCAGATCGCCAGGGCTGCGGCCTCTTCCCTGCCCGTTCGACCACTGCTTGGCGACCGCGAGGCGGCCGCGGCCCGCCTTGCCCGGCGCGAGCCCATCTATCGCGAGGCAGCTCACGTCATCCTCAACACCACAGGCCAGCAGCCCCAGCAGACCGTAGACGCCTTGATCGCAATCCTCGCGAATAACCTGTAGAGTTCACGCAACATCGACGTCACTATCTCTAGGCGCATCACACGGTCTAGAGCCTCGTTTGCTGTTATCTTGAGGAACCGTGCCACTCATCCTGCATCCGTCCACCCCGCCCGTTCCGCTTACGCCAGACCAGCAGCAGCAGCGCGCCATTCGGGGTTATATCCTCTTCTTTTTTGCCATGGCCGTGCTCCTGGCCGTGCTCTGGACACTCCGCAGTGTGCTCGAGATCGTCTACGTGAGCGCGCTGTTCGCCGTAGTGCTTTCGCCTATCGTGCAACAGGTCATGAAGGTGCGCATCTTCGGCAGGCAACCCTCCCGAACCGTAGCCGTACTGGGTCTGGTCATCTTTGTCTTCACGCTGCTCGCACTCTTTTTCATCTTTGCTTTGCCTCCTGCCCTTCACGATGTCGAGCGCTTTGCGGCCGATCTTCCCGGACGACTGCCAATGATGGCCGACAAATTGCGACACCTTCCCTTCGCAGATCATCTTGGCCTCAACAGTCTCGGTGAAAAGGTTCAGCATCTCGCCGCAACCGCCGCGTCGTACGTGGTCGCCTCCGCTCCCAAGTGGATCGTCCGCGTCCTGGACGTCATCACGACCGGAATCCTCTGCGTCTACTTCATGCTGGAAGGCGAGTTCGCCTATTTCTACTTTCTCGCGTTCATCCCGCTCGAGTCGCGCGAGCGTCTTGCGAGGACGCTGACCGCAGCCGAAGGACGCATGAGCAAGTGGCTCATCGGACAGTTTGCGCTGATGCTCATTCTCGGCGCCACCAGCACGGCCGTGTTTCACGGCCTACACGTTCGCTACTCCGTCCTGCTCGGAGTGCTGATGGGCCTGTTTAACATCGTTCCGGTCATCGGCGGGGTGATCACCATCCTGCTCGCAGCCTGCGTCGCGGCTATGGACTCATGGTCCAAAATGGCAGGCGTCTTCATCTTCTACATCATCTACTTGCAGATTGAGAACGCGTTCCTCACGCCGCGCATCATGCGCACCAGCGTGAATCTGATGGGCTTGTCCGTGCTTATCGCGCTGCTCGCCGGGACCGAGCTGGCCGGCGTAGTGGGAGCACTCGTCGCCGTGCCATCTGCAGCGCTCGTCGCGGTCATCATGGACGAGTACCTCGTCCAGAAGGACGCCGACGCCAGCGCCAAGGTCGCCGCTGCCGATGCAACCTCCACCTAGGTCTTAGCTCTTCGTCGTGAACGTCCAGGTTGTTTCGCTGTGGAACGTCTGGCCCGGCTTCAGCTCCGTGCTCGGGAAATTCGGGTGGTTCGGCGAGTCCGGAAAGTGCTGCGTCTCAAGGCAAAAGCCGCTCCGCTGCGTGTATTTCGCGCCCGTCCTGCTGGTCATGGTGCCATCCAGCATATTTCCGGAGTAGAACTGCACACCCGGCTGCGTCGTATCCACCGTCAGAACGCGGCCGCTCGCCGGATCATAGACCTGCGCGGCCGGATGCAGCTCGCCCATCTTTCCACGCAACACAAAGTTGTGATCGTATCCGTGCCCGAGCTTCAACTGCTCATTATTGGCGTTGATGCGCTCGCCAATCGCATGTGGAGTCGTAAAGTCGAATGGAGTCCCGGCCACAGGCGCGAGCTGCCCGGTCGGAATCAGCGTGGAATTGATCGGCGTGAACTTGTCTGCGTCGATCTTGATGACCTCGTTCAAAATCGATCCGCTGCCATCGCCGCTGAGGTTGAAGTATGTGTGATTCGTCAGGTTGAGGACCGTCGGTTTGTCCGTCGTCGCGCTGTAGTCGATCGCCACCTTGTTATCGTGCAGCGTGTAGCGCACGTGCGCCGTCAGCGTGCCAGGGAAGCCCTGATCGCCATCCGGACTCACCAGCGTGAACTCGACACCGGAAGGAATCTCCTTCGACGTCCAGTTCCGGGAATCGAACCCCTCTTTGCCGCCGTGCAGCGCGGTCGTACCCTCGTTGGTTGTGATCTGATACGTCTTGCCCTCGAGTGTGAACCGGCCGTTCGCCAAGCGGTTTGCATAACGTCCGGGCACCGAGCCGATATAGCCGTTCTTTCCCTTCAGATATTTGTCGAAGACTCCATAACCGAGCACGATGTCGCCCATCTTGCCGTTGCGGTCCTTGGTCTCCAGGTTCACCACGCGGGCGCCATACGAGATCACCTGCAATTCCACGGCAGGGCTCTTCAACGTGTAAATCTCCACGGGTTGGCCATCAGGCATGTGGCCGAAAACGCTGTGCTGAACTGTGGTAGCGGCTGAGGCGGCAGTAAACGAGGTCATGGACAGCAGAATAACGGAAAGTAGCTTATTCAAGGCGCGAAGCTCCAGAGGTTGTGAGGATGCGGCAAACAGTCACCGTCAATATACTTGACCCGATATGACTCTGACGACTCGCCGCTCGGCTCCGCAATTCCTCGCTTCCCTATTGCTAATTGCCTTAATGACCATCACCGCCGGCGCCAGCGCCCAGGATCGTTGGGTCGGCACCTGGTCCACCGCTCCAGTTTCCTCAAGTAACAGCAACAGCCGGTTCTCGGATGACACAACCCTGCGAGAGATCGTGCACGTCTCTCTGGGCGGCTCCAGCCTTCGTATCGTCCTCAGCAACGCCTTCGGGGCCGCCACGCTCAAGATCGGCGGCGCCGCCGTCGCACTCACCGATACGGGCAGCACCATTAAAGGCACTTCGGTCCCCGCGCTCTTCCACGGGCAGCCCGCCGTCGACATCCCCGCCGGCGCGGAAGTTGTCAGCGATCCCATCGCGCTCAACCTGCCGCCGCTCAGCGACCTCGCCGTCACCATCTTCGTCCCCGGCCAGACCATCAGCACCATCACCCAGCACAGCTTCGCCGACGATACCAACTACGAAATCTCCGGCAACCAGCTCACCTCGACCGACTTCTCCACCGCAACAACGCTGCGCTCCTGGCCCTTCCTCAAAGCCGTCGAGGTCCTCGCACCCGCCAAAGCCGGCGCGGTCGTCTGCTTCGGCGACAGCATCACCGACGGCGCGCACAGCACGCCTGACAAAAACATGCGTTGGCCCGACGTGCTCGCACGCCGCCTGCAGGCTGACAAGAAAACCGCACACTTCGGCGTGCTCAACGAAGGCATCGGCGGCAACCGCCTCCTGCACGACGTCACCGGACCCAACGCGCTCGAGCGCTTCGACCGCGATGTCCTCGACCAGAGCGGCGTGAAGTACCTCATCATCCTCGAAGGCATTAACGACATCGGCCACGCCTACGACCCCGAAAAGCCCTACGACGTCATCACCGCAGAACAGCTCGAGATGGCGCTCTCGCAACTCATCGACCGTGCCCACGCTCACGGCATCAAGGTCATCGGCGCCACGCTGACACCCTACGTCGGCGCAAAGTACGAATCCCCTCAGGGCGAGAAGGTCCGCGAAGCGGAGAACGACTTCATCCTGCACAGCGGCAAATTCGATGGCACGATCGACTTCGCCAAAGCCACCGCCGACCCAACCGATCCGACGCATTTCGCCACAACCGCAGGAAGCGTCGACAACCTGCACCCCGGCGACGCCGGCTATCAAGCCATGGGCGTCTCAATCGACCTCAAACTCTTCAAGTAATCACCACACCCAAAAATCAAACGCCCTGCTCGCACAGAGCAGGGCGTTCGCATTCTCGTCTCCGAAAACTACTTCAGCTCATACCCCGCAAAGAAATAGCCGATCTCAAACGCCGCCGTATCCTCCGCGTCCGATCCATGAATCGCGTTTTCGCCGATCGACGACGCGTACTTCTTGCGAATCGTCCCCGCCTCCGCTTTCGACGGATCCGTCGCTCCCATCAGCGTGCGCAGATCCGCAATCGCGTTCTCCTTCTCCAACACCATCGGGAAAATCGTTCCCGAGCTCATAAACTCCGTCAGCTCGCCAAAGAACGGACGCTGCGCATGCACGTAGTAGAAGCCCTCGGCCTGCTCCCTGGTAAGTCCAATCTTCTTGATCGCGACAATCTTGAAACCCGCCTTCTCGATCTCCGCGAGAATGGCCGCCGTGTAGCCCTTGCGGACCGCGTCCGGCTTGATGATGCTGAAGGTGCGCTGTGACACAAAACTCTCCTGTACCTGCTCTATTTGCCTCGTAAATGTTGGCTCTTCCAGTGTACCTGCTCGCTGCGCTGCCAACGATTTAGTACCGCCAGCTCGTCAGGTCCGCTCCTGCCGGCGCCGTCTTCTTGATCCGCTCTAGAATTTGCGGAACATACATCTGGTTGTAATGCAATCGGCTGTACCAGTTCGGATGATCGAAGTCGCCGTTCCAGCAGTGCTCCGCCTTCGGACCATACTTCACCTCGCCCTCGTACGGCACACCGTGCCCCGGCGTTCCCGTCTGCTTCAAAAAATCTTCCATCAGATACACGGCATCGTTCAGAAAATACGAATCGTCATACCCGACATAGATGTGCAGCTTGCCCTGCAGCTTCGGCCCCAGCGTCCCCCAATCGCGCTGCAGAATCGCATCCAGATCGTAGTGATCGTGCCAGTACGCCGCGGTTTTGTGGTCAATCACGCCAGTCTCCTTATCGAAAATCGGCTGCGGATACCCATCGGCTCCCACGGGCGAAAACACCGCCTGCCAGATATCGAACTGCTCCCCTGACCGCCCGCGATCTCCCAGCGCCGCCTCATACGCAATATTCTTCGGCATCGAGATCAGCGTCTGCCCCAGGTAGTTCCTCATCGCCGGCTGCACGATATTCCGCTGCGCGCCATCGATCCAGAAAATGTTCTTCTGGTCATACAAATCCGCCGTCATGTATGTATGAAAATCGACCGGATCCGGACACGCTACAAAGGCGCCGTTGTAATGCTCCGGATAAAACATCTGCACAGCCAACGACTCCCATCCACCCGTCGACCCGCCATACACAAACCTCGCCCACCCCTGCCCAATCCCGCGAAACTGCTTCTCAATCGCCGGAATCAGCTCCGTCTCAATCGCGTCCCCATACGGCCCCAGATTCGCCGAATTCACCGCATAACTGTCGTCGTAGTACGGATTCGCGTGATCGATCTTCACAATCACAAACCGCGGCTGATTCGGCTTAATCCAATCCAGATAATTCTTGTAACCCTCCTCCTGCACGATGCGGTTATAGCCCTTCAGGTGGAACCGCTCCGAATAATCCGGCTTCAGATTCGGGTCCGGAGGTGTCTCGCGAAAATCAAAAAACTCCGTCTCGAAGTGGTCCTCAAACACAATCAGCGGATAGTGCGCATTCGGATGCTCATCAAACCCCTGCGGCACCATCACCACCGCACTCAGGTACATCGACGTTCCCCAGAAATCGCTCAGCAGCTTCGACTGAATCCGCAGATGCCGGATATATTTCGTATCCGGCTCCGGCTTGATCGGCGGAATCACCTGCGAGAGTTCCAAATGCACATTCACACTCGATCCCGGCGCAATATGCACCTTCATGGGCTTCGAGTACAAATTCCCCGGCTTGATATTCCAGTGCTGTCCCTCGCCCATGTCCGGCGGCAGTTTCACCGTCTTTCCATCGCTGCGATGAAACGTCTCGTACACGTTCAGCACGGCCTGCACCGTGTAGTCGCCCGCCGGCATCTCGTCCAGCGACCGGTGCGGATAGCCCTCAATCTTCGAAACGACTCTCGGACCATTCTGCGTCTGCGTGCCAAACGCCACAGCCTCGCCCGGCCTGAGCCCATCCACCGTCAAACCAAAGACCTGCTGTGAGTTCGGCGAGATGCTGATCTGCATCCGCGGCTCTTCGCTCGGATCATTCGACAGCAGCAGCAGCACGCGCCCATCCAGCTGCTTCGACGACCGTTCCGCCGGAAAACTTACCGTGAACACCTGCCCATACGCCCCCGCGCACACAACGCCCAGCAGGACGGCTGCCAATCCCCTCACTTTTCGCATGCCAGAAAGTGTAATCCACACGCGGCTCGCACCCTGCGTATGATCTGGCCCGTCCAATGCTCATGCGCAAAACTGCGTGGATCTGGCTTGCCGGCTGCATTGCTTGGACCTTCGATGCTGCAGTCAGCATTGTGCTCCACTCCGCCACGCACGCCGCGCTCGCCATCGTGCTGGCGCTACTCTTCGGCGTCGCATGGCTCTTCTACCGCAGCCAGCCTCGCTAAACACGAAAGCCCGGCAACTAGCCGGGCCGTTCGCGCTACCGCGCGGTGATCACCCTTACGCTTTGCCCAGCACCTTCGCCATCATCCCGCCAATCTCCGCGGGCGACTTCACGACGTGAATGCCCGCGTCAGCCATCGCCTTCATCTTGCTTTCGGCTGTTCCTTCGCCGCCCGAGATGATCGCGCCCGCGTGGCCCATCCGGCGGCCCGGAGGCGCCGTCTGCCCGGCGATAAAGCCCACCACAGGCTTCTTCACATTCGCCTTGATGAACTCGGCAGCCTTCTCCTCGTTCGTTCCGCCGATCTCGCCAATCATGATGATCGCTTCCGTGCCAGGATCATCGTTCAGCAGCTTCAGCGCATCGATGTGCGTCGTCCCGATGATCGGATCACCGCCAATCCCGATCGCCGTCGACTGCCCAATACCGCGCGTCGTCAGCTGATACACCGCCTCATAAGTGAGAGTTCCAGACCGCGACACAATGCCGACCGTTCCCTCTTTATGAATGCGCCCAGGCATGATGCCGATCTTCGCTTTGCCCGGCGAGATCACACCCGGGCAGTTCGGCCCGATGAGCCGCGACTTCGAGTGCTTCACCACCTCCCAGACCTTCACCATATCCAGCACCGGAATACCCTCGGTGATGCACACTACCAGCGGCAGCCCCGCATCCGTGGCTTCAAGGATGCCATCAGCCGCAGCCGGTGGCGGAACGAAGATCATCGTCGCATTCGCTCCCGTCGCCTTCACCGCCTCCTCGACCGTGTTGAAGACAGGCCAGCCCTCATGCGTTGTTCCGCCCTTGCCCGGCGTCACTCCGCCCACAACGATGTCCACGCCAAACTGCTTGGAATATTCCGAACATCCCTTCGCGTGGAACGTGCCTTCGCGCCCGGTAATTCCCTGCACAATCAGCCGCGTGTTCTTGTCTACGAGAACGCTCATTACTTCACTCCCTTCGCAGCTGCGACTACGAGGTCCGCGGCGTCTTTCATCGTTGTTCCCACTTGGAACTTCAGGCCGCTCTCCTCAATAATCTTGCGGCCTTCTTCAACATTCGTGCCTTCCAACCTCAACACAATTGGAAGCTTCACATTCAACTTCTTCGCCGCGGCAACTACCGCCGTCGCAAGCACATCGACCCGCAAAATTCCACCGAAAATGTTGATGAAAATTGCCTTCACATTTTTGTCCGAGAGCAGAATCCCAAACGCATTCTCAATCTGCTCCTGGTTCGCTCCGCCGCCTACATCCAGGAAGTTCGCAGGTGACCCGCCGGCGTACTGGATGATGTCCATTGTCGCCATCGCCAGCCCCGCGCCGTTCACCATGCAGGCAATGTTCCCGTCGAGCTTGATGTAGTTCAGCGCAAACTTCGAAGCCTCAACCTCCAGCGGATCCTCTTCGCTCAGATCGCGCAGCTCCTTCAGGTCCTTGTGGCGGAACAGCGCGTTGTCGTCGAAATTGATCTTGCAGTCGAGCGCGGCGAGCTTGCCGTCCTTCGTCGTGATAAACGGATTGATCTCCATCAGCGAGCTGTCCGTCTCGATGAATGCGCGGTACAGGCCCATCATGAACCGCACCGCCTCGCCGATCTGCGCAGGCTCAAGGCCGAGCTTGAACGCCAGCCTCCGTGCCTGGTACGGCTGAAATCCGATCGCCGGATCGATGTACTCCTTGTAGATCGCCTCGGGCGTCTTGTGAGCGACCTCCTCGATCTCCATGCCGCCGGCCTGCGATGCCATGAAAACCACCTGCGAGCTTGCACGGTCGAGCACGATGCCCAGATAAAGCTCGCGCGCAATCGCAGAGCCGGACTCGATCAGCAAGCGTTGCACCTTCTGCCCTTGCGGCCCGGTCTGATGCGTCACAAGCTGCATGCCAAGAATTGCCTTCGAGTACTCGTCCGCCTGCTCGATGGACTTTGCAAGCTTGACGCCGCCGCCCTTGCCGCGGCCACCCGCATGAATCTGCGCCTTGATGACGACCACTGCATTGCCGGCTGAGAACAGTTCCTTGGCCGCGTGATCGGCCTCCTCCAGCGTGGTGGCCATCTCACCTGCAGGCACGGCAACGCCGTACTTCCGCAGAATCTCCTTGGCCTGATACTCGTGAATCTTCATGCGCGCTCCAGGATGTCACTGAAGAAGAGGTGCTTGACGTGACGAAGCCATGGTAGCGACCAGCAGAAACGCGGAGCAAGAGGGCTGGGCGATTATCGAGGAAGATGTTCGATATTTAACCTTACCGCTGTAGGCGCACGATCAAACGAACCACTGACCCGGAGTCAATCGTCTCGGCTGCGCGCGCAATGCCGTCCGGCAGATTCTTCGCGAGCCCAGCGACCACCAGAACTGCAGCGGCGTTCAGCAGAACGACGTCGCGCCGCGGTCCACGCTCTCCGGTAAAGATCGCGCGCAGAATCGCTGCATTGGCCTGCGCATCTCCGCCAGCCAACGCAGCGACCGGAGCCTTTGCGAGTTGAAGAGCGTCCGGCGCCACCGTATCCAATCGCACCGATTCGTCGTGAACGACAGCCACATCACTCGGCCCGCTCAACGAGAGCTCATCGAGGCCCTGATGGCCATGCACCACAATCCCATGCGTGGTGCCGAGCAGGACCATCGCCTGGGCCACCGGGGCCACCAGGCGGCCGGCGTAGACGCCCATCACCTGCCGCTTTACGCCGGCGGGGTTCAGCAGGGGGCCGAGGACATGCAGGACGGTGCGCACGCCCAGGGCGCGGCGGATGGGCATGAGGGTCTTCATGGCCGGGTGGTGTGCGGGGGCGAGGAGGAAGCAGAAGCCGGTCTTGCGGAGGGCGTCTGCCGCCGCGTCCGGAGGGAGTTCGGTCGGGATGCCGAGGGCATCCAGGACGTCGGCGGAGCCGCAGCGGGAGGTGATGGCGCGGTTGCCGTGCTTGGCTACCTGGGCGCCGGCAGCAGCCGCGACCAAGGCTGCGGCGGTGGAGATGTTGAAGGTGCCGCTGCCATCGCCGCCGGTTCCGCAGGTGTCGACGATGGTGGCGCGCTCCTCGTCGGAGAGAGGCAAGGGAGTGGCGAGGGCGCGAAGGGTCTGGGCGAAGCCGGCGATCTCGGCGGCGGTTTCCCCGCGTCCGGCCATGGCGCCGAGCAGCGCCGCGAGTTCCATTTCGGGAACCTCGCTGGCGAGAATACGCTGCATGAGCGTTGTCGCCTCGCCTCGACTCAACGTCGCGCGATCCTCGACTATGCGGCGCAACTCCGTACGGATTGACATCAAAGGTCAAGGCTATCAGGACTTAGCCGATGGGCAAGAAGGAAAAGTTTGGGGACGGTCGTGGAAGGGTATACCCCCTCCCCCTCTTTTTGCGCAAAATCTTCAAAGCACAGGAGTTAGGCTTGGACCTTAATGCGCAAAGTATTGATTCTAAAGGATGGCGTTCCTGACTATGGTACTGGCTGCAGGAAGGAGTGCGCGCAGGGTGGCGACGCGGGAATTTGGCTCAATGTTAACAGGGACTTGAGAGCTGGATGCGATGCATTCAGCGGGGCAGGCGCTCAGCGGCTTACGGGGGCCGCTGAGCGGGACGACGCTGCTACTGCCCTCCCGGCAAAGCCGGGGAAATCTCGCTTGCGCTAGGCGACGGCGGCTGCGGCCGGAGAGGCCGCAACGCGGGCGACGGCGGCTGGAGCAGGTGTGGCGTACTCGGAGGCCTTCCAGTCGCCGAGGCAGCGGCTGAGCAGAGCGGCGGCGCAGCGCTCGCCACAGAGCACGATGACATTGTCCTCAAGGGCGAGGTTCGCGTCCCAGGGCATGAATTTGACGTCGTGGGCCGAGGTTATGGCGAGAATCCAATGGTTACTGGTCTTCTTCTGGACTCCGCAGGTGCAGGTGAACAAAGGGGTGGCTGCCATGTGTGTCAGTCTCCTCACTGCTGATCGCAGTTGTCATTCGCTATCCCTAGAAGCAACTGCCATGCCAATCGCTGGAGAAGCTAAGTCGGCGATACAAAGGGCTTGCATTTCAGGGGTCCCTCTGAGATTTGCCCCATCTAAGGGTGGAAGGGAAAACTCTTTCCACTGTGTGCATTGAATTGCAACCTTGGTGGTACGATAGCACGCCGGTCGGGTGAGGTTGCGCGGCGGAGGTGTTACGAAAGACTATCGCGTGGCGATGGTGTTTGGGTGATCTGTTCATGAGAAATACAGAGGTCCTTCGGCTACGCCTCAGGATGACGGCGGTTGGGGTTTGTGACTCTGGTTGGCTGCCGGATATAGATAAAGCTTCTCGCGCGTCCTAACGCGCGGTACCCACCTCAGCGACGATGAAACCGTTGCGAAGATGGGGCACCCGGCGCAGGACAGGGCGCGGTAATCAATTCCAGAGCACGAAAAAGCGACGTTTCGTGTTACGAGAGAGTTCTTGCAGCAATACGGCGCGAATGGTCAAATTTCGTTTTCGATCTCATTCATGTGTGGGATGGCGCGTGGGTCCGTTTTGTTCCGGCTGTTCGGATGCCGGGTCAGCAGCGTAACAGACAACTCTATTCGTGGAGGAGCACCTTGAGAACTCAGCTAGCCTTCGCCCTGCTTATCCTCGCTTCCACCGCCGCCAAAGCCGACACCTACCAACTCTTCGACCTGAACGCCACATTAGCCAATGGCGGCACCATCACTGGCACTGTGAATCTGAACCTGGATAGTACGCTGTACTACTCTCCAGATGATCAGTACGCAAACCTTGTCTATACGCTCAATGGAACATCCACAGACATTGTTGGCTTCAACGGTAGTTCGGGCTCCAATCACCTCGGCCCCGAGACAACTTATGACTTCTACTTCGGCCCGTTGGGGACTGGCTTTGTACTGACTCTACCGACCACCACTCCGTTTACGCTTGCGGGCTTCGCTGGCGGTCTCTGTACAGGAAGTTGCGCTGCATTCAATTCGTCCATCGTCTACAACGTCACCAACACAACCCAAGCGTTTATCTGGGTCACCAGCGGAACCTTCACACCAGATGGTGCGCCTGTATCAGATATCCCTGAACCCTCAAGTCTCGCTCTGCTAGGCACTGGGTTGCTGGGGATTATTGCAAGATTGCGCCGCGCAAGACATGGCCACTGAGGATCACGGTGAGAGTTTTGCGAGCCGTATGCGCGCGCGAGGTGCAAATTGGCTGGTCTTTTATCGCTTCAACGGAGTTTGAAATTCGATAGCAGGAGGGGACCGAGATGTGGAAAGCTCTATTGTTCGCAGTGTTGCCGTGTGCATGTCTGCTTTCATCAACCTGCCGTGCTGATGAGGTCTTGCTCAGCAATACCGACAATCACCTCTATGGCTATGCCAGCCTTTACTCAAACCAGGAGACGTGGATTCCTTCACTCTCGACCTGCCGACCGAAATCCTCTCGATCACAGCCGAGATTGGCAATATTGAGGAGGGTTTCGGGAACAACTGGCAGGTGGAGATCGGGGGGCCGGTCAGTTTTGCCTTGCCCCCCGGGGAGGCAACCTGGCACGGCACCGATGATGAGCTGATTCTGCCGGCTGGAAGTTACGGGGTTGCCTTCATTGGCGGAAATTGCCC
>Ga0070741_10008735_pt1 | contig 20113 bp, 17 predicted proteins | sample Coa_R1_4_FD_66440 | JGI IMG/M metagenome (GOLD analysis project Ga0070741, IMG submission 66440) | Surface soil microbial communities from Centralia Pennsylvania, which are recovering from an underground coalmine fire - Coalmine... | ecosystem: Environmental > Terrestrial > Soil > Unclassified ...
CGATCGAGGGCGGCACGTCGGAGATCATGCGCAACATCCTGGGCGAGCGCGTGCTCGGCCTCCCCGGCGACATCCGGGTCGATCGGGACGTCCCCTGGCGGGACGTCCCGCGCAGCTGATGGGCGCGCTCGACGGCCGCGTCGCGGTCGTGACCGGAGGGAACGGCGGGATCGGCTTCGGCCTCGCGGCGGCGCTGCTCGACGCCGGGGCAGCCGTCGACATCTGGGGACGCGACGAGACGAAGACGGCGGAGGCGCTCGAGCGGTTGCGGGACCGCCCGGGCCGTCCGGCGATCACCGGCCGGCGTTGCGACGTGACCGACGAGTGCGACGTGGCGGCGGCGCTCGCGGCGGCCGTCGCCCGGCACGGCGCCGTGCACACCGTCGTGGCGAACGCGGGCGTCGGGCACCAGGTCCCGTTCGTCGACACGACGCTGGCGGACTGGCGGCACGTGACCAAGCCGAACCTCGACGGCGTGTTCCTGACCTTCCGAGAGGCGGCGCGGCACATGAAGGACCGGCACGCCGCCGGCGGCGGCGGCGGCGCGCTCGTCGCCGTCTCGTCGATCTCGGCGATCCACGGGAGCCCGCGCCACGCCGCGTACGCGGCGAGCAAGGCCGGCCTGCTCGGCCTCGTCCGCAGCGTCGCCGTCGAGCTGGCGCGCTACGGCGTACGTGCGAACGCGCTGCTCCCCGGCTGGACCGTCATCGACACCCATCCCGAGATGCACGCCGACCCGCGCTTCGTCGAGGTGACCACCCGCCGGACCCCGGTGCGGCGATGGGCCACGCCCGACGACCTGCGCGAGGCGATCGTGTTCCTCGCCGACCCGTCCGTCACCTTCCACACGGGCGACACCCTGGTCGTCGACGGCGGCTACACCGTCCAGTAGCCCCGCTTCACTCGCTCGTGGGGCCGGTGAATCGCGGGGCGCGCTTCTCGCGGTGGGCGGCGAGGCCCTCGGCGGCGTCGGGGCCGCCGAAGCCGTAGAACTCGTAGGCCAGCGACGCGTCGAACGCGGGGATGTTCAGCCGGTACCAGTGGTTGAGCGTGTGCTTCGTCCACCGGATCGCGCTCTGGGCGCCCGCCGCGAGATCACGCGCGACGGCCAGCGCCCGCTCCTGCACCTCGGCGGCGTCGACGCACAGCGACACGAGGCCGATGCGCTCGGCCTCCTCGCCCGTCAGCGTCTCGCAGGTCAGCAGGTAGTACTTCGCCTTGGCCATGCCGCAGAGGAGCGGCCAGCAGATCGCCGCGTGGTCGCCGGCGGCGACGCCGAGCCGCGTGTGACCGTCGATGATGCGGGCATCGCGCGCGACGACGGAGACGTCGGCCAGCAGCGCGGCCACCAGCCCGGCGCCGACCGCGGGACCGTGGACCGCGGAGACGATGGGCTTCGAACAGCTGACGATGTTGAGCACGAGATCTCGCGCCTCGCGCAGGACGCGCGTGCGCGCCTCGTAGTCGTCGACCATCGTCGCGATCAGGTCGAAGCTGCCGCCGGCCGAGAACGCCCGGCCCGCACCGGCGAGCATCGCGACACGCACGTCGGGATCGCGGTCGACGGTGAGCCACACGTCGGCGAGCTCGCGGTGCATCGTGGGGTCGACCGCGTTGAGCCCGGGCGCGTCGAGGACGATGCGCAGGATCCCGGGGTCGGGCCGTTCGAAGGTCAGGCTCGTGAAGGCTGCGTAGGGGTCCGGCACGCGGGAACCTCAGGCCGTGGCGACGGTGGGGACGGAAGCGGCAGCGTACGCGTCCACGACGGGGCCGTCGACGCTCGACCTGGTGTGCACGGGACGCATCCTCGGGGCGGTGGCGCGGGAATCAGTCAGATGATACTACTGATACCCTCCTCGCCCGACCAGGGAGGTGGGCCATGGGCTCGGACGGGTTCGACTACATCGTCGTCGGCGCCGGCTCGGCCGGGTGCGTGCTCGCCAACCGCCTGTCGGCGGACCCCGCGAACCGGGTGCTGCTGCTGGAGGCGGGCGGGCGCGACGACAACCTGATGGTGCGCATCCCGCGCGGCTTCGGGAAGCTGCTCGGCAACCCGCGCTTCTCGTGGTTCTTCGCCACACGCCCGTTCGGGCGGGCGCAGCGGGTCGAGGTGTGGGTGCGGGGCAAGACCCTCGGCGGGTCGAGCGCGATCAACGGGATGATCTACAACCGGGGTACCCGGCCCGACTGGGACGGCCTCGCGGACCTCACGGGCAACCCGGCCTGGGGTTGGGACGCCATCGTCACCGAGTACCGCTCGATCGAGGACAACGCGCTCGGGCCGTCCCCGACCCGGGGCACCGGCGGCCCCCTCGGGCTGTCGACGGGAGCGATCCGCAGCGAGATCTGCGACGACATGATCGCCTCGGCCGCCGCGGCCGGCCTCGAGCGCGTCGACGACCTCAACGAGTCGGACGGCGAACGCGTCGGCTACGCCATGGCGAACATCAAGGGCGGCCGGCGCGTGAGCGCCGCTGCGGCGTTCCTGCATCCGGTCGCGCACCGCCCGAACCTCACCGTCACCGTCGACTCGCCGGTCACGTCGCTGCTGTTCGAGGGCGACAAGGTCGTCGGCGTGCGCACCGGCACCGGCCCGGGCGCGACCGAGCGGCGCGCCGCCCGCGAGGTGATCCTCGCGCTCGGCAGCATCCAGACCCCCCGCCTCCTCCAGCTCTCCGGCATCGGCCCCTCGGAGGTGTTGCGTGCCGCCGGCGTCGACGTGCGCCTCGACCAGCCCAACGTCGGAGCCCACATGCGCGAGCACCACTGCTTCGCGCTGCAGTTCCGGCTACGCGAGCGGGTCGGCTACAACCCCAAGCTGAGCGGCCAGCTCGCGCAGCTGGTCAGCGGCATCCAGTACCTCACGACTCGACGGGGCGCGCTCGCGGCGCCGTCCTACGACGTCGTCGGCTTCCTGAAGACGCGTCCCGACCTCGATCGGGTCGACGGGCAGATCCTCATGGCGCCCTGGACCACGGAGCCACAGGTCCCCGGGAAGGCCGTCGGGCTCGAACGCGAGCCGGGGCTGCAGTGCATCGGCTACGTGCTGCGGCCCGACAGCGAGGGCACGGTGCACATCACCGGCCCGCACCCCGACGACCCGTTCGACATCGACCCCAACTTCTACGCGACCGAGCACGACCGCGAGACCGGCATCCGCATCTTCGAACGGATGCGCGCGATCTTCACGCAGCAACCGGTCGCCGGGCGTATCGTCGCCGAGACGCTGCCCGGGCCCGCGGTGCGGTCCGACGAGGACGTCCTCGAAGCCAACCTCGAGCACGGCTACTGCGGCTACCACGCGATCGGCACCTGCGCCATGGGACGCGACGACACCGCCGTCGTCGACCCACAGCTCCGCGTCCGCGGCGTCGACAACCTGAGGGTCATGGACTGCTCGGTGCTGCCGGTCATGGTCGCCGGCAACCTGAACGGCCCGATGATGGCGATGGCCTCACGCGCCGCCGACGTCATCCTCGCCGACCGCTGACCGCCCCTGCACGCGTGCAGCGTGCGTTCATTCGGGGTTTGCGGCCAACCCTTGGCCCCTATCCCCGACTGAACGTGAGGGGCAGGTACTTGGCCTGGCGCACGCCCGCGAGCTCGTAGACGATCTGCTCGCCCTCGGTGACCCAGTAGTCGGGGATGCGGCGGTGGAGCTGGTCGATGGACGCCCGCAGCTCGGCGCGCGCGAGATGTGACCCGAGACAGCGGTGGATGCCCGCGGCGAACGCGATGTGGCGGTTCTCGGCCCGGTCGGGGTCGACCTCCGAGGGTCGCTCGAACGCCGACGGGTCGAGGTTCGCGCTGGCCCAGCACAGGTAGATCTTCTCGCCCGCCTTCACCGGCACGCCGTTGACCTCGATGTCCTCGGTCGCCCAGCGCATCCCCGACGACGGGACCGGGCTCTCGAAGCGCATGAGCTCCTCGACGGCGCGCGCCAGCCGCTCCGGCTCGGCGACCACGCGGCGGCGAGCGTCGGGGTGGGTCGCGAACCACGCGACGAGGCACGACAACGACGACGTGACGGTGTCGAGACCGGCGATCGTGAACATGTGCATGATGTTCACCACGTCGTCGTCGTCGAGGCGATGGCCGTCGACCTCGAAGTGGACGAACTGGTCGAGCAGGTCGTCGTGGCGCGCGCCCTCGGCCTGCCGTTCGGCGAGGCGGGCCCGGAGGTGGGCCTGCAGGTCGGCGCCGGCGGCGCGACCGATCGACTCCATCTCGTGCATGTCGCGGCCCTCGTTCTTGAGGATGCGGTTCTTCTGCTCGATCAGGAACGGCGCGTCCTCGAGCGGCAACCCGAAGAGGCGCAGGAAGATCGTCGACGGCAGCGGCACGCAGAACGCGTCGTGGAACTCGACGTACCCGTCGGGCGCGAAGCCGTCGATCAGCTCGTCGGCGAGCTTGCGGATGTCGGGCTCGAGCGCGGCCATCCGCTTCGGGGCGAAGATCGGGTCGAGCAGCCGCCGGTAGTGGCGATGGAGCTCGCCGTCGAGGTGGAGCGGGATGAGCGGCGCGGCCGAGCCCATGCCCCAGCCCTCGCGGGTCACCGGGTCCATCGACACGATGGACGGGTTGCGCGCGGCCTCCACGATGTCGTCCATCCGGAAGAAGCCGACGCCGAGCTCCCAGCGGACGACCGGCGTGGTGCGCCGGACCTCGTCCAGCAGAGGCTGCGGGCGCTCGACGTTCATCGCCCCGTTGGGCTCGTAGGCGATGAGCGCGCGCAGCTCGGGGCTCATCTCGTCGTACGTGAGCTCGACCACGTCGTCGCGCACGGTGCTCCCCCCTCGTCGGGACCGGCCGCCCGGCCGACAGGCAGATCATTTAACTATATGCTGCGGAGGTGGCGACCGGACCAGACGACCTGAGCGGCCGGCGCGCGCTCGTGACCGGCGCGGCCCGGGGTGTGGGCCGGGCGATCTGCGAGGCGCTGGCGCGCCGGGGCGCCGACGTCGCCGCGACCGACCTCTCCGATCTGGACGGCACCGTCGACGCGGTCCGCGGGGCAGGGCGCCGGGCACTCGGGTGCGTCGCCGACGTGCGCGACCAGGCATCGCTCGACGCGGCCGTCCGCGAGACGGTCGCCGAGCTCGGCGGGCTCGACATCGTGGTCGCGAACGCGGGCATCTCGACGTGGTCGCGCTTCTGGGAGATGCCCGAGGAACAGTGGCAGACCATGATCGACGTCAACCTCGGCGGGGTCTGGCGCACCTTCAAGGCGGCAACCCCGGCGCTCATCGAGCACGGGCGCGGCGGCTCGATGGTCGCGATCAGCTCGGTCGCCGGGCTGAAGGCACTGCCGGGTCAGGCTCACTACACGGCGGCCAAGCACGGCGTCGTCGGGCTCGTCCGATCGGCCGCCATCGAGCTCGGACCGTACGGCATCCGCGTGAACTCGGTGCACCCATGGGGCGTCGACACGCGCCTCGCACAGGACTCCCACGTCGGCGAGATGCTCGGCGCGAACCCGACCTACGCCGGCTCGTTCGGCTCGATCCTGCCCGAGCCGAGGCTGGCCGACCCGGCCGACATCGCGAACGCGGTCGTGTGGCTCGCGTCCGGCGCGGCGCGCTGCGTCACCGGCATCCAGCTCCCCGTCGACCAGGGCGCGACGACGGTCTGACCGGTTCGGCAGGCCGCCGCCGTCGACGGTTCCGCGCCGCTCAGCTCCCCTTGAGGACGGGCTTGAACTTCTTGGTCGAGCACGTGTACGGCACCGCAGTCGACCATGCGGTGCCGTCGCTGTAGAAGAGGCTGAAGCAGGCGGGGTACGTGTAGACGGTCGCCTGCGGGTACTTCGTCGGCCCGGCGAGCCCCTTGATCTGCCACGTCTGGGTCGCGGCCGCCTTCTGCACGTTCTCGGGCGTGATGTTGCCCTTGCCCTTCTTGGCGACGGTCTTCAGCGCCTGGATGAACATGTCGGCCGACGAGTACGCCGCGATCACGCCGGAGTCGATCTTGGAGCTGGCGCCCGACTGGTACGCGTCGAGGTCCTTCTTGAGCTGGTTCATCCCGGGGGTGTTCTCGGTCGGGCCGACGAACGTCCCCGTCGCGGCGCTCCCACCCATCTGCTTGACGATGAGGTCGGAGTACAGACCGCTGATGTAGATGCCCTGGTAGTTGTTGGCCTTCAGCAGGTTCCAGATCGGGATGCAGTCGATCGCGAGGTCGCAGACCACCGAGTCGGGAGCCTTGCCGTTGTCACCCGTGAGGATCTGCTGCACGTACGGCGTGTAGTCGGCGATCGGCGGCGTCGGCAGCTTGTTCTGGATGTCCGCGATCTTGAAGCCCGCGTTCTGGTACGCGATCGCCGAGAGCTTCGTCGCCGACTTCCCCGACGTCGTGTCGTTCCCGAAGACCACGATGGAGGGGTTCTTCTTGCCGGTCTTCTGGCTCACGTAGACGTACGCCGTCTTCCCGGTGTCGCTGACGAAGGAGGGGTTCTCGGCGAGGAAGCACCCGTCGTACGAGAACCCCCACAGTGCCGTCGTCGGCTTCGGGCTGCAGTACGTGTTGTCGAAGTCCCAACCGAAGTACGGGACGTGCTGCTGCTTGAAGTAGTCGGCCGGGTTGTACTGCGACGTGTCCCCCACGATCGCGAACACCTGTGACTGCGTCACCAACCGGCGGGCCTCGCTCAACGCCGTCGCCGGGTCCTGCTTGTCGTCCGCGAACTCGGTGAACTTGATCTTCACGCCCTTGAGCTCGTTCGAGTCGTTGAACCGCGTGATCCGCGCGTTCACACCGAGCGGGACGCCCGGAAACTGCGACACGATCCCGAGCGCGGCGACCGTGATCCTCGACCCGTCGAATCCCCGGACGTTACGGACGGCGCCGGCGTCCCCGCCACCCGACGCGCTGACGACGACGCCCGTGAGCAGGGTGAGCACCAAGCCGAGGTGCGCGCCCTTCCGGAACCGGTGCTTCATCGCTGGCCTCCCCCCTGGAAGTGACGCTGATGTTAGACAAGTGGAGCCCCGCCGCGCGGCGCGGGGCCGGGCCGTCCCTGACCAACAGGCATCTCGGGTGCCCGGGGGTGACGCGTACGTCAGATCGTGCCGATCGCGTCGGCTGCGTCGCGGGCGCGGGGCGTGCGGTCCGCCGGGCGAGCTCGCCGGTCCGGCCGGCGCACGGTGCGGAGATCAGCGCACGGTGCGGAAGAAGGTGCGGAGGTCGTCGACGAACAGCTCCGGCTGCTCCATCGCCGCGAAGTGGCCGCCGCGCGGCATCTCGGCCCAGTGGGTCACGTTGTACCGGCGCTCCACCCACGAGCGCGGGAAGGGCAGCACTTCCCTCGGGTAGCGCGCCACGCCGGTCGGCACGGCGACGAAGTCGGGCTGGGCGCCCTCCGGGCCGGCGTGCATGTTCTCCCAGTAGAGGCGCGCCGCAGACGTGGCGGTGCCGGTGACCCAGTAGAGCATCACGTTGGTGATCATCTGGTCGCGGGTGAACACGTTCTCGGGGTGGCCGTCGCAGTCGCTCCAGGCGCGGAACTTCTCGACGATCCAGGCGAGGAGGCCGGCCGGCGAGTCGGCGAGCGCGGCGCCGATCGTCTGCGGTTTGGTGCCCTGCTCGTTCGCGTAGCCGGCCTCCTCGCGGGTGAACGAAAGGATCGCGGCGAGGTCGGCGTTGTCCTGGTCGGTCAGCGCGACCGGTTCCGGGGGCGCGTCCGCGATCGGCATGTTGAGGTGGATGGCCGCGCAGTGCTCGGCGTCGATGCCGGCCAGACGCGTGACGACCTGGGCGCCCCAGTCGCCGCCCTGCCCGGCGTAGCGGGTGTACCCCAGCCGATCCATGAGCTCCGCAAAGGCACGCGCCATGCGCGCGGTGTCCCAGCCGCGCGTCCGCGTCGGCTCCGAGAACCCGTAGCCGGGCAGCGACGGCGCGACGACGTGGAAGGCGTCGGCGGGATCGCCGCCGTGTTGCGACGGGTCGGTCAGGCGCGGGATGACGTCGAGGAACTCGACGATCGAGCCGGGCCAGCCGTGCACCAGGAGCAGCGGCAGCGCGTCGGCGTGTGGCGACCGCGCGTGGACGAAGTGGATGGACTGGCCGTCGATCGTGGTGCGGTAGTGCTCGAACCGGTTGAGCGTCGCCGCCTCGGCATGCCAGTCGTAGGCCTCGCGCCAGTACGCGATGAGCTCGGCGAGATACGCGGCCGGGATGCCGTAGTCCCAGCCCGTGCCCTCGATGTGGTCGGGCAGGCGCGTGCGTGCGAGCCGGTCGCGGAGGTCGTCGAGGACCGCGCCGTCGACGTGGATCTCGAAGCGTTCGATCACGGCACGACGACGGGCAGGGTCTCCCAACCGCGGACGGTCGAGGTCGACGCGAGGCGGGCCGCGTCGGTGTCGACCTCCCAGTCCGGGAACCGCTGCAGCACCTCGTCGAGCGCGACCCGTCCCTCGACCCGGGCGAGGGCGGCGCCGAGGCAGAAGTGGATGCCCCGGCCGAACGTGAGGTGCTGGCCCACGTCGCGGTGGATGTCGAAGCGGTCGCCGCCGGGATAGCGGCGGTCGTCGCGGTTGGCAGCTCCGACGAGCAGGAGCATGGCGCTCCCGGCCGGGACCGTTCGGCCGTGGCACTCGACGTCGCGCGCCACGTAGCGGCCGACGTGCGGCGCCGGCGGCTCGTACCGCAGGATCTCCTCGACGGCGTTCGGGATCAACGAGCGGTTCGCGACGAGCTCGCGGCGCTGGTCGGGGTGGTCGCCGAGGACCTTGCCCGTCCAGCCGATGAGCCGGGTCGTGGTCTCGTTTCCGGCGCCGGCGATGACGTTCACGTAGGTCAGCACCTCGTCGCGCCGCAGCCGCCGGGTCGTACCCGTCTCGTCCTCGAACTCGGCGTGGAGCAGCTCGGTCATCAGGTCGTCGGACGGGTGCTCGGCCCGCCAGTCGATGTAGTCGGCGAAGGCCTCGCCGGTGACGAAGCGCTCGTTCGAGTAGCGCATCGGTTCGCCGGGGCGGGTCCGCAGGGCGGCGTCCGACTGTTCGCGGATCGTCTCCTGGTCGGCCTCGGGGATCCCGAGCAGCATGCCGATCACGCGCATCGGCATCTGCGCGCCGAGGTCGGCGACGAAGTCGAAGCGGCCGGCGCCGACCAGCGGATCGAGGCTGGCCGCGCAGAACTCGCGCACCTTGGGCTCGAGCGCCTCCATCTTCTTCGGCGTGAAGACCCGCGACAGCAGCGAGCGGTGGACGGTGTGGAGCGGCGGGTCCTCGAAGATCAGGATGCCGGGCGGCATCTCGATCCCCGCCTTGATGAGCTCGAGGATCGCACCCCGGCCCGAGATGTAGGTCTCGCGGTCGACGAGGCCGCGCTCGACGTCGTCGAATCGGCTCAACGCGTAGAAGTCGTGGACGTCGTTGCGGTAGAGGGGTGCCTCCTCGCGGAGCCGCCGGAAGGTCGGGTACGGATCACGGTTGATGTCGACGTCGTACGGGTCGTACGCGAGCCCACTCCCGGTCAGCGCGGTCATGTCTGGTCGCTCCCTCCTCCTCGATGCCTCGGGCGAACCTGCCCGTCAGGCGATCTGGGCGACCCAGCCGCCGTCGACCGGGATCGCCGCCCCCGTGACGAACGACGCCCGGTCGGACGCGAGGAACGCCGCGACCTCGGCGACCTCGCCCGGTTCGCCCGCCCGCCGCAGCGCGGCCTTCTTCACGATGCCGGGGAAGGTCTCGAGCCCGGCGGCGCCCATGATCTCGGTCATGATGAACCCCGGGCAGAGGGCGTTGACCCGGATCCCCTTCGAGCCGTACTCGACGGCGGCGACCTTCGTGACCGCGATCACGCCGGCCTTGGCCGCCGAGTAGACGCTCGTCGCCGGCGACGCGTTGAGACCGCCGATCGACGACCAGTTGACGATCGACCCGCCGCCGCTCTCGAGCATCGCCCGGATGCCGTACTTCATGCCGAGGAGCACGCCCCGCAGGTCGACGTCCATGGTGCGGTCGTAGTCGTCCATCGTCACGTCGGCGACGAGCCCACCGGTTCCGATCCCGGCGACGTTGCAGAGCACGTCGAGGCGACCGAACTCCGACACTGCGCGCTCGATCATCGCGGCCACGTCCGACTCGCTGGTCACGTCGGCGTGGCACGCGATGACGGCGTCGCCCGCCTCGGCGGCGGTGGCCTGCTCGGCGCCGCTGACGTCGGCCGCGACCACCCGTGCGCCCTCGCGCGCGAACAGCAGTGTCGACGCCCTGCCCATGCCCGAGCCGGCGCCGGTGATCACCGCGACCTTGCCGTCGAGCAGGCCCATCACGCGATCTCGGGCTGCGTGCCGGGCCGGACGTCGAGCTGCGCGCCGTCGGCCCGGATGGGGACGCCGTTCACGAGCACGTGGCGGATGCCCTCGGGCTCCTCGGCGGTCAGGCGTTCGCCGCCGGCGGGGAAGTCGCGCAGCCGCCGGATGGGCCCGGTCGCGACCGTCGCCGGGTCGAACACGCACACGTCGGCCCAGTAGCCCTCGCGCAGGTACCCCCGGCGCACGAAGCCGAACATGTCGGCTGGCTCGCCGCTCAGCTTCCGCACCGCCCGCTCGACGGGCATCACCCCGCGCTCGCGGACCCAGACGCCGAGCAGGTCGGTCGGCAGGGGTGCGTCGCACAGCTGCGCGACGTGCGCGCCCGCGTCCGACAGGCCCAGGGCGACATGCTCGTGCGTGAGCAACCGGCTCACCGCGTCGACGTCGTCGTTGGCGATGTACGCCCGAAAGCGAGTCCTCAGGTCCTCGGCGACGGCGAGCTCGCACATCACGTCGAGCGGTCCGCAGCCCCGCTCCGCCGCGAGCTCGCCGACCCGGCGGCCCTGCAGCTCCGGAAACCGCTGCGACTCGGAGACCTCGAACGTCTCCCAGCGCGGCTTCATCGGTGCCTCTTCGAGGTCGGCCGCGGCCCGGGCCCGCCACTCGGGATCGCAGTAGGCGGCGACGCGCGCGTCGCGGTCGCCCTCGAGCAGCTCGCCGAAGACCTTGCCGACGTTGAGGCTGTACGGGTCGGCGAGCGTGAACTGCATCGTGAGCGGCCGCGGCGTCACCTGGGGCCACACCTCGAGGCCGCGGGCCAGCCCGGCCTCGTGCAGCGCGACCGGCTCGAGGTGGCGACCACCGGGCGCCGCGAAGAGCGGGTACGTGAACGGCCGTCCGGTCTTCGGTTGCCACTCGTAGACGTCGGCGTAGCTGCACTGCGGCCCGGGTGTGATGAGGATCACGCCCCTCCCGGCCTCACCGGTCGTCATGAACAGCGCCTCGACCTCGTCGGCCTCCGCGAAGCGGCTCGGGACGGGCTTCCCGTCGACGCCCCGGTGCGCGTAGGAGAAGCTCGTCGAGAACCCGGCGGCGCCGGCGTCGAGGCCCTCGCGCAGCAGCGCGCACATCCGCTCGATCTCGTCGGCGGTCGCGCCGCGCTCGTACGCGGCATCGCCCATCACGTACAGGCGCAGCGCGGAGTGCCCGACGTAGGCGGTGTAGTTGAGGGCCGTCCCGCGGCGCTGCACGAGCTGCAGGTACTCGGGGAACGTCTCGAACTCCCACGCGATGCCCGCGGTGAGGGTCGCCGGGTCCATGTCCTCGACGTTCTCGAGCGTGTGGACGATCACGCCGTGGTGCTCGGGCCGCGTCGGCGCGATCGCGAACCCGCAGTTGCCCGCGACGACGGTCGTGACCCCGTGGTACGACGACGGCCGGAGCGCCGGGTCCCAGAAGACCTGCGCGTCGTAGTGCGTGTGGATGTCGATGAAGCCGGGCGCGACCACACAGCCCGTGGCGTCGAGCTCCCGTCGGCCGTGGAGCTCGGGCCCGATCTCGCGGATCACACCGTCCGCGATCGCGACGTCGGCGACACGGCCCGGCCCACCCGCCCCGTCGACGACGGTCCCGCCGCGGATGACGGTGTCAGGGGCCATCTCCACCCTCCTTCCCGGCCGGCTCCGGGTAGATCATGAACTCGAGCAGGTTGCCGTCGGGATCACGCACGTAGACGCTCGTCGAGTCGGTGCGGCGACCGCCCTGCCGCGCCACCGGGCCCTCCTCGATCGCGGCGCCGACGGCGGCGAGCCGCTCGTGGAGCGCGTCCGGCGAGCCGTCCCACACGAAGCAGATGTCGCCGCAGGGTGGTACCGCGGCGGGTGCCCGCAGCGTGAACCCCTCCCGCCGCCAGATCTCGGGGCGGTGGAGGTTGATCATCTGGTTGCCGACGTACACGGAGACGACCGCCGGGTTCTCGGCGACGTCGAGGCCGAGGCCGCGGTAGAACGCGATCATCGCGTCTGTGTCGCGCATCGGCAGCGACACGTGGTCGAAGCCGGCGATCCCGCCCGTCGGTTCAGGAGGCATCCGCGAACCCGTAGAGCTGCGCGCAGTTCGTCGCGGTGATCTTGCGCCGGTCCGCCTCGGGGAGGGAGCCCAGCGACTCGTCGATCGCGCGCCGCGAGTCGGGGAACGTGCTGTCGGTGTGCGGGTAGTCGGAGGCCCACATGCACGAGTCGGCGCCGAGCATCGGGATGAGCTCGGGACCCAGCTCCTCCTCCTCGAACGTCGCGAGCACCTGGCGGTGGAAGATCTCGCTCGGCGGCGTTGCGGGTGCGTAGTCGAGCTGGTGGCGGAGGTTGCGCCACTCGAGGTCCATTCGGGTGAGGAAGTACGGCAGCCAGCCGACGCCCGACTCGGCAAGCACGAGCTTCATGCCCGGATGGCGCTCGAGCGCGCCGCAGAACACCATCGTGGCCAACGGCTCGTCGAGCTGGAGCGGCAGCACGGTCGCGAAGGCGGCCGACTGCCACTTGCCGATCTGGTAGCTGAGCCGGGGTGACGTCCCGCCCTTCAGGTGGAAGCTGATGGGGAGCCCCGTCCGTTCGGCGGCCGACCAGAGCCGGTCCCACGCCGGGTCGCCGACGTCGATGTCGAACACGTCGATCACGGCGCCTCGGTGGCCGATCCCCGCGCACCGTTCGAGCTCGGCGGCCGCCGCTTCGGGCGAGTGACCGGGCAGGAACGCGAGCACGCACAGGCGCTCGGGCGCGGCCGCGTTGAACTCCTCGACCGCCCAGTCGTTCCACGCCGCGTAGCAGGCGTCCTGCAGCTCCGGGTCGGCGATGGGGAACCCGAGTGCGACGGGACCGTAGATGACCGAGACCCACAGGCCGTCGCGGTCCATGTCCTCGAGGCGCAGCTTCGCGTTGCCGGCGCGGTAGCCGTCGTCCTCGATGCCGGCCCGCCCGATCGCGCTGAGGTTCTTCGCGGCGGCGATCCGGCCCGACATCCCGCTGCCGCCGAGCACGCGGTCCTCACAGACCCACACGGCCCCGCCGTCGCGCTCCTCGACCCGCGGCCCGCGGTCCGCGAGCCGGCTCGGGAGCCGCGACTGCCACACGTCGCGCGGGACGGCGCGGAGGTCGCGGTGGTCGTCACACGAGTAGAGGGCGGTGGCGGGGTCCGGTGGTGTCGCGGTGTGGGTCACTGGGTCGCGCTCCTCTCCGCCCGGATCAACGTCCGCAACTGGTTCGCGGGTGGGCCGGCGGTCGTCCCGCCGTCGATGGGGAGGACCGTGCCCGTGATCTGCGCGGCCCGGTCGCTCGCCAGGAAGAGGACGGCCTCGGCAACGTCGCCCGGCTTCCCCGCCCGTTGCAGCGGCTGCATCAGCTTGATGATCTGGTTCACGTCGTAGTTGGTGTTGATGGCGGTGGCGATGTGCGCGGGCGCGATGCAGTTCACGCGGATGCCGTGCTCGGCCAGGTCGATCGCTATCGACCGGCTGAAGTGGATCACGGCTGCCTTCGTCACCCGGTAGGAGATCAGGCCCGCGCCCGCGTTGATGCCCGCGATCGACGCGGTGTTCACGATCGACCCGCCGCCGTTCGCGGCCATGTGCCGGGCCGCGCGCTGGCTGCAGACCATCACGCCGAAGAGATTGACCCCGGCGACACGACCGAAGTCCTCCAGCTCGTCGTCGAGGAAGCGGCTCTGCGCGCTGGCGATCCCCGCGTTGTTGAACATGACGTGGAGCCCGCCGAAGTGCGCGACCGTGAAGTCGACCAGGTCCTGCACCTGCTCGGCATCGGACACGTCGGTCGCCTTGAAGGCGACAGCCGTCCCGAGCCGCCCGACGAGCTCTCCGGCCGCGGCGGCGTCGAGGTCGGCGATCACCACCCGGGCGCCCTCCTCGACGAAGCGCTCGACCGTGGCGCGACCGATGCCGTTGGCGCCGCCCGTGACGATCGCGACCCTGCCCGCGAGCTCGCCGCTCACGCGTCCTCGATCCAGTAGTCGGGCACCGTGTCGACGCCGTGGCGCTCGAAGATGGCGTCGATCTCGGCGAGGTCGTCGGCGCTGATCGACCAACCGATCGCGCCGACGTTGTCCTCCACCTCGGCGACCGTCCGGCAGCCCACGAGCGCGGTGCTGATGACGGGGTTCGACGTCGTCCAGCGCAGCGCGAACTGGGGGAGGCTGCGGCCGTACTTCGCGGCGAGACCCTTCAGCTCCTCGACGGCGCGGACGTTGCGCGGGAACGTCTCGGGGCCGAACAGGGTGTCGAACAGCCGGATCGAGCCCATCTTCCCCTGGCGGGCCCGCCAGTCCTCCGAGCCGAAGTCCATGTCCTCGGTGAACGTCCCGGTGAGCAGCCCGTAGGCGAGGGAGCCATACGCCATCACGCCGATGCCCTGCTCGGCGCAGTACGGGAAGATCTCCTGCTGCATGCGCCGGTCGAACATGTTCCACCCGTACTGGACGACGTCGACGCGGAAGGCCCGGCGGCACGCCTCGATCTCGTCACGCTTGAAGTTCGACAGCCCGACGAAGCGGACCTTCCCCTGGCGCACGACGTCCTCGAGCGCGCCCATCGTCTCCTCGAACGGCGTCAACCGGTCGGGCCAGTGCACCAGGTACACGTCGACCCGGTCCGTGCCGAGGTTCTCGAGGCTCTTGTCGATCGACTCGATCACGCGCCGGCGGCTGCTGTCGCGCATGTTCGGCTTGTCGCGGTAGGCCATGCCGAACTTCGTGACGACGATCGCGTCGTCGCGCCGGCGCCCGAGCGCCTGGCCCAGCGCGCGCTCCGACGCGCCGAAGCCGTACCCCTCCGCGGTGTCGAAGCAGTTGACGCCGAGGTCGAGCGCGCGCCCGACGGCGCGGGCGAACTCGTCCGCCTCGACGTGGCCGTAGCCGCCACCGACCTCCCAGCACCCGAAGCCGACGGCCGACACCTCGAGGCCCGTGCGTCCGAAGGGGCGGTACTCCACGGTCTGTCCTTCCGCTCCGGGGCCGTGCTTGCGCCGGTGGCGAGCCATGAACTAACACTGGCGTCACTGCACCGTAGCACCGGGCGTCAGCCGGCGCTCCGGCGGCGCCGGTGCCACGAACGGTAACGAACGCCGGCGTCACCGCGCGAGTGGCGACGCCGGCGGGGCCCGCTGGAACCGAGGAGCCGAGGTGGCCGAGGACGCGACCGCGCGCCAGCCCGACGGGGCCGTCGCGGTCGTGCGGCGGGCGCCGTTCTCCGACAACCCCGAGGTCGGCGCCCGGGGCCGGCGCACGCAGCGGCGGATCCTCGACGCCGCCCTCAGGGCGTTCGGCGCCGTCGGGTACCACGCGTGCAGCGTCGACCGGATCGCCCGGCTCGCCCGCTGCTCACGGGTCGCCTTCTACCAGTACTTCGCCAGCAAGGAGGACGTCTTCCGCCACCTCGCGGGCGAGGTCGAGCGCCAGGTCCGCGCGTCGAGCGAGGCGCTCGACGCGCTCACCCCCGACGCGGAAGGGTGGTCGGCACTCCGGGCGTGGGTCGCACGCCACACCGAGATCTACGCCCGGTACGAGCCCGTCTTCCACGCCCTGGAGACCGACGACGTCCTCGCCGCGGTCGCGGCCCGCACGGGCGCGGAGACGATCACCACCATCCACTCGCGGTTGCAGCGGACGACCCTCGACCGCCGTCAGCACGATCCCGTGATCCGCCTGCTCCTCGACTGCACGAACCACACACTCGGCGTCGTGGGCATCCTCCGCGCCGCAGCCCCCGACGCGTATCCCGGCGAGCGGGTCGAGCGCGCGATCACGGACGTCGTGCACCGCACGCTGTTCGGTCTCCGTGCCGGCGTCAACGTCCATGCGGCCGACGGGCCGGCTCCCCCACCGCTCGGGTTCGCGCCCGCCATGGCACAGCTCCTTGGCCCCGACGCCGAGACCCGCGAGACCGAGGCGTCGGCGAACCGCGCGTACGCGGCGATCCTCGCGTCGGCCCACGACGTCTTCATCGCGCGCGGCTACCACAACACGCGGATCGACGACCTGGTCGCCGCCGCCGGCGTCTCGCACGGCGCCTTCTACCGCTACTTCCGCGGCAAGGCCGAGCTCGCGCGCGTCCTCAACACGCGGGTGCTCCGCAGCGTCGGTTCGACGCTGCTCGAGATCCCCGATCTCCCGACGCTCGAGGGGACGGCGGGCCGCGCCGCGCTGCGCCGCTGGCTCCGGCGCCTGAACGCGGCCCAGGCCCAGGAGGCGGCCATGCTGCGCGTCTGGGTCGACGCCGCGTTGCAGGACCCGGCGCTGCGGGCCGAATCGGCGCCGCCGCTCGACTGGGGCCGGCGACGGCTGTCGCGTTACCTGCAGCCACGCGGCTTCGGCGACGACGACTTCGAGGCCGTCGTCATGGTCGCGCTCTTCGGCGTCTTCGGTTCGAGACGGCGCGCGGCGCCCGAGATCGAGGCCGCCGCCAACGTGATCGAGCGCGGATTCCTCGGTCGCTGATCCGGGAGGAGCACCATGACCGGCCCCGACCTCGCCACCGCCGACCCCCGACCGTGATCGGGACGGACGACGCCGCCGCGCTGGTCGATCCAGCGCGCTTCGCACGCGAGGGCTACCCGCACGCGCTGTGGACGCGCCTGCGCGCGGAGGCGCCGGTCGCGCACTTCGAGCCGCCGGGGTTCGAACCGTTCTGGGCGATCACGAAGCACGCGGACGTCGTCGAGCTCTCCAAGCAACCGACCCGGTTCTCGAGCGCGTCGGGGATCATGCTGCGCCACGCCGGCGCGCCCGTGTACCCGTCCGAGATGGTCGTCATGCTCGACCCGCCCCGGCACGGGCCCATGCGGCGGCTCGCGTTCGCCCGCTTCAAGCCGCGTGCCGTGCGGGCACGGCGACCCGACATCGAACGGATCGCCGCCGGGATCGTCGACGCCGCCGCCCCGGCGGGAACCGAGGGTGAGCTCGACTTCGTCGAGCGGATCGCCGCGCCCTTCCCCCTCGCGATGATCGCGGGCTTCCTCGGGGCCCCGCGCGGCGACTGGGACCAGCTCTTCCGCTGGACGAACGAGATCATCGGCAAGGAGGACCCGGAGTACCGCCGCGAGGGCGAGACGGCGGACGAGACGATGCTGCGCGCCCGGCGCGAGGTCCACGCCTACTTCGCCGAGCTCGTCGAGCGCCACCGCCGTGACCCGCAGGACGACCTCGTCACGGAGCTGATGCAGGGCGAGATCGACGGCGCCCCGTTGACGCCCGAGCAGCTCCTCTCGTACTGCGAGCTGCTCGTCGAGGCAGGGAACGAGACGACTCGCAACGCCATCAGCGGCGGGGTGTTGGCGTTCTGCGAACACCCCGAGGAGTGGGAGCGGCTCCGTCGAGAACCGGCGTTGCTGCCCGACGCGATCGAGGAGATCCTCCGTTGGGTCAGCCCGATCAGCCACTTCACCCGGGTCGCGACCGACGACTACGAGCTCCGCGGGGCGACCATCCGCGCGGGCGAGCAGGTCGCGCTCTACTACGCGTCGGCGAACCGCGACGAGGAAGTGTTCGACGATCCGTTCGCGTTCCGCGTCGAGCGCCGCCCGAACCCACACCTCGCGTTCGGGTTCGGCGAGCACTTCTGTATGGGTGCCCAGCTCGCGCGCGCCGAGCTCGAGGTGATGTTCGGGGTGCTGTTGACGCGCCTCCGGTCGTTCGAGCTCTGCGGACCGGTGGAGCGGCTCAGCTCGATCATCAACGGCAGCATCAAGCACCTGCCGCTCCGCTACCACGCCGGGTAGCTGACCTTCGTCGCTGCCGGTCGACGAGGAACAGAGGACGGGATGGCGACCTACGTGCTGGTCCACGGGGGTGCCCATGGCGGCTGGTGCTACCAGCGCGTGGCGCGCCTCCTCCGCGCGGCGGGGCACGAGGTGTACACGCCCACGCTGACCGGGCTCGGCGAGCGATCCCACCTCGTCGGGCCGCACGTCGACCTGAACCTGCACGTCCGGGACGTCGCCGCCGTCCTGCAGTACGAGGACCTGCGCGACGTGATCCTCGTCGGGCACAGCTACGGCGGGATGGTCGTCACCGGCGCCGGCGGGTGCGCCGCCGACCGCATCGGACGTCTCGTCTACCTCGACGCGGCGAACCCGAGGAACGGGGAATCCCTCGTCGACGTCTCGGGCCCGATCATCGAGGCGGTTCGACCCGCCGGCAGGGTCGTCGACGGCGTCGAGCTGGTCCTGTTGCCGTCACCCGACGCGGGCCTGATGTACGGCGTCACCGATCCCGCCGACCTGGCCTGGATGGCCGAGCGTCTGACCGGGCACCCGTGGCGCTGCTTCGAGCAGAAGCTCCAGCTGGTCGACGAGGCGGCGTATGCGGCAATTCCGCAGTACCACGTCGTGTGCACGTCGACGCTCGCGACGCGTGATCCCCGGTTGATGGCGCAGGCCCGGGCCGCCGGCCGGCTGTGGGACATCGACACCGGGCACGACCTCATGATCACCGAGCCCGAGGCCGTGGCGAAGGCGCTCCTCGACATCGCGGCGGATACGACCGCATAGAGCGAGCCGCCGATGATCGGCCCGATATTGGCGCCGATTCCCCGGGATCGGACACACTCGATTTCAGCATGTTTCCAGCGGGTAACCCGGTGCAGTGAACGATACGCCGGGCGCCGACGTGAGCGGGGAGCTGCTCTCCTTCTTCGAACAGACCCCCGACGTGGTGGGCATCGTGGACGGCGAGAGCCACGTCGTCTACCTCAACGAAGCGGCGCGCAAGCGGCTCGGCGTGGGCGAGGCCCGGGGCCTCACGACCGCGGACATCTTCCCCCGGCAGACCTTCGCCCGGTACTACGACGAGATCAGGCCCGCGCTCCTGCGGGACGGGACGTGGCACGGCGAGCTCGCGGTGCTCACCGGCGCCGGCGAGACGGTGCCGATGGCGATGACGATCGTCGCCAACGTCGGGCCCGGCGGTGAGGTCAACCGCCTGACGGCGCTGGGCCACGAGCTCGAGGTGCCGCGCGCCGCCATGCTCACGTCCGATCTCGTGTACGACGACCTCACGAACCTGCCCGGCCGGGCCATCCTCGACGACCGCCTTCGGGTCGCGCTCGCGCACGCCGCGCGCGACGGCCGCGGCGTCGCGGTGATCCTCGCGGACGTCGACGGGATGAAGGACATCAACGACTCCTTCGGGCACGCCGCCGGCGACGGCGTGCTCCAGCAGCTCGCCTGGATCATGTCGCGGGCCGTGCGGAGCAGCGACACGGTCGCGCGGTTCGGTGGTGACGAGTTCGTGATGCTCCTCGACGGGCTCGACGAGCGCGACACCGCGTGGCAGGTCGCCGATCGGGTCCGGGACGCGGTGTGCCGGGCGCCCGTCCGGGTGGGCGAGGAGCCGATGGTGGTCACCGCCAGCTTCGGCCTCGCCGTCGCCGCACCGGGCGACACGCCGACGGCACTGCTGCAGCGCGCCGACATGGGCATGTACCGGGCGAAGGCAACCGGCGGCGCCCGGGTCACCGTCGTCGAGCCGGGCGCCGACCCCGGCGCCACGACCCTGGCCGACGAGCTCGCGTTCGCGGTGAGCCACGGGCTGATCCATCCGCACGTGCAGCCGGTCGTCGACCTCCGCAGCGGCGACCTCGTGGGCTACCAGGGCCTGGCGCGCTGGGAGCATCCGAGCCGCGGGCTGCTCGACGCCGACGAGTTCGTCCACGCCGCCGCGAGCACCCCGGTCATGCCCGTCATCGATCTCGCGGTGCTCCGCCGGACGGCCGCGGCCGCGGCGCACCGGGCGCGGCGCGGCGCACCCCTGCACGCCTACGGACACCTCTCGCGCCGGCTGCTCGGCGACGAGGGCGTC
>Ga0070741_10008736_pt1 | contig 20112 bp, 15 predicted proteins | sample Coa_R1_4_FD_66440 | JGI IMG/M metagenome (GOLD analysis project Ga0070741, IMG submission 66440) | Surface soil microbial communities from Centralia Pennsylvania, which are recovering from an underground coalmine fire - Coalmine... | ecosystem: Environmental > Terrestrial > Soil > Unclassified ...
GCTCTTGACCTTCCAGCGGTACTGCTTACTGATCGACCGATCGGTCATGGGAGATCCCCCTTTCTGGGTGTGGGGTTATCCCATCCCGTCTGGGGTCCCATTCCAAAGGGAATACTTCAGACGAGATCGGCGAGCTGCCCCCGGACGCGCAGGCCATGCTGCTCCGCTTCCTTCAGGAAGGCGAGGTGAGGCCGGTCGGGTCGACCGAGACCGCCCGGGTCAACGTCAGACTCATCGCCGCCACCCATCGCGACCTCGAGGCCATGAAGGCGCAGGGCCGTTTCCGCGAGGATCTCTACTATCGGCTCCGGCGGGTGGTCCTGGAGGTCCCGCCGCTCCGCGCCCGGCGGGAGGACATCCCGCTCTTCGTCGAGCACATCCGGCGGGGGGTCAACCGGCGCTATGGGCTTGGGATCGAGGGTATAGACCGGCCGGCGCTCTTGGCCCTCGAGCACGCGCCCTGGCCGGGGAATGTGCGGGAGCTGGAGGCCGTCGTTGAGCAGGCGATGATCTTCAGAGGGAGTGGGTGGGTCAACCTGGAGGATCTCGACGTGCCGGCGCCGATGTTGAGCAGGGATACCTCGGGCGCAGCCGGCGTCGCGATCGGCGAGCCGCTCAACTGGTGCCAGGAAGAAGCCCTGGCAATCGCGGCCAGAGGCCGTGGCGTGCGTCGAGGCGACCTGATGGCGCGGTGCCGGATCTCCCGGGAGGCCGCCCGACGACATCTCGCTTCGCTCGTTGCCCGCGGCCTGCTTCGTCGGGTAGGTGAAGGTAGGGCAACGCGTTACCTGGCGATGCCAGTCGGTTGACGTCTCGCAGAGTCGAGATGGTGCCCGGGTCGATCTGCTACTGACCCTGCCCGAGGACGTCGAGCGCTTCGTCGATCGCGACCGCGAAGTTCAAGTTCCCCGAGTCGGCGCCGAGCGTCGTGATGCCGATGAGGCGCCCGCGCTCATCGAAGAGACCGCCTCCCGAGGACCCATGGGTGATCGGGGCCGTGATCTGGATGTATTTGATGCCCTTACTCACGCGCAGACCCGAGATGAGCCCCTCGGACAAGGTATTCTCGAGCCCGCGGGGCGAGCCGATCGCGTAGACCCGCTCGCCCACCTTGAGATCGCCGTAGCGGCGGACCGTCTCGATGGGCGAGAGCTCCTTGTCCGTCTGGATGACGCACACATCGCGGCGGGCGTCACCGGCCAGGAGCTTGAACAGGATCACGGTATCGGCGGTCTTCGCTCCGTAGGCCTCCTTTTTCTCGATGACGTGGCAGTTCGTGGCGGCCACCCGCGTCGTGAGCGCCACGGCCGATCCTTGCGAGATCCCGCTGTCCTTGCTGGACGGATTGAGAGCGTAGAGGCGCATGACGGATCGCGAGAGCCGGGAATAGAGTTCGACCGGAGTGGGCAGCTCCGGGGGCCGTGGGCTGACTTCCTGCGGTTTGGGGAGGGCGGCGGTGGTCTTTGTTGCCTGGGCTGATGCTGCGGGAGGGGCAGCCGGCGCATCGCTCGGCGCTGGCGCCGTCACGTTGAATTCGGTGAAGAGCCGCTGCCGGGCCAGGACATGGCCTCGAGCGGCTGCGGCCGTGTACGCCTCGCGTGCCCGGTTGCGGTCGCGCTCGACACCGATGCCCTTGAGATAGGCATCCCCCATGTTCACGAGTGCATGGGTGGATCCCGCGGCGGCAGCATCGGAGAAGTAGCGAAAGGCCTGGCGCGGATCCGGCTGGCGGTTCTTCCCGTAGGGATGGAGCGCCATGATGCCGAGCTCGTTAGTGGCGTCCGCGACGCCCTGCTCGGCAGCGGCGCGCAGCCACTTCTCGGCCTCGTCGTCGTCCGCGGGCAGGTGGTCGCTGGTCCGGTAGAGGACACCGAGCTCGAGCTGGGCGCGACGGTTGCCGTTCTTGGCGGCGAGGTAGGCCCAGGCGGCATATCGGGCGGGATCCGGCGTGACGAAGAGTCCTTTCTTGTAGAAGGAGGCCACCGCGGCCTGCGCTTCCGCGTTGCCGTTCCGGGCGTGCCACAGAAAAATCTCGAGGGCGGGCTTGTAGTCGGCCGCCTTGAACAACTCGTAGGCGCGCATCGTGCCCGCTGGGGCCGCGGCCGTGGCACGGTGGTGGAACTCGTCCGCATGGCGAGCAATGAAGACGTCTGGGTAGGCGGACATCCGGTCAAGGCCGCCCTGAGCGGTCGTGTCTCCTTCGTCGACCGCTTTGGCGTAGTACTGCGCCGCCTGGACGCGATCTCGTTCGACCTGGCCGGGTAAGCCTTGCTCGTACAACCGGCCTAGCCGGGAGTAGGCGAGGCGCCGCCAGGACTGGTCGGGGCCGTTTGCGACCGCCTGCCACAAGCGCACCGCCTCTCGAGGGTCACTCGTGACACCCTGGCCCTCGAAGAGCATCTGGGCAAGGCGGAACTGCGCGGCTTGCCGGAGGCTCGTCGAAGCGTCACCGGCGGCCACGGTCTGGTACAGACCAGCCGCCTTCGCGTAGTCGCCCGCCTCGTCCGCGCGGGTTGCTTGCACGTAGGTGGTGGTGCCTACGATGGAGCAGGCCGTAGCCAGAAATGCCGCGACGAGGCCTACCCAGGTCGGGACAAAGCGTGTAGTCATACCCTGAACCTAGCAGACTTGGATTTTCTCGAGCGTGCCAACGGCAGGTCTGACACAGAGGAAGCGTCCGTCGCGCCAGGATTGGCCTCCAGCTTGCCATTCATTCGCCTGTCTCTCCTCCGGAGACCTCTGGGCTGGTCGCTTCCCAGGTGCCGCAGCATACGGTCGCGTGAACCTTCCACGAGCTCGGTACAGAGAAGGTAAGGGTGTGATCCTCGCTAGCCGATCGGCCCTTTCCGCTTAACTGACGGCGTGCTGATAACATGAGCCCACCGCTTGCGGAACGTGGCGAATGTGATCTCGCCACGCGCAAGCTCCCCGAGGAGTGTCTCCCCGATCCATGTTTCCGCCGGCCAACGCGCCTGCTGTAGCAAACCGGCGGCCTTTGTGCAAGAGTCCCACCGGCGGCCGCGGCCGCCAGTCTGCTTCCAGAGTTCCTCTAGGTCCGAACGTGTGCGCTGCGAGGTCGCGGCGAACTTGGACTTGATGATGTCGATCATCCCAGGGTCCACCATGGGCCGGGGGAGGAACCCGCTATGTATGCGCGTTGGCGGGTTGACCTGCTCACTCCGGACCGATGGGTCAAGGTAGCATTCCCGGTTCTGGCCCCACGTCGTCGCCTCCTGGCGTTTGCGCTCATAGGCCAGCCGTCGGGCTTCTCTGGCCTTGGCCGTTGGATCAATGCCGGTGTGAAGCGTGACGAATCTGCGAACTCCGAAGGGCAGAGCCATGTCGGCCCAGGTCCACCGTCCCCGCTCGGCCCGATACCGGATCCGGACCTTGATGCCCCGAGTCTCGATCATGCACCGGTAGTGGCGACTGGGTCTGGTGAGCCACAGGATCCTCCAGCCTGTGCCGGTGCGCGATCCCAGGTTGGTAAGGAAGCGGCGCAAGGCCACTCGGACGGGAGTTGGGAGGTCTTTGAGACTTACCCTGTGCCGAATCGTCATGTAGCTCACCTCGCTCGCGTGGAGAGGTCGCTGACGCTGATGGCAGTCGCTGGCGGGCACCGGTGGCTGAGGCCGCAGAACCCGGGCACGTGCCAAATGTGTCCGTCGCCGGGCTCGTAGTAGTTGGCGTTGAGCTTGCGTTCATAGAGCAGCTGACCGCACGCCGCACAGCGGTTGTCGTTGGCGCATCGGCAGTGCACGGTCACGACCCGGCAGAAGGAGGTCGGGGACGAGTCGAGGCAGTCGCCGCGCCACTCGCCGCAGTGCGGACACCGCTCGAGGCCGCGCGGGACGCCCTCGTGGTTGGCCCCCGCCATTCGAGCGACATCGTCCGCGTTCGCCTCGCGCCCGCCCTTCGTGAGATCGCCGAGCATGCTGCCGCCCTTTGGCGCATGCCTATCGATGAAGGCAGCGAGCCGCTGGTGTCGGGCCTGGAGCTCCGCGGTGGCAGCCCAGGTCTTCGAGGCCCTGAGCCGTCCTGCGATCGGAACGCCACCCATGGGCGGTGTCGTCTCCGGGCGTTCCCGACCGTGCGCACTGATGAAGACAGCCCGGTCGGGTGCGGTTACCAGACAGACATCGAGGCGATTGGCACGCCAGTGAGCCCGCGCGAGCTCGGTGAGCTCGCGGTCGCTCGCGTCACCGGGCAGGAGGGTGAAGTGGTACATCGCCGGCACCACCCTCGTGACGAGGTACGGGAAGCTGTCGAAGACGGCCAGCTCCGCGCGGGGCGCGGCAGGCGAAGCTGGTTGAGCGGGACCGGGCGGTAACGTGGTCATTATGTTCCTCCCATGCGGGAGGGTTCTGGCCATGACGCCCGGGGCGACAGAAACGAAGAACCCCTCCGGAGGGAGGGGTCGGCGCGCCGGTGGTTGCTCGGCATGAGCCATATCGTCCCCGTGACCGGGCTGGCGTTGGCACCTTGGCGGCGTTCGCCAGGTTGCCGGGCGCATCGTCGGGCCAGAACCCTCCGCGCCTCTCTGGATACGTATGCCCTCACTATCAAACGTTCGATTTTTTCCGTCAAGAGCCAGGAGCGTCGGGCTTATAGGAGGTCAGAGGCCTACTCTCCTCGACGAACAGATCCTCGTCGTCCCCGACCACCACATTCACGCTCCAAAGCTCATGCCCCGAGGGATCCGTGAAGCGGGCGCCGGCCACGTAGCGCGGTCCGTCCCCGAAGCGGATAAGGCGCTCGCTGACCAGCAGCTGCCCCAAATCCGAATCAGTGGCAGCCTCGAGACCGAGGGCCGAGAAGAAGATGGTGAGCATGGTGACCTGGTCCCGACACCAGTACTCGGCTCGGTACGGTCGGCCGTCGCTGAGCCTGCCCTCGGCCCGGCCGATATCCAGGGCATCGTTCTCCGCGGTCTTGACGAAGTTGGGAGTCTTGTGGCTCCGGTCAGGAACGGGGTGGTTGGTCACGCTGACTCTCCATGCCTGTCACCTTCCAGCGACGTGTTGATGGGGTAGACAGCGATCAGCACGGATTCAGCTCCGGCGCGTAGGCCGGCAGGTAGAAGTGAATCACCGGCACCCGCTGGCCCGGCTGCGCCAGGAGGAAGGGCACCTCGCCCGGGGTGAAGAAGAGGGAGATGAGCCACCGCACCTGGTAGTCGGGGAGATGGCCGGGTAGCACCGCGTTGCCCACGCTTAGGTGCAGCGCGTAGGGGTGCGAGGCCCGCGGGGTCTCGTCGAAGCTTAGGATGCACTTGTAGTCGCCGAGCAGCAGGATGCCGGGCGGCTGCGGGCGCTGGTGTGCCGCAATCGCCTGGCGCAGGCCCCGGGCGGCCGCCAGCGCCGCCATGGGCGGGAAGAAGAAGCGATCGGGATGGAGCTCGACAGGCGCGCCCGAGAGATCGAGGACCGGCCAGCGCTCCTGCTGCTTGTACTGATCATCTGTGGCCCGGCGATACTCCTGGACGAGCTGCTCGTAGCGCTCCACCAGCGCGATGGTCCGAGGATCCTCGGGGTGGAAGGCGTCGGGTCCGCCCTCGGAGATGAAGCGCTGCTGGTCGATGGTCCACAGGGCCAGGTCGTTGTCCATCTCACAGGTCTCGCACCGGAGCGAGATCAGGGCATGGTGGGCGTGAGAGACCAGCGCGATCGGTCCAGGGGTGAAGGGCCGGTCGGGCGCGTTGGCGTCGGCGCCGCAGCCGGTGCAGCGCAGGTGGAGCGGCGCGGGAGGCGCCGGCTCGGTCTGTTGATCCTCTGCGGGGTTGTGCATGGTGTCGTCCTCCGTTGCGTTGAGGTGTGAGTCGTTGGCGGCGCCCGATCGCCATGCGTTCGTGGTGTCTTCGGGCTAGGGCCCCACCAGGACGATGCAGACTGCCCGTGCGGCTTCCTCCGCGACCTCGCGTGGTGCTCGAACTGCCACGGCGTGTTCCGGCCGCACAGGGAGCTCGTAGAGCGGGGTGGCGTACTCCATCTTCACGGCCCAGTTGAGGTTCTGGGGTAGCGCACCGGAGTCGCGTATGAACGCCTCCTCGTTCGTGCCGGCCGTCACCACCCCGACCACCGCATCGCGGCCGCCGCCCGTCAGCGAGCTGACCGCCCCGGTAAAGTACTTGGGATCGGTGCCCAGGTAGCTCGCAGACGGAAACCCCATGGAGAAGACCGGGTTGCCGGGCCGCACGGCGCGTGGGGCGGCGGCCCGCAGGAAGGGCGTCCCGGACAGCCCGGTATGAAGCACGGCCAGGTCCATGGTGCGGCTGTGCGCGCCGAGCTTGGCCGGCACCAGGTCATAGCCCTGGCAGCGCACCTTGATGGTGTTGCCATCCTCGATCACGTGGTACGCGGTGAGCACCAGGCCGTCGGGGCTGACAAGGAAGCCGGTCCCCTGGTAGACCCCGGAGCCGATCCGGGACGCGGGCTTGGGGATGGGCGAGGCAATGCAGCCGGCAAGAAGCGCGAGAACCAGAAGCAAGAGAACGCTGCTGCGCAGAGCGGAGAAGAACGGATACATGAAGACCTCCTCGAGGGAGCTCGACGCTACTGCCCTCAGTCTGCCCGGCCGCCGAGACAGCCAAGGTCACAGGTCCGACGTGGAGAACTCGGCGAAAATGCCGACCGCTTGTGTGACCCTTGCTGTCACAGATCGCATACAGGCTGATCCTCCAAGCGCCCGTCGCGGGCCAACACCACAGGAGGATCCGCCCCATGCCCACGCTTCACGAAGTCCCCGAGGTCGCCCAGCTCCTTGCTTCCGTTCTCACCGGCGAGCCCATCATGCACGGCGCCCTTGCCGTCATTCCGCTGCTCGCTCCCAATCTCGATGACCCCGACTGGCTCACCCTGGAGGAGGCCGGCGAGCGCGCTCGCATCACGGAGATGAGCGAGGCGGGCAGCGTCCCGTTTCTCAAGGTGGCGAACGGGGCCGACCAACCGTTGCTGCTCCTGGACGGCGAGGAGCTGATCGGCGCCAAGCAGAACCGGATCCTCAACACCACCGTGCTGGTTGCCGCCCACACGGAGGTGACGATCCCGGTGAGCTGCGTGGAGCAGGGGCGCTGGGGCTACCGCGGCCGCCAGTTCCGCCCGGGCGATGCCTCGCTCTACGCCTCCCTCCGCGCGCGGAAGGCGGCCCACGTGAGCCAGTCGGTGCGTGCCGGGCGGGGGCACCGGGCCGACCAGGGGGAGGTCTGGGCGCATCTCGCCGATCGGGCCTCGCAGCTCCGGGTCGATAGCGCGACGGGCGCGATGCGTGACGTCTACGCCCGCCACCAGACGGACCTGACGGCAGCCCGCCAGGCCCTGGCCGCCCAGCCGGGCCAGATCGGAGCCCTCATATATATGGGGACCCAGTGGGTGGGGATTGACCTGCTGGCCGGGCCCAGGCTCTTTGGCCGCGCCTGGCCTCGCCTTTGTGCGGGCTATGTAGCTGATGCCATTGGGAGGAAGCCCGAGCCCTGGCAGCGGCTGGATGCGGGCGCCATGCTCGAGGGCTTGGTCCGGGGCCACGTCGAGCCCACCTCGGCGGTGGGCTTAGGCGAAGAGTATCGCCTCGGCTTTGGCGAGCTGGCCGGCGCCGCCCTGGTCGCGCAGGGGCGGGTCGCCCACCTCATGGCGTTTCCTTCGACTACTGAAAGCGCAGGCACGTCTGAAGGGACCCAGACCCCGGGAGGCAATCAATAAGGGCACATGGCCAGAGTGAGAAAAATGGTGCACGTGCCATAATTTTTCAGTGCCTCGCGGGAACCAGCTCGCTCGGCAATGGCAGCTTCTTCAGATGATTCAGAGCCCGGCGGGCATCGCCGTGGATGATGCCGCGCGGAAGCTCGGCTGCACCGTCCGCACGATCTGGCGCGACCTCCGCGTGCTCGAGCAGGCGGGCTTTCCCCTTTACGACGACAAGAGCGGCGATGGACGTCGCTCGCTCTGGAAGCTTGAGGAGAAGTTCACGCTCGGCCTGCCAGTCAAGCTGACGCTGGCCGAGACGGCGGCGCTTCTGATGAGCCGCGATCTCGTGCGCCCGGCTGGGGCCGAGGCCTTGGGCGCCGCGGTCACGTCCGCCTTCGACAAGATCGGCCGCGTACTGAGCGGCGACGCGCGGCAGCTCCTCGATCAGATGCGCGAAAGCATCGGCGTGCGCACCGTCGGGGCCAAGCTGCAGGCGCCGGCGGCCGAGCACGTGGTGCTCATTCAGAAGGCGATGCTCGAGCGCCGGCGTCTCGACATGCGCTACTACTCGATGAGCCGTGACGAGGAGAACCGGCGGCAGGTCGACCCGTATCACCTCACCGTCTTCGACGGCGGCTTCTACATGGTGGGCTATTGCCACTTGAGGAAGACGGAACGCATCTTCGCGGTGGAGCGGATTCGGGAGCTGAGGATGCTCGTCCTGCGCTTCACGATGCGAACTGGTTTCAACGCAGCCGAGTACCTCAAGCATAGCTGGGGCATTATCCAGGGCGAGATCGTCCCGGTGAGGATCGTCTTCTCCCGGTCCGTCGCGAGGTACATTCGCGATCGACTCTGGCATCCAACCCAGAAACTTCGGGAGCTGGCAGATGGCCGGCTGGAAGTGACCCTCCGGGTGGCGGACACGCTGGAGCTTCGGCGATGGATCCTGGGATATGGGCCGGAAGCCGAGGTGATGGAGCCAGTGGCAATCCGAGAGAGACTGGCGAGGGAGGCTGCAGCTCTGGCAGCGAAGTTGGTGCCGCAGCGGCCTTCCTTGGCTGCCATCAGGCTGCCGCGGAGCAAGCGCGGATCAGCGGGAACCCTCCGAAACTCAGCTGGCAGACCATCTTGGTGAGGATGCTGAAAATGAAGTGCCAGCCGCACAAGATTGGCAGCTCGAAGCTATGCTCGGCCGAGGTCTACACCATCTAAATAGCATGATCGGCACTCTCTGGGACCGATTCACTACGCTGCTCCGCCCCGACCGGGCAGTCATTGTCCCCAGGGTCGATTTTGATTCCGAGGCGGGGCGGTTGGAGATCCGTCTCGAGGCAGAGGTTGGTGGGAGCCGAGTCCCGATCACTGCGGAGATCCTGGCCAAGGGCGTCGGATGGTTCCACGGTCGAAAGTACCGCCTACCGGAGGGCCAGGCCGCCGCGGTGCGTGCCGTGGTGGGACGGCAGCTCCGCCGTACTGATAGCATTTGTCGGTACGACCGGCCTGACGCTCCAGATTTCCTGAGTCGGCTTAGGTCGGCCTCGACCCTCAGCGAGTCTCCAACCGCGCGGGAGGTATGCTGGCGCGACTGCCGCGTCTCCGTGACCGTCGACTGCCACGACGACTCGTCCTTCGACGCGCAGTTCACGGCAATCGCGCCCGATGGTAAGGAATTCCCGCTAGCTTCTGATCAGCTCCTCTCGGGGACGTCGTACAGATCAGGGGCCAGCTACTACCGGGTCCCCAGCTGGCCCGGGGGTGTCATCGCGGCTGTCAGTCCCGAGGCGCTCCGGCATAGCGGTTCCATACTGCGAGTTCGCCAGTTCGCCGAAGAGGCCATTCCGCAACTCCAGGAGCACGGAAGTGTCCAAACGAGTCCAGCAGCGGAGATGCTCTTGGACTCCGCGAAGGTGCCGATCGAAGCGGATCTCCGAGCGACGGTTGACTTTGCCGGCTCCGATGGGAGCGTGACCGCCGTCATCGCCGGAGAGACCCCGGATGGTCCGCTGCCAATCGCCGATGTCAGCGTGCTGCAGCAGCCCCACCTGATCGCCGGCCGCTTTGTCGAATTGAACTCGGGGGCGAAGGAGCGACTGAGCCAGCTTCTTGCGGCGGGGACGTTGACTGATGCGGGGGTTCTGCGCTTCGATCAAGCCGCAGCACCCACGGCGCTAGGAATATTGCGCTCCTCGAGCCTGACAATCGAATCCGAGTCCGCACGAGCCGTGCGGATCCATGATCAGCCGCTCGAGCACAGGACGTACCTGGAATTGGCGGACCCGGACACATTGATTGTTCGCCAGAATTTCAGGACGCCGGATGATCGCGCAATCCCTGACACGACGGCGGTGGCGGAGTCGAAGTCTGACTGGGTGCGAGAGGCAAACGATTTCTTCCGGCTTCCGGCGCGGCGCCCAGCCACACCGCGGCAGGGGAAGGCAGCCGGTCCCGGAGCCTACCGGCTCGAGGGCGATAGCGTCCCGGAATACCTGGCCGACGAGCTGGGTGCGGTGTCTCAGTCAAGCAAGGTGCTCGTATCGCCGGAGGTGGCCGCGGTCCGCGTAGTGACGGCGGCGCCCGAGCTCCGTACCACGGTGGACCTCGATGAGTCGCGCGGCGAGGTGGTCGTGCGCCCCCGATATCACTCCGGGCCGGCTGACCTGGAACACACCGACCTTGCCGGCCTGGATCGCCGAAGGGGCTACCTCCGGAAGGGCTCGAGCTTCCATCGGGTCGACCGGGAGCTCGTCGACAAGGTGGACCGAGCGCTCAAGGAGGCGGGTGTCCGTGAGGCCCGCGACGGAACGTTTGTCGCCCCGAGCCTGCATTTTGACGAGATCATCAATACCTTCTCGCGGCTCGGGATTCTTGCGGAAACCGATGTGTTCCGGCGCTTTCGAGAGCGCCTGCTCGACTTCTCGAGGATCGAGACGTCGCCGCTGCCGAGTGCTCTGAGAGAGAATGTTAACGTCCGAGATTACCAGAGGAACGGCTACGATTGGCTCGCGTTCTTGAAGAACTACGGCCTGCCCGGGATCCTGGCCGACGAGATGGGGCTCGGCAAGACCCTGCAGGTGCTGATGGCGGTCGCTCATTTTCGTGACAAGTATGGCTTTTGCCCCTCGCTCGTGGTCTGCCCAGCGGCACTGATTCAGAAGTGGGTCGATGAGACTGGGAAGTTCTTCCGAGGTCTACGCAGCATCAGTCATGCAGGCACGCGACGGGCCGAGCAGCTGCGCGAGAACATCGGGACCGCGGATATCATCGTCACGTCCTACGAGACGCTCGTCCGGGATGCAGACCTGCTCGCCCGCTGGCGTTGGCGCTTCCTGATCGCGGACGAGGCCCAGCGGGTGAAGAATCCTGGGACCCAGCGGGCAAAGGCGATCCGGAAAGTCCCGGCCGAGGCCCGGATCGCCATCACCGGGACTCCCGTAGAGAACCGCCTGCGTGATCTGTGGGCAGTCTTCGACTTCCTGGCCCCCGGGTACCTGGGTTCGGAGACAGAATTTCAGCGGCACTTCGGAGATCCCATCGAGCGACAGGGAAGCCGCAAGGCCGTCGAGCTGCTCAGTCGCCGGACGCGTCCGTTTCTGCTGCGACGCCTGAAGAAACAGGTGGCCAACGAGCTGCCCGAGAAGCTGCCCAAGCCCCTTCGGTGCGAGCTGACGAAGCAGCAACGGGACCTGTACCGGGCCGTGCTCGAGCGCGATCTGGAGGCCGCGATACAAGCGGTCGGGGGCCGAAAGCTGTCGCTTGGCAATCCGCACATCTTCGCGATCCTCACACGTCTCAAGCAGATCTGCTGTCATCCTGGCCTCGTCTCTGGCGACTTCCAGCCCTACAAGTTGGGCGTCTCCGGCAAGTTCGACGCCTTCGTCGAGGTCCTGGATGAGATCGTTGAGGGAGAAGCCGGGAACGGCGCCCGGAACAAACTCGTCGGCTTTAGCCAGTACGTCCCCATGGCGGGCTACCTTCACGACTACCTCAGGTCCTTGGGGAAAGAGTGCATGTTCATCGACGGATCGGTGCCGCCTGGTGACCGCCATGGCTTGTGTACTCAGTTCAATACCAGTGCGGGTGCGTTCGGAATGATGATGACGCTGGGCGCCGGTGGCGTCGGGCTCGATCTGCAAGCGGCGAACTACGTGATCTTGTACGACCGTTGGTGGAACCCTGCGGTGGAGGACCAGGCGATCGATCGCGTGCACAGGCTCGGCCAGGAACGCCAGGTTGTCGTGGTGACCATCACTACTCGGGGCACGCTCGAGGAGAAGATCGAAGGAAAGCTTGAGAAGAAGCGGAATCTGTCTGACCAAGTGGTCCAGGCGGACGAATTGATGCGAAAGGAGATCTCGCGGGACGAGCTGCTGGATCTCGTAAGGCTGGAATAAGGGGAGAGGCGTGGAACTGGGAGGGATCCAGGTGACGTGTCCTTCGAGCGAATCCGGATGGTAGATCAGGGCCTGGACAAGCCGCTGGAGGCGGAGTTCGCATGCGATAGGGACTCACTACAGTGTCCTTTTCCCAAACGCCTGCCACCCGGGCATTTTCGGGTTGCCCGAGTCGAGTGGAGTTGGAGCCCGGCGCACAGCCGCTCAGATGTGTACGAGTGTTGGGTAAGCAAGAGGCGAGGTCGAGCGTTTCTGTGGATCATCGATCCTGCGGCCTGGGAGTATGGCGAGACTGCACGATTCAAGCCTTACTGCTCGGTACGGATAGAGAAGTCCGATGACAAGAAGGGTAGCGCCCTGAAGTGTTTGAGATTTGGGTGGTCGTGGGAGCTCAAAAATTGGGAGACAGATCGCCCACACCAGATCTCGGGTGGTGGCCCGGTATCTGAAGATGAGGTCGGGCAGGTTGCTGGGTTGGTATGGTCGGCCGGGTCAGATCCGGCCCGGTAGGCACACCCAGTGACGCGTCGCCGCCGGCTCTCGAGTCAAGGTGCTCCCTCGTGCATGACTGAGGGCCAGAGTTCGTCAGCGGGCCTATGCAGAGTCTAAACGGGCACCTCCTGCTGTCCCCCTCGGACCTGAACGATTACGTGGAATGCCCACACCTCACGACACTCGCGCTCGAGGTGGCTCGTGCGCAGCGCCCTCGGCCGCACCTCCCCGACGAGGAGGGGGAGCTTCTGCGGCGCAAGGGTGCGGAGCACGAACGCGCCTACCTGGAACGGCTACGAGCTGAAGGGCGCGCGATCGTGGAGATCAATCTCGGCGGGGACTGGGATTTCGAAGGTGCCGCGCGCCAGACCGCGGAGGCCATGCGGGCCGGGGTCGAAGTGATCTCGCAGGCCACGTTCGTCGAAGGGGCCTGGCGCGGTCGGGCCGACTTCCTGCTGAGGGTCGAGCGGGAAACGGGGCTCGGGGGCTGGGGCTACGAGCCGCTCGACGCCAAGCTGGCGCGGGCCGAAAAACCCACGTACGTCCTCCAGCTTTGTTTCTATGCCGACGGCATCGCGGCCGTCCAGGGCGTGCCGCCGGAGCGCATGCACGTGCTTCTCGGTATCGACGAACAGCACACGCTCCGGTATGACGACTTCCACGCCTACTACCGGCGAGTGCGGGCGGGGTTCCAGGCGATGGTCGCCGCGCCGGCGGCGACCGAGCCGTACCCCGTGGAGCACTGCGGACTCTGCCAGTTCCGCGAGGTATGCGACGCCCGCTGGGAGGCGGAGGACCACCTCGTCCAGGTGGCCACCGTGCGCCGTGAGCAAGTCGCGAGGCTTCGCGAAGCTGGACTGCCGACTCTCGCGGCACTCGCTCAGTCTCCCGCCGAGACGGCGGTTGCCCGCATGGCCCCGCATACGTTCGAGGCGGTCCGCGACCAGGCGGCGCTCCAGCTGCAGCGGCGGACCACTGGTCGGCTCGAGTGGCACCCTGTGCCGTCCGATGCGGGGTGTGGGTTCGAGCTGCTGCCGCGGCCGTCAGCCGGCGACCTCATCCTCGACCTCGAAGGCGACCCCTTCTGGGAGCCGACGCGCGGCCTGCACTTCCTGTTCGGAGTGCTGGTGCGGGATGGCGCCGATTGGCAGTACCGCCCGACCTGGGCTCACGACCGGGACCAGGAACGGCGTGTGTTCGAAGCGTTCGTCGACCTCGTGCATGAGCGTCTCGCGCGCGATCCGAGCATGCACGTGTACCACTACGGTACCTACGAGAAGACGGCGATGACGCAGCTGATGGGCGTGTACGCAACCCGCGAGGATGCGGTCGACGACCTCCTCCGTCGGAAGGTCTTCGTCAATCTCCACACGGTGGTGCGGCAGGGCCTGCGGGCCGGCGTGGCGAGCTACTCCCTGAAGGAGGTCGAGGCGCTCGCCGCTTTCGAGCGCCAGGCGGATGTGCGGAGCGGCACGCGCGCTGTGCTGGCGTATGAGCGCTGGATGCAGAGCGGCGACGAAGCACTGCTCACCGAAATCGCGGCCTACAACGACGAGGACTGCCGGTCGACACTGGCGCTCCGGGACTGGCTCATCGCGCATCGCCCGGACGGCACGCCGTGGGCGGAGGCCGTGGCAGCCGAGGCGCGCGATGCTGCCGATGTGGGCGAGCGCGCGATGCTGCGTCGGGCGCTCGTCGAGGACGCCGCGCCGGGCTCGGCACGGTGGCTTGCCGGCGAGCTCCTCGAATACCACCGGCGGGAGGCAAGGCCAGCGTGGTGGTGGTTCTTCGAGCGGCGCGATCAGATGACGATCGAGCAGCTGGTGGACGACGCCGAGGCGATCGGCGCCTTGGTCGCGTGTGGGCGGGCCGTCCCCGACAAGCGGTCATTCCTGCACACTCTCACGTTTCCGCCGCAGCAGCATAAGCTCGTCCCAGGGGACCAGCCAGTCGACCCAGCGAGCAAGGAGGGCGCTGGCAGCATCGATGAGATCGACGACGTAGCGGGCAAAGTCGTGCTGCGCCGCGGGCCCCGCCTCGCAGGAGTCGCCCTTCCGCGGGCGATCATCCCCGGGAGGCCGCTGCCGACCCGAGAGCAGCAGGGGGCGCTGATGCGCCTGGCGTCGTCGATTGTGGCCGAGGATCGCCGCTACCCGGCGCTGCGGGACATTCTAGAGAGGAGGCCCCCGCGCCTCCAGGGAAGGGGGTCGGGCGGGGTGGTGCAGACGGTGGATCTTTCGGAGCAGCGTGCCCTCGTCTCCGCGCTCGACGGTAGCTGCCTCTTCGTCCAGGGCCCGCCGGGGACGGGCAAAACGTGGACGGGCGCGCGCCTGATCACCGAGCTGATGCGTCGGGGCCGACGTGTAGGGGTGGCGGCGGTTAGCCACAAGGCAATCCACAACCTGCTCGAGGAGGTCGAGGAGGCGGCCGCTGAGGAGGGCCTCCGGTTCTGCGGCCTCAAGAAGGCATCCGCCAGCAACGAGGAGTCGTTCTACGAGGAAGGCTCTATCACGAACGCGCCAGAGGTGGCAGCGTTTACCCGCGCAGGCTCCAACGTGCTGCTCTTCGCGGGCACGGCCTGGCTGTTTGCCCACCGAGATCTGGATAGTGGGGCGATGCCTATAGTTGACACCTTGGTGATCGACGAGGCGGGCCAGGTCTCGCTGGCCGATGCGCTCGCGATGGGGACGGCTGCCCGTAACGTCGTCCTGCTCGGCGATCCGCTTCAGCTCGCCCAGGTCTCGCAGGGGGTGCACCCGGAGGGTACAGGGGCCTCCGTATTGGAACATCTGCTGGGAGAGCACGCGACGATTCCCCCGGACCGGGGCGTGTTCCTGGAACGCACGCGCCGGATGCACCCGGACGTGTGCCGGTTCATCTCGGAGGTCGTCTACGAGGGCCGGCTCCAGGGCATCTCGGAGCTGGCCCAGCAGGCCACGGCCTTCGGCACCGGGTTGCGGTTCAGATCTGTAGACCATGTCGGGAACGCCTCCGCGTCGACCGAGGAGGCGGACGCGGTCGCCGGGGAGATCCGCAGGATGGTCGGCGCGTCGTGCACCGACCGCTGCGGTCAGACCGCGTCCCTTCGCCAGCAGGACTTTATGGTCGTCACGCCCTACAACGCTCAGGTGCGGCGGCTGCGTGAGGCGCTCGGGGCCGCCGGGCTGGCCCATGTCCCGGTCGGTACCGTGGACAAGTTCCAGGGCCGCGAGGCACCGGTGATCTTCTACTCGATGGCGACCTCCAGCGCCGAAGACGTGCCGCGCACGCTTGAGTTCTTGTTCTCGCGCAACCGCCTGAACGTCGCCGTGTCGCGTGCGATGTGCCTGGCCTTCGTCGTGGCGAGCCCGCGACTGCTCGAATCCCGCGCCCGGACCATCGAGCAGATGCGGCTCATCAACGCGCTTTGCCGGTTCGTGGATCTGGCGGAGGGGTAGGCGCCTCAGTCTGGGAGCCCTGTCGGCGCGATGGAACCTACGTCCTGAGGCATAAGATCTCTGAGAGGCCACGGCGAGAATGGTGATTCATCGCGATCTCCGACCTCTGTGACTCTATGATCGGAGCGGCGACGCAGCCGAAAGGAGGCGTTGTGGCGAAGAGTGTCTCGGCAAGTGAATTCCTGAGCTTCGTCAAGGGGCAAGAGAGCCAAAAGTATGGGCTTACTGGCGCCAGACTCATCGATGCGTTTCGCCGGGCGGCAAGCGATGTTGGCTGCCTGTGGGGCGTCGACGATCAAAGGACGACAAAGTCAGATCGAGTTTGTGTGGTGATCGCGCGCGACTTCAGAAGCGGGCATCTGCATACGTGGGTGGGGCGAGCTTCATCGTGGCCGAATCTCGCGGGGAATGCCGCCGCAGCACGCGCAAAAGCGCCGGTGCGGTTCGCTGCATCACGCGAGTTGATAGGTAGGCTAGCCATCAAGCCCAATCCGTGGGTGAAGGGCCCCACGCACCACGTCGTCACACGGCCCGGGCGCTTCATCGCGACTCTCGCGCGGAAGCTGCGGGTATCGGTGGACGGACGGTTGATTCCCCAAGACCCGACGCGCGAGCTATGGTTCAAACGGGCACTTCGTCGAGGCGAATACACTGCGTGGGCTGCGAGGGTGAGTGCGCTCACGGATCGTCTTGACGTTCGCGTGCTGCGCCGCGAACTGGCGGCAGACTTTGGCCCACTGTCGGAGGCGGAACAAGTCATGCTCCGTCATAAGCTCGACTTACTCGCACGGGGGCAAGTGTGGGTCTTGGAAGTCGCCAGAGGGCGGCGTGTGCAGGATCGACTTGAGGCGCAAGGTGCACAGAAGGAAGTCGAGGCGGCAGAGGTCGACTATGCTCCGGAAGAGATGAGGGCACTCAGTGCGGTGCGTAGCATTTGGACTGAATGGATCAAACGCCACGCGCCGGCGCTGAAGCACCTCTCGGATTGCGATTGCCGGTACTGATAGTCGCACGAGGGTTCGGCGTGAAGATCAGAATTGCCGAGAGAAGTGCGGAGGTGCGATGCGTGGGGGTGGGTGGAAGGGAAATCGGTTTCACGGGGGAGATGGCGAAACGGTAACGGATGGGGATGTTCGGTCGGGACATGGAAGCGCTAAGGGGAGTCAGGAGAGGGTGTGTCAGTTTTCTGGATCATTCCGCCAGCGGTTTTCCGGAAACATTCCGCCACCCGCAGGCGCCTCGTGGTTCGTGTCTACGGCATCACGGCATCCCGAGCAAGAGGGTTGAAAGGGGGTTGAGCCGGGGCGGCGGCGGCAGGCCGAGGGCCGCAGAGGCTCCAGGCGCGACGGTGGCGGGGCGAGGCATATCTGGCTAGTCCCCTTCCGGTGGGTTTTTCGCGGCCCGGCGTCCAGGCTTGGTCGGGCCAGGCGCGTGCGCGGCACGGAGGCTCGGGCCCTCCATGACGATCTGGTGGGCGCGATGGGCGAAACGATCAAGCGCGCTGTTGGCGAGGATCGGGTCATCGAACAGGGCGACCCATTCGTCGACGGCCCGGTTGGAGGTGATCACGGTCGGCGCCCGCCGGTCCCGCTCGACCAGGACATCGTAGAGGTCACTGGACTGCGCGGCGGTGAGCTTGCGCAGGCCGAAGTCGTCCAGGATGAGCAGGTCCCAGGCCAGCCAGCTGCGCAGCTCGCGCTCGAAGGAGTTGTCGGCGCGGGAGGCGTGCAGGAGCTGCAGCAGCTTGGCGACTTTGATGTAGCGCACGTGGTGGCCGGCCCGGCAGGCGCTGTGGCCGAGGGCCTCGGCGAACCAGCTCTTGCCCACCCCGACGGGACCGCAGAAGATCACGTTCTCCTTCGCGGCCAGCCAGTGCATGGCGAAGAGCGCTCGGACGCGGGGACGATCGTAGCTGACCGGGGTGTCCCAGGCGAGTTGCTCGTAGGGCACGATCTCCTCGAAGCCGGCGACCTCGAGCCGTCGGACCAGGCCCTGGCTCTCGCGGCGGTCGATCTCGTCCTGGAGCACGAGCTCGAGGAACTCGAGCGGACTGAGCTTGCTCTGTCGGGCGTGGGTGGCGCGGTCGGGCAGCGTCGGGAGTAGGCCGCCGAGGCGCAGGCGCTTGAGACGGCGGACCAGATCAGGGGCGATCTCCATCGGTATTCTCCTCGCAGGGGTGATGGGCAAAGCTCTGCGGCGAGCGGGCGAAGCGCGCCGGCAGGGCGACGACGGCGCCCCGCGCGATCGGGCTGGGCTCGCGCTCCAGCGCGGTGTGCAGGATGCGCTCGACGCGGTGGACATCGAGCAGCTCGAAGCTCAGGGCGCGCGCACAGGCGGCGTTGACCCGGGCCGGGCCGTAGCGCTCGGCCAAGCGGAGCAGTTTCTGGGCTTGGCGGAGCCGCGCCCAGGGAAACGTCCCGCTGAGCAGGACGCGGACGAACTGGCCGACGGCGGGACCCAGCCCCTCAGCCTGCCGGATGCAGGCATCGGGAGCGCGCATCGCGTACGGCGCCCGCTCCGCCGGGTAGTCGGTGTAGTCGGTGGCGCGGCCGCCCGGAGGCTGGGGCGCGTGGACCTTGATCAACTCGCCGTGGTGGTAGATCCGGACGAGCCGGGAATCGCCGCGGACGTCGACCCGCTCACGGAGATAGCGCGTGGGCACCGAGTACAGCGCGCGACGAAACTGGATGTGGTGATCGGGATGGACCGTGGCCGCGGCCCAGGTGGGGCGATCGACGGGCTCGGGCGCCAAGGACAGAAGCAGCGGCTGCTCGATCGTCTCGAACACGCGGCGCGGGACCTGGCGGGTGGTGCCGTGGACCCGCGTGCCCGCGAGATCGCGGCACCAGGTGGTCGCGCGCGCCTGCATCTCGACCAGGTCGTGGAAGGACTCGCCGCGCAAGAAGTCTTGGCGGGCGTAGGGGATCCCGCGCTCGACTTTCGGTTTGCCCGTCGCATGCCGCGGGACGGCCGGGTCGACGAGAAAGCCGCGGAACTGGGCGTACTCCAGGAACACGCGGTCGAGCGTCGGGGTGTACCGATCGGCGCGCGTGACGACGGGCTTGAGATTATCGACGACGAGCCGCTTGACGACGCCGCCAAAGAACATCCACGCGGCTTCCAACCCGGCAAGGACGGCGGTGAGATCCTGGCGCAGGCTGACCGCGAGAAAGGCGTACCGGCTCCAGCACAGGGTGACCAGCAGGCCGTGGATTCGGTGGCGCTGGCCCGTGGCCGGATCGAGCCACAGGCCCAAGAGCCCAAAATCGATCTCGGCGGCTTCGCCTGCCGGCGGCTCCGCGACGCGCACCGTCACCATCGCGGGGGTGAAGGCGCACTGCGCCCGCGCGAAGCGGTAGAGGGTGCTGTAGGAGACGTCGACGCCCTGCTCGCGCAGCCGGCGATGCACCTTGGTCAGTCGGAGCGCGTCCTCGTGCAGCCAGCCGTGGATCGTCGCCTGGTATGGGGCGAGGGCCTGAAACTCCGCGCTGGGCTCCGCGGTCGCGGGAGGCCGCCCAGGTCGGCGGCCCGCCACGATGGTCGCCAGCTGGGCTTCGGTCGGGGCCTCACCTCCGCGCCCGACGCCAGCGGCTTGAGCCAGCCGCACATATTCGGCGACGGTCTTGCGATCTGTCCCCAGCGCCCGGGCAATGGCGCGCAGGCCGTCGCCCGCCACCCAGCGCCGCATAATCTCGCGCACTTGGACCATCCCCACCTCCCGATAAGCCATCGCTCCCTCCTTTCGCTGGAGGCAGCATGGCCTGGCTCACGAGGCGCCCGGGTGGCGGAATGTTTCTCGAAACCCGGTGGGGGAATGTTTCTGAAAAACTCAGCCGCTACTGGGGGAATGATTCAGAAAACTGACACTGCAGGCCTGCGTGGTCGCCCGAGGTTACTCGGCCACCGTGGAGTATGCGACCATCTCCAGCCCTGCTGGTCGATGGTCCAAACCGCCAGGTCGTGGTCCTTCTCGCAGGTCAGGCAGCGGACCGAGATCAGCACGTGGTTCGCGTGGGGCCCGAGCGCCATCGAGCCTAGGCTGTAGGTACTAAGGTTTCTCCTGGACACTCAGGGCAGCTTGTCAAAGCCCTGGGCCAGGAGGGCCATGAT
>Ga0070741_10008737_pt1 | contig 20111 bp, 23 predicted proteins | sample Coa_R1_4_FD_66440 | JGI IMG/M metagenome (GOLD analysis project Ga0070741, IMG submission 66440) | Surface soil microbial communities from Centralia Pennsylvania, which are recovering from an underground coalmine fire - Coalmine... | ecosystem: Environmental > Terrestrial > Soil > Unclassified ...
CGATCTATACCGAGATGAACGCCCGGCTGCAGCTGCAGGCGCACGGCCTCGAGGGGCCGATCGAGTTCCTGAGCGAGAAGGAAGGGCGCGGCTCGAGCGCGGCGAACCGCGGCACGCTCGAGCGCCCCTGGGAGCTATGGAAGAAGCGCGCGCTGGCGCGTAAATAGCAGCAGCGGCCCGGCGCTGCGGCTCAGCAGCCAGGCCGCGATGCTCACGTTCAGCGCGTTCCACGCGATGCCGTTCAGGAACGCCGCGCGGTAGGAGCCGGTGAGGTCGAAGATCGCCCCGGACATCCAGCCGCCGAGCGCCATGCCGAAGAGCGTGGCGGTGATGACGATGCTCACCCGCGTGCCGGCTTCCTGCGGCCGGAAATGCTCCCGCACGATGAGCGCGTAGGAGGGCACGATGCCGCCCTGGAACAGGCCGAACATCGCCGACACGACGTAGAGCGGGACGAGGCCGTTGAAGGGCAGGAAGGCGATGAGCGCGATGCCCTGCAGCGTCGCGCCGAGGAGCAGCGTGCGCAGCCCGCCGATCCGGTCGGAGATCCAGCCCGAGACCAGGCGGCTGACGATGCCGAAGCCGAGCATGAGCGAGAGCATCTCCGCGCCGCGCGCCGCGCCGTAGCCGAGATCGGTGCAGTAGGCGACGATGTGGACCTGCGGCATGGACATCGCCACGCAGCAGGACACGCCGGCGATGCCGAGGAGCACCATCAGGACGGCCGGCGACAGGCCGAGCGGCCGCTCCATGTCGGCGACGGCGAAGCGCGAGCGGGCGGCCGGCGATGCGTCGAGCAGCGGCGGGCGCGGGCGCAGCAGAAGCGCGAGCGCGGCAATGGCCGCGAAGCAGAAGATCCCGGTGCCCATGTACGTCGCGCGCCAGCCGTGGCGCTCGAAGAAATACTGCAGCACCGGCGGCCACACGGTGCCGGCGAGGTAGTTGCCGCTCGCGACCACCGCGATCGCCATGCCGCGATGGCGGTTGAACCACAGCGAGATGTCGGCGATGAGCGGGGAGAAAGTCGCCGAGCAGCCGAGGAAGCCGATCAGCAGGCCGTGCGCGAGCACGAACTGCCAGAGGTGCGAGGCGCTGCCTGCGGCGACAAAGCCAAGTCCCAGGCAGGCGCCGCCGATCAGCGTCGGCACGATGATGCCGAAGCGGTCGGACAGGCGTCCCATCAGGATGCCGCCGAGCCCGAAGCCGATCATCGTGAACGTGTAGGGCAGCGACGCCGCGCCGCGATCGACGCCGAAATCGGCCTGCACCAGCGGCAGCGCGACCGCCATGCCGTACATGCCGACGCCGCCGATCGTCATGATCGCGAGCGCCGCGGCGAGGCGCAGGTACGCGTAGGAGGATTCGGGTTCGCCGCGCGGCGGGCTCATGGTCCGGGCTGATGGTATCGTCGGCCACCGCCAACCCCAAGGAGAGTTTCATGGCCGCCCGCAACCCGTACTCGACCGTCGGCAAGGTGCGCGACGTGTTTCCGAAGCTCGGCGAGCTCACCGACCAGGTGGTCTTCGGCGACGTGTGGGAGCGCAAGGGCCTCGCGAAGCGCGAGCGCAGCCTGATCACGATCGCTTCGCTGGTCACGCAGGGCGCGACGCAGCAGCTGCGCGGGCACCTGTGGCGCGCGCTCGACAACGGCGTGACGCGCGACGAGATCATCGAGGTGATCACGCACCTCGCGATCTACACCGGCTGGCCGAGCGCGGGCAGCGCCGCCGAGGCGGCGAAGGAGATCTTCCAGGAGCGCGGCGTATGAAGATCGGCTTCATCGGCCTGGGCATCATGGGCGGCTCGATGGCGGCGAACCTGCAGCGCGCGGGCCACGAGGTGCAGGCGCACGACCTGCGCAGGGTGGAGGGCTTCCCGAGGTGGGCGGGTTCTGCCGCCGAGGCGGCGCGCGGCGCGGAAGTGGTGTTCACCTCGCTGCCGGGCCCCGCCGAGGTCCGCACGGTCGGCGCGGCGCTGAGAGGCGCGATGCAGAAAGGCGCGGCCTGGTTCGACCTGAGCACCAACTCGCCGCAGTGCGTGCGCGAGCTGCACGCCGAATTCGCGAAGGCAGGCCTGCACGTCCTCGACGCCCCGGTGAGCGGCGGGCCCACCGGGGCGAAGAGCGGCAAGCTCGCGATCTGGGTCGGCGGCGAGCGCCCGGTCTACGACAAGCACCTCGCGGTGCTGAAGGCGATCGGCGACGAGCCGTACTATGTCGGGCCGATCGGCGCCGGCACGGTGGCGAAGCTCGCGCACAACTGCGCGAGCTTCACGCTGCAGGCGGCGATGGCGGAGGTCTTCACGCTCGGCGTGAAGGCGGGCGTCGATCCGCTCGACCTCTTCAAGGCGGTGCGCCAGGGCGCGAGCGGCCGCAAGCGCACCTTCGACCGCATGGCCGAGCACTTCCTGCCGCACAAGTTCGATCCGCCGGCCTTCAGCCTGCGCCTGGCGCACAAGGACATGACGCTCGCGCTCGAGCTCGCCGACAGGGAAAACGTGCCGATGCGGCAGGCGCGCATCGCCATGGAATCCATGAGCGAGGCGATGAAGCGCGGCTGGGAGGGCCGGGACTTCCGCGCCTTCCTCACCTTGCAGGAAGAGCGTGCCGGCGTGAGCGTGGCGGTTCCCGAGGAGAAGCTGCGCGCGGTGCTGTAGCGGGTACAAAACCTGCATGCACCGGGGCATGGCTCGTGCCTTCGCCTTTTTGCTGCTCGCTGCGCTCGCCGGCTGCGGCACTGTGCGGCAAGCTTCGGTCGGAAGCAGCGCGGCAGCAACGCCCCCGGGTCCCGGCGTTGCGGCGCCACTGCCGCAGGCGAGCATGCAAGGCGCGCCCCCGGGTATCAGCGTCTACGATGCGACCACGTACCAGCAGCCTTCGTATACCTATCCGTCCACAGCTCGCATCCTGACGGGCGAGACGCCCCAGGCGCCGCCGCCCGGCGGCGTGTCGGCGCGCAGTGACCTGATGCGCCGCTAGGCGCACGTCGCTCCTCCAACGACCGTAGTGTCGGGCTCTTAAGCTGGAGAGTCCGTGCCTCCCGCGCGCTAACCCGCTGTTTTCACTGTCCGCTGAAGAACAAACTTCCTTTGCCTCGGCATGCATACTGCGTCGCCTGACGAAGGGGGGAGGGATCCCGCTGTCGTCGAATTCATGAAAGCGGAGACCGCCAACGCGCTGTGGGACGCCCTGCCGGCCGGCACGCGGCGCCTATACCACAAGACCTTGGTGGACCTTCCCGCCGGCACGCTCCTGGTCCGCCAGGGCGAGCGCATCACGCAGGCGTTCTTTCCAACGACCGCAGTCTGCTCGATCGCCGTCGAGCTCGCCTCCGGCGACAAGGCGGAAACCGCGGCGGTCGGCAGCGACGGCTTCATCGGCGTGCCGCTCGTCCTCGGCATGCTGATGAGCGACTCGAGCAAGGTGGTTCAGCTTCCCGGCAAGGGCTATCTCATCACGGCGAAGCAATTGCTCGAGCTGTGCAAGCAGCACGAGAGCTTCCGCAAGGCGCTCTTCGGCTACAGCGCATTCCGCCTGCATCTCGCGAGCCGCTCGGTCGCCTGCAATGCGTTCCATTCGATCCCCGAGCGCCTCGCGCGCTGGCTGCTCTTCACGCACGACCGCGCCGGGCAGGACGAGTTCCGCCTGACGCACGAGGCCCTGTCGGCCGTGCTCGCCGCGACGCGCCCGCGCGTGAGCGAGGCGGCGATGAAGCTGAAGGCAACCGGGATCATCGACTACCGCCGCGGCGTGGTGCGCATCCTGGACCGCAAGCGCCTGGAGGCGCTGTCCTGCGAATGCTACGAGGAGACGAAGAGATCCCTAACGTCTACGCCCGGACACTGAAGCGCGCCGCCCAGATCGTCGGCGGCGAGGACCGGCTCGCCGCGCTGCTCAAAGTCACGCCCTCGAATCTCGCGAGCTGGATCCACGGCATCGGCACGCCGCCCGCGAACGTTTTCCTCGAGGCGGTGGATCTCGTCACCGCCGACGGCGTCTCGCGCCTCACCCCGCCGCGCAAGCAGGAATAGCGGTATCGTGCCGGGCATGGACATGTCCGGCATCCCCTTCGGCACCACCGACTGGTCGCAGCTCCCCGCGACCGAGCATGCGGGCGAGAGCGGCACGGCGCTCTGGCGCACGCGCAACTTCGGCGCCATCCGCGTGCGCATGGTGGACTACAGCCCGGGCTATCGCGCGGACCACTGGTGCTCGAAGGGCCACATCCTCTTCTGTATCGAAGGCGAGCTGCATACCGAGCTCGAGGACGGCCGCGTCTTCGTGCTGCGGCCCGGGATGAGCTACCAGGTCGCCGACGGCGCCGAGGCGCACCGCTCGTCCACGGCGAGCGGCGCCCGGCTCTTCATCGTCGACTAGGTTTCGGGCACCGGCGGCCGGCCGATGCGCCGCCGCAGGTAGCGCCCGTAGCCTTCGCTTCCGACCACGCGGCCGCGTTCCATGACCGTCTCGCCGCGCACGATCGTGCGCACCGGCCAGCCCTTCAGCTTCCAGCCGTCGTACAGGCTGTAGTCGGCATAGGAGCCGAGGTCCTCGGCGCGCACCACGCGCTCCTCGTCGAGGTCCACGAGCGTGAGGTCGGCGTCGGCGCCCACGGCGATCCGGCCCTTCGCCGGTTCCAGGTTGAACACGCGTGCAGGGCCGGCGGTGACGACTTCGCAGACGCGCTGAAGCGAGAGCCGCCCCTTGTGGAAGCCCTCGGAGAGCAGCACCGGCAGGATGGTCGCGATGCCCGGAAATCCCTGCGACGCCTGCCACAGGCCCTTTTCCTTCGAGGCGCGCTTGCGCGGCACGTGGTCGGAGCCGACGACGTCGATGGAGCCGTCGGCGAGGCCCTCCCACATCGCCTGCACGTCGTCGGGCGCGCGGAACGGCGGGTTCGCCTTGCCGAGCGGCCCGAGCGGCGAGTTCTCGTCGTGGGTCAGGTAGTGCGGGCAGGTCTCGACCCGCACCTCGGGATAGCGTTGGCGCCAGCGCCGCACCTCGTCGAGCGCCATGCGGGTCGAGAGGTGCGGGATGTAGATGCGCGCGCCGAGCGTCTCGGCAAAGTACATCGCGCGCAGGCACGCTTCCGCTTCCGTGATCGGCGGCTTCGACGCCGCCCAGTCCTTGAGCGTGCCGCCGCCCTGCGCCTGCACGCGCCGCCGGATCCGGTTCACGAGCTCGATGTTCTCGGTGTGGCAGACGATGGTCACTTTCCCGATGCGCGCGGCCTCCTTGAGGAGGTCGTAGAAGTAGCCGTCGTCGGTGCCGTCCAGGCCGAGGTAGCGCCCTTCGTCCCCCTTGAAGTTCATGAAGTACTTGAAGGACGTGACGCCGTAGTCGCGCACGTAGCTCTCGAGCTCCCTGATATGCAGCTCGTTCGCGGTGGAGAAGTGAAAGCCGTAGTCCACATAGGCGCGCGTCTTCGCGTAGCCCTGCTCGCGCGCGAACACCTCGGTGTAGGCCTCGTTGTTGAGGAAGTAGCCGAGCACGGTGGTGAAGCCGCCGAGCGCGGCATGGCGGGTCTCGGTGGCGTACTCGGTGATCTTCTCGCCCGAGAGACCGAAGTGGACATGCGCGTCGATCAGCCCGGGAAAGACGTGCAGGCCCTTCGCGAAGATCTCCGCCGCGTGCTCGCCCGCCTGCTCGCCGGGGGAGAGCAGGCCCGCGATGCGCCCGTCCTTGACGTGGACGTCCAGCGCCTGCGGAGATCGGTCCGGGAACACGACCGTGCCGCCCCGCAGGATGAATTCCTTCATCGCGCTTCCTTTCCGCTTTGCAGGTCCGCGAGCCGCAGATGCGGGTCGGCGCCGGCCTCGAGCCCCAGCGCGGGCAGCGTGCGGCGGATTTCCGCCGTCTCCGCGTCGCGCGTGATGCACACAAGGCGTGAGCGATGGTCGGCGTCCGGCCAGCCGCGCAGGCGCTGCGGCGCGTGGAAGACGCGCTGCACGCCCTGGATGAAGACCAGCTCGCCGCTCTCGGCGATCTCGACGATCCCCTTGCAGCGAAGCAGCCGGTCGCCGAGCGTTTCGGCCACGATGCGGGACCACGCCGCGAGCCCGGACCAGGACACCGGCGCGTCGAGGATGAAGCAATGCGCCCGGACGCGATCGTCGTGGCGGTTCGCATCGTGAGAATGGGCGTGGAAAGTTTCCGGCTGCACGCTTCTCAGTGCGATTCCTTCAGCGGGTCGAAAAGCGGCGAGGGCGGCGCTGCCGCCCTCGGACTCGAGCAGCTCCGCCGCCGGGTTCATGGCGCGCAGCCGCTCGCGCGCCGCGCCGATCTGCGCGCGGGACGCCGCGTCGCATTTTGTGATCACGAGCCGGTCCGCAACGGCGATCTGCTTCGCCGCCTCGCGGTGCTCTTCGAGCTCTTTGCCGATGTGCAGGGCATCCGCAGTGACGACGACCGCGTCGAGGCGGTAGTGGTCCGTGACGAGCCTGTTGCCGAGGAGCGTGTTGAGGATGGGAGCCGGGTCCGCAAGCCCCGTCGTCTCCACCACGACACGCGCGAAGGGCGGGACTTCGCCGCGCACCCGGCGGTAGTGGAGGTCGGCGAGCGTCTCGTGCAGCGAGTCGGCGATCGTGCAGCACAGGCATCCGGCCTCGAGGAGCACCACATTGTCGGTCGCGGACTCGATCAGGACGTGGTCGAGCCCGATCTCGCCGAATTCGTTGACGATGACCGCGGTGTTCTCGAAGCCCGGGGCGCGCAGCATGCAGTTGAGAAGCGATGTCTTGCCGCTGCCGAGGAAGCCGGTCAGGAGGATTACGGGCGTGGGGGTCACCGCGAGCGCACTGGGCGTGGAAGTCCTTGACGCAAAAGATTGTATACCGTATACGTCGCATTGAATGAACGCGCTCGAGCCGCTCCAGCGAACCGCGTCGCTCGCCGAGCGGGTGTACGACCTGCTGCGCGAGTACCTGCGCTCCGGCGGCCTCAAGTGGGGCGAGCCGCTTCGCGAGGGCGCACTGGCTGAGCGCTTCCGCGTGTCGCGCACCCCGGTGCGCGAAGCTCTCGGGCGCCTCGCGAGCGAAGGCCTGGTGGAAGCGCACGGCCGCAGCTTCACCGTGCCATCGCTCACGCCGCAGGACCTCGACGACGTCTACGAGCTGCGGGTGCTCCTCGAGACCGAGGCGCTGCGCCAGGCCGCGGCCGGCGGCGCGCACAGCGAGGAGGTACGGCACGCTCTCCAGGATGCGAAGGCGGCGCACGCGCGCGGCGACGCCGAAGCCTTCATCCGCGCGAACCGGCGCTTCCGCGCGGCGTGGCTCGCTCTCGTGCGCAATCGCAGGCTCGTGCGCATGGTGGAGCTCTACGCCGACCACGTGCGCGCGCTGCAATTCCTCACGCTCGGCGATCCGGCGCGCCAGGAGGTGGTGCTGCGCGGCATGCAGGCGATCTTCGATGCGCTGCAGAAGCGCGACGCGCAGGCCGCCGCGGGCGCCATGCGCCACTATCTCGGCATTTCGCGCGACGCGATGCAGCGCGCGATGAAGGAGGCATGATGAAGAAGCCGTGGGACGGGATCATCAGCGACGAGGAGCAGCGGGCGTACCAGGCCGCCGGGTTCGGGCGGCCCTCCGGCGTGGGCGAGCATCCCGCGCTCCTCGTCATCGACGTGCAGTACCGGACGGTGGGGACGCAGCCCAAGCCCTTCTGGGAGGCGATCAAGGAATTCCCGACCTCCTGCGGCGACGCGGGCTGGAGCGCGGTGCGCAACATCGCGCCGCTGCTCGCCGAATTCCGGCGCAACGGCTGGCCGGTGCTCTATCCTTACGTCGCGCCGAAAAAGGCGAGCGACGGGGGCCGGCTCGCGGCCAAGGTCCCGGCGATCATGACGATCGCCGAGAAGGGCTACGAGTTCGTCGCCGAGGTCGCGCCGCGCGAGGGAGACATCCTGATTCCGAAGAAGCATCCGAGCGCCTTCTTCGCCACGCCGCTCGTCAGCCATCTCATCGATCTGGGCGCCGACACGCTCGTCGTCACCGGGTGCACCACGAGCGGCTGCGTGCGCGGCAGCGTGGTGGATGCCTTCGCCTACAACTTCAGGGTCATGGTGCCGTGGGACTGCGTCTACGATCGCAGCGCCACGTCGCATGCGGTCAACCTGTTCGACATGGCGTCCAAGTACGCCGACGTGGCGAGCGCCGCGGAGATCACCGAGAAACTCAATACAACCGTGAGGAGAAGGAACCATGAGCTTCAAGCGTCGTGAGGTGCTGAAGGCGGCGGGGGCGGGGGCCCTGGCCGCGGCGTTGCCGTTCCCCCTGCGCGCGCAGTCGCAGACCCTCAAGTTCGGGCTCGCGATGCCGCTCACCGGGTCGCAGTCGGCCTACGGCAAGGACCAGGTGCAGGGGGCGCAGTTCGCGGTGGACGACCTGAACGCGAAGGGCGGGGTGCAGGGCCGCAAGCTCGAGATGATCGTGCTCGACACGCAGGCCGATCCGCAGGTCGGGATCAATGCGGTGAACCGCCTGATCAGCGTCGAGAAGGTGCCGGTGTACGTCACGGCCTGGAGCGCGGTGGTGAAGGCGGTGGCGCCGATCTCCAACCGCGAGAAGATCCTGGAGCTTTCGGTGGGCGCGAGCTCGCCGGAGGTGGCGCAGCTCGGCGACTATGTGTACACGACCTTCCCGCTCGCCGACGTGGACGTCACCGCCGTGGCGCAGTACGCGCACGACAAGCTCGGCAAGAAGAACGCGGCAGTGCTCTACATCAACAACGACACCGGCGTGGACGCGGCGAAGGTGTACAAGTCCGCCTTCGAGAAGGCCGGCGGCAACGTGGTGGTGTACGAGGCCTACGACCCGAAGGCGACCGACTACTCCGGGATGCTGCTCAAGGTGCGCGCCGCGAACCCCGACATGGTGCACATCCACGGCCTGATCACCGACATCCCGCAGGTGATCGCGCAGATGCGCCAGCTCGGGCTGCAGCAGCGCGTGTCCACGTACTCGGCAGGCTACAACCCCAACATCATCAAGCAGCTCGGCGCCGCGGCGGAAGGCCTGATCGTGACCTCGCTCGCGCCGGGAGTGAACGACCGGCCGCAGGTGAAGGATTACGTGGAGCGCTGGAAGCAGAAGGAAGGGCGCGTGCCGAACGGCCTGCCCTACACGCAATACCTCTACGACGCGCCGGTGATGGTGGCGCACATGTACGAGTGGCTGCTCAAGCAGAAGCTGCCGGCCACGGGCGAGAACATGCGCAAGGCGCTGCTCGGGGTGAAGCGCTTCGACCTGCCGATGACCGGCGTCACCGAGGTGGATCCGTCGCACCGGGTGCAGAAGCCGGTCTACCTGCTCACGGTCGAGAAGGGAGCGTTCGTCCCGCTCGCCACGGTCGGCTAGCGCTTCGGGGCGGCGCGGAGCGCAAGAGCGCTCCTCCACAGCGCTCCGCGCCGCCGCTCGATGCTCGACCCCGCGGTCCTCGCGCAGATCCTCTGGACGGGCATCGCCACGTCCAGCTACATGGTGCTCTTCACCATCGCGTTCGCGCTCGTCCTGAAGGTGCTGAAGCTGTGGAATTTCGCCCAGGCGGGAATGATGGCGATCGCGTTCTACGCGATGTACGTGGCGGTGAACCAGTGGGGATTGCCGACTGCGGCGGCGATCGCCTTCGGCCTCGCGGCCACGCTCGCCGCCACGCTCGCCTACGAGGTGCTCGGGCTGCGCACCCTGCGCGCGAGGCGCTCCTCGAGCCTTCTTTTCTTCATCTTCACCCTGGTCTGCTCGGAGTTCACCGCGTACGCGCTGACGCTCGTCTTCGGCACCGAGCCGGTTCCGCTCTTCCCCGAGATCCTTTCGCCGACCCGCATCGTCGCCGGCGTCGCGGTGAGCGACTGGGACCTGCTCGCGGTCGGCGTGACGATTCTCCTCGGCGCGGCGCTCGCCCTGTACCTGCGCTTCTCGCGCGACGGGCAGTTCCTGCTCGCCGTGTCCGACAGCGCGGAGCTCGCCGAGCTCTATGGCATCGACGCCCGCAGGGCCTACCTCGTGGCGCTCGCCGCCGCCAGCGTATTCGCCTGCGCGGGGATGTACCTCTACGGCTCGCGCACGGCGGTCATCCCGACCGCGCCGCTGCAGCTCATGCTCTTCGCCGTGATCGCGACGCTGCTCGGCGGCATGGGCAGCGTGCTCGGCGGGGCGCTCGCGGCGGTGTTCCTCTCGCTCCTGCAGAGCTACAGCGTGCTCGTGATCCCGTCGCAGTGGCAGGGGCTCATCCTCTATGTGTTCCTGTTCGTGACGATCCTCTTCTTTCCGACCGGCGTGCGGCGGCTATGGAATACGTCTACTCGATCCTGATCCTGGTCGGGATCTACGTCATCCTCGCCTCGAGCTTCAACCTCATCATCGGCACGGCCGGGCTGGTCTCGATCGCGCATCCGATCTTCTTCGCCCTCGGCGCCTACACCGCCGGGCTGCTCGCGATCCATTTCCACCTCGATCCGTTCCTCGGCGCCGCCGCCGGCGCGCTCGTCGCCGGGGCGTTCTCGCTCATGATCTCGCTGCCATCGCTGCGCGTGAGCGGCGACTACCTGCTCATCACGTCGATCGGCTTCCAGCTCGGGCTGCTGCAGGTAATCAAGAACCTGGAGCTCACCGGAAGCCAGGGCGGCCTCAACAACATCCCCACCCCGGTGCCCGGCCCGGAGCGCGGCTGGATCTTCTCGGCGGTGTCCCTTGCAGCCGCCGCCGCAACGGTGCTCGTCATCCGCTGGATCGTGCGCGGGCCGTACGGGCGCGCGATCCGCGCCATGCGCGACGACGAGCTGGCGTTCGTCGCGTTGGGGCGCAACGCGATGCACATCAAGATCATGATCTTCGCCGTGGGCTGCGCGTTCGCGGGCGTCGCCGGGGCGATCTACGCCTTCTACTATCAGTACGTCAGCCCCGAGCAGTTCGAGATCCTCGCCTCGGGGACCATGCTCACCATGGTGGTCGTGGGCGGCATGGGCTCGACCTGGGGGCCGGTCGTGGGCGCGGTGCTGCTGCTGGCGCTGCCCCAGGCGATCACGTTCCTGCGCCTGCCGCTCGCCTACATGGCGCCGCTGCAGGGAATGCTCTTCACGCTGCTGGTGATCCTGTTCCTGTTCCTGCGCCCGCAGGGGCTGGTGGCGCCGGAGGCGCCGGCGCCGCTTCGCGCGAGGCGCAAGTGAGCGCGGTGCTCGAGCTCGAGCGGATCAGCAAGCGCTTTGGCGGCATCGTGGTCGCCGACGAGATCACGCTCGAGATCGAGCGCGGCCAGATCCTCGGCCTGATCGGCCCGAACGGCGCCGGCAAGACCTCGCTCTTCAACATCGTCTCGGGCGTGGTGCCCGCGGACTCGGGCGACATCCGCGTGGCGGGCGCGAGCGTCGCGGGCAAGGCGATCCACGAGCGCGCGCGCCTCGGCGTGACGCGCACGTGGCAGAACATGCGCCTGTTCCGCACCATGAGCGTGCTCGAGAACCTGGTGCTCGCGCCGCAGCGCTATGCCGGCGAGTCGCTCGCGCGCCTGTGCTTCGCGCCCGCCGGCGTGCACGCCGCCGATGCCGAGGCCTGCGAGCGCGCGCTCGGCATCCTCGGCCGCATGGGCCTCGCGCAGCTCGCCGACAGCGCCGTGGTGGACCTGCCGTACGGGCAGCAGAAGCTCGTCGGGCTGGCGCGCGCGCTCATGAACGACGGCCGCTGCCTGCTGCTCGACGAGCCGATGGCCGGCGTCGAGGGCCAGGCCTACGAGACGATGAAGGCCGTGGTGCGCCGCGAGGCGGAGGCGGGCCGCGCCGTCTGCGTGGTGGAGCACAACATCTCCTTCATCAAGGACCTGTGCACGAGCGCGGTCTTCATGTCGGCCGGGCGGATCCTGGAGCGCGGCGCGATCGCGGATCTCCTCGCCAGCCCCACGCTGGCCGAGCTCTACTTCGGGGGATGACGGTGCTGCGCTATCAGAACGTGAGCGCTGCGTACTCCGGCTTCCAGGCGCTGAAGGACGTCTCGTTCGAGGTGCGCGAAGGCGAGCGCGTCGGCATCTTCGGCCACAACGGCGCCGGCAAGACGACGCTGCTTCGCTGCGGCATCGGCGACGTCGCCGAGGTGAGCGGCGCGGTGAGCTGGCGGGGCGAGCCGATCGTGCCCGGCGAGGTGCATCGCAATGCGCGCCGCGGCATCGGCTTCGTGCCTCAGGGGCACAACGTGTTCCGCGAGCTCTCGGTGGAGCAGAACCTGACCATCGCCGGGCTGCTGCACGACCGCGCGCGCGTCCCGGAGGTGTACGCGCTCTTCCCGATCCTCGAGGAGCGGCGCGCGCAGCGCGCCGGCTCGCTCTCGGGCGGGCAGCAGCAGATGCTCGCGCTCGGCATGGCGCTCATGACGCAGCCCTCGATCCTGCTGCTGGACGAGCCCTGCACCGGCCTCGCGCCGATCATCGTGCGCGACGTGCTTCACAGCCTGCGCGCGATCAACGAGAAGTCGCGCACCACCATCGTGCTCGTCGAGCAGAACGTCCACGCCGCGCTGCGCGAGGTCGAGCGCGCCCTGGTCGTGAAGACCGGGCGGGTGATCTTCGACGGCCCGAGCGCCGAGCTCGCCGCCAAGGAGGACCTTTGGGAATGGTTCTGAGAGAGCAGGCGGCGCAGGGCGTGCGCGCGCTGCTGGAGTGGGCCCACGGCGTGCGACTGGCGGACCTGCCGGACGCCGCGCGGCGCCGCACCGCGCTCGTCATCGGCGACGACATCGCGGCGATCCTCTCGGCGCAGGACGAGCCCGAAGTGCTGGCTTTTCACGCCCGCCTCACCCGGAGCGGAAAAGCGACCCTTCTCAGGAAAGGCGCGCCCAAAGTGGATTCGATGAGCGCTGCCGTGGGCAACGGCCTGGCCGCGAGCTGGAACGAGCTCGACGAAGGCTACCGGAAGGCGCCGTGCCACGCCGGCATTTACGTGCTGCCGGCGCTTTTCGCGGTGGCCGAGGAGGATGGGCTGACGGTGGGCGAGGCGGTGCGCGCCGCGGCTCTCGGCTACGAGATCGCGGCGCGCTTTGCGCGCACCTGGCGCTCGACCATGCCGCCGCTGCATCCCCACGGCATCTTCAACGCGGTGGGCGCGGCCGCGGGCGTCGGGCTTGCCCGCAAGCTCGATTTCCGGCAGTTCATTCTTGCAGTCACGGGCGCGAGCACTATGGTGTCGCCCGGCCCCTATAACCATGCAATCCAGGGCGTGCTCGTGCGCAACGCCTGGGCGGCGGCGGGCGCGCAGACCGGCATGCTGGCGGTCGAGCTGGCGCGCGCCGGCATCGGCGGTTGCGATGCAAGCCCCTTCGATGTGTACGCTTCCGCCTTCCACGGCGACACGCAGCCGGAGGAGCTCGCCGCCGGACTCGGCAAGGACTGGGCGGTCTGCGACGGCTACCAGAAGCTTTATGCGTGCTGCCAGTACGCCCACGGCTCGCTCGATGCGCTGGGCGAGATCCTGCGCAAGCGCCCGGACCTGCAGGGCGGCCGCGGCGTCGCTGCCATCGAGGTCGAGACGCATCCGCTCGGCATGACCCTCGACAATTACCGGCCGGAGACCTCGCTCGCCGCCAAGTTCTCGCTGCCGCACGCGCTGGCCGCCACCATGGTCTACGGCGATGGCGGCGTACGGGCTTTTGCGAGCGCCTCGCTCTCCGACGCGCGCGTCTCCGGCCTGCGCAGCAAGGTGCAGATGAAGCCGCATCCCGACGTGCGGCCGTGGCCGCTCGACCGCCCGGGGCGCGTCACCGTGCGCCTGGAAAGCGGCGAGCAGCTCGTCGCCGGGCGGGGGAGCGCCCGCGGCGGCGCCGACCAGCCCTTCGCCGAGGAGGAGATCGCGGCGAAGATCCAGGCATTGTCCGCGTCATCTGCGCCTCGTCTTTTCTCTCGCCTTTCTGCGTTGAACGGCGATGCGAGCTTGCCGTTCAGGGACTGGATGGCCTCGATCTTCGAATGAACTGGGACATGGAAGTGGACTTGCTCGCGGTCGGGGCGGGCGCGTGCGGCCTCGCGGCGGCGATCGCAGGGCACGACGAGGGCCTGCAGGCGGCGGTGGTGGAAAAGCTCGAGCGTCCGGGCGGCAACACCGCGCTCTCGACCGGCTCGGTGCCCGGCGCCGGCAGCCGCTTCCAGCGCGAGGCGGGGATCCGCGACTCGGTGGAGACGATGCTTGCGGACTACCAGCGCGTCGCCGGCCCGCACGACGTTCCGGAGGTGATGCGCCGGCTGGTGGAGATCTCGGCGCCGCTTTGCGAATGGCTCGTGGACCGGGTCGGCGCGCGCATGAGCATCATCACCGACTACGCCCACGTCGGCCACTCGGTGCCGCGGCTGCATGCGCCGAAGTCGCGCCGCGGGCGCGACCTTCTCGAGGACCTGCTGAAGGCGGCGGAGAGCCGCGACATCCCGCTCGCGGCGGGTAACGGGGTCAAGGAGCTGATTGCCGACTCGAGCGGCGTGCTGGCGGGCGCGCTCGTGGGCGGCGCCCGCACCAGCGAAACACGCATCCGTGCGAAGAAGATCGTCCTCGCCTGCAACGGCTTCGCCGCTAACGCCGGTCTCGTGCGCGAGTACTGTGGCGAGATCGCCGGCGCGCAGTACTTCGGCGCGCTCGGCTCGACTGGCGAGGCGGTGCTCTGGGGCCGGCGGCTCGATGCCGCGCTCGCCAACATGGGCGCCTATCAGGGCTACGCCGCGGTCGCCTATCCCCACGGCCAGCTCCTCTCGTGGACCACGATCGAGAAGGGCGGGATCCTGGTCGACGAGAATGGCGGGCGCTTCGGCAACGAGGGACTCGGCTATTCCGGCTTTGCGAAAGTCGTGCTCGCGCAGGCGGGCAAGGTCTTCGCGGTGTTCGACGACCGCATCTGCCGCGTCGCGCAGCGCGAGGAGGAATTCAAGGAGCTCCTGGACTACGGCGGCATCAAGCCTCTCGACGCTTCTCCAGCCTTGAAGAGAACGATCGAGGCGTACAACGCCGCCGCGCGGGGCGAGCACCCCGATCCCTTCGGCCGCACCTCCTTCGCGATGGCGCCGCTGCAGCCGCCGTTCTGGACCGCGCAGGTCGTTCCGGGCCTCTTCCACACGCAGGGCGGCCTGAAGACGGACGCCGATGGCCGCGTGCTGTCGCGCGCCGGGACGCCGATCCGCAACCTCTTCGCCGGCGGCGGCGCCGCCGCCGGCATCAGCGGGCGCAGCGGCGCGCTCGGCTATCTCTCGGGCAACGGCCTGCTGAGCGCCATCGGCCTCGGCTACCTCTCGGGGCGGGCGGCCGCCGCCGAAATCCGGCGCGGCGGGGCCTGAGCATGCCGACGCTGAGCGAGCGCATGGCGCAGTTCGCCTTTGCGCTCGACGCGGGCACGATTCCGAAGGAAGTCGCGGAGTGCGCGCTGGATCACATCCTCGATGCGGTGGGCGTCGGCATCGCGGCTTCTTCCGTTCCGGAAGCTCAGGGGATGCACGGCGCGGTTCAAGCCTTGGGCAAGGGAGAAGAAGCGAGCCCCTTCGGCTTTCCGGGCCGGCTTCCGGCGCCGAGCGCCGCGCTGCTGAACGGGACGCTGGTGCACTCTCTCGAGTTCGACGACACGCACACCGCCTCCATCGTCCACGGCAGCGCCGTGATCGTCGCCGCGGCGTTCGCCGCGGCCGAGAAGCACGGCGCCTCGGGCGCCGATCTGCTTGCGGCAGTCGTCGCAGGGTGGGAGCTCATGGTTCGGCTCGGCCTCGCGGCACCCGGCGCGTTCCAGCGCCGCGGGTTCCAGGTCACCGCCGTCGGCGGGCCGTTCATTGCGGCGCTGATCGCGGCGCGCCTTGCGCGCCGCCCCGTGGCGGAAGCGGTGAACGCGATGGGAATCGCCGGCAGCCAGGGCGGCGGCGTGTTCGAGTTCCTGTCGCAGGGTGCGACGGTGAAGTCGATGCACGCCGGCTGGGCGGCGCACGGCGGCCTGGTGGCGGCGCAGCTCGCGGCCGGCGGCATGACCGGGCCGGGCACCATCCTCGAGGGGACGCACGGCTTCTATCGCTGCTACGCCGGCGACGACTCGGCGCCCGCGCGCCTCTCGGCCGAGCTCGATTCGCTCGGGCGGCGCTGGGTGCTGCTCGAAGCCTCGCTCAAGGGCTATCCGTGCTGCCACTATATGCATCCGTTCCTGGAATGCGCGGAGCGGCTGCGCGCGAAGGGCCTGCGCGCCGCCGACGTCGCGGCCGTCGAGTGCTTCGTGCCGGGCGAAGAGGCGATGCTCATTTGCGACCCCTGGGAGCGCAAGCTTGCGCCGGCCTCGGGCTACGACGCGAAGTTCAGCCTGCCGTATGGGCTGGCGCTCGTGCTGCTCGACGGCGAGGCCGGCGTGCGCGCGTTCTCCGGCGCCGCCGACCGGCGCGACGCGCTCGAGCTCGCGAGGCGCGTCTCATGGCAGCCCTGGAGCGACTCCGGATTCCCGCAGCGCTTCGCCGGCCGCGTGCTGGCTCGCACCAAGGATGGACGGGTGATGGAGGAGCGCGTCGAGCAGGTGAGGGGCTCGCCGGAGCGGCCCTTCACGCGGGAAGAAATCGACCGCAAGTTCGACGCCAACGCAGCGTTGCGCTTCGGCGCGGACGGAGCGAGGAGGCTCCGCGAGCGGATCCGCGCGCTAGCGCGCTCGTCGGCGCGCGACGTGCTGGCGTGAATGGACCTTGCGCGCGTGCTCGACGATCGGCGCCGGCGCACGGGCATGGGCATAGCCGCGCCGGGTGACTGAAATCCCGAAGCGCTTCAGGTCCGCCATGGCCTCCGCCATCTTGAGCGTCGCCGCAAGCCCGTCGATCACCGGCACTTCGTCGATACGCGTCAACCCGGCGCGCGCGATCGCCTCGCTGAGGTAGAGCTGGCCGGGAATCAGGACTTGCGCGCCCTGCGCAATCAGCGCCTTTGCGCTTTCCCTGAATTTCTTCAGCAGAACCGGTGAACCCGCTCCGACTTGCACGAAGTCGACGTCCATCAGCGCCGTCGGCAGCGCCCGGTCGGCGAATCCGAGACGCTTCGCGCGCAGGTCGAGCATCTCGTCGAAGCGCTCCCCGAAGGCGATGAAGGCGAAGCGGCCGCCGAGCAGGCAGGCGAAATGCATCGCCGACTCGCCGTAGCCGACCACCGGGATGTCGACGAGCGAGCGCGCTTCTTCCAGCGCCGGGTCCTGCACCGAGCCGATCGCGAACACGTCGCAACCCTCGGCCTCGGCGCGAAGCGCATTGTCGAGGATGAACTGGTTGTGCAGCGACGCGAGGTAGGGATAGGACACCACGTCCGCCGGCGTGGCGCCGCCGTAGACGCCTTCCGCCATGCCGTGGAAATCGACCTCGACGCCCTCGCGCGCGAGCCTGCGCGCGCGCCTGCGCATGCCGGAGAAATAGGCGGGCAGGCGGCCCGCGTCGAACAGGCTCTGATACCAGATCCGCAGGCGCCGGGCCTTGCGGCTAGTCACTGGTGATGTTGGCGGCGCGGATGACCTTCGCCCACTTGTCGATCTCCGCGCGGATGCGCTCGCCGAACTGCGCCGGCGTGCCGCCGACCGGCGGGCTGGCGAGCGCGAGGAGCCGCTCGCGCACCTGCGGCTGCTCGAGCGCCTGGTTCGCTGCGGCATTGAGCGCCGCGATGGCGGCCGGCGGCGTCGCGGCCGGCGCCTCGAGCCCCAGAAAGCCGCCCGCCTCGAAGCCGGGCAAGCCCGACTCGGCGACCGTCGGCACCTCCGGCAGGCCCTCGAAGCGGCGCGCCGAGCCGATGGCGAGCGCCTTCAGCCGCCCCGACCTGAGGTGCGGCAGCACCGCGGCGACGTCGACGAACATCACGTTCACCTGGCCGCCGACGAGATCGTTCACCGCCGGCGCCGCGCCCTTGTAGGGCACGTGCAGCAGGTCCACGCCGGCCATGAGCTTGAAGAGCTCCATCGAGAGCTGAGCCGAGCTGCCGTTGCCGTAGGAGGCGTACGTCACCTGCCCGGGCTTCGCCTTGGCGAGGGCGATCAGCTCCTTTACGTTCGCCGCCGGCACCGAGGGGTGCGCCGCGAGGACGTGCTGGTTCAGCACCAGCAGCGCGACCGGCGCGAAATCGCGCGACAGGTCCCAGGAAAGGTTCTTGACGAGCGTGGTATTGATCGCGCTCGACGCGCTCGAGACCACGAGCGTATAGCCGTCGGGCGCCGAGCGCGCGACGTACTCCGTCCCGATGTTGCCGCCGGCGCCGGCGCGGTTGTCAACGATTACCGGCTGCCCAAGCACATCCGACATCTTCGGCGCCACCGCGCGCGCCACCACGTCGGTCCCGCCGCCGGGCGGAAACGGCACGACGATGTGGACGGGCTTGGACGGATAGGCCTGCGCATGCGCGGCGCCGCAGGCGAGGCAGGCGAGGCAGGCGAGAGAGGCGACGGTTGCGAGGACGGAACGCAGCATGACCCGCGCATTCTACGATGGCGAAGTCGGGCGCAATACTCCGACGGCCTGAATCAGCCCACTGGAGAACGGCGCCACAGGAGCAGGGCCTGGCGCACGGTACGCGCCACGGAGCCGTCGCCACGAGGATCCCATTCCGATTCCCGGTAGCACGCGCGCGTTGGCGAGAGGTAGCGCCATTCCCAGGAGGCGAGCGAGCCGCTGCGCTCGCGCGGTCCCCATACCGTTTCAAATCGCTCGCCGTCGAGGACGACGACCAGCTCGGCATCGTGGCTGTACCTGCGCAACATGCGCAACGTTGCCGCGTCGGCGAAGGCGAGCATCGGCCCGGATGGCGCAAGCAGGTTCGCGCGATCTTCCGGCGAGTCCGATCCGAGAATCCAAAGCGACCGAATGCCGAGGCAGCTCGCGATCAGCCGCCAAAGAGAACTCGCCGGGTCGGGCCGCGGTAGCGCCCAGAGCATCGGCTATCTTGAGTCTCGCCACGCTGCGGACAACGACCGGCCGATAGGCCAGACGGCTATCCAGAGATCACAGAGCGCCGGCCAGTAGCAGTATCGCTACAGGGGCGAATCATAAGGTTGGCCCCCGGAGCCGAATTCGCGCGCGAAGCCCAGGATCTACGGATAAACATGCGTGCAGCCGTCTGACGCCCAAACGTGACGTGGTGCGCCGTCCAATGAGCAAGGTTGAGCCCGTATGTCCGGTTTCGTACACTCGAGAACGTGTCTGAGACACGACTCCCGACTCAGAATCTGCTGCTCGCTTCGCTGCCTGCAGCCGACTACCAGCGCCTGGCACCGTCGCTCGAGCTGATCGGAATGCCGCTCGGCCACTCCGTATATGAATCCGGCGCGCGTCTCGAATACGTGTACTTCCTGGTCGAAGGCATCGTGTCGCTGCTCTATGTCACCAAGAGCGGCAGCTCGGCGGAGCTCGCCGTCGTCGGAAAGGAGGGAATGGTCGGCATCTCCCTCTTCATGGGCGGCGAAACGACGCCGAACCGGGGTGTCGTACAGAGCGCCTGCAAGGCTTATCGCCTGCCGGCGCGCGCGGTAAAGGCGGCCTTCGCCGAGGGCGGGGCGCTGCAGCTCATCCTTTTGAAGTACACACAGGCGCTGATCACCCAGATCTCGCAGACCGCAGTCTGCAATCTGCACCACTCCGTGGATCAGCAGCTTTGTCGCTGGCTGCTACTCAGTCTTGACCGATTGCCCAGCAACACGCTGCAGATGACGCAGGAGCTGATCTCCAACATGCTCGGTGTGCGCCGCCAGGGCGTCACGGAGTCAGCCGGGAAGCTCGAGCGCGAAGGCCTGATCACGTACCGCCGCGGCATGATCACCGTGCTCGACCGTGCGGGCCTCGAGAAGCGCGCCTGTGAGTGCTATTCCGTGGTGAAGCGCGAGTCCGAGCGGCTGCTGCCGTCAGTAGGTAGGAGGTAGGGGCGTGCCCTCTAAGCCTAAAGTCGGGCTTCGGCCCGCGCTCTCGGCAGCCGCGCGCTGAATACCGTGCCGCTGCCGGTGGATTCAGCCTCGATCGTGCCGCCGTGCATCGCCACGATTTCCCGGGCGATGTAGAGGCCGAGTCCCAGGCTCGTGGACGAGTCGGCGTCCTCATCGGTGAGCGCGGACGGTATCTGCACGAGCGGGTTGAAGATCACCTGCAGCTGGTCAGGCGGGATCGGGCGGCCATGGTTCTC
>Ga0070741_10008738_pt1 | contig 20111 bp, 20 predicted proteins | sample Coa_R1_4_FD_66440 | JGI IMG/M metagenome (GOLD analysis project Ga0070741, IMG submission 66440) | Surface soil microbial communities from Centralia Pennsylvania, which are recovering from an underground coalmine fire - Coalmine... | ecosystem: Environmental > Terrestrial > Soil > Unclassified ...
GGGGAGATGCCGAGGTCGTGCGCCACCTCCTTGGTGGTGGCGCCGTAGGCGACCCTCTGCAGGATCTCCTTCTCTCGACGCGAGAGGGCGGCGGACTCGGGGCGCTTCTCCGCGAGCTGAACCTCCTCGATGAACGCGCGCGTGAGCTGCGGGTGGATCACCGCCTTCCCCTCGAGCGCGAGCCGCGCGGCGTTCACCAGCTCGTCGGCGGAGGCGTCCTTGAGCAGGTACCCGGAGACGCCCGCCTGGATCGCCTCCGCGATGGAGGTGCGGGACTCGTCGACCGTGAAAAGGATCACCCGGGTGTCGGGTGAGGCCTCGCGGATGGCGCGAGCCGCCTCGATGCCGCCCATCCCCGGCATCCGAACGTCCATGAAGACGATGTCGGGAGGAGTGACGCGGACGGCGTCCACGGCCTCCTCGCCGCTCGCGGCCTCGCCGATCACGACGACGTCCTCGGACAGGTCCAGGGCCGCGTGCAGCCCCTCCCGCGTCACGGGGTGGTCGTCGACGATCAAGATGCTGATGGGAGGCATGTTCCCCCTTCGGCGCCGGTTGGAACGGGCGGCTCTAGAATAGAGGCTGGATCCCAGGGAAGGAACGCATCCCATGGACGAACTCGATCTCCACCGCGCCGAGCCGGTTCCCGAGCAGGGCGCGACCTCCGACGGCCAGGAGCTCACCACGGAGCGGATCCTCGACGCCCTGAAGGGCGTCTACGACCCCGAGCTGGGCATCAACATCGTGGATCTGGGTCTGGTGTACTCGGTGGACGTGAGCGACGGGGTGGTGCATGTCGAGTACACACTCACCACCATGGGGTGCCCGATCGGCCCGCTCATCGAGCAGCAGATACAGGCGCTTCTCGGCAACCTTCCAGGCGTACGTGAGGTCGACGCGGAGATGGTCCTGCGGCCGGCCTGGTCCCCGGAGATGATGTCGGAGGAAGCCAAGGCCGCGCTCGGTTTCTTCTGAGCGCGACTGCCCGTTGGCCAGCGCAGGCCGCGGCCCACGCGCGACCCCGGCGCATCCGAGTCCCCTCGCGGGGTTGACTCACCGTGTCGAGGGGGCGACAATGGGCAAATCCTAGTGGGGGAGTGGGATTTCGTGATCCGCACGCGTGCGCATGGTCAGGTCGCGGCGATGATCCCCTGCCGTCTCTGCTGCATGCCGGGCTGGGTCCGCCGGTGGGCGGACACGTAGCCGCGCGGCCGTAGCAGCTTCTTCCACGAGAGGGCCGCGGGGCGGCCCTCCTTTTTGTCTTGTCGGGTATTGGAAGGGAGGTCTGGTATGAGCGGGTACGCGAACCCGGGTGCGTTGGTCGAGACCGAATGGCTGGAAGCTCACCTGGACGATCCCAACGTCCGAGTGATCGAGGTCGACGAGGACACGACGGCCTATGAGAAAGGCCACATCAGGGGGGCGGTTGCCTGGAACTGGTCCGCGGACCTCCACCAGCCCGTCGGCCGGGACTACGTCGACGCGGCGGGGCTCTCGAAGCTGCTTTCGAAGGCCGGGGTCGGTCCCGACACCACGGTGATCCTGTACGGGGGGAACAACAATTGGTTCGCGGCATACGCGTACTGGATCCTGAAGCTCCGCGGCTTCGACGCCGTGAAGCTTCTGAACGGCGGTCGCAAGAAGTGGGAGCTCGAGTCACGCGAGCTGGTCACCGAGGTGCCGACCCCGGAGGAGACCGGGTTCTCGATCTCGGGCTCGGAGCGGCCGCAGATCCGGGCGCTCCGCGACGAGGTGCTCGCCAAGGTCGGTGGCCCGGCGCGGTTCGTGGACGTGCGCTCGCCTGAGGAGTTCCGCGGCGAGAAGCTCGCCCCCGACCACCTGCCCCAGGAACAGTCTCAGGTCCCCGGTCACATCCCGGGAGCGGCGAACATCCCCTGGGTCCAGGCGGCCAACGACGACGGGACGTTCAAGTCGGCCGACGAGCTCCGGGCCCTGTACGAGAGGGCCGGCATCGCGCCGGAGTCCGAGGTCGTCGCCTACTGCCGGATCGGCGAGCGGTCGAGCCACACGTGGTTCGCGCTCAAGGAGCTGCTCGGGTATCCGAACGTGAAGAACTACGACGGCTCGTGGACGGAGTACGGGAGCCTCGTGGGAGCGCCGGTGGAGGTCGGGTCGTGAACCAGCTCGACGTGCTGCTCGAAGCCAATCGCTCGTTCGCCGCCGGGTTCGACCGTCGAGACCTGCCGGCACCGCCCGCCCGCAAGGTGGCTCTGCTCGTGTGCATGGACGCCCGTCTCGACCCGGCCAGGTTCCTCGGACTGGACCTCGGCGATGCCCACGTGATTCGGAACGCCGGCGGCCGGGCGACCGAGGACGCCATCCGCTCGCTCATCATCTCGAGCTGGCTGCTCGGGACGCGGGAGTTCGCCGTCGTCCATCACACCGGCTGCGGCATGCTCACGTTCTCCAACGAAGAGCTCCGCGCTCGGCTTCGTACGGAGACGGGCGCGGACGCGTGGGGGATCGACTTTCTGCCGTTCGGAGACCTCGAGGAGAGCGTTCGCGAGGACGTTCGGCGCATTCGTTCCTCACCGTTCATCCCGAAGGACATCCCGGTGCGGGGGTTCGTGTACGACGTCCAGACCGGGCTCCTGAACGAGGTCGAGTCTGATCGGCAGGCCGCTGCGTAGGCGCCGGGCCGGCGCGCCCGCCGCCGGCCCGAGGCCGAAATCCGACTTCTGAAGTGGACTTCACGCCCTTGTCGGACGTACCCTAGGAGTGTCACGACGAAGGGATCGGACCGTGGCCGTCAGTCAGGAAGAGCACCTCAGGGAGCTATCCAAGGAGTACCGCTTCGACTGGAAGGACCCCGAGCACTCGGTCTTCGAGCCGAAGAAGGGTCTGTCCGAGGCGGTGGTCGAGGAGATCTCCGAGCGCAAGGGCGAGCCAGAATGGATGCGCAAGTTCCGGCTGAAGGCCTACCGCCACTTCGTGCAGAGGCCCATGCCGTGGTGGGGGGCCGACCTGTCCGGCATCGACTTCGACGACATCTACTACTACATCAAGCCGACCGAGAAGCAGGCCAAGAGCTGGGAAGACCTGCCCGAGGACATCAGGGGCACCTGGGACCGTCTGGGGATCCCCGAGGCCGAGAAGAAGTACTTGGGCGGTGTCTCGGCCCAGTACGAATCGGAGGTCGTCTACCACAAGATCCGGAGCGAGCTCGAGTCCATGGGGGTGCTGTTCAGCGATATGGACTCGGGGCTGCGGGAGCACCCGGATATCGTGCGAGAGTACTTCGGGACGCTCATCCCGCCGAACGACAACAAGTTCGCGGCGCTGAACTCCGCCGTGTGGTCGGGCGGGTCCTTCATCTACGTGCCGCCCGGCGTGCACGTCGACATCCCGCTGCAGGCTTACTTCCGGATCAACGCCGAGAACATGGGCCAGTTCGAGCGGACCCTGATCATCGCGGACGAGGGCTCGTACGTCCACTACGTGGAGGGATGCTCGGCGCCGATCTACACCAGCGACTCGCTCCACGCGGCCGTGGTCGAGATCATCGTGAAGAGGGGCGCGCGAGTCCGGTACACGACGATCCAGAACTGGTCCACCAATGTGTACAACCTGGTCACGAAGCGCGCGGCGGCATACGAGGACGCCGTGATGGAGTGGGTCGACGGCAACATCGGCTCGAAGGTGACGATGAAGTACCCGTCGATCTACCTGCTCGGCAAGGGAGCCCGAGGCGAGGTGCTGAGCGTGGCCTACGCCGGCCGCGGTCAGCACACCGACGCCGGCGGCAAGGCGATCCACGCCGCGCCGTATACGACGAGCGTGATCACGTCGAAGTCGGTCTCAAAGGACGGCGGCCGGACCGGCTACCGCGGCCTGGTCCGCGTGGAGCCGGGTGCCCACCACGCCAAGTCCAACGTTCGCTGCGACGCTCTGATCCTCGACGAGGACTCGCGCTCCGACACCTACCCCTACATCGAGGTCGAGGAGGAGACGGCGGCGCTCGGCCACGAGGCCACCGTTTCCAAGGTTGGCGAGGACCAGCTCTTCTACTTGATGAGTCGTGGGCTCACCGAGCCCGAGGCCACGGCGATGATCGTGAACGGCTTCATCGAGCCGATCACCCGCGAGCTCCCGATGGAGTACGCGGTCGAGCTGAACCGCCTCGTCGAGCTCCAGATGGAGGGCTCGGTCGGGTAGCGCGAGCGGCGGCTACGGCGGCCCCCGGGTCCTCTCCGAGCGCCGATCCGCCGGGTCCTCCGAAGAGCCGGCCAGTGCGCCACGTGGTGCGCGTCGCTCGGATCGTCCGGCCATCGCCACTCGCATCACCGCCTCAGGCATCGAACAGCGACGGGTGGTCGGGTCTCGCCTGAGGCGGCGAGTCGTCGGAGCTCGATGCCACCGGCTGCTTGAAGTGCTTGCCGAGCGTGTCGACCTGCCCCTGATACGAGGAGCCGATGCCCTCGCCGTACAGGACGTCCGGACGCTCGATCATCCGCTCGAACGACAGGCGGCACACGCGCTGGCGGTGCTCGATCGCGAAGGGGACGTCGTGGGCCCGAACTTCGAGCGCGGCCCGCGACCCGAGGAACCGATCCTCCGGGTCGTACCCGAATCCCGGGTCGAAGAACCCCGCGTAGTGCGTCCGCAGCTCGCCGCTGGTGGGGTCGTACGCGGTCATCTCGGCCGCAAGCTCGGGCGGGATCCGGACGGCCTCCTCCGACAGCAGCAGATAGAAGTGCTCGGGGGTCAGCACGATGCGGTCGCCCTCTTCCCGGTACACGGGGTCCCAGTAGTCCTCCCAGCGGTAGTGCGCGACCTTGTCCATCTCGATGGGGGGCGCGAAGTCCCTCGCTCGGTATCCCACGCGTCCGTTCTCGTCCCCGCGCAGGTCGAGGCCGAGGAACAGACCGTCGGAGACCGCCAACCCGCTCGGCGGCACCGGCCGTCCTCCACGGAACAGCAGTGGCTGCTCCGAGTGAACCGCACGGATCTCTTCGTCGGTCAGACGGGCGCGCCCGATCGAGAGGCGGAGCTGGTTGAGCGCGAGCCCCTCCTTCACGCGGACGGTGAACGAGAGGGGGACGACCTCGAGATACAGCTTGCCGTGGTACCCGGCGTTGATCTCGTCGAACCGGAAGCTCTGATCGGTGATGACGCGCGTGAACACGTCGAGGCGGCCGGTCGAGCTCTTCGGGTTGGCCCGGCCCCGAACGTCCGACGGCAGGTCGAGCTGCTCGATCAGCGGGACGATGTACGGGCGGTTGGTCTCCAGGACGGCACCGTCTCGGCGGAGGTCCAGCTCGTCGACCAGGAACTCCTTGAGCTTGACCTCGACCGGCCGATTGTCCGGGAGGAAGCTCGAGCGGACCCGGTAGGCGACCTCCCCGAGTCGAAGATCGAGACTGGCCGGCTGGACGCTCGAGGTCGGGATCTTGTAGTCCCCGCCGTCGACGAGGCCGAGCTCGACGGCCTTACGAAGGAGCTGGCTCGGCAAGACGCCCCTGGCTTCGGCCGGCAGGCCCAGGCGTGCGGCGCCACCGCCCGCCTCGAGGTGCTCTCGGTCTCGCTGGTCCGCCATTGCCGCCCCACAGCCCGTGGACCGGGCTAGCTTAGCGAGGGCCGGGGGCGCGAGGGCGTTCACCGCGGGCTCCGAGCACGTCCATGGCGGGTCCCTGTCGCGGGGAGAGCCCCTCGACGGTCCCGATGCGCCCCAGGGGAATCCGACTCCCCTGATAGGATTTCAGCATGGCCCGTCCCGCGAACTCCGCGCTTGACGAAGACACGCTCGCCGTGCTCCCGCCGTCCGCTCCGTATGTGGAGTCGATCCGGAGGCAGGCCTTCGAGGAATTCCTGGCCCTCCCGATCCCATCGCAGGAGACGGAGGAGTGGCGGTATACGGATCTGTCGGAGCTCGACCTCTCCTTCACGCCCTTCGCTCCCGGCGGCGCCGCCCGCGATCTCGATGAGGTGCCGGGTGAGATCCTGGAGGCGGCCGGCGTGGTGGGAGACCGGGCCGGCCTCCAGATCCAGCGAAACTCCGAGGTCATGGTGACCCACCTCGACTCCGAGCTTGCCACCAGGGGCGTCATCTTCACCGACCTCGACCGGGCGGCGCTCGAGCGCCCCGACCTGGTGGAGCCACACCTGCATGCCCTGATCCCCACGGGACGAACCAAGTTCACGGCCCTCCACGGCGCCCTGCGGACGGGGGGAACGTTCCTGTACGTGCCGCCAGCCGTGACCGTCGAGCTGCCGCTCCAGACGCTCACGTACCTCGACGCCGACGGCGCCGCGGTCTTTCCGCACACGCTCATCGTGGTGGGCGAGGACGCGGAGGTCACGTTCATCGACCGGTTCACCTCGCCGGACCTGTCCCGGGCCCTCTGCGACGCGATCGTGGAGATCTATGCGGGCCCGGCCTCGCGCGTTCGGTACGTCTCGATTCAGGAGTGGGGGGACGGAGTCGTCCACCTCGGCATCCAGCGCACGCGGGTCGGGCGCGACGCGGACTTCCGCTCGCTTGCGGTGGGGTTCGGAGCGTCCCTTGCGCGAGCCGAGGCCGAGAGCCTCCTCGCAGAGCCCGGAGGCACGAGCGAGATGCTCGGCGTGTTCTTCGCCGATGGGACCCAGCACTTCGACCACCGCTCCGAGCAGGATCACCAGGCGCCGAGCTGCACGAGCGACCTGCTGTACAAGGGGGCCCTCCGCGACCGCTCCCGCGGCGTCTACTCGGGATGGGTTCACGTTCGCCCGGGCGCGCAGAGGACGGACGCCATGCAGACCAGCCGGAACATTCTCCTGTCGGAGGGAGCCTTCGGCCGCGCGATCCCAAATCTCGAGATCGAGGCGAACGACGTCCGGTGCGGCCACGCCGCGAGCGTCGGCCCGGTCGAGGAGGAGACGCTCTTCTACCTGATGAGCCGCGGCATCTCGCGGGCCGAGGCCGAACGCCTGATCGTGTTCGGCTTCTTCAACGAGGTCCTGGACAGGGTGCTCCTCCAGGAGGTGCGCGACAGCGTGAAGGCTGCCATCGAAGCCGAGCTCGCGAGGGGGGACTGAGGTGTCCCTCGTCCGGCTGTGCTCGATCTCCGACGTGCCGGTTGGAGAGGCTCGACGGTTCGAGACCGCGGACGGCCCCGTGGCCGTCGTGAACCTCGGCGAGGCGGGGTTCCGGGTCGTCGGGGCGATCTGCTCGCACGCCCACTACTTCCTGGACGAGGGCGAGGTCGATGTTGACGACGAGACGATCGAGTGCCCCAAGCACGGATCGACCTTTGACCTCAACACCGGACGGCCGAGGACGCTGCCGGCGACGCTTCCGGTGCCGGCCTATGAGGTAAAGCTGGAGAACGACGACGTGATGATCGAGGTGGATGGATGACGACGGCGGTGACGGTGGCGACGCTCGAGATCCGGGACCTCCACGCGGAGGTCGAGGGTAAGGAGATCCTGAAGGGCATCGACCTGGTGGTCCGTCAGGGGGAGACCCACGCTCTCATGGGCCCGAACGGGTCTGGGAAGTCCACGCTCGCGAACGTGCTGATGGGACGTCCGGGATACGCCGTGACCAGGGGTGAAGTGCGGTTCAAGGGGGAAGACGTGCTCGCCCTTACCGCGGACGAGCGCGCCAGGCGGGGGCTCTTCCTCGCCATGCAGTACCCCGTGGAGGTGCCCGGGGTTTCGGTCGTGAACTTCCTTCGAACCGCGTACCAGTCGGTGAAGGGCGGCGATGTCAGCGCGCTCGCGTTCCGCAAGCACATGAAGGAGAAGATGAGCTTGCTCGGCGTGGAGGACGCGATGGTGAACCGCTACGTGAACCAGGGCTTCTCGGGAGGCGAGAAGAAGCGGAACGAGATCCTCCAGCTGGCGGTGCTCGAGCCCGACATCGCGATCCTGGACGAGACGGATTCCGGCCTCGATATCGACTCGCTCAAGCAGGTGGCGACCGGCGTCCAGCAGTTGATCGGGCCGAACCTCGGGGTGCTGCTCATCACCCACTATCAGCGCATCCTCAACTACATCACGCCGGACTTCGTCCACGTCATGATGGGCGGGCGTATCGTCAAGTCCGGCGGCAAGGAGCTCGCGATGGAGCTGGAGGAGAAGGGGTACGAGGGGATCCGCTCCGAGCTGGGAGTGGAGAAGGGCGCTGGCGAGGAGTGAGGTGAGGAGGCGAACGGTCCAATGGCTGTGACCCGGGAGCGATCGACCGGGCTCGACGTTGCACGTATCCGCGAGGACTTCCCTATCCTGTCGCGGACGATCGGGGGGAAGCCCCTCGTCTACCTCGACAGCACGAACACGGCCCAGCGCCCACGACAGGTCATCGACGCCGAGCGCGAGTTCTACGAACAGCACAACGCGAACGCGCACCGCGCGATCTACTTCCTCGGCGAGGAGGCGACGGACCTGTATGAGGGTGCCCGGGCCAAGACGGCCCGGTTCCTGGGCGCGCCGGATCCGAGCACGATCGTGTTCACCCGGGGGACCACGGAGTCGATCAACCTCGTGGCCCACGGCTGGGGGCGGAGGTTCCTCAAGGAGGGCGACGAGATCCTCCTCACCGAGATGGAGCACCACTCCGACATCGTGCCCTGGCAGTTCGCGGCCCGAGACACCGGGGCGGTCCTTCGCTACATCGGGCTCACCGACGACGGCCTCCTCGACCTCGTGAACCTGGAGGACCTGCTCACAGAGCGGACGAAGATCCTGTGCGTGACCGGGATGTCGAACTCCCTCGGAACGATCACGCCGCTCCCGCGGCTCATCGAGGCGGCCCACGCGGTCGGCGCGCTGGTGCTGGTGGACGGCGCCCAGCTCGTGCCACACCGGGGCGCAAACGTGGCCGAGCTCGACTGCGACTTCCTGGCGTTTAGCGGCCACAAGATGCTGGGCCCCACGGCCTCGGGCGGGCTCTTCGCCAAACGCGAGCTGCTGGAGGCCATGGATCCGTTCCTGGGCGGTGGCGAGATGATCAACGAGGTCTTCCACGATCACTCGACCTTCAACGACGTCCCCTGGAAGTTCGAGGCAGGCACGATGAACGTCGCGCAGGAGGTCGCGTTCGGCGCCGCGATCGACTACCTCGAGGCCCTGGGGATGGACCACGTCCGCGAGCACGAGGAGGAGCTCACTGCGTACGCGCTCGAGCGGCTCGCGGAGGCCGGCGCCAGGATCTTCGGGCCGACCGACGTCGCGGTGCGCGGCGGGGTGGTCTCGTTCTGGTATCGGGACGTTCACCCGCACGACCTCGCCACTATCCTGAACGAAGAGGGCGTTGCGATCCGCGCCGGGCACCACTGCAACCAGCTTGTGATGCGCCGCTATGGGGTGCCGGCCACGGCTCGCGCGTCGTTCTACATCTACAACACGATGGAGGAGGTCGACGCGCTGGTCACCGCGCTCGGCAGGGCCGAGTCGGTGCTCGGCCTCTGAGAGCGCTCCAGGGAAGGGGTTCCGTGCCGCTCGACGACATCTACAAAGAGGTCATCCTCGACCACTACAAGAAGCCCCGGAACAAGCGCGAGATGCCGCAAGCCGAACGCTCCTGCTCGCGCAACAACCCTCTCTGCGGCGATGAGATCACGGTCTTCGTCCACGAGGAGGACGGACTGCTCGCCGACGTATCGTTCACGGGGCAGGGGTGCTCGATCTCGCAGAGCTCCGCTTCGATGATGACCGAGGCCGTCGTCGGGAGGTCGCTCGAAGACGCGCAGGGTCTCATCCACCGGTTCCGGGGCATGATGGCCGGCGAGGTCGAACCGAGCGAGGAGGAGCTGGGCGACCTCGTAGCCCTCAAGGGGGTCGTGAAGTACCCCATCCGGATCAAGTGCGCCGTCCTGGCGTGGGATGTGCTCCAGGAGGCCCTCGGCGGCCGGGAGTCCGCTTCGGGCACGTCCGCTCACTGAACGGGGCACCGCGCGCCACCCGGTACAGTTGAACCGCATGTTCCTACGGGAGAACGAGGAGGGGCGCCGCATCGCTCCGCACCTTCGGCCGGGACAAAGCCTGCTCGATCTCGGGGCCGGCACGGGTTTCATGGCGCGGTGGCTGCGGCGTCAGACGGGCGTTCGGCCCACGCTGTGCGACCTCGTCGACTACGGGAACCGGGACCGCTCGATGCCGTTCATCCACCAGAGCGACCCGAGCCGCGTCCCGGTGGAGGACGGGTCCTTCGACGTCGTCCTGCTCATGTTCGTGTTCCACCACATCGAGCGTTGGGAGGATCAGGAGCTTCTGCTCGACGAGGCCGTCCGGATCGCGGCCCGGCGGGTCATCGTGGCGGAGGACACCCCGACCTCGCGCGTCGACCGCGTCTTCAACGTTGCCTGGGACTGGATCCTGAACCTGCGGCACGGCGTTCCTACGCCGTTCACGTTTCGATCCACGGAGGAGTGGCTCGGCCTCTTTCGGGCGCGCGGGCTGGGGATCACCCATGTGGAGACCTACCGGCCGGTCTGGCCGACGCTCGGGACCTACCACCACTCGCTCTTCGTCCTGGACCGGTAGGGATGGACGTCGACTTCTCGGAAGACGGTCGCGACTTCGTGCGGCGGGACTGGACGAACCTCGTACGCGACGATCCTGCCGGAACCTTCTTCCACACGCCGCAGTTCCTGAAACTGTACTGGGAGGAGTTCGGCAAGCAGCCCGAGCACCTGTTGCTCGCTTTCGCAGAGGAGGAAGGGACTCAGGTCGGCGCGGTGGCGTTCGAACGGGTGGGTTCGACCCTCCGGTTTCTCGGCGGGACGGAGGTGACCGACTACATGGGACCGGTCGCGGCACCCGGCGCCGAGCACGGGTTCGCCAAGGAGCTGCTCGCGGCGCTGGCGCGTCGCGAGGATTGGGAGGAGGCCGACCTGCGCGGGCTTCCCGAGGATCGCCCCTGGCTCTCCAGGCTGGCAGAGGCGGCTGCGGCGCAAGGGTTCTCGATCGAGATCGTGGAAGACACGAATGGGGTCGCGCCGTTTCTTCCGCTTCCCGGCTCGTTCGATCAATATCTGAACGGTCTCCCCGCCAAGCTGCGGCACGAGATCAAGCGAAAGGCGCGGAAGCTCGAGACGGAGGCCGGTCCCTTCCGTATCGTCATCGCCCACGAGGACACCCTCGAGGAGTTGCTGGACCGGTTCGTGTCGCTCCATCGCTCGAGCGAGGGTCCGAAGGGCGTGTTCATGAAGCCCGGGATGGAGATCTTCTTTCGACGCCTTGCACAGGCCTTTCTGCCGCGCGGGATCTTCAACCTCACGTTCATCGAGGTGAACGGCCACAAGGTGGCCGGCACGATCGGGTTCCGCTACGAGGGGACCTACTACCTGTACAACTCCGCCTTCGATCGGGAGTGGCGGCACCTGTCGCCGGGTATGGTGCTCGTCGCGGAGGACATCCGGGTCGCGATCGAGGGTGGCTGCACCGGCTTCGACCTGCTGAAGGGAGACTACGAGTACAAGTACAGATTCGGCGCGTACCCACGGCGCATCAAGCGGCTGGTGGTGCGCCGCTGACTACGTCACCGTCGCGGTCGCGAGGACCGAGCCGGCCGTATCGCGAATGGTGACGGATCGGAACGCCTTCAGGCTCGACGAGGTCACGAGCCAGCTCGAGGCCTCGCCGCCCTCGGCGAACTCCAGCGGGTGCATCGTGATCGTGCGCCCGGACGCGGACGAGAGCGTGACCGTGGCCTGGCCGGTGAAGCCCGGCGCGCGAACCAGGATCAGCGCCCAGGACTGTCCGACCCTGGAGTCGTACAGCACGGCGCTGCCCTCGACGTCGTTCGTTCCCGTGGGTCGCAGGGTGCCGACCCGGACGTTCTCTCCCCCGAGTGCTCCGAGCAACGCGTCGTACTTGCTGGCGGCGGCTTCGAAGCGATCGGCGCGAACGGTGGAGATCCCGGCGACGGCGAGGGCCAGGACGGCCACCGCCGCCGCCGCCGCCCGAACCAGCCAGGGTGCGCGACCGCCCAGCGGGCGCACCGGTGCGGTCTCGGACCACTCCTCCGACAGGACCGCCAGGACGGCATCGCGAAGCTCGGGGGGCGGCTCCACCTGATGGGCGGCGCGGGCGAACGTGCTCACGCCTTCGGCGAGCGCCGTCATCTCGCGCCGACAGCCGGCGCATCCGCGGAGGTGGCGCCGGACCTGCTGATCGGCCGGCTCCTCGAGCGTGCCGAGCAGGTGCTCGGCGAGCTGATCGCGGACCTCGTCACATCTCACGCTGCTCCTCCAAGGCCTCGCGAAGCTTGAGCAGGGCCGTGCGTATCCGGGTCTTGGCCGTTCCGAGCGGGATGCCCTCGAGCTCGGCGACCTCGGCGCTCGTCTTGCCGCCGAAGTAGGCGAGCTCCAGGGCCGCGCGTTGACCCGGGCTGAGCGCGGCCATCGCCCTCCTCGCGCGACCCGCGAGATCGGTGGTCTCGGCAACCTCCTCGGGCCCGGGATCCACGGAGGCCTCCCTGACCGGCCCCGCGGCGTCGAGCGTCCTCGCCTCGAGCACGCGCCGGCGCAGGCCATCGATCGCCAGGCTCCGGGCAACGAGCAGGACCCAGGTGTCGAGCTTGCCGCGCGCCGCGTCGAAACGGTCCGCGCTCCTCCAGAGCTTGACGAAGGTGTCCTGGACCAGGTCCTGGGCGGCCGCGTCGTTGCCGAGCATCACGATCCCCAGCCCATAGATCCGGGACGCGAAGCGCGCGTACAGGGCCTCAGCCGCCCCCGGGTCGCGCCCCGCGAATGCCCGCATGAGGGCGGTATCGGAGCCGGCGTCCTTCGCTCTCATCCGCAACACGGTAACTCAGGGAGTACGAACGGGCGCCCCTGCGGGTTTCCTCGGGAAGGCCCCCAGCCCGGCGGTCACTCCACGTAGGCGCGGATGTGCTCGAGCACCGCGAGCGCGAGATCCTCGTCGCCGCCGATCACGAGGTTCCCATCGTCCAGGAACAGGTCCGCGGCCACGCGGCGGCCGGCAACGAGCGCGAAAGCGGGTGCCCTGCCCTCGACGAACGCGTCCGGCTTCTTGTCCCTTGCCGGCGTCTCGCGGGGCGCCAGGCCCCAGTGCCAGCTGCCGCCGCCCACCCCTTCCAGATCCACTCGGATGCTGTGGCCCGGGAAGGACAGGCCGGCCAGCCCCAGGGCATACGGGAGCATGCGGATCCCCATATCGTTCACGAGGTGGATCGGCCAGTGCTGAAGGTTCTCCTCGAGACCCGCGCCCTGCCGGATGTCCTCGCCGTGCAGCCACCACTCGACGATTCGCGACTGAACCAGGTAGCGGATGGCGATCTCGCCGGCCACCCAGGGCACTCGCCGGCGGGACCAATCCTCGGGCGGGATCTCCGAGACCCGGCGAAGAAACAGGTCGGCAGCTCGCCCCCAATCGATCGCGATCTGTCGGGCGGGACGGTCCGCGCGAACGGCGACTGCCCACTCGTTGAACCCGTCGACCCAGAGCTCGCCGCCGTTCGCCTCGCGGAAGGCACGGAACTCCTCGGCCTCCTCACCGCCCACGACCTGGGCCGCAGCGGTTTCCTGGGCGGCGAGGTGGGCCATGACATCGCGGTTGCTCCAGCCCTCGCATGCGCTCTGGGCCTGCCAGGAGTCGGGCGGCGCGTATTGGATCGTTCGGCCGAGACGCGCACGCTCGGCGTGCGCGATCCCCAGGAGCTGCTTCGGTTGGAGCGTCACGGGCTCTCCTTGGGCATGCGTCGGCGCGGAATCGTACCGTACCCCCGATGCGCATCCTCGTGGCTCCCGACAAGTTCCGCGGGACGCTCGGAGCCGAACAGGCGGCCCGAGCGGTTGCGGCGGGATGGCGCCGGACCCGTCCGTCCGACCGAGTCGAGGAGGTTCCGATGGCGGACGGGGGAGAGGGGACGCTCGACGCGCTGATCTCGGCGCTCGGCGGCGAGCGCCGCTGGGTACGAGTCCGGGGTCCCCTCGGTGACCCCGTGGACGCCGCGTTTGGCTTGACGGCGGAGCGGCCGCCCAGGGCGGTCATCGAGATGGCCACGGCCTCCGGGCTGGCACTGGTATCCGAGCGCCGCCGGGACCCCCTTCGCGCCTCCACCTACGGCACGGGCGAGCTCATTCGCGCCGCGTGCCGGGCGGGTGCCCGGGAGGTGATCGTCGGGCTCGGCGGAAGCGCAACCACGGACGGCGGGGCCGGGATGGCGCAGGCGGTCGGGGTGCGGCTCGTCGATGCCGCGGGACGGGACCTCGCCTCCGGGGGAGCGGAGCTCCTGGGTCTTGCCCGTATCGACGTGGGCGGGCTCGATCCCGCCGTGCGCCGAGCTCGGTTCGTGGCCGCGTACGACGTCGACAGTCCGCTCGCCGGCCCTCGAGGCGCGGCGGCGGTGTTCGGCCCGCAGAAGGGGGCGGGGCCTGCCGAGGTGGCGGTGCTCGATCGAGCGCTCGCGCACCTGGCGGCGATCGTCCACCGCGACCTAGGGCTCGACCTGAGGGACGTCCCCGGCGCGGGGGCCGCGGGCGGACTCGGGGCAGGCCTCGTCGCCTTCCTCGGGGCGCACCTGCGCCCCGGCGTGGAGGTGGTGATGGACGCGGTCGGGCTCCAGACCCGGATGGCGGCGGCCGACCTGGTGATCACGGGAGAAGGGGCCTTCGATGCGCAGTCGCTGCTCGGCAAGGTCACGGGCGGCGTGATCCGGACTGCGCGCGCCCTCGGGGTTCCCGTTGCCGTGCTGTGCGGTCGCTCGGAGCTCGCGGTCGAAGGGGTTGCGGTCGAGTCGCTGGTCGAGCGGGTCGGGGAGGATCGCGCTCTCGGAGACACCCGCCTCGCGTTGGAGGAGCTCGCGGCGTGGGTCGCGGCTCGCGCTCCAACGCTATCCTCGGGCGCATGAGCGCGGCCGTCGAACGCTTCCTGGAGGCCGCCCGCGTCCTCGGCCACGAGGTCGAGATTCGAAGGTTTCCGCAGGGGACCAGGACGGCGGTGGACGCCGCCCGGGCCATCGGTTGCGAGGTCGGTCAGATCGTGAAGTCGCTGGTCTTCGTCGCCGGGGATCGGCCCGTACTGGCGCTGACCTCGGGCGCCAACCGGGTCGACACATCGAAGCTGGCCCGGCTCGCGGGGGCGGCGGAGGCGCGTCGCGCGAGCCCCGAGGAGGTCCGGCGGGCCACCGGCTTCGCGATCGGTGGGACCCCGCCGTTCGGTCATCCCGCGCCCCTGCAGGCGTTCGCCGACCGAGACCTCCTCGCGTACGGGGAGATCTGGGCGGCCGCCGGAACGCCCGACGCCGTCTTCCGCACCACCCCCGAAGAGCTGCTGGCCGCCTCGAGGGCGTCTGTGGCCGACCTGAAGCAAACCTGATCCACCCGGTCGGATTCGGGCTCCGAGCCGCTAGAATCGGGTTTTGGACGACGTCACCGGAGGAGCCATGATCCAGCTGACCGAAGCCGCCGCCGACAAGGTGAAGGAGCTCCTGCGGGAGGAGGGCCGGAGCGACATCGGGCTTCGCGTGGCCGTGCAGCCGGGCGGATGCTCGGGGCTCCGCTATGCCATGTACCTCGACGACCAGCTCTCGGACAAGGACATGTCCGAGGAGCAGTTCGGGGTTCGGGTCGTCGTCGACAGGATGAGCGCTCCGTACGTGTCGCAGGCGACGATCGACTTCGTCGACACCCTGGAGGCCTCCGGGTTCACGATCGACAACCCCGCCGCCCAGGGCTCCTGCGCCTGCGGGCACTCGTTCCACTAGGCCTCCCGCGCCTCTCCACGCTCGCCGCTTCGGAGGCGTGGGCTCGGCCGGCATGCACGGAGCAGCCAGCCTCATGGGCAGAGCGTGAGAAAGGAGCAGCGGTGAGCGCCACGGACACGGCGAGCCGTCGAAGCTGGTTCCCATGGTCGGGGAGGCACGATCTGCGTCACCCGACCGTGAAGTCCTCGCACGACGAACGGACGCTCGGCGAGCGGGTAGCGGACGACGTCGCCCGCTTCGGGGGCTCGTGGCCGTTCATCTTCCTGTTCATCGGGCTGATCGCGGGCTGGATGGTGCTGAACACGGTCGTGCTCGCCCGCGTTCTCCACGGCCGGCAATGGGATCCCTACCCCTACATCGCGCTCAACCTCATGCTGTCCGGGATCGCGGGGATCCAGGCACCGATCATCATGATGAGTCAGAACCGGGCGGCCGCCCGCGACGAGGCGCTGGCCGGCCACCACTACGCGGAGTCGCAGAAGAGCGAGCGGATGCTGGGTCTGCTCCACCGGCTCCTCGAGGCGAACACGGAGCTGACCAAGCAGGTCCACGAGCTGACCACGCAGATCCACGCGGTCGTCGCGCCAACCCCCGGGGGCGCCGCAGACTGAGACCGCGCCTCTAGGGCGGCGGCCCTAGGGCCGAGCCCCCTTGGGCCCGACGGACCGGGTGACCTGCGCCCGGAGGCGTCGGGGCATCAGGGGCGCACAGTGTGTGGTGGAGGTGATGACAGTGCTCCAAGCCGCGAGCACCGTCGCCCCGGGCCTGGCGAACCAGCTCCACGACTGGCTCACCATGGCCGGGATCGCCATCGTGGTCTCGATCCCGTCTGTCGTTGCCGCCGTCCGCCACAAGATCTGGCGCCGGCGCGTGCTGTCCGCCTGCCGCTGATCGCTCACGCGGGGTCGTAGGCGAGGTTGGGGCGGAGCCATCGTTCCACCTCGGCGATCTCGACCCGTTTGCGCGAGGCGTAGCTCTCCACCTGGTCGCGACCGATCCGCCCGACGTTGAAGTAGCGCGACGCCGGGTGGCCGAAGTACAGGCCGGAAACCGACGCCGCCGGCAGCATGGCGCACGACTCCGTCAGGCGCATGCCGACCTCCTCGGCACCGAGCAGGCGAAACAGGGTGCGCTTTTCGCTGTGATCCGGGCAGGCCGGGTAGCCGAACGCGGGACGGATCCCGCGATAGCGCTCGGCCACGAGCTCCTCCACGGACATCTGGGGTCCCGTCTCGTACCACTCGCGACGGGCGACCTCGTGCAGGCGCTCGGCGAAGGCCTCGGCGAGCCGGTCGGCGAGCGCTTTGACCATGATCGCCCGGTAGTCGTCGTGCTCGGCCTCGAACCGAGAGGCGAGCTCGTCGGCGCCGATGCCGGCGGTGAGGGCGAACGCCCCGATGTGGTCGCGCAGTCCGGCCTCGGCGGGCGCGACGAAGTCGGCCAGGGACCTGTTGGGGCGGCCGTCGCCGTGGTCGGCCTGCTGCCGGAGGAAGTGGAAGCGCGTCCCGTCGTTGAGCACCACATCGTCGAGCTCGCTCGCCGCCTCGAAGAACCCGTACACGCCCCGGGCTCGGAGAGACCCGTCGGCGACGATCTGCTCGAGGAGCTCGTTGGCGTTCGCGAACAGCTCGCGCGCGACGGCGCCGTGCTCGGGGTGGTCCAAGATCTGCGGATAGCGCCCCTTCAGCTCCCAGGCCGTGAAGAAGAACGTCCAGTCGATGTAGGGGACGAGCTCGGCGAGTGAGGGTTCGACCATACGGACCCCGACGAACGTCGGCGTCGCGAGGTCCCGCTCGTGCCACACGATCGGTGTCCGGTTTGCGAGCGCCTCCGCGTACGTGAGGAGGGGCCTCCGGTCGCGCTCGAGATGCTGCGCTCGGAGCCGCTCCTGATCGATCCGGTTGGTGCGATCCAGCTCCCGGCGGCGGTCGGGATCCAGGAGGTCGGACACAACGGATACGACTCGGGACGCGTCGGGCACGTAGACGGTCGGGCTCCCGTACTCCGGGGCGATCTTGACGGCGGTGTGCTGGCGAGATGTGGTAGCTCCACCGATGAGCAGCGGCAGATCGAGCCCCCGCCGTTCCATCTCCTTGGCCACACCGACCATCTCGTCGAGCGAGGGAGTGATGAGCCCTGAGCACCCGACCACATCGCACCCTTCCCGGACCGCCGTGTCGAGCAGGACATCGGCGGGCACCATGACGCCGAGATCGATGACCTCGTAGTTGTTGCAGCCGAGCACGACGCCGACGATGTTCTTGCCGATGTCGTGGACGTCTCCCTTGACGGTGCACAGCACGACCTTGCCCTGGGCCCGGGCGGTGACGCCGGCGCGCCGCTTCTCCTCCTCCATGTAGGGTTCGAGGTAGGCAACGGCCCGTTTCATCGCCCGTGCGCTCTTGACCACCTGGGGCAAGAACATCTTGCCCGCGCCGAAGAGATCCCCGACGATCTTCATGCCGGCCATCAGCGGGCCCTCGATCACGTCGAGCGGTCGGGCGTATTGCTTGCGCGCCTCCTCGACGTCGGCCTCGATGAAATCCACGATCCCGTGCACGAGGGCGTGCTGCAGCCGTTCCTCGACGGTGCCCTCGCGCCAGGAGAGGTCGGCCGCGCGCTTCGTTGACTCACCCCGAACGGTCTCGGCGAACGCAACCATCCGCTCGGTCGCGTCGGGACGCCGATTGAAGATGATGTCCTCGACGTGCTCCAGGAGATCGGGTGGGATGTCCTCGTACACGGCGAGCTGTCCCGCGTTCACGATGGCCATGTCCAGGCCCGCCTGGATGGCGTGGTACAGGAACGCCGAGTGGATCGCCTCCCGGACGATGTCGTTGCCGCGGAAGGAGAAGGAGAGGTTCGAGACGCCGCCCGAAACCTTGACGCGAGGGAAGCGTCGCTTGAGTTCCCGCGTCGCCTCGATGAATGCCTTCGCGTAGTCGTCGTGTTCAGGGATCCCGGTGGCGATCGCGAGGATGCACGGGTCGAAGATGATGTCCTCCGGCTCGAAACCCACCCGCGTCGTGAGGAGCTCGTACGCCCGCGAGAGGATCTCGACCTTCCGCTCGACCGTGTCGGCCTGGCCCTGCTCGTCGAAGGCCATCACGACCACCGCGGCACCGTAGTGCCTGGCGATGGCCGCCTTCTCGAGGAAGTCGGCCTCACCCTCCTTCAGGCTGATCGAGTTGACGACTCCCTTGCCCTGGAGGCATTTCAGGCCCGCCTCGATGACGGACCACTTGGAGCTGTCGACCATGACCGGCACCCTGGCGATCTCGGGCTCGGTGGCGATGAGATTGAGGAACGTGGTCATGGCGAGTTCGGAATCCAGCAAGTCGGCATCCATGTTGATATCGATGAGGTTCGCGCCTCCCCGAACCTGCTCCAGGGCGACCTCGACGGCGCCCTGGTAGTCCCCCGACTCGATCAGACGCCGGAAGCGCTTGGAGCCGGTGATGTTGGTCCGCTCGCCGACCATGACGAAGCCCGTGTCCGATCGGATGCTGAACGGCTCGAGGCCGGCGAAGGAGGTGACCCGCCCGTGTGCCGGAGGACGGCGAGGAGGCAGTCCCTCGACCGCGGCCGCGATCTGCCGGATGTGCTCGTCGGTGGTTCCGCAGCATCCCCCAAGGACGTTGGCCAGGCCACTCTCGGCGAACTCGCGAAGGTACTTGCTCGTGGTCTCCGGACGCTCGTCGTACCCGCCGAAGGCATTGGGGAGGCCGGCGTTCGGGTGACAGCTCGTGTGGACGGGGGCGATGTGGGCCAGCGCCTCCAGATACGGGCGCATCTCGGCGGCGCCGAGCGCGCAGTTCACGCCCACGCTGAAGGGCTCGGCGTGCTCGATCGACACCCAGAAGGCCTCGATGGTCTGGCCGGAGAGCGTCCGCCCGCTGCGGTCCGTGATCGTGACGGAGATCATGAGCGGCAGGTCGGGGGCGACCTCGCGCGCGGCCGCGATCGCCGCCTTCGCGTTGAGCGTGTCGAAGATCGTCTCGACCAGCAAGAGATCGACTCCGCCGTCGACCAGCCCACGAATCGCCTCTTCGTAGCTCGCGCGAAGCCGGTCGAACGTGAGGGTCCGAAACGCTGGGTCGCTCACCCGCGGGGAGAGCGACAGGGTCTGGTTGGTCGGCCCCACCGAGCCGGCAACAAACCGATCCGGGCCGAACTCCGCGCAGGCCTCGCGCGCGATCCGTGCGCCGGCCCGGTTGATCTCGTAGACGAGGTGTTCGGTCCCGTAGTCCGCCTGCGAGACGGACGTGGCGGTGAACGTGTTGGTGGTCACGATGTCCGCGCCGGCCCGCAAGTAACCCAGGTGGATGTCGAGGATCAGGTCGGGGCGTGTGAGATTGAGCAGGTCCCCGTTGCCGCGCACGTCCCGTGGGTGGTCGCGCAGGAGCTCCCCTCGGAAGTCGGCCTCCGAGAGGCC
>Ga0070741_10008739_pt1 | contig 20110 bp, 20 predicted proteins | sample Coa_R1_4_FD_66440 | JGI IMG/M metagenome (GOLD analysis project Ga0070741, IMG submission 66440) | Surface soil microbial communities from Centralia Pennsylvania, which are recovering from an underground coalmine fire - Coalmine... | ecosystem: Environmental > Terrestrial > Soil > Unclassified ...
ATCTTACGATGCCATCAGGACCCGGTCAAGCAAACGCTCCAGTTCGCCGGCGCGCTCGGCCAGCTCGCCGGATCGCGCCTGATTGACGTCGCGGCATCGAAAGAGTTCGTCGGCGATGTTGAGCGCGGCGAGGATCGCGAGGCGGAGCGAATCGCCGGTGGGCGTCGACTCGGACGCGGCGCGCATCTTCTCGTCGACGTGCTGCGCCAGCCGGGCGACATACTCGGGATCGAGCGTGCTGCGGATCGGGTACCGATGCCCGGCGATCTCGACGGGGATGACTTTGCCTTCGGACATGGCTCACAGTCGACAGCGCACCGTCCACGACTGACAGCGCTGTCGGCTGCCAACCGTCGATCGCCGACCGTCGCTTACAGGTTGAGCGCTTCCAGCTGTTCGAGCATCTCGCTGACGCGCGTCCGGATGACGTCGCGTTCCTCGCGCAGCGTCGAGACCTCGGTCGACAGCCCTTCCGCCGACGCGAGTTTCCCGCGCAGCGCGTCGAGCTCGCGCGCGAGCCGCTGGTTTTCTTCCGCGGCGCGCGCCGAGTCGGCTTTCAGCCGATCCACCACGCCGACGAGCGCCTTGATCTTCTCTTCGAGCCGATCGATCGGCTCGAGCTCCACGCTTTTCGTTGCCGTCTTCGCCATCCACATCACCGTTGCACCGCACCGTGTCCGCTCTTCAGCGCCGCGACGATACGATCGAAACTCTGCTGCACCTCGGCGTCGGTCAACGTGCGCTCGAGCGACTGGAACGTGAGCCGCAGCGACACGCTGACGCGCCCCGCCGGAATGCCCGTGCCCAGATAGCGATCGAAGAAGGAGATCGCCGCGAGCGGGGCCTCTCCGTCGGCGGCAGCGGCCTGAATGGTGCCACGAATGATCTCCGCAGGCAAGCTGTCGTCGACGACGATCGACAGATCGCGCACGACGAACGGGTAGCGCGGCAGCGGCCGCACCGCGTCGCCGCCCTCTGCGCGCGCCGCCGCGAGACGATCGAGGTCCAGTTCGGCGACCACGACACGATCCTGGCGCGGCAGGCCGCGCGCATCGAGCACCTCCGGCGCGACCGCGCCGACCAGACCGACGCGCGTGCCGGCGTGCGCGCCGGCGGCGACGAGGACCGCCGCGCGCTGACCCGCGACGAGGAACGGATGATCCGACGGCTCGCAGCGGATCGCCACGCCGAGCGCGTCGCACACCTGTGCGGCCGCGCCCTTCGCGTCGAAGAAGTCGGCGTCGCGCGCGCCGCCGGACCAGTGATCGACGCCGGCGTTGCCGGTCAGCGCCACCGCCACCCCGCGCGATTCGCCGCCGGGCGCGAAGCGCGTGCCGATCTCGAAGAGGCGCACGTCGCGCCGGCCGTGACGCCGGTTGTGCGCCACGGCATCCACAAGGCCGGGCACGAGCGACGGCCGCAGCGTGTCGAACTTCGCCGAGAGCGGGTTGGCGACCGCGACGGGCGACGCGCCGTCGAGCAGCGCCGCGAACGGCTCGACCGCCTTTGCCTCGAGGAAGCCGAACGTGACCGCTTCCGACGCGCCGGCCGCCGTCAGCACGCGCCGCACGAGGTGATCGCGCGCGATGCGCGGATCGGGCGGCGGCGCCGGCTCGCGCATCGCGGGGAACGTCGCGTCGAGGCGATCGAAGCCGTAGTGCCGGCCGACTTCCTCGATGAGGTCGGCTTCGCGCAGCAGGTCGACGCGGAACAGCGGCACCGTCGCGTGCCAGCCCGCCGGCATCGGCGTCAGCGCGAGACCGAGCGACCGCAGGATGCGCTCGACGTCCGCGTCGGGCACCGTGACGCCGAGGAGGCGCGCGATGCGCTCGCGCCGCAGCGCGATGCGCACCGGCTGCCGCTCGTGCGGATAGCAGTCGATCACCGGGCCGACGATACGTCCGGCGCCGAGCGCCGCCATCAGCGCCGCCGTCCGCTCGATCGCGAACACCTGCGCGGAGATGTCGGCGCCGCGCTCGAAGCGCGCGGAGGCTTCGGTCTTCAATGCGAGCTTCCTGCTCGTGCGGCGCACCGAGGCGGCGTTGAAGTACGCGCTTTCGAAGACGACCGTCTTCGTCGCGGCGGAGACTTCCGATGCCGCGCCGCCCATGACGCCGGCGACGGCCTGCGCCCGATCGCGGTCGGCGATCACGAGCATCTCCGCGTCCAGTTTTCGGTCGACCGCGTCGAGCGTTCGGATTGTTTCGCCCGGCTTGGCGCGGCGGATGCGGAGCTCCGCGCCGGCCAGGCGCGCGAGATCGAACGCGTGCATCGGCTGGCCGATCTCGAGGTTCACGTAGTTGGTGATGTCGACGATCGCGCTGATCGGCCGGACGCCGGCCGCCTGCAGCCGCGACGCCATCCACGCGGGCGACGCCGCGAGCGTCACCTCGGCGACCGCCGTGGCGTAGCGCGGGCAGAGCGCCTCCTCGTCGAGATGCACCGTGAGCCGATCGGACCGGCCGGTCGGCAGCGGCTGCGTCTCGGGTCCCGCGGTCATGCGCGCGTCGAACGCGGTCGCCACCTCGCGCGCGAGGCCGACCACGCTGAGGCAGTCGGGACGGTTCGCGGTGATCTCGAAATCGATGACGGCGTCGCCGCCGCCGAGCCGCTCGATCGACGCGACCTCGAAGCCGCGGATCGCGAGCGTCTCGGCGATCTGCTCGGCCGACGCGTCGGTCTCGACGAACTCGCGCATCCACGAGAGGACTAGGCGCACACTAGATTGGAAATTGTTCGAGGAACCGGAGATCGTTTTCGTAGAACAGACGGATGTCGTCCACCTGGTATCGCAGCATCGCGACGCGTTCGATGCCGATGCCCCACGCGAAGCCGGTGTAGCGCTCGGGATCGTAGCCGACCGCCTCGAACACGGCCGGGTGGACCATGCCGCAGCCGCCGAGTTCGATCCAGCCGGTCTTCTTGCACATGGCGCAGCCGGCGCCGTCGCACTGCCAGCAGCTGAGGTCGAGCTCCGCGCTCGGCTCGGTGTAGGGGAAGAAGCTCGCGCGGAAGCGCAGCCGAGCGCGCTCGGAGAACATCTGCCGCGCGAAGGCGAGCAGCGTCCCTTTCAGATCCGCGAGCGAAATCCCCTCGTCGACGACCAGCGCTTCGATCTGGCTGAAGGCGGGCGAGTGCGTCACGTCGAGATCATCGCGGCGGAACACGCGGCCCGGCGCGACGATGCGGATCGGCGGCGTGTGCGCCTGCATGTAGCGGATCTGCATCGACGAGGTGTGCGTGCGCAGCAGCGTCCGCCGGCGGTCGTCGCCGAGGCCGGGCAGCGGCGGCTCGATGTAGAGCGTGTCCTGCATGTCGCGCGCGGGATGCTCGTCGGGCATGTTGAGCGCGTCGAAGCAGTGCCACTCGTCCTCGACCTCAGGTCCCTCGACCGGCGTGAACCCCATGCGGCCGAAGATCTCTTCCATCTGCGTGCGGACGACGGTGAGCGGATGGCGATGGCCGATCGGCGCGCACCGGCCGGGGAGCGTCACGTCGACGGCGCCGGCGGGCCGCGCCGTCGCGCGCGCCTGCGCTTCGTACGCGCTCCAGCGCGCGTCGATCGCCTGCTTCAGCTCGTTGGCGTAGCGGCCGATGGTCTTCTTCTGATCGGGCGGCGCGGACGCAAGGAGCTGCATCCACGACGCGACGACGGAGTTCTTGCGCCCGAGGAAGCGATCGCGGACGGTATGCGCGTCGCGCGCAGACGCGGCCGCGGCGAGCTCGCGCTCGAACGCGGCGACCTGCGCGGCCACGCTGTCTGGGGTGGGAAGGTCGGCCACCGCCCGATTTTACGCGCGGGCGGCGGTCTTCGCAGCCGACTTCGCCTGCGCCGCGAGCTTCGCGAACGCGGCAGGCGCCGAGATCGCCAGCTCCGACAGGCTCTTGCGATCGAGCGTGACGCCGGCGTGCTTCAGGCCGTTGATGAACTGCCCGTAGGTGAGGCCGTGCTCGCGCGCCGCGGCGTTGATCCGCACGACCCACAGCCGGCGGAAGTCGCGCTTCTTGCGGCGCCGGCCGACGAAGGCGTACTTCAGCGCCGTGTCGACCGACTCTTTGGCGGCACGATACAGCTTGCTCTTGTTGGCGTAGTAGCCCTTCGCCAGCCCAAGCAGTTTCTTCCGCTTGGCGCGACGGACGGTTCCTCGTTTTACGCGGGGCATCTCGGTCTCCTGACGCTGTAATTAAAAATGAAAAATGAAAAATGAAACATGAACGCGTCCATTTTCATTTTTCATTTTTCATTCTTCATTTCACGATCACTTATACGGCAACATCCGCGCGAGCTTCGCCGCGTCCACGTCCGCCACCGTCGTCGTCCCGCGCAGCTTGCGCTTGCGCGCGGTCGTCTTGCTGCTCAGGATGTGCTGCTTGAACGCCTTGCTCCGCAGAAACTTGCCGCGCTTGGTGCGCTTGAAGCGCTTCGCGGCGCCGCGGTGCGTCTTGATCTTCTGCTTCGCCATCGTGTCCTCTACGTTGTCTTGGCCGCGGCCGGTTTGGTCTTGCCGCCGCCCGGCTGCGGCCGGCGGCTCAGGATGGTGTGCATCTGGTTGCCCTCCATCCGCGGCAGCGTTTCCGCAATGGCCGTATCGCGCAGCTCCTCGACCAGCCGCTCGAGAATGCGGCGGCCGATCTCGGGGTGCGCCATCTCGCGCCCGCGGAAGAAGATCGTCGCCTTCACCTTGTCGCCGTCCTCGAGGAAGCGCTCGATGTGCTTCTTCTTGAACTGATAGTCGTGCTCGTCGACCTTCGGGCGGAACTTGATCTCCTTGACCAGGATCACTTTCTGATGACGCTTCGCTTCGCGCGAGCGTTTCTGCTCCTGGTATTGGTACTTCCCGAAGTCCATGATGCGGCAGACGGGCGGAACCGCCGTCGGCGAGATCTCGACCAGGTCGAGACCTTTCTGCTTCGCAATCGCCAGCGCCTGCGGCGGCGGCATGATGCCGAGCTGCGCGCCGGTGTCGTCGATCACGCGAATCTCGCGGACTCGGATACGTTCGTTGACCCGCACGCGATCGTCGCGGCGGGGCCCACTGGTGAAGGCGATAAGTCCTCCTACAAAAACAGTTTCAGCTCTCGGCTATCGGCGCTCGGCTTTCGCCAGAGCGCTCGTCTGCTGCTTCGTTCGAATCTCGTCGCGCATCTGCTCGATGAGCTCGCCGATCGGCAGCACGCCCGCCTCGCCGCCAGCGCGGGTTCGCACCGATACCTTCGCTTCGGCCGCTTCGCGATCCCCGACGACGAGCATGTAGGGGATCTTCTGCAGCTGCGCCTCGCGAATCTTGTAGTTTACCTTTTCCTGCCGGTCGTCGAGATCGGCGCGCAATCCGGCCTGTTTCAGCCGATCCCACACCTCGCGCGCGTACGCGACGTGCCGGTCGGCGATCGGCAGCACCGTGGCCTGCACCGGCGCGACCCACAGCGGGAACGCGCCCGCGTAGTGCTCGATCAGGATGCCGATGAAGCGCTCGAAGCTCCCGACAATCGCGCGATGGATGACGACGACGCGGTGCTCGGTGTTGTCGGCGCCGATGTACTTCAGATCGAAGTTCTCGGGCTGCTGATAATCGAGCTGGATCGTCGCGCACTGCCACTTGCGCCCGATCGCGTCGGTGACGTCGAAGTCGATCTTCGGCCCGTAAAACGCGCCGTCGCCCTCGTTGATCGTGAACTCGAGCCCCGCGCGCTGCATCGCCTGCTTCAGTTGATCTTCGGCGTGCCGCCACGTCGCTTCCTCGCCGAGGTGATCCTCGGGCATGGTCGACAGCTTGGCGGCGTACGGCAGGCCGAAGTCGCCGTACACCCGCTGCACAAGGCGGATCAGCCGCTCCACTTCCTCGCCGATCTGCTCCGGCATGATGAAGCAGTGCGCGTCGTCCTGCGAGAACTGGCGGACGCGCGTCAGCCCGGAGAGCACGCCCGACGCTTCGTTGCGGTGCAGCGGCGTCTGCTCGTGGAAGCGGATCGGCAGCTCGCGGTAGCTGTGGACGTCGCTCGCGTACAGCAGGAAGTGGCCGGGGCAGTTCATCGGCTTCACGCTCATCGTCTCGCCTTCCGATTCGATGAGGAACATGTTCTGCCGGTAATGACCCCAGTGCTTCGACGTTTCCCACAACGCCTTGTTGTAGATCAAGGGCGTCTTGACCTCGACGTAGCCCGCCGGGAAGAGCACCTCGCGCATGTAGTTCGCGAGCGTGTTGTAGAGCGTCGTCCCTTTGTCCATCCAGAACGCCGCGCCCGGCGCCCACTGATGGAACGTGAAGAGCCCGAGCTCGCGACCGAGCTTGCGGTGATCGCGCTTCTTCGCCTCTTCGATCTGCGTGAGGTACGCCTTCAGCTCCTTGTCGCTGAAGAACGCGGTGCCGTAGATCCGCTGCATCGGCGCGTTGCGCGCGTCGCCCTTCCAGTACGCGTTCGACGTGTTCAGCAGCTTGAACGCCTTCAGCTTGCCCGTGGACGGGACGTGCGGGCCGACGCAGAAATCGATGAAGGTGTCGGGATCCTTGATCGTGTAGCAGGAGACGTCTGTCTGTCCCTCGGTCTTCTCGTCGATCAACTGCACCTTGAGCGGCTCGCCGCGCTTCGCGAAGAACGCCTTCGCCTGGTCGCGGTCCCACATCTGCCGCTCGTACGGCAGATCCTCGGCGGCGAGCTCCTTCATCTTCGCCTCGATCTTCTCGAGGTCCTCGGGGACGAACGGCCGATCGACGATGAAGTCGTAGAAGAAGCCTTCGTCGGTCGCCGGACCGATGCCGCACTGCGCGCCGGGGAAGAGCGTCGTCACCGCCGCGGCGAGCAGATGCGCCGTGCTGTGGCGGTAGAGCGCGAGCGCTTCGGGGCTCTTGTCCGTGACGATCCGCACCGCCGCGTCCTTCTGCAGCGGGTAGGAGAGATCGACGAGCTTGCCGTCGACGACGGCGGCGAACGCCGCCTGCGCCAGGCGCGGAGAGATCTCTTCCGCGACGGCGCGCACGGGCGCGCCGGCTGGCAGCGATCGCTGCGACCCGTCGGGAAGTGTGATGGTGATCTGACTCATGAGCGCTGGCTGGCTCCGCCTTCCGCCTCCGCTCGCTCCGCGAGCTTCGGCGTGACGGCCTTCGCCCGTCATCTGGCTCGCCCAGCCGAAGCGCGCTCGCGTTTCTCGCGCGCGAAGGCTGGTAGGCACGGGTGGACTCGAACCACCGACCTCCTGCGTGTCAAGCAGGCGCTCTAACCTCTGAGCTACGCGCCTACACCAATGATTCCAAGCGTTTAGACGAACGCTCAGTATAGCAGACTCACGCGGCTTTTTTGCCGGCGAGCTGCTCGAGCGCCTTGTCGAGCACCGGGTCGCCGGCCGGCGGCTGCGCGCCGAACTCGGTGACGTCCGGTTCGTCGACTGCGACGGTCGGCTCCAGCCCTTTTTCGTGGAGCGCGCCGCCCGCTGGGGTGAGATAGCGCACGGTGGACAGCCAGAGCCCGCTGCCATCCGGCAGCTTGAACAGCTTCTGCTCGGCGGCGCGGCCGATCGTGTGCTCGCCGAAGAGATCGCCGCGCTTGTTGCCCGCGAGCGACGCCGCGAGCACCTCCGCGGCGCCCGACGTGCCGGTGTCGATCAGGATCGCGAGCGGCGTGGTGATGGCGTCGCTGCCGGTCGTCGACACAATCGTGTCGCGCGCGCCCGCCTTGCCTTCGCGCATGGCCAGCGTGCCCCCCGACGCGACGAACAGCCGCGCGATCGCGATGCCGTCGGCCGGCGTGCCCGTCGACGTGCGCCGCACGTCGAGGACGATCTTCGTCGCGCCGGCCTTCACGAGATCCTGCGCGTGCCTTTTCACCTGCGCGGCCGTGGATGCGTCGATCGCCGCGACGCGCAGCAGGCCGACGCCCGGCGCGGCCGTGCGGTGCGACACGTCACTCGCCGGCTCCGCCTCGCGCGTCAGCTCGACGATGTGCGGATCGGCGGCGTTGCCGCGGATGACGGTCAGCTTCACTTTCGTGCCCGGCGCGCCGTGCAGCGCGCGCATGCCTTCCCACACCGACATCTCGCGCGTGGCCGTGTCGTCGATCATGCGGATGTAGTCGCCGGTGCGCAGTCCTGCCTTCGCCGCCGGCGATCCGTCGCGCGCGGCGATGACGCGCAGGTAATACTGCCGCGTCAGCTCGAGGCCGACGTCGCCGGCCGGCAGCGCCGCGCCGCTCTCGACCTGCTTCACTTCCGGCGCCGTGAGGTAGGCGCTGTCGGCGTCGAGGTTGTCGGCGAGCCCCTTCATCGCGCCCGCCATCACCTTGTCCATGTTGACCTCTTCGACATAGCTCGACGAGATCATGTCGACGACATCCCCGAAGATCTTCAGCTGCGGGTAGTCGCTCTCGCGCGCGACCACCTTGCTGAGAAATCCGCCGACGATCGCAAACGCAATCACCGGCGCGGAAATCGCCATGACGACGAGGCGGGTACGACTGCTCATGTTTCCTATCGTCTCCGAAGCCATTGTAAGGGGTCGACCGGTTGCCCGTCGATGCGAAGCTCGAAGTACACACCGGGCAGCCCGGACGGCGTCGCTCCGGCCGTGCCCAGCGGCTGACCTCGGTCGACGCGCGCGCCTTTCTGGACCGCCAGCTCGAGCAGATCGCCGTACAGGCTGAACGCCTGCCCGCCGTGCTGCACGATGACGAGATTGCCGAAGCCGCCGAACGGCCCCGCAAACGCCACCGTTCCCTCGTGAATCGCGCGCACCGTCGCGCCATCGTCGGTGTCGAGCTCGATGCCGTTGCCCCGCGCGCCGCCTCCGAATCGTCCGCGGACCGTGCCCGGCGCCGGCCAGTCGAGATCGCCCTTGAAAGGACGGAGCGGCAGCGCCGGGTCGCCGGTCGAGACGCCGGCCTCGACGTTCTGACGCAGCGCCGCCTGAAGCTTCTGCTGCGCCGCCATCAGCTCGCCGGAGAACTGCGCGTTCACGTCGCGCCGCCGGTCGATGTCGGCGACGAGTGCGTTGCGCGCGGCGGCGGCACGGTCGAGCGCGGCCTTGGCCTGTTCGGCGCTCGCCCGCGCGGCGGCGAGCTGCCGGCTGCGCGCCTCGAGCGCCTTGCGCGTCGCCTGCAGCTGCGCGAGGGTCTGCGCGTGCTGCGCGACGCGATCGCGATCGAGCTTGGCGAGCGCGGCGACGGTGCGCGTGGCGTCGCCGATGCGCCGCAAGTCGGGCGTCGAGAGCAGGAGGCGCAGGTAGCGCGCCTCGCCGAGTTTGTAGAGCTCGACGATCCGCGCGCGCAGCTCGGGGCGCGCGGCCGCTTCCGCGCTTTGCAGCGACGCGAGGCGGGCGGTGGTCGCGTCGAGATCCGCCGCGACCTTCGCCGCGTCGGCGTCGACCTGTTTCAGTTGCTCCGCCTTGATCTGGCGATCGATTTCGAGCTTCTGGAGATCGGTGAGGACGCCGCGCTCTTCGGCGGCGAGGCGGTCGGCTTCGCGCTGCAGCGCCTGCAGCCGTTCGCCCGCGCGCGAGGCGAGCGCCTCGGTCCGCTCGCGGTCGGACTGCTGCGCCGACAGCGCGAGGCCGGCGATCAGCCACGCGGCGGCCGCCCGCCAGCCGACGTTAGAACAGCGGCTTGCCATCGATGTCCGACGGGATCGGCACGCCGAAGTACTTCAGCACGGTCGGCGCGATGTCCATGATGCTCGGGTCGCTTCGTTCGAGCTTGCGGCTCGAAATCAGGACGCCCGACGTTTGCTTGTAGTCGAACGACCCGTGATCCCCAGACCACTTCTTCATGTTCGGATAGACGAGGCCGGGCGGCGAGCCGCCGAGCGTCGACTGCCACGAGACGCGATACCCTTCGGCGAGACCGACCTGGATCTCCGACGCGTTGTCGAAGAACGGACCCGAGTAGATGTCCTCGCGCTTGTAGACCGCGTCGACCATCCGCTGGTGCGTCTTCGGATCGGTCATCGTCATCAGCCGATCGGCGAGATCGTTCTCGATCGACTTCGCGTCCGCGTCGGTGACGATGCCGTGCCCCTCGCGCCCCTTGCGATTGAGATAAATCTGGCCGAGCCCCATCGCGTACGCGCGGGTGTGCGACCAGTCGACGTTTTCCCAGAACGTGCCGCCGCCGAACAGGTCCTGCAGCTTCTTTTCGCCCGGCTGCTGCCCCTGGATCGCCATGAACCCTTCCTGCACCAGCCAGGTGTTCAGGTTCACCGACTGCCGGAACGAATGAAAGCCGTGATCCGACACGATGACGATCGGCGTGGACGGATCGACGCGCTGCATCACCTCGCCCACGAACTCGTCGCACTTGCGGTAGACGCGCTCGATCGAGTCGCCGTACTGCGCCGCGAGCTTCTTGTCGTACATCGGATGCTGCGGATCGATCAGCCGCCACATCATGTGCTGCACGCGATCGGTCGACTCGATGACGCCGACGAGCAGGTCCCACTGCTTCGTGTCGAGCCGCTGGAGGATGACCTGCGCGCGGTCGTCGAACGCGCGGAACAGATCGTCCATGAAGACCTTCTCGTCGATCCGCTCCTCGTTGAGCGGCCACGTCGCTTCGGCCCAGCCGAGCGTGCGATACGTGCCGAGCCGCTCGTACAGATCGGCGGAGAAGCGCGCCGGATACGACATCGGCGTCGGCGGCGCATCGGGCTTGAAGTTGACGGGCGAGATGTACAGCTGCAACTCGGGTCCGGCGCTGATCAGATAGAGCTGCGCCATCCCGTGCACGCGCAAGAGCAGGTTGATGGAAAAGTCGAGGTTCACCCACTTGCTCCACTCGTGCTCGCCCAGGTGGATCGTCGCGTCGCCGAGCTCGATGGTCGCGGAGCGGCCCGCCTTGTTCCAGTGGATCGTCATCGGCAGACGCACGTCCTCGCGCGCCTCGAGATCCGCGAGCTTCATCCGATCGATCTCGGACGTTTCGCCTTGCGGATGCTTCGCCCGCAGCTCGCGAACCTGCTGACGCACGATCGGATTCGGCGGGCCGACGAGCTCGGTCTGCGCCGTGTCGCCGTCGAACACGAGCCGCTTGAGGATGCCGCCGAACTCGGTGTTGCCCTCTTCGTAGCGGCTCAGGTCGGTGCCGAAGTAATAGAACGTGCCCATCGTCCCGCGGATGTCGGGGAGCGGAAGGCCCGACAGCATCTCGCCGTTGGGGACCTCTTCGGGCGGAAACGTGACCGGCACGGTCAGCTCGCTCGTGCGCACGCCGGCCTGCCCGGCGGTGACCCAGAACGACGTGCCGCCGCGAATCGACTGCACGACCGGCCGCGAGATCGGAATGTAGTTGAGGATGAAGTGCGGCGGCTCGCGGTGCACCATGCCGAGATCCGGCAGGTAGGTGGCCGTGTCGCGGATCAGAAAGTCGTAGATGTTGTGCTTGCCCGCGTTGACGCCCGTCGCAAACGAGGCCCACGCCGTCGGCGACTCGGGCGAGTGCGTCGTCCCGAGCGCCCGCACGCCGCTGCCCGATGCGGCGAGTTTCTTCATGTTCGGCAGCTTGCCCTCGTCCATCCACTTCTGCACGAGCCGAGGGTCCATGCCGTCGAACCCGAGCACGACGAGCTTCTGCCGAAACGTTTCGGGGGCGCGGCCGCTGCCGCACGCGAGCGCAGCACCGGCGGACACCACGACCAGCGCGAGCAGGATGCGTTTCAAGGGAGTGTGAAATTATAACATTCGAGATATGCGTGTGGTCGGAATCGACGTCGGCGCCCGGCGCATCGGGCTGGCGATCAGCGACGCGACGCGGACGCTCGCGCGGCCGCTCGAGACGATCGCGGTCGCCGGCGCCGCCGACGCGGTCGCGCGCGTCGCGGCGCGCATCGCGGCGCTCGCGGCGGAAGACGACGGCGTGGCGGCGATCGTCGTCGGCGTGCCGCGCCGCCTCGACGGAAGTGACAGCGAGATGACGAAAACCGCCGTGGCGTTCGTCGACGCGCTGCGCGCACGGACGCCGCTCCCCATCGTCACGGAGGACGAGCGGCTGACGAGCGTCGAAGCGGAGAGCCGGCTGGCCGTGCGCGAGCGCGATTGGAAAAAACGTAAAGAAAAAATCGACGCGGCCGCGGCAGCGATCGTGCTGCAGGATTACCTCGACAGAGGGGTGTAGGGCGTCTCTTCAGGCCTGCCGCGTATGAAGAAACTGCTCGCGTTGATCGTGCTGCTGGTCGTGGTCGCCGCCGCGGCGGCCGCGTGGGCGTACGCGCGCGCGCGCGCGCCGTATCAGGGCTTCACCGGCAGCGAGCAGTTCGTCGAGATTCCGCCGGGCGCCGGCAGCCGAACGATCGGCGATCGGCTCGTGCAGGGCGGCGTCGTCCGCGATCACCTGACGTTCCGCATCGCGTTGTGGCTGACAGGCCAGGGACGGCGTTTGAAGGCCGGCGAATACCGCTTCGACCATCCGATGACGCCGGCCGAGGTGATCGACAAGATCGCGCGTGGCGACGTGTTCGTCATCCACGTCACATTTCCCGAAGGGCTGACCTCGTTCGAGATGGCGAAGATCTTCGAGTCGCACGGCCTCGGCAGCGCGGCGTCGTTCATCGCGGCGGCGAGCGACGCGTCGCCGGTGCGCGCGATCGATCCGGAGGCGAAGACGCTCGAAGGGTATCTGTTCCCGGAGACGTACGCCGTGCCGCGGCGCACCGACGCATCGAAGCTGGTGCGGCTGATGGTGGCGCAGTTCGAACACGCGTGGACGCCGGAGCTGCGCGCCGCCGCGGCCGCGCGCCATCTGACGCCGCACGACGCCGTGACGCTGGCGTCGATCGTCGAGAAAGAGACGGCGCAGCCGGCGGAGCGGCCGACCGTCGCGGCGGTGTACGAGAACCGGCTGCGCATCGGGATGCCGCTGCAGTGCGATCCGACGGTCATCTACGCGCTCGAGCGCGCGGGCACCTACGACGGCAACATCCACAAGGCCGATCTGTCGATCGACTCGCCGTACAACACCTACAAGCATCCGGGGCTGCCGCCCGGGCCGATCGCGTCGCCCGGGCGCGCGTCGCTCGACGCGGCCGTTCATCCCGCCGATGCGGACTACCTGTACTTCGTCAGCCGCAACGACGGGACGCACGTCTTCTCGCGCACGCTCGACGAGCACAACCGCAACGTGCAGCGGTTTCAGATCGAGTACTTCCGCGAGAAGCGGCAGCACTCGGGCCACGACTAGGACGAATCGCCGCGCGAATATGTGTGTGTCAACACATATTGCATAATGCCACCCTCATGACACGCTTCATCACCGCCACGCTCGCGATCGCGGCCGCCGCGACGCTCGCCGCCCAGCCGCCGACGATCCTGAAAGTCCGCGAGTGGCGGACGACGCACGAGAAAGCGATTCTGCACGAGCTGTACGACCTCGTGGCGATCCCGAACGTCGCGACCGACGCCGCGAACATCCGCCGCAACGCCGAGGCGCTGACGCGCATGTTCGAGAAGCGCCGCTTCGCGCCGGAGATTCTCCCGACCGCCGGCACCTCGCCGCTCGTCGTCGCCGAACGCCGGCAGCCGAACGTCCGCCGCACGATCACCTTCTACTTTCACTACGACGGCCAGCCCGTGACCGCCTCCGAGTGGATCTACGAGCCGCCGTTCAAGCCGGTCATCGTCGCGGAGCACGCCGACTCGGAACAGGGACGCACGATCACGCTCGACACCTGGCAGGACGCGATCGATCCGCAGTGGCGCATCTACGGCCGGTCGACGTCGGACGACAAGTCGCCGATCGTCGCGTTCCTGTCGGCCGTCGAGGCGCTCGACGCGGCGAACGTGCCGTTGACGTCGAACGTGCGCGTCGTCATGGAGGGCGAGGAGGAGGCCGGCTCGCCGAACCTCGCGGCGGCGGTGCAGAAATACGCGGACCGCATCCGCGGCGACGCGCTGCTGCTCGTCGACGGCCCGCGGCATCCGAGCGATCGCCCGACGCTGAACTTCGGCGCGCGCGGCATCATGAACGCGGTCGTCACCGTCTACGGCGCCGCGCACGATCTGCACAGCGGCAACTACGGGAACTGGGCGCCGAACCCGGCGCTGCAGCTCGCGCGGCTGCTCGCGTCGATGAAGGACGACCGCGGGCGCGTCACCATCGACGGCTTCTACGACGACGTCACGCCGCTGACGGCCGAGGAGACACAGGCGATCGCCGACATTCCCGACGAGGCGCCGATGCTGATGAAGGCGTTCGGCTTCGCGCGTCCCGAGAGCCCGGACCGCCTCGAGCTGCGCCACAACCTGCCGACGCTGAACATCGACGCGTTCGAATCGGGCGGCGGCACCGGCGGACAGGGGCGCACGATCATCCCCGCGTCGGCCACGGCGCGTCTCGACCTGCGCTTCGTCAAGCACATCGATCCGACGACGCAGTTCGATCGCCTCGTCGCGCACGTGAAGAAGCAGGGCTATGTCCTCGTCGACCACGAGCCGGACGCCGCCACGCGCGCCGCGCATCCGCTCCTCGCGACCGTCACGCGCGTCGGCGGCTATCCGGCCGGACGGACGCCGCTCGACATCCCGATCGCACGCGCGATCACGAAAGCGGTCTCCGATGCGTCGGACGGGAAGATCGTGCGGCTGCCGACGATCGGCGGCAGCGCGCCGTTTTATCTGTTCAGCGACGTGCTGAAGGTGCCGACGGTCGGCCTCTCGATCGTCAACTTCGACAACAACCAGCACGGCGCGAACGAGAACGTGAAGATCAAGAACATCTGGGACGGGATCGAGACGATGGCGGCGATTCTGACGATGCCTTAGCGTTCGCCCCACTTCAGTTTCTGGCGCAGCACCTCGAAATAGCTGCGCGTCGAGGGCCGGATCAGCCGCAGCGGCCGATCGGCGCGGCAGATGCGGATCTGATCGCCGCCGCGGAGCTGAAATCCGGCCTGGCCGTCGAACGTCACGTACAGTTCGTCGCGTTCGTCGATGTGCGGCTGCACGCGAACGGCCGACCCGGCGGGAATGACGATCGGCCGGTTCGTCAGCGTGTGCGGTGCGATCGGCGTCAGGATCAGCGCGTCGAGCGTCGGCTGGACGATCGGGCCGCCGGCCGCGAGGTTGTACGCCGTCGATCCGGTCGGCGTGGCGACGATCAACCCGTCGGCTTTGACGCGCGTCACGAATTCGTCGCCCACCGAGACCGACAGATCGATCATCCGCGACCGTGCGGCCTTCGTGATCACCACGTCGTTGAGCGCGATGTACTCCGGCACCGCCTCGCCGCTCCGCGCCGTCGACGACCGGAGCATCATGCGCTCCTCGATCGGCGCGCGGCCGGTGATCGCCGCGTCGAGGGCCGGGTAGAGCTCGGGCAGCGTCACCTCGGTGAGGAAGCCGAGGCTGCCGAAATTCACGCCGAGGATCGGAATGTGCGAGCCGGCCGCGCCGATCGCGTCGGCCATCGAGAGCAGCGTGCCGTCTCCGCCGAGCACGGCGACCAGATCGGCCTCGCGGGCGAGCTGCGTCTTCTCGCCGATGCGGCGGCGCGCGTCGGCCGGCATCAGCGCGGCGGTCGCCGTCTCGAACACCGCGCGCAGCCCGCGCTCGTGGAGCCACGCCTCGATCGAGACGAGATGAGGCGTCGCCTCGCGCAGGTGCGATTTGGCGACGATGCCGACCGTCGAGATGGCGTCCACGGCGCTCATTCTTCCATCGCTTTGATGATGGCGACAAGCGCCGCGTTGACGGGGCAGTCGATGCCGTGCTGACGGCCGAGCGCGACGACGGCGCCGTTCATATGATCGATTTCGGTCGGTTTGCGCTTCATCAGGTCCTGGCGCATCGAGGCGATGTTGCGCGATGGCCCGAACTGGTCGCGCAGCGCCTGCTGGATGTCGATGTGGAAGACGACGCCATCCGCGCGCGCGACGGCGAGGCATTCGTCGATCACGAGCTGCTTCAGCGGATCGAGACGCGGATCGGCGATCTCGCCGACCAGCAGCCCGTTGATCGCCGTGATCGGATTGATGACGCAGTTGAAGATCAATTTCCGCCACACATCGGCGTCGATGTCGGGCGACACCCGGCCGTCGAGCCCGCTGGCCGTCAGCAGATCCGCGATCGCCGCGCTGCGCTCGTGACGCTCGACGAGCGTGTAGCCCTCCACCTTCAGCTCGACGACGCCCGGCTCGCGGAAGATCGCGCCGAACTGCGTGACGGCTCGCAGCACCACGCACCGCGCCCCCCGCACCTCGCACCGCTCTTTGACGATCCGCTCGCCGTGCAGGCCGTTCTGCACGCAGAGGACCGTCGTGTCCGGCCGCGCGACGGCGGCGATCGCGTCGCCCGCCGCGCCGTTGTCGTTCACCTTCGTCGTCAGCAGGACGAGCGTGTTCGGGGCGATCGCGTCGAGGCGCGGCACGGCGCGCACGCGGGCGATGCGATCCTCGCGGCCCGCGATGCGCAACCCGCCGCGCGCGATCGCGTCGACGTGCGCCGGACGCGCGACGACGGTGACGTCGTGACGCTCCGCCAGCCGCGCCGCGTAGACGCTGCCGATGGCGCCGGCGCCGTACACGACGATCGTCATCGTAGGTGCAGAAAGAATTCCTGGTTGCCCGTGGCGCCGGTGATCGGCGACGGCGTCATTGCGACGCGCCGCAGGCCGACCGCTGCCGCGGCCTGCGTCACCTGCTCGATCACGGCTTCGTGCACGGCGGGATCGGTGACCAGCCCGCCGCGCTCCACCTCGTCGCGTCCCGCTTCGAACTGCGGCTTGACGAGCGCGACGACGTCGCCCCCGGGCTCGAGGAACGGCGCGATCGCCGGCAGGATCAGTTTCAACGAGATGAACGACACGTCGACGACCACCAGCGAGACGTCGTGCGGGACATCGTCTCGCGTCAGCGCGCGCGCGTTGACGCCTTCGCGCACGATCACGCGCGGATCGGTGCGCAGCTTCCAGTCGAGTTGTCCGTGACCGACGTCGAGCGCGACGACCGCCGCGGCGCCGCGCTGCAGCAGCACGTCGGTGAAGCCGCCGGTGGAGGCGCCGACGTCGAGCGCGCGGCGGCCGCGCGGATCGATGCCGAAGACGTCGAGCGCGTGCGCGAGTTTGACGCCGCCGCGCCCCACGTACGGATGGTCCGGGCGCGCCAGCGCGATTTGCGCGTCGGGTGCGGTCGGCGCGCCGGCCTTCGACACGACCTGGCCGTCGACGGTCACCTGTCCCGCGAGGATCAGCGCGCGCGCGCGTTCGCGCGACGCCGCGAGGCCGCGATCGACGAGGACGACGTCCAGGCGATCTTTCTTCGCGGGGCTCACCGCGTCAGCTCTTCCGGTCGACCACCCAGCGAGCGATCGCGCCAAGCTGTCCGTCGGTCAGCCCGGCGGACGCGAGCGCGGCGAGCGCGCGGTCGATGCACTCGGCCGCCAGCGCGCGCGAGCGTGCGAGGCCGAAGAGCGCCGGGTAGGTCGGCTTCGCGGCAGCAGCGTCCTTGCCCGCGCTCTTCCCGAGTTGTTCCGCGCTGCCTTCGACGTCCAGCACATCGTCGACGATCTGAAACGCGAGGCCGAGGTCGGCGGCGTAGCGATCGATCGCAGCCACGCCCGAATCGTCGGCGCCGGCCATGATGGCGCCGCTGACGGCGCACGCGCGCAGCAACGCGCCGGTCTTGCGCGCGTGCATCGCCTGCAGGCCGTCCGCGTCGAGCGTGACGGGGTGGCCCGGCGCCTGTCCGGCCGCCTGCAGATCGATCGCCTGGCCCCCGACCATGCCCGCGGCGCCGGCCGCGCGGCCGATCACCTGCGACACGCGGACGCGGCGCCGCACGATCGCCGGCGTGTCGCTGACGGGCGCGTCGGCGAGCAGCGTGAACGCCTCGGCGTGCAGGCCGTCGCCCGCCAGGATCGCGATTCCGTCGCCGTAGACGACGTGCAGTGTCGGGCGGCCGCGGCGAAGCGTGTCGTTGTCCATCGCCGGCAGGTCGTCGTGGATCAGCGAGTAGGTGTGGATCATCTCGATCGCGCACGCGGCGGGCAGCGCCAGCGGCGCCGCGGCCGGATCGATCGCCTCGGCAGCGGCGAGCGTCAGCATCGGGCGGAGCCGCTTGCCGCCGGCGAAGACGCTGTAGCGCATGGCGTCGGCGACGATCGCCGGACACGCCGGCGGCGTCGGCAGCCAGTGTTCGAGCGCCGCGTCGACGAGCGCGCGTCCGCGCTGCAGGAACGCGTCGAGGGTTTCGGCCACGTCACCCGCGCGTGAGCGAGTCGGGCGCGGGCTTCAGCTCGCCGCGCTCGTTGAGGATCTCGATGCGCTTCTCGGCGGCCTCGAGGCGCGCGTGGCAGAAGCGCGAGAGCTGCACGCCGCGTTCGTACAGCGCGAGCGACTGCTCGAGCGCGAGATCGCCGTCCTCGAGCTTCTTGACGATCGACTCGAGTTCGGCGATCGCCGCTTCGAAGTCCTTGATGGACGTGTCGGTCATGAGGTCTTCGTCACCTTAGCCTCAATTTCGCCGCGACTCAAGGTGACGGCGATCGCGTCGCCCGGCTGGACCGCCGAGGCGTCGCGCAGCACGCGCGTCTTGGCGGCGTTCCACGCGACGGCGTAGCCGCGGCCGAGCACGGCGAGCGGGCTGAGCGATTCCAGACGCGCGGCGGACTCGTGGAACTGCGCCGCCGCGCGATCGCGCCGCCGCGCGGCCGCCCCGCGCAGCCGTTCGCTCGCCGCGACGAGGCGCGTGCGGATGCCGGCGAGCCGGCGTCCGGCGTCAAACGTCTGCAGCTCGCGATCGAGCAGCTGGAGCCGTCGCGTCCGCGCGCCGAGACGCTCGCGCACGGCGCGCGTCAGCGCGTGCGACAGCTCCGACGCGTCCCGCGACCGCATCGCCACACCGCGCGGCACGCCGGCGAACGCCGGACGGCTGTCGAGCGCGTGCACGCGCCGGCTCAGCCCCTGCACGCGCGACCGGACGAGCGCGACGAGCCGATCGTGCTGCCGGTCGATGCGTCCGCAGAACTCGTCCTGGCGGGCGACGACGATTTCGGCCGCCGCCGACGGCGTCGGCGCGCGGACGTCGGCGACGAAGTCGGCAATCGTGTAGTCGGTCTCGTGGCCGACGGCCGAGATCACCGGCACGGGCACGCGGCCGATCGCGCGCGCGACCATCTCCTCGTTGAACGCCCACAGGTCTTCGATCGATCCGCCGCCGCGGCCGACGATCACGACGTCGACGCCGGGCACGCGCGCGATCTGGCGCAGCGCGCGCGCGACATCGGGTGCGGCGTCGGCGCCCTGCACGCGCGCGGGGCAGATGACCAGATGCGCGTTCGCGTGGCGCCGGCCGAGCACGTTGACGATGTCGCGAATCGCCGCGCCGTCAAGCGAGGTGACGATGCCGATCTTGCGCGGCAGCGCCGGCAGCGGCCGCTTGCGGTCGGCATCGAAGAGCCCTTCCTGCTGCAGCCGCTGCTTCAACTGCTCGAAGGCGACCTGCAGCGCGCCGACGCCCTTCGGCTCGAGGTGCTCGCATTCGAGCTGATATTCGCCTCGCGGCTCGTAGACGGTGACCTTGCCGCGCGCGATCACGTGCTGGCCATCGGCCGGCTTGAACTTCAGGTACCGCAGCGTCGAGCGGAACATGAAGCCCTTCAGCTGCGAGCGATCGTCCTTCAGCGTGAAGTAGAGATGGCCGTTGTTCCAGACCTTGCAGTTGGACAGCTCGCCCTCGATCCAGACTTCGACGAAACGGTCTTCGAGGAGGTCGCGGATCGCGACGGTCAGATCGGAGACGCGGAAGACGCGCCGCGCGGGTGGTTCGAGCGGCGCCGCGCGCCGGGCGTCGGCCGGCGCGTCGAGGCCGGCCGCTTCGTCATCCTCTTCAAACGGAAGATCGAACAGATCCGACATCGGAGAGATCTTTCAGCTCGTCGAAACTGTAGCTCACGCGCTCGATCTCCGTCGCGCGGCCGGTCTGCTCGTCGGCCTCGACGATGACGGCGTTGAGGCGCGGATTGGCGGTCGCCGTCTCGAACTTCTGCGGCATCGCCGTCGTGAACCGCGCGAGCGCCGGCGCCACCTCGACGCCGATGATCGAGTCGTGCGGCCCCGTCATGCCGACGTCGGTGAGATACGCCGTGCCCTTCGGCAGGATCCGCTCGTCCGCGGTCTGCACGTGCGTGTGCGTCCCGACGACGGC
>Ga0070741_10008740_pt1 | contig 20110 bp, 18 predicted proteins | sample Coa_R1_4_FD_66440 | JGI IMG/M metagenome (GOLD analysis project Ga0070741, IMG submission 66440) | Surface soil microbial communities from Centralia Pennsylvania, which are recovering from an underground coalmine fire - Coalmine... | ecosystem: Environmental > Terrestrial > Soil > Unclassified ...
ACGACCAGCTCATGCGCCTCGGCTGGATTTACTTTTTCGAAATCGCCTTCATCAACGTCATCCTCACCGCGGGTATCCTCGCGTTTTTCCCGAACTGACATGGCTTACACCGTCCCACGTCCCAAACTCACGCTCGCGGAAAAATTCTACCTGCCGCAGGTCGTCGCCGGCCTGCTGATTACGTGGAAGCATTTTAAAAACATGCTGCTCGGGCGCACGAAAATCATCATGCAGTATCCCGAGGAAAAATGGGACGCGAGCATGCCGTCGTATTATCGCGGCGCGCCGACGCTTGTGCGCGATGAGCACGGCCGCGAGCGCTGCGTCGCTTGCCAGTTGTGCGAATTCATCTGCCCGCCGCGCGCGATCCGCATCAAGCCGGGCGAAATTCCACCTGCGAGCAAATGGGCGAAGGTCGAGAAATATCCCGAGGAGTTCGACATCGACATGATCCGCTGCATCTACTGCGGATTGTGCGAGGAAGTCTGCCCCGAGCAGGCGATTTTCCTGCGGAAAGATTACGCGATCACCGGCCTGTCGCGATCGGAGATGATTCACAACAAAGCGAAGCTCTACGAACTCGGTGGTGTAATGGACGGCGTCGTCAACAAGTGGAATCCGAAAAAATAAAAAGCCATCCCTAATGTCGCCGCTGTTTTTTTGGATTTTTTCGCTCTTGATGCTCGGCTTCGCCGCGTCGGTCGTGCTGAACCGCAATCCCGTCGCGAGCGCGCTGAGCCTCGTCGTTTCGTTTCTCGGGCTCGCGGCACTTTACGTATCGCTCGACGCATATTTCATCGGCACGATTCAAGTGCTCGTTTACGCCGGCGCGGTGATGGTGCTGTTTTTGTTCATCATCATGCTGCTCGATTTGAAAGCGGAGCAACGGCGCAAATTGAATATCGCGGTGACGGCTGGCGGCGTGATCGTGACGCTTGGTTTTGTTGCGCAACTCATCCACGTCTTGCACCGGCTGCCAATCGGCAACCAGCCATTCAGCGCGCTGCCCGCGCCACTCGATGACGTGCGCAACGTCGGCACCACGCTTTTTTCCGCTTACAACCTGCCCTTCCAGGTCGTCGGCGTGCTGCTGCTCGTGGCGAGCATCGGCGTCATCGTGCTGAGCAAACGCGAACTGAAATGATCACGCTCAACGATTATCTCCTCGTCAGCGGTCTGCTTTTCGCCATCGGCTTCGCGGGCGTGTTGTTGCGGCGCAATATCATCATTATTTTCATGTGCCTCGAGCTGATGCTCAATGCGGCGAACCTCTCGCTCGTCGCGTTCTCGCGGTTCCAGGCGGTCGGCGGTTTGCCAAATTACAACGGCCAGATGCTCGCGTTTTTCACGATCACCGTCGCTGCGGCGGAAGTCGCGGTCGGCCTTGCGATCATCGTCGCGCTCTATCGCGCCCGCCAGACGACACACGTCGAAGACATCAACAGCATGAAGTTCTAGCATGTTTCTTCCCTGGCTCATTCTTCTCGCGCCGCTGTTTAGTGCGGCAATCATCACGCTGTTCACGCAACGCATCCGCGCGCTGAGCGTCGCGATTTCGGTAACGGCGGTGCTCGTTTCGTTCGTCGGCGTTTGCCTGCTGTTCCGCTTCCCGGACGGCGCGCAGATCGCGCAATATCCGTGGCTGAATTTCGGCGCGGACCTGACGGTTCCGATCGGTTTCATGATCGACAAGCTCAGCAAAGCGATGCTGTTTGTCGTCACGCTCGTCGGCTCGCTGATTCACATTTACTCGATCGGCTACATGGCGGATGACGACGGCAAATCGCGTTACTTCGCGGGCTTGTCGATGTTCATGTTCTCGATGCTCGGCATCGTGTTCGCGAACAACTTCGTGATGATGTTCATTTTTTGGGAACTCGTCGGCGTCAGTTCCTACGTTTTGATCGGACATTATTTCACGCGCGGCTCGGCCGCGGATGCGGCGAAAAAAGCGTTCATCACAAATCGCATCGGCGACTTCGGTTTCATGCTCGGCATTCTGATGGTCTGGCTCGCGGCCGGCTCGATTGCATTCAGCAACATTCACGCGAATCTCGGCAAACTCACCGCAAACCCCGCTTATCTCACCATCGCCACGCTGCTCGTTTTCTGCGGCGCGGTCGGAAAATCCGCGCAGTTCCCGCTCCACGTCTGGCTGCCGGACGCGATGGAAGGCCCGACGCCGGTCAGCGCGCTGATCCACGCGGCGACGATGGTTGCAGCCGGCGTTTACATGCTGTCGCGCGTCTTTTTCCTCATCGAAGCTTCGCCGGACGCGCAGCACGTGATCGCGTGGATCGGCATCATCACCGCCGTCATGGCCGCACTGATGGCGACGCAGCAAAACGACATCAAGCGCATCCTGGCTTACTCCACGCTCTCTCAACTCGGCTACATGGTTTCGGCGGTCGGCCTCGCATCGAGTGAAGCAGCGATGTTCCACTTGTTTACACACGCGTTTTTCAAGGCACTGCTCTTCCTCGGTGCCGGCTCGGTCATTCACGCGCTGCACCACGAGCAGGACATCTGGAAAATGGGCGCGCTGAAAAACAAAATGCCGATCACGTTTTTGACGTTCGCGATCGCGACGCTCGCGCTCACCGGCTGCCCCGGCCTCAGCGGATTTTTTAGCAAAGACGCCATCCTCATGGCCGCGCACGAGCACAACCGCGCGATCTTCTCGCTCGCGCTGATCACCGCATTTTTGACTGCGTTTTACATGTTCCGTCTGTTCGTCGTCGTCTTCCTCGGCCGCGCAAAATCCGACGCTGCGAAACATGGCCACGAAGCCGGCGGAGTAATGACCATTCCGCTCACCGTCCTCGCGATTTTCTCCGTCATCGGCGGCTACGCATTTTTCGCCGCGCGCTTTCTCGACCTGCCGCACGAGGAAACACGCATCATCGCCGTGCCGGTCCTCGCGTTCATTGTATTCATCGCCGGCGCGGGGCTTGCGACGTTTTTGTATTCGGGCAAAACGGAAGACCCGATCCACATTCCGCTTTTCGCGAACAAATTTTACATCGACGAATTTTACGCGCTGCTGATCCGCTGGACGCACGATCTGCTCGCGGCGATCAGCGCCTGGTTCGATCGCTGGGTGCTTGACGGCGCGATCGTGCGCGGCCTTTTCAGCGGCGGCACTTACGTCAGCGGTTTCGTGTTGCGCTTCCTGCAAGTCGGCAATCTGCAAGCTTACGCGTTCGTCTTCGGCTTCGGCATCGTCGCGCTGCTGTATTTCGTCATTTTTAAATAACCGCGCATGTTAACGCTCCTCATCGTCATTCCGATTCTCGCCACGATCGCCGTGCTGCTCGGCGCACCGGCGCGCGCGACGTCGTTCGGCGCGGCGCTCGCGAATCTCGCGCTCACACTCGCGGCGCTTTTGAAATACGACCGCGTCGCGGCCGGGTTCCAGCTCGAGTCGAGCTGCACCATTTTGCGCGATTGGGATTTGAAGTTCTTCGTCGGCGCGGACGGGCTAAGCCTGCTGATGCTTTTGCTGACGGCCATCGTCACGGTTGCTGCGGTGTGGGTCACGCCTGTCGTGGAGAAAATGGAGAAGCAATTTTACGCGTGCCTGCTGCTCATTTCCGCGGGCGCGGTTGGCGCGTTTGCTTCGCTCGACCTGTTTTTCTTCTACGCATTTCACGAGCTCGCGCTCATCCCGACATTTTTGTTGATCGGCATCTGGGGCTCGGGCGAACGCCAGGCCGCCGCGTGGAAAATCACGATTTATCTCGCGGTCGGCAGCTTCATTCTGCTGCTCGGCTTGATCGGCCTTTACCAAAGCGTGCCGCTTGCGCAGCGGACATTCGACATTCCGAAACTGCAGGCGCTCGCGCGCGACGGCTGGATCAATCCCGCAGGCGCGAACTGGATTTATCTGCTGCTGCTCATCGGCTTCGGCATTTTGATTTCGCTGTTTCCGTTTCACACGTGGGCGCCGCAGGCTTACGCAAGCGCGCCGACTCCCGCCGCGATGTTGCACGCGGGTGTTTTGAAAAAGTTCGGTCTTTACGGCTTGCTCCGCGTCGCGCTGCCGCTGCTGCCACAAGCCGCGCAGCACTGGACGAACCTACTACTCGTCCTGCTCATCGGCAACATCCTTTACGTCGGCTTCGCCACGATCGCGCAGAAGCGGCTCGACGTGATGCTGGGCTATTCGAGCGTGATGCACATGGGCTACATTTTCCTCGGCATCGCGGCGTTCAATTCGCTCGGCCTCAGCGGAGCGGCGCTGCTGATGTTCGCGCACGGGCTTTCGATCGCGGCGCTGTTTGCGATCAGCGGCCAATTGCGCCAGCGCACGGCGACGCTCGCGTTTTCCGATCTCGGCGGACTCGCAAAACAGATGCCGGTGCTCGGCGTGATGTTCGGCATCGCGGCATTCGCCTCCATCGGTCTGCCGGGCTTCGCAAACTTCGCGAGCGAGATCCTGGTCTTCTTTGGCGCGTTTAAAAACGGAACGGCATCGCCGTTTTCCAACTATCAGATCACCGTCGCGCTCGCGCTGTGGGGCGTCGTGATCTCCGCGGTTTACATGCTGCGCGCTTATCGCGAGGTGTTCTGGGGCGAGCTCGACGAACGCTGGAACCAACTGCGCGATATCGGCCTCGCGCGCTGGCCGATCGTGCTCCTGCTTGGCGTGCTGATGCTCGCCGGATTTTTCCCGCAGCTTTTCCTCAATCTCCTCGCGCCCGCTGTGAAAGGTTTTCTCGCACTGAAATGATCGCGCCTGTTTTCCTCGAAATTGCCGTGCTGGTCATCGGCATGTTTTTGATGATGTATGAAGCGTTCGCGAGCGATCGCGACAAGCGCTTCGTCGCGTGGGCTGGCATCGCCGGGCTCTCGCTCATTTTCGTGCTCAGCTTTTTCGCGCAGCAAACTCCCGCCGCGACCGACGTCCGCAATTACCTTTGGTTCTACAAAGCCGACGCGTTCGCGCTTTTCTTCAAGCGCTTCGCGCTGCTGACGACCATCGTTGTGCTGGTCATGTCGCTCGAATATCGCGAGGTCGTGCGCCGCTACATCTTCGGCGCGGGCAACGAAGGCGGCGTCGGCGAATTTTTCGCGCTGCCGGTGTTCACCTGCGCGGGTTTGATGTGGATGGCATCGGCGATCGATTTCATCCAGATCTTCGTCTCGCTCGAGCTCGTCACGATCTCGTTTTACATCCTCGTCAGCTACATGCGCCGCAACAACGGCTCGCTCGAGGCCGGCGTGAAATACCTCATCCTCGGCGCACTCTCGACCGGCTTTCTCGTTTACGGCATCACGTGGCTCTTCGGCGTCACCGGCGAGACGAACCTCGACCGCCTCGCCGTAAAAATGCAGACGCTGCATAGCTTTGATACGCCGCTGCTCTTCGGCGCGATGCTCATCTTAGTCGGCCTTGGATTCAAAATCGCCGCCGCGCCATTCCAGATTTGGGTGCCCGATGTTTACCAAGGCGCGCCGACGCCGATCACCGCGTTTTTGTCAGTCGGATCGAAAGGCGCCGGTTTCATCGTGCTCATGCGTGTGCTGCAGGCATTCGTCTCCACGCCGGTGCTGCGGGAAAAAGTGATGGCCGCAACCGCAGTCATCGCCGCGCTGACGCTTCTCTACGGCAACCTCGCCGCAATCCCGCAGACCAACCTCAAGCGCCTGCTCGCCTACTCCAGCATTGCGCACGCCGGTTACCTGCTGCTCGCCGTCGCCAGCATCGCGGCACCGCGCTCCGGCGAAGCGATCGCGTTCTATCTCGCCGGCTACCTGCTGATGACGCTGCTCTCCTTCCTCGTCATCATCGTTGTCGCCAACGCCACCGGCGGCGATGACATCGCAAACTTCAACGGTCTCGGCAAACGCGCCCCTGCGCTCGCCTTCGCGCTCCTCGCGGCCATGCTCTCGCTCGCGGGAATCCCACTCACCGCCGGTTTCTTCGGCAAATTCTTCGTCTTCGCCGCCGCGCTGCAGGAGGGCCACTATGTCCTCGTCGGCATTGGCGTTCTCACAGTCGGCGCCGGCTTTTACTATTACCTGAAAGTCGTCCGCGCGATGTATTGGCTCGACACCACCAGCGACGCCAAGATCGAGATCGCCCCGCTGACGCGGTTTACCCTCATCGCTCTCACTGCGCTCATCTTCATCCTCGGCATCTACCCGCAGCCCGTCCTCAACATGCTGCGCGATGAACCAGTTCCCGCGCTCGCGGCAAAGTAGGCCGGGTCTCGGGCGACATCACCTCACCGGCTTGACGCAAAGCTGCTCCGGGCGCATTTTCCGTAAGCTGGGCTGGATGCGAAGGCGTTAGTCCCCGAGCTCGACGTTCCAATACGCGAGGTCGATGAAGTGCTTCCAGCTATCGTGCTGCTGGCCGTGGAAGGTGAGATGGACGAACGGGCGCCATTTCGGGCGCGCGGGTTTGCGGATGAGGTGCATGCCGGCTTCGTGCGGGAGGCGGTTGCCTTTGCGCGTATTGCACGGGATGCAGGAGCAGACGATGTTTTCCCAGTTTGTCAGTCCGCCGCGGTCGCGCGGGATGACGTGGTCTAGGTTGAGGTCTTTGCGCTCGAAGATTTTGCCGCAGTATTGGCAGGTGTTCTTGTCGCGCTCAAAGATGTTGTGGCGCGTGAATTTCACTTCCTTCTGCGGAAGGCGATCGAAGAGCAGCAGCACGATAATGCGCGGGACGCGGATTTTAAAAGAAATGGTGTGGACCATTTCCTCCTCGGGTTCGCGCTGGGAAAATTCCTGCCAGCTGGAGAAATCGTGGGTGAGGAAATTGTTCTTGGCGTCGGAGCAGACGACTTGCGCGTGCCCCTGGCAAAGGAGTGTGAAGGCGCGGCGGACAGTGCAGACATTGACCGCCTGCCAGAGCCGATTGAGGACTAGGACTTGCCGGTCTAGCATGGGAAATTTTGCGCGCACGCTAGCATTCGTTCGTCCGGCTGTCAATCGGGGTCACGCAATCGTAACATTGTGGAACCCTCATAAATAAAGGCGCAAACAACTCAGGAGATTCGTTTGCATGATTCGGGCGGATGCAGTAGCTTTTTCGCCTTTTCTATGCGGCGCATTTTGCTCCTGCTCGTTTCCTTCGCTCTCGCCTTCAGCCCGATCTCGCGTGTCATCGCGCAATCGAGCGATCCGTCCGATCTTTTCCTCAACGCCTACATGTCCGTGCAGGAAGGCGAACGCCTCGAGCACGACGGCAATATGAAAAGCGCGCTCTCGAAATATCGCTATGCCGCGAGCCTGCTCGATCAAATCCAGCAGAAGTATCCGAGCTGGCAGCCGCTCATCGTCGACTATCGGAAAAAGCGCACGACTGAAAACATCACGCGCATCGAGCAGCAGGCCGGGACGCAAGCGCCGACGACCGAGCAGCGCAGCACGGCGGTGGTGGAGCCCGAGACGCCGCTACCACAGCGCGACACGCAAGCGCCCATGACCGTCGCGCCGAGTCCGCGCGGGACGCCGGACGACATGGCGAACAGCATTAAAGGCCAGATCGACCAGTTGCAATCGGAGCTGCGCGAATCGAAGGCGCAATTGCGCGCGGTGCAGCAGGAAAAAGCGCAGCTCGCCGGTCAGCTCGACGAAGCGATGAGGCAGCTCGATCGGAACAAAGTGAGCGTCGCGGAACTCAAAGCGAAACTGCAGCAGACGCAGGAGGCATTTCAAAACGCGCAGGCGGACACGGCGAATGATTCGAATTCGCGCGCTGCGATGCAGAAACAAATCGCGCAGTTGCAGGATCAGCTCGCCGATGCGCAGGCGGAGCGCGAGGCGGCGGACGAGGTGAATAGTGATTACGCGCGCCGCTTGTCCAAGGTGCGTAAAACGGCGGAAGCGGTGACGAAGGAACGCGAAGTCGCGAACGCGAAAGTCGCGGATCTCGAATCGAAATACGCGGAAGCGGCAAAGACCGCGAAGCAACTCGAGCAGGCGAAAAACCAGATCGCGAAACTGACAGCCGACGCCCAAACGGCGCATCAATCCAGCGACAATATTTCAAAGCAACTCGCCGACGCGCAGAAACAGCTCGCGGGAATTTCCAAAGACCGCGATGCAGCGCGCAAACAAGCCGACGAGGCGAACAAGAAGATTTCGAACGTGGCTACCGAGCGTGATGCGATCGCAAAAGAACGCGAAATCGCAAACGCAAAACTCAAGGACCTCGAAGCCAAATTCGCGGATGCGAGCAAACTCGCGCAGCAGCTCGAAGATGCAAAAAATCAAATCGCGAAGCTGACGGCGGACAATCAATCGGCGCACCAGTCGGGCGACGAAGTCGCGAAGAAATTTGCCGATGCGCAAAAGCAGCTCGCTTCGATTTCCAAGGATCGCGACGCAGCGCGCAAACAAGCTGACGAGCTGAACAAACGTGTGATAGACGCGCAGGTGCAAATCGCCGCGGTTACCAACGAGCGCGATACTATCGCGAAACAGCGCGACGAGGCGCTCGGTGAACTCGCCAAGGCGCGCGAGGCGCAGAAAAAAGTCGATCAGCTCATCGCCGACAACTCGGCGCTCGCGCAAAAACTCGCGACTGCCGAGCAAACGATCAAGGATTTCAAATCCGACACGCCTAAGAAGGACGAGGAGATCGCGAATTTGCGCAAGGAAGTCGGCGAGACAAAAGCGCTGCTCACCGCGACGCAAAAACAGAATTCCGATTTCAAAAACTCGATTGCCGATTTGCAGAAGCAACTTGACTCGGCGAACACGCAGGCCGCGCAGATGCAGGCGAGCGGCGCGACCGCCGAGGAGAAGAAAAAGTTCGCCGAGGAAAACGATTTGCTGCGCGGCATTGTGCTGCGGCAGTTGAAGGAGCAGGCACGTCGCGAGCAGGCGCGGAAGCTGGTAGTGTCGGAGTTGCAGCGTCTGCAAGTGCAGTCGAACTCGCTCATGCAGCAAATCGATTATCTCGGTCAGCCGGTCGTGAAGCTGACCGATAAGGAGAAAGCGTTATTTAAACAGCCGCAAATCGAGATCGCCGATACGGATGCGAACTCGATGGAATTTTCCATCGCTGCGCCGAAACCGGAAACGGCGTCGTCGCTGGCCACCGCGCTCGTGCAGCAGACGAAAGCCGCCGAGCCGAAAGCGCTGCCATCTGCTTCGCCGGTTCAGATGGCAAAGCTTTCGTCCGCGGCACCGTCGCCTTCGGCCACGAGCACCGTAACGCCCGCGAAACAATCGGAAGACTCGCTGCCGTCGAAAGATGGGAGTGACGCCAACGCGTTATCTTCACCGCAAGTGGAGACGTCATTGACGCCGAATGTGCCGACCGATCTGCTCACGCAGGCGCATGACGCGAAGGATCGTTTCGACCGTGGCGATTATCGCGAAGCGGAGAAGATATACGACAAGATGCTCACAACGGCTCCCAACAACGTTTACATTTTGTCGAATCTCGGTGTCGTCGAGTTTCGCCAAAACAAAATGAAGCTCGCGGAAGAGAAGTTCAAAAAAGCAATCGCCGTCGCGCCCGAAGATTCGTTTTCACATCGCACACTCGGCATTGTTTTTTACCAGGAAGGAAAATTCGATGAGGCGGTAAATTCGCTCACGCGCGCAATCGCCATTAACCCGAAAGATGCGATTGCGCACAATTATCTCGGCATCACCGCGAGCCAGAAAGGGTGGCAGGAAGCTGCGATGAAAGAGCTGGAGACGGCAATCGCGCTCGACCCGAATTACGCCGACGCGAATTTCAATCTCGCGGTCATTTACGCGACGATGCAGCCGCCGAACAAGGAAGCCGCGCACAAATACTACAAACGCGCGACCGATCTCGGTGCCGAGCCAGATTCGGCGCTCGAGCAATTGATTAAGTAAGTGCGAACACTCTGCGGTTTTATCGCAGTGCTGCTGTTCGTTTTACCGCTATTCGCAGCGGACTCGGAATACAAGCTCGTGCGCGTCGATGCGACCGCCGACAGGATCAACGTGCGCCTGCCGCTGACGGACGTTACCGGAAAAGTGCGTGTGAAGCATCGCAACCCGGGTGGAATCGAGGAGCCGGTCGCGCCACTGCAAACAAAGCTCGATGACAGCGATTATCTCGAGTGGCAGATCGGCTACGACACGCTCGATCCGTATCACCCGTCGCTCGCGACCGGCGTGCGATTCCAGCGAAGAGGGTTGACGAAACTCGGTTGCGAGCTTTCGAAAATCCTCGTCGATGCGCGACGCATCGGATTGATCAACGACGATCAGCTTCGCCGCGAACGCGATTTTCTCGCTACGATTCGTGACAAAAATTTTGAAGAAACGGCGAAGCTCAATATTGAAAAAGCATCTTCGCCGAATGAGCCGCTTCCCGATGGTTTCGACCGGCTCGTTGAGGAAATTCCGATGTTTTCGAAAGAAACGCCGCATGGGCGCATCGAGATTCAGCTCAAGCCGAAACAGCGTGCCGTCGGTATGCAGGCGATGGTCTACGTTTGCTTAAATATGCGTGATTTGCGCGATTCGAGCGGCTCTCCACGCGCCACCGCACGCGCTCACGCAAAAGAGATGGTTCTTTACCGATTTGATAAGACAAATACCGATCTTCTTTTCGATATCATTCGCGCATTCGGAATGGCTTCACGGCAAAGCAATGAGGATGTGTCGAACATCCTCGCTTGCGTGATTGGCGCAAATTAGCCGCCGTTTTTCTGCTTTCGCAGCGGTTCCAAATCCGGATCCGTTTTTGCGAATTCGCGGAATTTTTTGTCGAGCGTAAAGCTGTGCTCGAGGTGTTCGCGCGCGGATTCGAGATAGCCGAGCGCGCATTCGTAGCATGCGAGGTTGTAATGATACGTCGGCTCGTTCGCAAGCACCGGCGGCCCGCTCAAAAGCACGGCGCGCGCGTCGTCGGTGCGACCGAGTTCGTGCAAACAATATGCGGCATGCACGAATCCGGCGCTGCTTTTCGGCGCGACCTTGCAGAGCTTGCGACTGATCGCGAGAGCATCTTTCCAGCGCTTCAAGTGCATCAAGATCAGCAAACGCATTTCCAGAATCTCCGGGCGCTCACGCGATTTTTCATCGAGCGAATCGAGCTCCGCCAGCGCCTCGCGATGCATGCCAAGCTCGGAATAGCCTTGTGCGGCACTGACTTTGCGTTCGAAATCCCGCATTACAGCAATGGCGTGCTTGCGGGATGCAGTGCGTCGGTGACGCGAATCAGCTCGACCGCGAGTTCTTCGGTGCGTTCGTTTATTGCAGCGTCGCCAAATGTTTTGTCGTTGATGTCGGCGCGCGGCGCGTAGACAAAACGCGGCACGATGACGCAGCGGTAGTCGAGCATCAGGCTATTGGCGAAGGGCATCACGGACATGTAGCTGCCGTGTCCGCCCGCGGCGCAGACAAAGCCAACGACTTTTTCCTCCCACGCGTCGCCCGTGAGTTCGATGAGATTTTTCGCGGCGGCATTGACATCGTAGTTGTAAATCGCGGTCGCGATGATGATGCCGCGCGCGTCGGCGATGCGCGGTGTGAGCGCGACGACGCCCGGGTGGCTGTAGCACGCGCCGGCATCGCACATCGGCAGGTTCAGCTCGGCGAGATCGATGAAATCCGCGGCGAGATTTTTTACGGTGAGATGCTTGTGCGCGATTTGCGCGAGGATGCGGCTGCGACTTTTCGGATTGAGGCTGCAACTGATGACGAGATAGCGCATTTGCCGAGGTTTGTTGTTGGAAAGTGGCGAGTCAATTCAACTTCGCCGCACCGCGGCAAACGCGGCGATGTCGTCTGGAAACGGCTGCCCTTCGGCATGCGCGGTTATTTTTTCGATAATCTCGCCGAGAAATTTTTGCGCGGTGCCGTTCGGCGGCTTGATCACACGCGATAACGTTTGTTGTGATAAGCGTTCGCCGCTCGGATTTTGCACTTCGTAAAGTCCGTCGGTGTAAAGCAGCACGGCATCGCCTTCCTCCACCTCGCTGATTTGCTCGGTGCAATTTGTCTCGCTCGCGACACCGAGCAGCGTGCCGGTCGAGGGTAGTTCGTCGATGCGGCCGTTGCTGCGCGCGATGATGAGCGGCGGATGGCCCGCACCGCAAAATGCGATGTTGCCCGAATCCGGCGCGACCACGAGGCACGCCGCGGACATGAACGAGCGTGCTTTAAAAATGGCCCGAAACTCTGTGTTTACGGTGTGCATGACGGCGGATGCGGAAGTCAAATCGGAAGCGGCATGCCGGAAAAGCAGCTTGCTCAATGTGGTTAACAAAGCCGCGGATGCGCCGTGGCCGGTCGCGTCGGAAATCCACGCGAGCAGCGTGCCGTCTTTCGCTTTCACCCAATCGTAAATATCGCCGCCGACCTGGATGAGCGGATGATAATGCGCGGCAAAATCCCAGCCGGCGAGCATCGGCAGCCGCGCGGGCAAAATCGCCTGTTGCGTAAGTTGCGCGGCTTCGAGATCGAGCTCGTGATGATGCCGCCAGGTTTCGAGCTCGCGCTTTTGCACGGCCACCTGCTCGCGCATAGCGTAGAGCCGCATGTGGGTCTCGATGCGCGCGCGCAGCACCGCGGGATTGACCGGCTTGGTCACAAAATCATTCGCGCCCGCGCGCAGGCATTCGACTTCGTGTTCGGCGTTCGAATGCGCCGTCAGCAAAATAATCGGGATTTGCGCGAGCGCCTCATCCGAATCCTGCCGGATGATCTCGCAAATCTGCGCGCCGTTGAATTCGGGCATCTCGTAATCGAGCACGAGTAGCGCCGGTCCGTGGTTTTCCAATATCTGCAGCGCCTCGGTTCCATCGCGACACTCGATCGTCTCGAAACCAATGTTTTCGAGCAGCCGCACAAGCAATTTGCGGCTGAGCGCATCGTCATCGACCACGAGGATTGGCAGGGGTTCCGTCACGCGTTTACGTTTTAAATCGAAAATCCCACGCAGATGCGCTGGTTCGAGATTGACCGCCTCGCGCGATTACGCGTAGCCATCTCGCATGGCAAACGTCGTTTTCCTCTGGCACATGCACCAGCCGTATTACGTCAACCCGGTGACGCGCACGGCGATGATGCCCTGGGTGCGTTTGCACAGTGTCAAAGGCTACCTCGATATGGTGTCGGTAATCGAGGATTTCCCGCGCATCCGCGTGAACTTCAATCTCACGCCGGTTTTGCTGCTGCAGATCAAGGAACTGATCGAGGGCGAGATCAGCGATCTGTGGCTCGAATGGACGCGCAAACCGGCAGCGGAACTGAACGACGACGAGAAATTCGCGATCCTCGAAAACTTTTTCAAAATTCATTGGGACAACCTCGTAAAGCCGTTCCCGCGTTATTGGGAGTTGCTGAACAAACGTGGTCTAACGTTCTACGCGGACGAAGTGCGGCGCGGGCTGCGCTATTTCACGACACAGGAATTTCTCGACCTCCAGGTTTGGTTCAACCTCGCCTGGTGCGGCTACACTGCCGACAAGCTTTTTCCGGAGCTGAAGCAATTGCGCGCGAAAGGCCGCGATTTTACCGAGCAGGAAAAACAGCGCGTCCTGGACATCCATTTGGAGATCATGCGGCTTGTCTTAAAAAAATATGCCGACGCGGAATCGCGCGGTCAGGTCGAGCTGACAACCACGCCGTTTTTCCATCCGATTTTGCCGCTCGTTTACGATTCGCAGTTCGCTGAGCGTTGTTTACCGGGCCGCAAATTCCCGAATCGCTTTCGTTGGCCGCAGGATGCCGCCTCGCATCTGACGCTCGCGGTCGAGCAGCACGCGAAATTGTTCGGTAAAAAGCCGCGCGGACTTTGGCCAAGTGAAGGCTCGATCGCGCCGGAATTGATCCCGCTGATGCAACAGGTCGGCATTCAGTATTTTTGCAGCGACGAGGAGAATTTGTTCAATTCGATCAAGCTCGATCCCGCTTACAAAAATCAACATCTCGATCATCTCGAGCTTTTTCAAGGCTGGCGCATTCACTCCGATGGCGCGGCGGTAAATGCGGTTTTTCGCGAAAAGCCGCTCTCGGATTTCATCGGCTTTATGGCCGCAAAAAACGACGCGAAACAAGCTGCCACACATTTGCTGCATCACCTCACGCACATCGCAAATCTCGTTCCGCGCGACACGGGCCTGATTCCGTTGATTCTTGATGGTGAAAACGCATGGGAGACTTTTGCCGATGGCGGCGAATCATTTTTGCGCGCTTTTTACGGCGGCATTGAAAAGGAAAGCGAACGGCTGACGAGTTGCACAATTGAGGACTATTTTCAGCGCAATCCGCCGAAGCGTCAGCTCACCACGCTCCACACCGGCTCGTGGATTTCGAGCAACTTCGATATCTGGATTGGCGAGGACGAAGAAAATCGCGCGTGGGATTTGCTCGGCGAAGCACGTGCGTTTTTGCAAAGGCAAATCGACGCCGGCGTGCTTGATGAGGCGCAGCAAGGGAAGGCGTTTTTCGAAATTTACGCTGCGGAAGGCAGTGACTGGTTTTGGTGGTATGGCCCCGATTTTCACACCGATAACGACGATTTGTTCGACGGGTTGTTTCGTCAGCATTTGAAAAATGTCTACCTCATCTGCGGCGCGCTTATTCCTCCAGAGCTCGAAGTGCCGATCACGCGCGCCAAAGCGGTGCAGGTTTACGAGCGGCCGCGCGAGCTGATTTCACCAAATATCGATGGTCGCGCGAGTTCGTATTTCGAATGGATCGGCGCGGGTTGTTACGAAGCCGGCAGCGAGCAGGGCGCGATGTATCGCGCGGAGCGCATCGCGGAGAAAATGTATTTCGGTTTTAGCGAAGAGGCGCTTTACGTGCGACTCGATTTGGTGAAATTGCAGCCAAACACGTCGTTAACGCTCATTTTCTTCGAGCCGCGCGGTTTCATTTTAAAAACAGGTCCGCTTGCTCGTAAAGGTCCGCAGTCTTTCACGATCACCACTCCCGGCGGTGTTGAGCTGAAGCGCGAGAGTATCGCCGTCGATGAAATCGTGGAGTGGGAAATACCGTTACTCGACCTCGCGCTCGCGCCCGGTAGACCGGTTGCGTTTCAGTTGCGTGTGGTTCAGGACGGCATCGAGCGCGAGACATGTCCCGAGTCCGGCCCAATTCAAATTATGGTTTCGACGCCGGAATTTAATATGAAAAATTGGTTGGTGTAACCGACTAAAAAGTTCTTGACGCATGATAATAGCTTCAGTAAAAGTCAGGCATGCGCAAAGTCATCAAAAATTCACTGATGGGCCTTGTATCGGTTGTGCTTGCCTGCAATGGAGTTGGAATTGTTATGCTGATGGCTCACAAGAGCCCTTTGCCCGATAATTCTCTGATTATGCGGCTTGGCACCTCAAATAAATCGCCTGTCCAGTCGCTCGATATTCGCGATGGAGATCAGCCGATATTGCTTTCGCCGGCACAGATCGGCGTCGATCGCGATGGCGCGATTTTGGGCGCGGTTGCTGTCTCCCGCCTGTAAAAATCGCACCGCTGTCATGTGAGGCTACTTTCCACGTCGGAAAGTAGTATGGGTTTTGGTTTCGCGATTTAACACTAGCCGAGCCACTGCGGATTGTGCTCGGTGCCGTCGAATTGCTTGCTGGTTTTGTAACGCTCGTATTCTCCGGCTTTTGCGACCTCGGCGGTTTTCGTGAGGAGCGCAGCGAGTTCTGTCTCGTTCATTTGCTTAAAACTTCGCGCTGCATCGAGCGCCTGCTGGAGGATTTCCATTTTGTCGCAACCGGTGATGACGACGCTCGTTGGTAGATTCATCGCGTAGTGCAAACACTCGGTTGGCGTGACCGTTTTGCTGTCGAGAATGATCTTCCCGCCCATCGGTTTCATGCCGAGCACGCCGATACCGTGCTTCACGAGGTATGGCACTACTATTTTTCCGAAGCTGTCGAAGTGCGCGTCCATCACATTGAGCGGCATCTGCACGGTGTCCGGTGTGAAATGATGCGCGAGACAGGTTTCGAGCATCTTCAGATGAATCTCCGGACTTTTGTGTCCGGTGAACCCGATATAGCGAATCTTTCCCGCGCGCTTCGCATCCTGCATCGCTTCCATCGCGCCGCCTTCGGCAAAGATGCGGCCGGAATCTTCCATGCGAATGATTTCGTGAAACTGCATCAGGTCGATCCGGTCTGTCTGCAGTCGTTTTAACGATTCGTCAATTTGTAAAGCGGCTGTTTTCTTGTCGCGCCCGTCGATCTTCGTCATCAAAAACGCCTTCTCGCGATAACCGTCGCGCAACGCCTTGCCCATGCGTTCCTCGCTTCTGCCGCCATTATAATCCCAGCAGTTGTCGAGAAAGTTGATACCACTATCGATCGCGGTGCGAATGATCCGGATGCTCTCCTGCTCGTCGTGCTGAACGCCGATGTGAAATCCGCCCAGACCGATCACCGAAACTTTTTCGCCGGTGCGCCCGAGCTTGCGGCGTGGGATTTCTGTGTTGGTTTCTGCGAAAAGCGCGGTGCCGCCGATGCTGATCGCCGCGCTCGCGGCGGCGGTGATGCCGACGAATTTTCGCCGCGTCCAATCGGAGATTTCGCTTTCAGAGATGTTCGTTGCAGGCGGGAAGGACGCGGATATTTTCATAGTGCTCGAAGACGTCAATCGTTTGCGAGCCGCGCTCCGGACTTGAAAAAAGCCGCTATTACGCAGCCTCATCCTGCGCGTGTTGCGCCTCAATGATCTGTTTGCTGAAATGCGCAGCCGAAAAACGAACATGCGCACCACAGCCGCGCGAGCACTGAGATTCAATCGGTCGTTCCCTGATTCGCAAATGAGCCACAGCGAATTTCGGCTTTTTTCGACAAAGGAAACACGTAGCTTCCAGCAAAGCGTCCCTGTAGTTCAACGGATAGAACGGAGGTTTCCTAAACCTTAAATCCGGGTTCGATTCCCGGTGGGGACATTTTCCTTTTAGCATTTGCGATTTCGCAATTAAGGTCGCGCGATGGTCCGCCAATTCAAGCACGTCCATTTCCTCGGCATCTGCGGCACTGCGATGGGTTCGATCGCCGCGGCGTTGCGCGAGCGCGGATTTGTCGTGACTGGCTCGGACGAAAACATCTATCCGCCGATGTCCACTTTTCTGGAGGAAAAAGGCGTGAAGCTCACGATGCCTTACGCGGCGGAAAATTTGCCGGGGGACGCCGATCTCATCGTTATCGGCAACGCGATCAAACGAGGCAATCCCGAGGCCGAAGCGGTGCTCAATCGCAAGCTCTACTACCTGTCGCTGCCGGAAACGCTGAAGGAATTTTTTCTGCGTGGCCGTCACAATCTCGTCGTCACCGGCACGCATGGAAAAACGACAACGACTTCGCTACTCGCATGGATTTTGGAATGCGCGGACTTCTCGCCCGGTTACATGATTGGCGGCATCCCGAAAAACCTCGGCCAGGGCGCATGCCTGCGCGATTCCAAATATTTTGTGATCGAAGGCGACGAATATGACACCGCGTTTTTCGACAAGCGCTCGAAGTTCGTGCACTACCTGCCCGAGCTGGTGATTGTGAACAACATCGAGTTCGATCATGCGGATATTTTTTCGAATTTGGACGAGATCAAACTGAGCTTCCGCCGGATGCTAAACATTGTGCCGGGCAATGGCATGGTGCTGCTCAACGGCGATGACGCGCATTGCATCGATGTGGCCCGCACGTGTCCTGCGCCAATCGTAGAAGTCGGTTTTTCGCCAAATGCGGCCAACCGCATCCACCATGCACGTTACGATGCGAGCGGCTCGACGTTTACGCTTTTCGACGCTGAGTTTACGCTCCGTTTAGCCGGCGAATATAACGTGCGCAATGCAGCGATGGCGATTTCCGCAGCGCGGTTTTACGGTGTGCCGCTCGACGTGATTCAGCGAGCAGTCGCGAGCTTTGAAGGTGTGAAACGCCGGCAGGAAATTCGCGGCGAAGTCAATGGCATCAAAATCATCGACGATTTCGGTCATCATCCGACTGCGATTCGCGAGACTCTCTCGGGCTTGCGCCATCAATATCCGCACAGTCGCATCTGGGCCGTTTTCGAGCCGCGCTCGAATACAACACGTCGCGCAGTTTTTCAGCACGAACTGCCAAGGGCATTTGCCAGCGCCGATGGCGTGGTAATCGCACAAGTCGCGCGACTCGAGCAAATCCCCGAAAGCGAGCGTTTGCATCCCGAACAGGTAATCACCGACATCACTGCGAGTGGTAAACCGGCGTTTTACGAACCGACCGTGGAGGACATCATCGCGCGTCTGAAATTGCTCGTGCGGAAGCCAGACGTGATCGTGATTCTGAGCAACGGCGGATTCGGCGGCATCCACGAAAAACTGCTGAAAGCGCTCGGATAAACGATGGTGCCAACAGCGTTTCTTCGTTCGCACGACTATCGTTACTTGATCAAACGCTGGCGCTCCGTTGCGCGTGCAAGCGGGCTCGTGATGCGCTCGTTTTCGCAAGTCGGCGGCTATCCGGTTTATTTTTTGCGCAGCAGAAAATTGCCACAATTCGGCATAATTTACATTTCAGCAGGGATTCACGGCGATGAGCCCGGCGGCACGGAAGCCTGCATCACATGGGCCGAACAAAACAGCGAAACGCTCGCGAGTTTGCCGCTTCTGATTTTCCCTTGCTTGAATCCGTGGGGACTCATCAACAACAGCCGCAATGACGACCAGCGGAGAGACCTCAACCGCATGTTCCAGCACGATGAAATCCCCGTATTGCGCGAACTGAAGCGTCTCATCCAGCCGCTCCGTTTTTCACTCGCGCTGATGCTACACGAGGATTACGACGGCCATGGTGTTTACATCTACGAGGGCCGCACGGGCCTGGAGTCGTGGGGTGACGCACTCACGAGCGTCGCACGGAAATTCATTGCGACTGATCCGCGTCCGCGAATCGAAAAGCGCGTATTTCGCAACGGCGTTTTTTTGCGGAAAATACGTCTGAAGCTTTTTGAAAAAATAGGTCTGCCCGAAGCCGCTTATTTGCAACTTCACCATGCCGAGCGCGTGTTCACGATCGAAACACCCTCGGAGTTTGCGATCGATCGCCGCGTCGCCGCGCAAATCGCAATCATCAACGAATGCGTGCGGCGAGTGCACAAAACGCGATCAAAATAATCGCGAAAGCGAGCACGTAGAAACGCAACACCTGCACCCGATCGGCCTGCGCGGATTTGGTGCGCGATTGCCCGATGCGCCGCAACGTGGTTTCGATTTGCAGGCGCAAATTGTGCACGTGCGCGAGCGCCTGCGGCTGGTTGATTGGCGCGATATCGCTATCGGCAAGTGCGCGACCGATGATTAAAAACGGTTCGCTTTTTTTCGAATCGAGCACGTTCATATGCTTGCTCGAAAAGTGAATTTCACGCCGGCATTCGCGGATTTTTCCGACAAGCTTCCGATCCACGTTTTCAAATTTTTTCCGCACCTCATGCTCGATTTTCATGCTTTCATCGAGCTGAGCGCGGCTTCGATTCAACTCGATTTCTATTAGTTCAATTTCTTTTTCCGCGCGCAGGCTTTGTTTTTGCAGCTCTTCTTTTTCACCGGCAATACGGTGCTCCTCATCGCGAATCCGTAGTAGTTCGGCGCGCGTTTCCGCCGTCTGCGGCTCGATTGCGAGCAACTCCGCGTGGCGTTTTGCCAGGGGCTTCGGCAATTTTTTCAGCTCCGTGAGCGCGGCGCGAAATCGCTTCAAAATCACACGCTGTTCGCGCAATTGTGATTCCAGCTCGGCAGTCGATTTTTCTACAGGTTCGCGATCGCTCCGGATTTGCGCGAGTTCGTTTTCGAATTGCGCACGCTGTGCCGCACGTTGCGTTTCGAGATCGCTGACCATCGCGGAAAAATCGGCGGAGACATTCAGAAGCTGCGCCTGCTCGCGTTCGAACTGTTCGATTTTTTCAATCTGTGCATGCAGTTCCGGATCGAAATAATCCGCCTGCTGCCAGCCAAGCCAGCCGAGTTCGATCTCCGCTTTGCGCAATTTTTTGCGCAGCAGAAAATGGCAGGCACGCAACCAGAGACGCGTGGCCTTTCGCGAGAGTTCGTGAATTCCGACCGTGAAAAAATTCGCGGCCAATGCCGTTTAGTCTTCGACCTTACTCAGTCGCGCGATGACGTTGAAATCCTCGAGCGTTGTCGTGTCACCCGTCACTTTCT